>Ga0247724_1000052_pt1 | contig 36875 bp, 37 predicted proteins | sample OKSTACKMC2E_FD_182776 | JGI IMG/M metagenome (GOLD analysis project Ga0247724, IMG submission 182776) | Subsurface sediment microbial communities from gas well in Oklahoma, United States - OK STACK MC-2-E | ecosystem: Environmental > Terrestrial > Deep subsurface > Rock core/Sediment | place... | reverse complement strand
CGACCCTATGATGCAGCAGGCACGCATCCTGCTCCCGGCCCAGGGCTATTTCGGCGAAGCCATGCAGCAGTTACGGCAATATCCGAATTGCAGCAGAGGTCTGGTACCGCTGAATCACAGCACAGCCCGGCCTTTTGACATGCTGGACAAAGGCCGCGCCGATTTATTGATCTCCTCCGAGCGCCATCTGGCGGCCCTAACACCGGAGCAACAACAAAACTATCAGAAACTGGCACTGACCGTGGTTGAGGGTGATGTGCATATCGCATACTCCGCCAAGGTGCCTGCAGCGTTCATCGAGCGGGTCGACCAATTCATCGCCGCCCGGCAGCAGCCCGTGGCCGTATCCCCGCAGGGCAAAGTCTGTTTGTTACCGTCCACGCCAGCCGCTGCGCGTTAGTTGAGAAAGTAAAACGCTGTGTTAGATTAGTTTTTTCCGTGCCGGGACCATGCTGATGCCGTTGTTGCTGAATATGCTTTATGCTGCGCTGGCCGCAGCTTATCTGTGGCTCGACGCCAGTGGCGACATTCCGCTGAATTTCCTGCTGAAAATCCTGCCGTTACTATTGTTGTGTGGCTGGATTCTGCGTGTAGCGCCGCTGCGGCAACATTTCACTTTACTGACAGCACTGGCATTTTCAATGCTGGGCGATGTGTTACTGGCCTTAGACGGCCAACGGCTGTTTGTATTTGGTCTTGGCGCTTTTTTACTGGCGCACCTCTGGTATTTACTGGCGATGCGACCTTTTGCCGGCCACAGGCCATTGCTGGTGCTGCCTTATGCGCTGTTTGCCGGGGCTGTTCTCACATTGATGTGGCCAGGGCTTGGCGCTATGGCAGTGCCGGTACTGGGCTATATCTGCGTGATCCTGACCATGTCTTATGGCACCTGGTGCAGCAGCCGGCGCAATGCCTGGCTGATTGGCGGCGGACTGCTGTTTATCGGTTCGGATTGCCTGATTGGCCTGAACCGGTTCTGGCAACCACTGCCCGGTGCCGGCCTGTGGATCATGCTGAGCTACTACGCCGCTCAGTATGCCTTAGTGCGGGGTTTTCTAACGCCAGCGCAGCGGGACTGAAGCGCTCATTCGGCACCGCCGCGCTGTGCTAAGGTTAAAGGCTGAAGTCTCACCGCCCGGAGGTGTCCGTTGGCCCCAGTTTTCCGAGCTTGTCTTGCCACAACGCGGTTTTCACTGCTGCTGGCTGCCACTTGTCTGTGCAGTCTCTCGGCGCTGGCCGAACCGGTGACTTATTTTTATTCCGACCTGCCACCCTTTGAGTACAGCAACAGCGACGGTGCTGCGACAGGGCTTGGTATCAGCCGCGTCGATAAGCTGCTGCGCCAGGCCGGCTTTCAGCCAACGTTTGAGTTTTATTCGCTGTCGCGGGGTTTGCAGGCATTAGAAAATCATATTGATTTCAGTGCTGTAGTTGCCCCGACGCCAGCCCAGCGCCGGGAGCTCAAAATCAGTGCTGCGCCGGTGTATCTGGCCGAACTGGGAGTGGTGCGGCTACACAGTACAAAACGACTCAGCTCGCTGGAACAACTGCAGCATTATCCTTATCTGGCGCTCAGTGAAACCCGCTTCGCCTTTCTGCAACAAAGACCGGAACTGGCGGCATTTGCGGTCAAGCGTTATGACATCAGTAATCAGCAGGATGCCTACCGCCTGCTGCTCAGCGGCCGCTACGACTACTACCTTTGCTACCACGCCAGCGACGTGGCCCTGAGTAATCCCATGCTGGTGTTTGACAGCTTCGAACAGCTGCCGGTTTATCTGATGTTATCCCGGCAACATCCCGACGCCGACCGGTTAATGCAGCGGGTCGATACGGTGATGGCAAAACGCTGAGTGCAGTACAGCCTGGCAATTCAGCCGTCCCGACGCTCAGATAGTTGATGCCGAAAACAGCAAGGCTGGTTACAATGCGCAAAAAGAATCCGACAGCATGTGCAACTTGTTTGCACTGGATGTCGGATCAAGCAATCAGCGCAACCCAGCGTAAAAAATACCTTTGGAACAATACAATTTTCAAATCAAGGGCTATAACAGCCCTCTAGAACACAGCAGGAAAAGAGAAAATGGCAGCTTTTGGTAGTGTTTTTATGCCTGAAATGGCAATGGCCCAATTTGATGGCAACAGCTGGGGGCCGTCGGCTATTGTCCCGGCCAACAGCATCAGTCTGCACCCGGGCGCCCATGTGCTGCACTATGCAAGTACCTGTTTTGAAGGCTTAAAAGCATTCCGTCACGAAGACGGTACTGTCGCGATTTTCCGCATGGATAAAAACGTCGCGCGCATGCTGCAAAGCACAGAATTATTATCACTTCCTAAGTTTGACCCGGCATTACTGAGCCAGATGATTGTCGACGCCGTGCGCCATTTCGCCGCCGACGTACCGACCCCACCAGGTTCTATGTATATCCGCCCGACGCATATCGGCACTGAACCTGCGATCGGCAAAGCTGCCACGCCAACACTGACTTCCATGCTGTATGTATTGTTATCCCCGGTCGGCGACTATTTTGCCGGTGGTCACCGCGCACTGCGTCTGCTGATGGAAGATAACGCCCGCTGCGCGCCGCACATGGGCATGATCAAAAGCGGCGGCAACTATGCCAGCGCGCTGCAACCAACCATGCAAGCCAAAGCCAAATATCAGGCCGATCAGGTGCTGTTCTGCCCGAATGGCGACGTGCAGGAAACCGGCGCGGCCAACTTCCTGTTAATTGATGGCAACGAAATTATCACCAAAGCGCTGGATGCATCTTTCCTGCATGGCGTAACCCGCGATTCTATTCTGACGCTGGCCCGTGATTTAGGCATGACAGTGTCTGAGCGCGACCTGACCGTCAATGAACTGCTGGAACGTGCCGCCAAACCAGGCACTGAAGCGGCTTTGTCTGGGACTGCCGCAGTACTGGCGCCAGTCGGCACGCTGATCCATCAGGGCAAAGAATACAAAGTTGGCAGCGGCGAACCAGGCCCAACCACTGCCCGCCTGCGCCAGGCACTGAACGATATTCAGTGGGGCAAAGCTGAAGACAAACACGGCTGGCTGACTAAAATCTAACGTCGCTGTTCCGACGATCATCCGACAACAAAGCAGGCCCCGAGCCTGCTTTGTTGTATCGCAATCACCATGCTCAAACTACTTCGTTAAGGAAAGACGTGATGTACCGGATTCTTTGTGTGTTGTGGTTGCTGCTCGCTATCAGCCCCATTCACGCGCAACCTGGCGCAATGCAACTGCCTGCTGGTTTGTGGGAAGGCATTAAACAGGATGACAGCAGTTATCAGCTGCTGGAAATCAATACCCAGCCACCACACAGGTTTATCAGTGTGAAGATCGCCGACGGCTTCAGACATGCCAGCAGCTACGCGTTCATTGACACGCATGTGACATGCTCTGCCACCGAATGTGCAATCAATCTGACAGATCCGCGCCGGCCGGACGCCCAACAACGGCTGATCATTGCCAAAAATCTGCAAGACTCGCTGAATGTGACGCAAATGTACGTCAACGCCAGTGGCCAATCACAAATGGCTACCAGTTACAGCATGGATCGGCAAGGGTCGCAATCGACGGTTAAACGCTTTTTGCAACAACAGCAAACCCGGCTCAGAGCGTTGAAACCAGCCGACAGTGATGATTTATCTGGTTTCTGGCTCGGTATTGTGACGTTCAACAACAAACCGGAATTATTACAGCTGGAGTTTTCCACCACAGGGCAGTCCACGCTGACGTACTACCCAAATGGCATGCAAATAACCAATCAAACCCAGTTTATACCAGGCCAGATCGAAGCAAAAAATGGCAGTCTGCTGATCAAAACTGCCAATCCCACCTTTGCGTCTGAGCTGATTTTGCACAGCAGCAACCATAATCTGCTGCATGGGTATTTATTTTCAGTTCACAAAAATCAGGTCCTGCAGCCCGGCAGCTTCGTCTTGTACCGGATTGGTCAATAACCCTGCCGGCATCGCAGACTGCTCAATTTCTGACACCAGACTAAGCGCAGGTCTCGAACACTCTTGCTGTGCAGCACAGTCTCCGGTAGGGTAAACAGGATGTTGACATAAAAGGATTTTGCCGTTGAACATATTGAATTATCGGGGAAAAGATTTTCGTGGAGACTCCAAAGCGCCAGGGTTAAGCGCTGTATCAGCCGGTTGGCAGTCGCTGAGTCATCCGGGTAAATGGTTGTTTGCTCTGCTCGTTGGGTTGTTGGCTGCTGCATTCCTGTTTAGCCAATGGGAACGGCAGCATCCTCTGATGCTTGGTTTTTACTTAGTCGCTTTATTGATTGCGGCAGCAAATTACCTGCGCGCGCGAGTGTTACCACAGTTGATGGCCCGTAGCCTGCTGGCTGATTTAAAAATCAAAGACGACCAGATCTGTATCGCAGATTTCAGCTTTCCCGCTTCGGTACAAAAACTGGTGTTGGGAAAACAGAACAAACAGGGCCCGGCATTGTTACAACTGGCCTGGAACGGCGGTCAATTATGGCTATTTCCATTAGCTGAACTGCCACAAGTCGAACAGTTTATCCGCCAGCATGCCCCTCACATTGAGATTCTCCTCGAGTAAATCCACACACGTCTTGCCGGCCTGACCTATTTAATCTACATTGTAGTAAATATATCAAGACGGACGTGCGATGACTCAGGATAAATTTATCGGCGAGCTCGAACAGATGCTGTTGCTCTGTGTGCTGCAGCTGAAAGACGATGCATATGGCAGCCAAATCCGCAGTTTCCTCGCCGACAAAGCCCAGCGTGACTTAAGCATCGGCGCTTTGTACACCACCTTAGAACGCCTGGAGCAAAAAGGTTTACTCAGTGGCCGGCTGGGCGAAGCCACGGCTGAGCGTGGGGGCCGCGCCAAAAAATACTACAGTGTCACCGGCGAGGGTCGTCAGGCGCTGTTTCGCAGCAAGGCGGCTTTGGAACAGTTATGGCAGGGTCTTGCTTTGCAGCTGGCACCGCAATTTGACCAGGGAGGATGTACCCGATGAGATGGCCCCAACCACCATTACCACCAGGTCCGTTGCCACCCGACATGCAGCCTCCCATTATCAGCCAGCTTTTGCTGGAATGGGTATTGCCGGATGCGTTGCAGGAGCCGGTACTCGGCGATTTACAGGAAGAATTTATTCAGCGGCAGCACCGCAACCGACAACGCGCTTGCTGGTGGTATCGGCGTCAGGCCCTATCAACATGCTGGCATTTTCTGCATCAAACCAAAGGAGATTGGCTGATGTTCATTTTCAGCATGTTGTTTTTTATCGGGATATCAGTCTGGGCTATGTTGGTTTCTGCGCCGGACGACCCTTTGGCTTTTTATGATTTAATCTCGCTGGTGCTGATATTCCCGCCAGCAGTATTATTTGCGGTTGGGGCCACTTCCCGACAGACACTACAACGCGCCATCGCATTTTTGTTTGATCCCCGCCCCGGCGCTCAGCCGCAGGACTATCTTCAAATCCGGCATTTTTTCCGGGTAATGGGCAATAGCGGCCTGTTATTGGGCTTGTTCAGCACCTTGATTGGCGCTATCGCGATTGCACAGCAGACCAATGCCGGTAATTTCAGCGAAACCTTCGGCCCGGCCACAGCGGTGTGCCTGCTGACCTTGTTGTATGGCGCCGCACTAAAAACATTGTGTTATGTCGTCGCGGAAAAAGTCCGTTTTGTGGCAGATCTCAGTGCACAACCACATCAGATGCAAAGCTAGCTATCTAAAGCTCTGCAGCCCTTCACGCAGAAAGTCAAACAATAGCCGCACGCGGGCCGGCACCGGACCGCGCTGTGGCCTGTAGAGTGATAACGGCCAGGGCGTGGGTTCCTGCTCCGGCAACAGTCGCACCAGCTCGCCCCGTGCCAGCAAAGGTTTGGCCAGAAAGTCTGCAATTTGGCCAATGCCAAGGCCCGCGGCGACAGCTGCCAGTTCTTGCTGCGCATCATTGACCAATAACCGCACCTGCCGCGGCTGATAAATCTCGCCATCGCGGAAAAACCAGGCCCAGGGCCGGCCCGTGCCGGCGTCGAGTAAACTCACTTGTTGATGGTTATTGAGCGCTGCAAGATCCAAAGGTGCGCCATTAGCCGCCAGATAAGCCGGGCTCGCCACCAGATACAACGCCACTTCAGACACTTGCACCGCGACAAAACTCTGGTCGCGCAATAAACCGGCACGGATACCTAAATCAATTTGTTCATCGACCACATCGCTATGCTGATCGGACAGCCGCACATCGAGCCGAATTTGCGGATGCAGCGTGGCAAACTCCAGCAATAACGGGCTTAATACCGGTTGAAATGCTGCTGGCGCCGCCAGCCGAACCAGCCCTTGTGCATCCTGCGTCGAGAGTCGCGGGCTGAATAGTTCGTCCAGCTGTGCCAATTGCAAACGGCCATCCTGATACAATTGTGCGCCAAATTGCGTGAGCCGCACCTGCCGCGTATTACGATGAAACAACACTTCACCGGTCAGTTGCTCCAGCTGTTGCACTGCCCGCGTCACCGCTTGCGGCGATAACGCCAGCTTGACGGCACAGGCTTTAAAATTCCCCAGCTCCGCCGCGCCACAAAAAATCCGTAGCAACTCGAGTTTATTCAGTGCCATCGCAATTATTCCCATTTTTGGAATTCTGAAAGCTTAACTATTCCATTCTAACGCAAGTTCGGGCCAATTAAACTGCCGTTGTCGTTTAACAAAACCCTTTAATCGCGGAGCAACAACAGATGAATACTCAAGTACAACAGCAAGCAGGTATCAGTCAGAAAGTGGTCTTAATCACCGGCGCCAGCAGTGGCTTGGGCGAAAGTACCGCTCGGCTTTTGGCCAGTCGTGGCGCTAAACTGGTGTTAGTGGCGCGCCGCGCCGACCGACTGGCGCAGCTGGTCAGCGAGATCAAGGCCGCTGGTGGCGACGCTGTGTATCAGGTAGTCGATGTCACGAAAGCCGCAGATTTACAGGCTGCAGTGCAGCTGGCGCAACAAAGCTACGGCCGCTTAGATGTCATCATCAATAATGCCGGCCTGATGGCGATTGCACCAATGAGCGAAGTCCGTACCGACGAGTGGGACCGGATGATCGACATCAACATCAAAGGCGTGTTGTACGGTATCGCCGCAGCCTTGCCGGTGTTTCAGGCGCAGCAAAGCGGTCATTTTATTAATATTTCGTCGGTGGCCGGCGCAAAAGTATTCAGCCCGGGTGGCACAGTGTATAGCGGCACTAAGTTTGCGGTACGCGCCATCAGTGAAGGTTTACGCCATGAAGTCGGTGGTCAGATCCGCACCACCACCATTCTGCCTGGCGCAGTCGAATCTGAACTGAAACACGGCAGTAGCCACGGTGCCAGCGCTGAATTTGTCAATGCGTTTTACCAGCAAAATCAAATCCCGGCCGACGCCGTCGCCCGCGCTGTGGCCTACGCCATCGAGCAGCCGGATAATGTTGATATCAACGAAATTGTGCTGCGCCCGACCGTGCAGGAGTTTTAATTCAGCAGCCGGCATTTAGTTTGGTAACGAATGTATGGCGGCGCAGCGCTTGCCGCAAACAGGAGCGTCAGCGGCTCTGTTTGTTAACCGCAAGCGCTGCGACGCCATGTATATTGTGATAAAACGATGTTAGCTGATTCAGTGTCTGGCTTTGCCGCTAAGCAGCAGAGCCAGACACTGTTTTCAGAGCCGAGCTGTTGCCGGCAAGCAATTCGGCATAAAACATTAAACCCAGCAAGTGCAACAGCATCTCTGGCAGAAATACCCATACATCTGCATCTAAATAGCCTGACCAGGCGTTGTCCGACACCTGAGCAACAACAGCCGATACCGCCATCAAAGCCAGCACCAACAAGGTTGTATAAAACAGAACTTTTGAAGTGCTGCTGACGCTTTGCTGCCACCATAATTTATTCAATATTCGTCTGTCGCGGATTTGTATCGCGGTCAGTTGAGATTCTGGTGACAGAATGATAATGACCAACAGAAGTGCGCTGAAGATCGGAGATATATAGGCCCATACCAGATAAACATCAGCGTGCACAGCAGAGGTCCAAACGTTGCCCCCGCTGGACGCAGGAATGGCTGTCTGTAGATGGAAAATCTTCCACACCAAGGCAAGAACAACCAGCGATAACAAAATCTTATTGCCTTTCGTCACCCCTGAGAAACGTTTGGTGCACTGAAATGCACAGTAAATGACTGAGATTAAGATAAAAACAAGCCACAGCCCTAGCCCAATATTGACCTGCGACGAACTGATGAGTGCCACAGCTGTCAGAAAAAATCCTAAGGTCAGTGGTTGTGCCTTGTGAAATTTGTTGTGATAGAAATCCATGCGTAACTCCATTAAGTCAAATAGACCTGCGGAAAAGTCAAGAACGTGAATAAATGGTTCTTGACCTTGCCTTTTGATCCACTACGGGAGCGATTCCCAACGTTCGCAAAAATCAATGTCGCCCAAGGTAGTATTTTTCAAAGTAACCCACTCCGCGCAATGCAGTATTGGTGCATTCACTCGCGGCGCAATTGTACCTATATCGCGACCTCCATTCCCACCATTTCCATTTGAATCCGTATCGACTAGGCATTGAATTAATTCCTGATCCGCCAAGGTCTTCGCTGCTTCGCACGCAAAATGCTGATTCAATAATTTGCGCCCCTCATTTACATATTCTGCTCTGGCTATGTTGCAGCCGATGGGACCAGTCCAATAGCATGCACCTATCATTATTATTCCGGAAACACCTGTATCGATTAATTCATTACTTACACAGCCAAGGTAGCTTTTTTTACCCAAGTAACCATTTACAGCTTTGTCTTGTTTTTCCTGACATGCTTGTGGAACCGTTGTATTTGAAGAGAGTGATTCTTTTGCCAAGTACTCAGTCAGATTTAAATCAATTGCCTGATTCATACTGTTAGGAAAAGTTGAGCTGAGAATTAGGTTTTTGTTTCCAGCAATTAGATGAGAGAACCTGACAAATTCCTCCAATAAGCTTTTGTTGATACTAGTGATTTGCCAGTTCTGCCATGCGAGACCATAGGAAATTTCGTTATAAGTGAGTCGCTTGCGCATACCGTTTCGATCTGGTCTATCAACAGTCGTTATTGTCTTCCTTTCCGCATCAACGATTACATGACTACCGTCAGTAAAGTACAAAGCCATGACGCTACCTTGCATGGCAAGATTTATAAATGCAGAAGTATTCGATTTGCTCTGAAATATACCATTGCCATTGTGATCTAAAGCTAGTTCATATTGAGAGTTTTCAAAGAAAGGAAAGTAGCCATTAGGAGTTGCAGCGCATGTTGAGAATGATAGCCATGCAAACATAAAGATTGCAGCGTTCAGTTTAATTAATTTAAGCATACAAACTTGGGAGCCTTAAGGTTCATGTTAAAACAGCTTTGAACGCTACCAGATGGCACAAAATTATCCCCTTACAAAGTTGTGATTTTATTTTGATATCGCCCCAATACCACTGAACGTAAATCCTGCCCTAGTCCTTCCAATTCGGTTGCGATGACGGAACATATCTCCACTTTAGGCATACTGCAGCGCCAGCACCTGTGTATAGAGTTGCTGCGCTGCAGCGTTGGGAATAGCGGCCAGTGTCAGCTTGCCGTTGGCGGTATGCAGCTGCACATTCACCATCTGGTGCTGCTGAAAAAACGGCGTTTGTTGCAAACGCACCTGCTGCACTTGCTGTAGCGGCAACATATACCAGCGCCGGCTGAGACCGCCTTGCCACAGGTAGATCACATCATCTTGTACCCGGTAGCCATGCCAGCGGTAATTCAGCCAGGTTTCCAGCAGCCACCAACAACTTAAGCCCACGGAGACCGCTGCTTTCAGCCACAGCGGCGGGATATTGGATTGCCAAATCAGTGCCATGACCAGCAGTACTCCAAGCCCCGACCATAATGCCTGACGGCGGAAATACGCCGGCACAAACTTCTGCAAATCCGCGCCTTGAATTTCAGGCAACGGCAATAGCTGCTGGGCCTGTAGCTGTTTATCCAGCTCTGCTGCCGTTTGCCCCAGTACGACAAACTTACCTTGTTGTTTGTCTGCAGCAAAACCACGGAATATCAACGAATAATGGCCAAATAGCCGTGCCAGCCAGGGCTGATTCACCAGCACCAGCTGCACCCGCTGCGCTGAGATCCGCAGTGATTTTTTCAGCACCGCCCCCTGCGTCAGCTGCAATTTTCGGGCATCGCGCTGAAAATGCTGCGGATAGAGCCAAATCAGGCTCATCAACGTCAGCACTGTGGCGATAAGTGCCAGCAACATCAGCGCACTGAGCAGCTGCAACAGCAAGTTATGCTGAATATCGTATTGCTGCAGCAGCGCTTTACTGGCGTCTGACAACCAATCAATAATCTGCGCATCTCTAAATTGCTGACTCATGCCAAACACCGCCGCCAGCGGCAACCACAAATAGGCGTTGTATAAAGTGGCGAGCCAGATCCGGTAAAAGGGCGTCGACGCGCTGGCTGGTGTATTGGTGGCATGGCCTTGTAACAGCATCAGCTGCGCCTCGGACAAGCCGGTCAGGGCAAATTCCTGTTTTTTACTGCCGGCGCTGTCGAGACTGGCGGCATAGAGCCGCAATGGCCGGAAATAAAATGGCTGCTTGACCTGCAGCTCCTGCACCCGCGCCTGCGGTAGTAACAGCTTCTCTTTGTGTAGCAAGCCTTTTTCCAGTTCGATGCCCTGCGCCGTGACGCGAAACCGGCTGCAGCGCCAGGCGACCAATGCCCGCGCCACAATCAGCAGGGCCAACAGCGCAAGCGCATAAGGCATATAAGCGGCATATTTATCGCGCGAGGACAACACCGCGCCACCGAGGATAAAACCAAAAAACTCCCAGGCCGATTTCCCCAGTAACGGCAGCAGTGCCCAGGCCGACACCCGCTGCCAGGCGCTGGTCTGCAGCGTGGCTTCAGGCAGCATCAGATTGCGCCTCTTGTGGGATCAGCTGACTCAGCAGCTGACACAACCGCTGTGCCTCGTCGTATTCGATATCGATTAGCGCTGCTTCGGCATGCATACCACCGGCGGTAAACACTTTTAACGTGGCAAGATCAAACTGCTTTTGCAGCGGCCCTTGGCTGACTGTGACATGCTGCACCCGCGTCAGCGGGATCAGCACCGCCTGACGCCACCAGACGCCGGACTCCAATAAAAAGTCCTGCCGGCGCAGCAAATACCGCGTCCGCGTCAGCTGAAACGGCAGCCACAGCTGCAATAAAAAACCCACCAGTAACACCAACCCTAACATCGCATACAACGCCAGCTCGCCACCACTCAGCACAATCAGCAGCATCAATACCGCCAGCGGCAGCACCGTCAGCCCGAGCCACAACCAGCGTCTTTTGCCGAGTGCTTGTTCCGGCAAATACTGCCAGTCCTGTGGCAGCGGCGCACTCAGGCATTCGTTTTGTAAAAATGTGGCGTCGAGTAATTGGTTGGGCATTGGTATCAGGCAACATTGCAAAGGTGTTGCTGCATCTTGCGGAAAATTCCGGGCGTCGGCAAGGGTGCCAGTGATATTTGTTAACAGCTTTGTTGCAAATAGTTGCTGCGTAGCACTGTGGATAAATCCGCTTACAAATCGCTCTGTTGTGCTGACAGCTTATTAGTAGTAGCCTCAAATACTACTAAACAAATACCGAGCCACAAATGAGCACAGTCCGCCTGCAACAGCTGGGGTTTACTGCCCTGGAAACCGATATTTATCTGGCCTTGCTGCGCCACGGCGAGATGACCGGTTATGCCGTCGCCAAACAGGTCGGCAAAGTGGTCGCCAACGTCTATAAGGCACTGGAATCCCTGCATCAAAAAGGCGCGGTATTGCAGCTGCAGCAGGAGCAAAAACGCTATGCGGCCGTGCCGTGGCGCCAGTTGCTGGACCACGAGCAGCGTAAATTCAGCCAGACGATTAGTGAACTCGCAACCGAGCTGGAGCAGCTGCCGGTAGCGGATACACAGGAAGCGGTGTATCAGCTGAAAAATCCGGACCAATTACTCTATGACTGCCGGCAGCTTTGCCGCGAAGCGCAAGGCTTGCTGTTGGCCGACCTACAACCGGCAGCAGTGCCGTTACTGGCTGAGGAACTCATCGCCGCAGCGGCGCGTGGTGTCGAAGTGCGGGTGAAAATATACGAACCGGCCGACTTGCCCGGTGTACAGCTGACGCTGCGCGCCAATGGCCGCGAGGTGTACGGCAAAACCGCTGACGTCAGTCTGAAGTTGGTGGCCGATGGGAATCATTTTGTTTTGGGCCTGCTCAGCAGCGATCTCAGCCGGGTCATCCAGGCCTTTAAAAGCCGTAGCGCGCTGCTAAATATGAGCCTGTTTTGCGGTCTGGTGTACGAATTGGTCCTGACTGAACTGAAGCAAAGCCTGGCCAATAACGATTTGGCGCGCTCGCAGCAAATCCTCGCGCAAACCGCGCATTTGCATCCATTTAGTACGAAAAATCAGGTATTTGACCAATTTAATCAACGCTATAGCGTCGCACGGCTTGATGCCAATACCAGCCAAAACAGCCAGCCAGATCAGGGAGAACCCGTATGAAACCATTGCTGCCCCAACTAAAACCGCTCTCTGCCCTGTTGTTGCTGTGCGGCAGTTTGTGCGTGCCGGCCAAAGCACAGCCCCTGACACCACAAGACTTTGCCGAACTGGACCAAGCCATTGCCACCGTGAAGACACAGGCCGGCTTGCCTTTTGGCAGCACCATTGCGCTTGTGCACAACGGCGAACTGATTTACCAGCACCACAGCGGTTATGCGGATATTCAGCGCCAGCTGCCGGTCAACGGTGATACGGCCTTTTATATTGCCTCCGCTACTAAGCCATTCACTGCACTGGCTTTTTTACTGCTAGCGCAACAAGGCAAGGTAAATTTAGAGCAAAGCCTGCAACAGATGTGGCCACAGCAGCAGTTTCCCAACATCGACGCCAGCCGCATCACGCTGCGCCAGCTGCTGAGCCATCAGTCTGGTTTAGACAATCAGCCACTGGTCTGGGCCACAGCGTACAGCGGTATTCATACGCCGCAGACGCTCAAGGCACTAACCAGCCAGTCGGTGCCGGACGCAGAAGCCAAACGGGGTGAATTCCGCTACAGCAATGTCGGCTATAACATCGCCAGCCTGTGGCTGGACGAGCAGAACGGCACCGCCTGGCAGGACCATTTGCAGCAGCTGATTTTGAAACCGCTTGGCATGCAGCACAGCAGCGCGCGCCAAAGCGAAGCGGCACAGTGGCCACTGGCATTGCCTTATTCGCTGCTGAAAAGTGCTGAGCCGCTGTATCTGCAAAAGACCGATGCGACTATGCATGCCGCCGGTGGTATGTTCGCCACGGCTGGCGATTTAGCCAGATTTGTCGCAGCGCAGTTACCGGGTGCAAAAAGCCCGTTGCCAGCCAGCGTGATCAGCCAGTCTCAGCAACCCCAGATCACCACCGAAAGCAGCTACGGCGATTTTCAGCGCACCGGCTACGCCTTCGGCTGGTACACCGGGCCTTATAAAGGCGAAGCGATGCTGCATCATTTTGGTGGTTTTCCGGGTTACAGCGCGCATCTGTCGTTGCTGCCTAAGCAGCAGATGGGTCTGGTGATTCTACACAATGAAGACGTGCTCAGCCGCGACCTCAATAATCTGATTGCCGATTATTGCTACGGTTTACTGCTCGGTGACGCTGGCACTAAAGCCAGAGTCAAAGCCGGTTTTGCCAAACTCGAACAAAAACTAGCGCAGTTACCGGCAATGAAACAAGCGCAACAGCAAAAAATCCAGGGCCGTAAAACGCTGCTGAGCCTGCCAGCTGCCGCTTACGTCGGCCGTTATCAGCACCCACAGCTTGGCGAGATGACGCTGAGTCTCAACGCCCAGCAACAGCTGGTATTTCGCTGGGGTGCACTGCAGGCCAACGCCACTGGTTTTGATACAGCGGACGAACTACGACTGGAACTGGTGCCCAATTCCGGCGAAGTAGTGAAGTTTGCCGTAGCCCAAGGCAAGGTGCAGCATCTGACGCTAAGCGGCATGACCTTCAGCAAACAGCACTGACCGCTTTTCACGGCCGCGCCAGTCGCTGTTCGAGATAAGCCTGCGCGGCTTCTAATTGCACGTCCCGCCCTTCGCGCAGGCCTTTAGCGGTTACCGGCACCAACAGATCGGGCTGAATACCACGGCCAATCAAAGCACTGCCGTCATGCTGATTAACCTGCATGCCGGTGAAATAGCCGCTCAGGCCATTGCGCTCCGAACCACCGGCAATGCGAAACAAAGTGATGTTGCCGTTGATGCCAAAAGTCGGCTCACCCAGTACCGGAATGCCCATTTTCTGGATAAACCCCAGCAAATGCTCATTATTGCTGACGCTGTACCGCGAACTCAGCACTACAGCCGGCATACTCAGCTGCGGGGCAAGCGGCTGCACGAACTGCGGAATCGCACGCTGATAACGCCGGGCAAACTCCGGATGGTTGCTGAAACGGTAAAACATCGGTAAGGACGGCACCGCCTGTGCGGTCAGATGGGGCAAAAACAGCCGCCAGGCGGCACTGGATTCCGGATACAGCCGCAAATCCAGCACCAGCCCCCGGGCATTTTGCGCCTGGGTCAGCACCGCCGGCACATCGCTGTCTTTTAGCCGGGCCAGATTTATATACAGCAACTGATTATTCAGCGAGCGCGACGTTTCTGTCAGTGGCTGAAATACCGCCTCGCGGGACGCCTGAGCAATAGCGCCAGACATAGTGGCAGTTAACTGAGTTTGATATTCAGTACCATCGGCACGGCGTAAAGTCAGGCGAAACTGCTGATTCTCCGTGCCGCGTAGCAGGTAAAACTGCGCGGCCCATTCCATACGCCGGTGTTCAGAGCGCAGCGAATAACTGCTGAGCTCGCGCACCAGTTCAGCTGCCGGACGATCATCCACACGCAGCAATTCGTCACCAACCGCAATAGCACTGCTACTGGCCGAAGCATCCTTATAAATCGCCAGCAACTTGCCTTCAATCCAGTCAAAACGCACCGGCGTGAAAAAACGGCCCAGCCAGTTGAAGTTATAGGCGGAATACAACCAAACGTGATTGTCCTGTAGCTGGGTCATGCTCAAATGCATTTGCCGGATAAAAGCCCGTCGGTCCGGCTCCAGACAACTTTGCAGCATCGGCCGCAGCTGACTGTTCCAGTCGGTATTGATTTGATCAAAGTAGGGGAAAAACTGGTCAATCAATGACCAGAGCTGACCGGCTGCCGACAGACAGACCGCGATATGGTCCATATTGTCCGGCAGCACATATTCAGCGGAACCGGTAAAAGCACGGCCTTGCGGCTGAGTCTGGCCATTTTGCACCGCAACCAGCAGCGGCACTTCGGCGCGCAGTAAAGTGTCGGCATAAATGTACAAAGCGGTTTGCGGTAATTCCGGCGAGCTTGTCAGGGCACTGTAGCTCAGGTCCTGCCGGCTGCGACTATAGACATTGTCGCTATCCACTGGTTCTGCGTAGCCATTTTGCCGGTAAGCGCGGATTTGACTGCTGTTACTGAGCGCCACCCTTTGTCCATTGTACTGATTCAGCGACAGGTCCGGGGCTATGCTGCTGAGTTGCAGCCAGATCTGTCGCTCTGCGGCTGCTGCATCGGCCGCTGTACCAATACGATAGATAGATTCGGCGAGGAAGGCATCCCAGTTCGTCGCAGCAGCGGCATCGCCGGGATAGTGATAACGGATCACGCCTGCTAAACGCAAAAACGACTGCAGATAAGGCAGCTGCGGGCCTGCATCAAAGGCAGGCAAAGTGATAGTGGGCGTTTGTGGTGGCTGTTGCACCGGCGGCGTCACGGCCGGCGGTGTACTGTCCGTGCTTCCTCCGCCGCAACCGACCAGAGCCAGCAAGACCAATCCAAACAGCACAGCCATGCTGCACCACCAAGACTTCTGCATCATCTGCAACGCTCCTGTTCCTTGTCTTCCCTTTGATAAAAAGCACAATAAAACAGCAATTGCAAATTTTTTGATAATTTTAAATGTTATTTTGGTAACGTGAATTGCCATGGCCATTACTGCAGCTTTGACCGCGCTGATTTTTGCCCCTATGATAGCGCCAACTTGTTGAACTCATTAGGGATCGTCTGGAAAACAGACAGGAATAACCATGAAAATAGCTTTAATCGTCATAGTCGCTGCGGCGGTTTTGTATTACTTCTACAACAGCATCAATAACCAGAAAATAGCCACGCAGAATATCGAGCAGGGTGAAGTGTTTCTGGCCAATAATGCCAAACGCGAAGGCGTGAAAACCACCGCTTCAGGCTTGCAATATGAAGTGCTGAACAGCGGCAACGGTGACAAACACCCGACGGAAATCTCTACCGTCAACGTGCATTACCATGGCACTCTGACGGACGGCACTGTATTCGATTCCTCCGTCGAGCGTGGTGAACCCATCAGCTTTCCGCTGAACCGGGTGATTAAAGGCTGGACCGAAGGTGTACAGCTGATGAAAAAAGGCGATAAATTCCGTTTTTACATTCCAGCCAATCTCGGTTACGGCAGCCGCAGCGCTGGCAAGATCCCACCAGGTTCAGTGTTGATTTTTGATGTTGAACTGCTGGCGATTGAATAATGCTGGCTGGAACCCCATCAGTCGCGCTGGGGTAACACCGCTCTGATACGCAACGGTGACCTGCTGCGCGTGTAACATCGCGCCGCCAGCAGGTCCCTGCGCCCATCGTTTGATAGATGACGATGCGCACTGGTTTACTCACAAACTGCAACGACTCATTTATCATCGAACAGGTTGATCTTAACCAACAGCTGCCAGCGTTTTGCTCAGCTGTGGTGGCGATGCGACAAAGAGATCGCGGTTTTCTGCTGCCGTCCTTGCCGCCAACGCCAACCAAACCACCACAGCAGCGCTGGCAGCAGGCCGGTCGCGCACAGCAGCCACAGATATAGCGGGCCGCCGACGGCAGCAACATGAAGCGGATAAATCAGCTGGCTAAGCTGCCGACCGGGCGCCAGATCTGTGGCGCGTTGCAGCGATAACAAGCTGCCGTCCGGTGCCAGCCGCAGCACAGTCCGGCCATTCGGATGCCATTCTTCCGGCAGCTGAGCACGGAATTGCACCGCATCTGTGGCAGATTTGCGGAAACTGGCCAGGCGCAGCTGCGCTTGCGGCAACGCCTGCCGGGCAGTGCTCAGCCACATACCCCAATCGGATGCGGTCAATGTGGTGGCGGCAAACGCCGGTTCCGGCGCCGCCTTTGGCTGCGGCGGGTCCTGCAGCAACCAGCTGATCAATTGCTGGGTTTGCGCGTTGTAGGCCATCGCAGTGCCGGTGATAATTACCAACAGTAACAGCGGCAGGCTGAATACCCCAATCAGATAATGCCATTGCCGGGCATTGTGCCAGCCCATTCGCCCGCCCGGGACAGTACGGCCACGCTGCGACAGCGGTAACTTCAGCATGCGCCAACGGCTTGGCCATTGGGTTTTCAGCCCGGCGATCAGTAACAACAACCCGCCGATGCCGACGACCCCAAGCAGCTGATGTTTCCAGGATTTGACGAACAGATATAAATGCAGCTGATAACACCAGTCCAGCACATCGCTGTATGGCGCGCGGCTGAGCAGCAGCTGCGGCGCTTCGGCCGCAGTAGCCGGCACAGCCCAGTATTCCAGCGTGCCGTCGTGGCGCGACAACTCCAGCCAGGGCCGATCTTTGTTCGGCAGCCGGGCAAAACCATATTGGCTTTGGTCCAGGCTATCCAGCATCCGGCCTTGCAACTGCGGGTCGTCGACCAAACTGATTTGCAGCTGCGGATACAGCCATTGCAGCAGCGGATTTTTAAACAGCAAAATGCTGCCGGTCAAACAGACCAGCAGCAACACAGCGCCGAGCCAAAGCCCCAGCAGCCGATGCCAGAACCGGCTACGCAGCAGGTTCATCTGCAGCGCCAGCCGCTTTTTCGCCACGCCAACAGCGCCCGGTTAAAAACCATATTGCCAGCTCAGCTGTAACATGCGGCCAAGACCAGCAAAATAGGTGCTGTTGGCTGGCGTGGTCTGGGCGTAATAAGTGATGTACTGCTTGTCGAGCAGGTTCACGATACCTAAGGTCCAGACGCCGTTGGCGCCACTGTCAAACCGTACCGAGCCATCCAGCGTCTGATAACCGTCAAAAGACGTACCGTCGTTAAAACTTAAGTCGGAATAACGGCTGACCTGCAGGCGGCTCGACACACCGTCAGTCCACTCCTGCAACCAGTACAGGTTGACGCGTTCCGGCGCGATATTGACCCCACCTAAATCGCGGTCGGTGCGGCCGTCATTGTTGCTGTCGTATTGGCCTTGGCTGCGGGCATAACTGAAGCCCAGACTGCCGGCGTTGCTGTAATTCCATTCGCCGTCGGCTTCAAAACCGGCGATTTCGGTTTTCTCCCGCATCACGCTGTAGATGCCGTCTTTGTCGGCTTGCAGGCGTGAACCTAAGTCCGAATCCGAAGTGAAATAACTCAGCTGCAGGCGGTAGTCGTCTGTGCTGTATTCAAGGCCCAGCTCGGCGTTGTCTGACACCACCGGCTGTAAATTCAGGAACTGCGCCACCGACTGATTCGGTTTGTTAATAGCGCGCAGCACGCGGCCAACGTCCGGCATGCCAAAACCTTCGTTGTAGCTGGCGTACAGCCGCAGTTCCGGCGTCAGCTGATGCACCACACCAAAGTTATGCAGCAGTTCGTTAAAGCTCGGCTCGCCGCCTTTAACAAAAGAACTTTTGCTGGAATATAAAGTAGTGAAATCATCCACTTGCAGCTGACCGTATTCATAACGCGCGCCGGCGCTGAAGGTCCAGCCCGCCAGGCCGTCGTAACGCAGCTGGGCAAATGGCGCATAGTTGGTAAATTCGGTTTCCGGCACCCAGTTGCGGCCGGTCATCACCAGTTCCTGATAGGTCAAATCCTGCAGCCAGTCGAGGCCGGTACTTAAATCAAAGTCGGTACCGAGCAAGTCAGTGCCAAACCAGGTGGCGCGGGCGCCCACTTTTTCTGACACGTTCTGCGACTGGTCAAATAAATTGGCACCGTATTTTGGGTCCTGGAAAGTGGCCGCGCTGCTGCCGCCAAACATCGAACTGAAATCCTGCGCAAACAACTGCAGGCTGAGGCTGCCACCCAACACTTGCTGGTGCTGATAATCGAGCGACGCCGAGGTCACTTTATTTTGTGCACCATAACCCGGCGTTTTGCCCGGCACGGACGTGGTCGGAATGCCGTCCGCCGGTTTGCCGTCGACCGGCTTGTAGTTGTTATTGCCTTCGAGGTCGAAGTGATTAACCATCAGCTGAATACTTTGTAACTCACTGAATTGCCATTTGGTTTTGACAAACAAATCGACACTGTCCGAGTCCATCGTATCGCCCTGCGTGGTGTCCACACCAATCGGCGTACCGTTACCATCCAGATACAGGCCAGTTTTGTTATAAGCGATGCCGCTGACCAACGACACTTCGTCAAATTGCTTAGAAAACAAATAGCTGCCGCGATAACTCTGAGTATCAGAGCCGCCGGCGGTGGGCACTGAACCTGCCAGTTTCAGCTGATGGCTTTGTTCATCCGGCGTTTTGGTGATGATATTAATGATGCCGCCGCTGGCGCCCATGCCCTGAATAGCGTTGGCACCGCGGATAATTTCAATGCGTTCAATCATCGCCGGGTCAATGGTATTGCCGTCGCGCGAGCCATTGCGCAGTGGTGTCGATTGCGGCACACCGTCAATCATATACAGCGGCTCACGGCCACGCAGTGTCTCGCCGTTGGCGGTCAGCTTCTGCCGGCTCGGCGAAAAGGCCGGGATTAAATTACCCAGAATTTGTGATAAATCCTGCGTCACAGCTAATTGCGCTTTCAGCTGCTCCTGCTCAATCACCGTGATAGTGGCAGGCACTGTGCTGACCGGATAAGCAGCCCGAATAGACGACACCTGAATACGTTCAATTTCCGCCGTATCTCCGGTCGCTGCGGTTGCAGCAGAGACCCATTGCGCACACATGCCCGCGCTTGTCAGCGCCAGTAACAGTTTTGCCAGTTTCATCACAATTCTCAGTGTTAATAAAAATCGTTCGCATTTATATAGATGAGCGCTGCATTAGTCAATATGGAGATCGCGGAATTACGGCGGTACCTGCCCTCTGCTGGCCAGGAAGCTGATTGGATGGACAAATCCCTGCCTACCTTGAGTTTCACGGTTGAATATGATGTTATCCAACCATGTCTTTGTTGCAGGTTTGATGTAAATGAATACAAAGCAGGGCCAGGCCGACACTCTGGCGCAGACAGAACAGGCTGCAGCACCGGCAACGCCGCTATTGCATGGCGATGTTTACGACCAGAAAGTCGATACGCTCACCCGACGCGCCGGCCGGTATCTGTTGTCACAACCCGCACTGATGCTGACCGGCAGTTATTTGTTTTGTAGCTTGCTTGGGATGATTTTTGTCGTGTCGTTGTTCGACAAATTTGATTTTGCTGTGCTGCCTTATCTGGAGATCTCCGATTTCCTGCTGGCCGCTTTGAGCAATCCCTGGACAATCCTGCAGTTTATGTTCTGGACGCTCTGTGTCATCACACTGTTGTGGCTGGACCGCGCCGCCCGGCATCGCTTTCGCAGCTACGCCCGCTTTTCTGACCGCTTTTATAAACCACGTTATCAGCGCCTGAGCCTGTATATGTTTGCCAGCTTACCGGTGTTGTTTCTGATTGATATCGCGCTGTATGAAGCAACAGTTCAGTCCAAAGCCATTAAAGCCGGCACCACACCGCGTTTTAACCTGAGCCTGATTTATCCGGTGTTCGACGACAACAAAACCATGCAAATGGAGCAAATCCAAATCCTCGCCCGTAGTGTCAGTTATCTGTTTGTTTATCACCAAAACCAAATCAAAGTGCTCCCACACGCCAATGTAGCGGGGCTGTTCCCGCTGCCGGTCACTCAAGCCGCAACCAGCAAAGCCAAAGTTGAGTCAGAAGCCAGCGCCAAGCCAGCGGCAAAAACGCCTTAACCAGCATTTTTCGCCAATCGCCGCCACAAAACACACTGACCAGCCAATCTGCTTGAATTTCTCTCAAGCAGATTGGCTGATTATTCATTTTTCTTCCCTGCATTCGCCGTATACAGTGCTCTCAACGATATTTAGACGTTTAGCCGTCCAAATAAAATGCAGCTTAGCTGCAGCAAACAGGAGAATCACTGATGGCAGCGCAGATCCACACCGCAACCGATTTAACCTTTAGCATTCAACGTCAGCCGTTTGATGAAGATTACCAGCCGGCCGACCATACGCGGCTGACCACCAACTTCGCTAATCTGGCACGCGGTGATGCCCGGCAGCAGAATTTGCGTAATACGCTGGCGATGATCAATCACCGCTTTAACTCGCTGGCGCATTGGGACAATCCGGCCGGCGACCGTTACAGCGTCGAGCTCGACATTGTGTCGGTGGATATTCATCTCGCCGGCGCCAGCAGCGCTTTTCCGTCGATTGAAGTGCTGCAAACCAGCATTCAGGACCACCACACCGGTGAGCGGATCAAAGGCCTGGTCGGCAATAACTTCTCATCTTACCTGCGCGATTATGACTTCAGCGTGTTGCTGCCGGAACACAATAAAAACCAGCCGCAGTTCAGTATTCCGGCTGATTTTGGTGACTTACATGGCCGGCTGTTCCGCCAGTTTGTCCGCTCCAACGCTTATCACCAGCACTTTCATAAACTGCCGGTGATTTGTTTAAGCGTGTCAGACAACAAAATCTATCAGCGCAGCGCCAATCAGCACCCGGTGCTGGGGGTGGAATATCTGCCGAATGAAACCTCATTGACCGAGCAATATTTCAAAAAAATGGGCCTGCAGGTGCGCTATTTCATGCCGCACAACAGCGTCGCGCCGCTGGCGTTTTATTTCTTTGGCGACCTGCTGAACGACTACAGCAATCTGGAACTCATCGCCACCATCAGCACGATGGAAACCTTTCAAAAGATTTACCGGCCGGAGATTTACAACGCCCACGCCGTGGCCGGACAAAGTTATCAGCCGAAGCTTAATAGCCAGGCGCATTCGTTAACCCGGATCCGTTATGACCGCGAAGAGCGCAGCCAACTGGCGGTGAAACAAGGCAAGTTTGCCGAACAGTTTTTTGTAAAACCCTATAAAACCCTGCTGGAACAATGGGCTGCCAGCTGCGCTTAACTTCCGGTTTTAAAAATTAAAGGCATTGATCATGAGCATTTTATTACCCACTTCAACCGCCGGCAGCTTACCGAAACCAAGCTGGCTGGCTGAACCTGAAACTTTGTGGTCGCCGTGGAAACTCGAGGGCGACCAACTCCATGCCGGCAAACAGGACGCGCTGCGGCTGGCACTGCACGAGCAACAGCAAACCGGCATCGATATCGTCAGCGACGGCGAGCAAAGCCGGCAGCATTTTGTCACCACTTTTATTGAGCATTTGGCCGGCGTCGATTTTGAACAACGCCAGACCGTGCGCATCCGTAATCGCTACGACGCCAGCGTGCCGACCGTGGTTGGCCCTGTAGCCCGCATCAAACCGGTGTTTGTCGAAGATGCCAAATTCTTGCGTAGCCAAACTAAGCAGCCGATTAAATGGGCGCTGCCAGGCCCAATGACGATGATCGACACTTTGTATGACGCGCACTATCAAAGCCGCAAGGAATTGGCCTTTGAGTTCGCGGCCATTCTGAATGCCGAAGCGCATGAATTAGCCGCCGCTGGCGTCGATATCATCCAGTTTGATGAGCCGGCCTTTAATGTGTTTTTCGACGAAGTGAACGACTGGGGCATCGCCGCGCTGGAGCGCGCCATTGCAGGCTTGCCGTGCCAGACCGCGGTGCATATCTGTTACGGCTACGGCATCAAAGCCAACACCGACTGGAAACAAACCCTTGGCAGCGAATGGCGCCAATACGAAGCGATTTTCCCGAAACTGCAGCAATCCAGCATCGATATCGTGTCGCTGGAATGCCACAACTCAAGGGTGCCGCTGGAACTGCTGGCGCTGCTGCGTGGTAAAAAAGTGATGGTCGGCGCTATTGATGTGGCAAACCATACCATTGAAACGCCGGAAGAAGTCGCAGCGACACTCAGACAAGCACTACAGTATGTCGACGCCGACAAGTTATATCCCTGCACCAACTGCGGCATGGCGCCGCTGCCACGTGCAGTCGCCAGCGGCAAACTCAAAGCGCTGCAGGCGGGGGCTGAATTGGTACGGCGGGAGTTGCGGCAAGAGTTGCGGCAGGCCGCTGAATAGCTTTGTAGAAGGACTGGCGCGGCGGTGACTACCAACCGCCGCCCGACTTTTTGATCACCAGGCTGCTGGCATCGGCAGCGCTATCGGTTTTAGTGGATTCAAGGCCATGTTTACGGTCTTTGGCCTTTTCGATGGCTTCATCCATCTGCTTCACGACCGGGTCTTTTTTGCTGGTTGCGCCCGTTTGGGGTTGTTTGGCATTCAGCTTTTTCTGCAACTTCACCCCCGCCACCACATAAGACGCGGCATCCACCACGTCATTGCCGGTATCCAGTGTGACCGCTGTTTCATCATCAACCCGGTGGATAGTACAGGCGCTAAAACATAACGGGGTTAGTAGCAGGCACAAACGAAAGAATGTAGTCATGACATGTCCATATGGTGAAAAATATGAAACTAACCGTTTGAAAATGAATGATATCTGAATAAAACACCAGAGAAAGCCGGAGGAGGAAAGGATCGCAAGAGCGAGTACTCTAAGCATTGCCCACCTCATTTACCTAAGTCTCGCGTGGCTCTGCTGGCTGTTGCTGTTTCTACAGCTAAAGTAAGTGCAATCCCCAGACAAAAAGGCATGGCAGCATGCAAAAACGCGAATTTTTACGTTTGTTCAGTCTGTTGTTATTAGCCTCAGCGCCTGTGCTTTCGCAGCCATTAAAAGCCAAAACCCAAAAACGGATCTTAGTGATTGGCGCTGGTTTAGCAGGCCTGGCCGCCGCACGTGAATTAAGCCGTTATGGCCATGATGTCACTATTCTCGAAGCGCGGGACCGGATCGGCGGGCGGATTTGGACCAGCACCAAATGGCCGGATTTACCGGTTGATTTGGGCGCCAGCTGGATCCACGGTGTTGACGGCAATCCAATTAGCGCTCTGGCAGATGAAATCAACGCGACAAGGCTGGAAACCAGCTACGTGCGCAGCATGCTGCATGACAGCGACGGCTCAGTATTAAGCGCCGCTGCCGAAGCACAATTGGAAACACTGCGCAAACAAGTCAGTCGGGCGCTGCGACAAGCCCAGCAAAATACCGATAACGACCAGTCCGTGCGCGCAGCGCTGGCGCAATTGAGTGCGGACTTAGCCCATTCGGCGCACGCCGGACAGGCCGCCCGTTTTATCAATTTCATCTTATCCAGCAGCCTGGAGCAGGAGTATTCCGGCAGTGCCACAGAGCTTTCTGTGCATTGGCACGACAGCGTCAAAACCTTCGGTGGTGACGATGTGTTATTTGCCGAAGGTTACCAGCTCATCACCCAATATCTGGCGCGTGGCCTGCAGATTCAAACCGGTCAGGTGGTCAGCGCGATCCATTGGGGAGAGGGCGGCGTGCAGGTGGTCTGTGCGCAGCAAACTTTTACTGCTGATCAGGTGATTGTCACAGTGCCGCTGGGCGTGCTGAAAAAGAACCAACCGCAGTTTGTACCGGCATTACCGGCCGCCAAACGCGAAGCCATTGCCAAGCTGGGTATGGGTGTCCTCAACAAATGCTATCTGCGTTTTGCCAAGCCGTTTTGGCCGGATGACGTCGACTGGCTGGAATACATTGCGCCACAACATGGCGAATGGACCGAATGGGTCAGTTTGTTACGTAGCACGCAAAAACCGGTGCTGATGGGCTTTAATGCTGCAGAACGCGGGCGCGCCATCGAAGCCCTGACCGACCAACAAATTGTCGACAGCGCCATGGCCACCTTACGGCTGATGTTTGGCAACGACACCCCCAACCCACTGGATTATCAAATCACCCGCTGGGCGACAGATCCATTCAGTTACGGCTCCTACTCCTTTAATGCCGTCGGCGCCACGCCAACCATGCGCCAAACCCTGGCCGCACCGCTCGGTCAACAAGTGTTTTTCGCCGGCGAAGCCACGCAAAAAGAGTATTTCGGCACCGCGCATGGGGCTTATCTGTCGGGAATTGCGGTGGCGAAGCAGGTGTTGGGGTGAGAAGAATGTGCAATAGCGTTAGCTTTTTAGTCGTGACAAGAATGTATCTGACTTGAACATCGGGAAGGCTAAAAAACAAATTTTTTGTACACATTTTAAACAGGTGCTAGTTTTTCTGTTGGCATGGATAGCACGTGTAGTCAAAGGAATTGCAGTAATAGTCCGGAATTGTGCTGGTGTGCTGAACCACAACCCTATCAATTTCCGGAGGAAAAATGAAACCTGTGTATCTCACCTATCTACTGCCACTGATGCTGGCAACTGGCTGTTCAACTATCCGTGAAAAAACGTAAGCGTTCGGCGAACACATCTTTTATTAAGTCACTGATCACGCATCATAGCTGTCACTGTTCCTAAGCGTGAGAGTTATCAATGTCTGCCTTAAAACCATCCGATGCGCGTCGGTCTTTTTCGCCTGAATTTAAATGGCAGGTTGTTCAGGAATCAAAAGCCAGATTACTGTCGGCCTCAGCGCTAGCGCGCAAATACGATGTGAATACCAATCAGCTTTTTCGCTGGGTGCGAGACGCTGAGGCCGGGAAAGCGTTGTGGGTCCGAAGGGCTAAAGGTGAGCAAGCCATGCCAGCGGCCCCAACACCATTTCTTCCAGTCTGCGTTCAAGCCGCTGAAGCACCTGTGACTGTGCATCAAGGCGCCATCACAGTTTCGTTTCGCAGCGGCCATCAACTGGTTTTACACGAGGCAACGCCAGATATGCTGCGTCAACTGGTGGCGGCACTGTCATGATGATGTTATCGCATGATGTGCGTATCTGGCTGTGTGCAGGTTACACCGATATGCGCAAAGGCTTCGATGGTTTGGCGGCAATGGCTCAGCATGTGCTGCAAAAAGACCCATTCAGTGGCCATGTATTTGTCTTTCGTGGGCGGCGCAGCGACCGAGTTAAATTACTCTGGTGGGATGGTCAGGGATTATGTTTGTTTTACAAACGCTTGGAGCAAGGCCAGTTCGTCTGGCCACATGCAAAATCCGGCGCTGTGCATTTAACTCAGGCCGAGTTGGCGTTGTTGCTTGAAGGTTTAGATTGGCGGCCACCTGCCCGAAAAAATGCGCCGAAAAATGCTGCATAATCGCGATTAATCAATGAGTTAGATATCGATTTATGCTATCATGCATGGCATGAAAACGATGGCATCTTCCTTACCCAATGACCCGAAACAGTTGCAGGCCATCATCCTGCAACTGCAGCAAACGCTTGCTCAGCAAGAGTCTGTGATTGCCACATTACGCCATCAATTATCGGTCTTAAAGCGGGCGCGTTTCGGTCGCTCATCTGAGCTGCTCGACTCCCAAATCCATCAGTTGGAATTGCAACTCGAAGAGCTGGAGATGCAGACAGCTGCGCTTCCTAAGCTCAGCACGCCAACCACCGAAGACAAAGAAACACCCCGTCGACGCGCTGCGTTACCACCACAACTGCCACGAGAAGAACTGCGCGTTGAAACTGCGTGTCAGTGCCCAGCATGCCAGGGTGAACTGACCCACATTGGTGATGATGTCTCGGAAATGTTGGATGTCGTGCCTGCGTCGTATCGGGTGATTCGGATAGTACGCCCGAAGTTCAGCTGCAATCATTGCGACACTTTAGTGCAAGGTGCTGCACCAGAGCGCGTGATTCAAAAAGGACTCGCCAGTGCAGCGTTACTCACGCAAGTGGCTGTTGATAAGTACCTCGACCATCAACCGCTGTACCGTCAGGCTGAGCGGATGGAGCGCGAAGGCATCGATATCGAGCGCTCCACGTTAGCCGACTGGGTCGGGCAAATCGGTGCTTTACTCACGCCACTTGCAGATGCCATCGGACGTTATGTCAAAGCAGCTCAACATATCTATGCGGATGATACCACGGCGCCAACCCTGTCTCCGGGCAAGGGGCGCACGCAAACAGGCCGATACTGGACCTATGTACGGGATGGTCGTCCATGGGGGGATACCACAGCGCCGGCAGTCTGGCTGCAATACAGCGAAGACCGAAAAGGCCTGCACCCGACAGCTCATTTAAAAGGCTATCAAGGTTCACTGCAGGCCGATGCTTACGCGGGTTACAACGAGTTATATCAACAAAAAATCCAACAACATGGGTGTTGGGCGCACGTGCGGCGTAAGTTCTATGACATCACCCAAACAGGCCCATCACCTATTGCCGACGAAGCGATAACGATTATTCAATCGCTGTATGTCATTGAAAAGCAAGCGCGCGGCCAACCACCGAATGAACGACAACACATCCGAGCGACTCAAGCAAAACCTATCCTTGAGCGCTTCGATACCTGGTTGCAGGCAACCTTGCGCACCTTATCGAAAGGCTCGCCGTTGTCCAAAGCCATTCACTATGCGCTCAAACAGTGGGATGCACTGGTTGCTTATGTCGATAACGGCTATGCCGAATTAGACAACAACAGCGCAGAGCGGTCATTACGACCTATCGCCTTGGGCAGGAAAAACTATCTGTTTGCAGGTTCAGTCGCCGGAGGCCAACGTGCAGCTGTGCTCTACTCGATACTCGGCACTGCCAAACTGAACGGCATCAACCCAAATGATTACCTGACTGCTGTCCTGAAACGGATCGGCAATCACCCTATCAACCGCATCGATGAGCTACTGCCGTGGAACATCGACTTAGCATCACAACCCGGCGACGCAATTTAAGACACTAAGTGTCCACTAAAAATAAGTGGACACTTAAATTGGAGCATCAACCTGTGATCGCCGGACGCTTACGAAAAAACCATGCCTGATGAAGCCAACTTGTTGAGCGGTTCCGGTTCTTTATTGGTTAAAGATGAAAAAGCAGCAGCTTATGAAACCATAGATATAAAAACACTGTTGAAGGATTATGGCTTTGATGACATTCCTGCTGTCGCAAAAGAAGACCTTAAAACAGATGGCCTCAAATATCGACGTAACGAACTACAAGACCGCATCATCGCTGCTTCAAATCAAAAATGTGGTATGTATCTGCGTGTGCTGACGTCGTCTAAAGCCCAAACCCAATTGGGTTGGGGTGGATTGGCCGTGTTACTGTCAGGCGCAGCTGCAGTTGTCACGCCCGTGAACTCAGCTAAAGCTCTCGCTGCAGGCAGCACAGTTTCAAACGGTATTTTGGCGCAATACAACGAAGCCTATTTCAATAACTTAGCCATCAATGTGATTTCGGCGGGTATCACTTCGCAGCGCCAGGGGATTTTGCTACAGATCAACGAAAAACGTGACCACGATTTAGTAAAATACTCTGTCAACCGTGCTATCGCAGATGCCGTACAATATCATGCGGTTTGCAACATAATCAGTGGGTTGGAAACTGCTGCAGTCGCCACACGAAATATGAATACTCCTGCCAAGACACCGGAACAACCAGACCCCGCCAAAGCTGGAGCCACCAAGGCAAAAGATCCTGTCGAAATTCAACCCCAGAACTCAGCAATCATTCGAATAGACTGAGGTCTGTAAAAACCAAACGCCCTGAATGAAGCAGCCAATGCTGCCTTCATTCAGGTGTATAAACTATCGATGTTTTTATATCTGATTATGTGGCTACCTGGACACAGCGTTGTTGCAGCTTTTCGTGAATGTAAATTTTTGAAAGAATTGGCAGTATTTGCAGATTTAGTGCCCGCCTCAAAAATGCCTTGTCAGCGATGGAAACCTGTTTTAGCTTGGTTTCAAAAATAATAGGAACAAACCCAAGGATAACCACCAGATGGAACTGAACCTCGCCCTGTCGCCGGTTGCTGACATGAAAGTGCTGTTGATTGATCTGGAAAACTACCCCAGTCAAATTAATGAACTCCCCAAAGTGCTGACGCAATATCATTTAGTGGTGATTTGTTACGCCCAGTCCAACGCCCGTATTCCAATCGATTGGCTGATGCCGCTGAACGACACCATCAACAAAGCGCAGCTGAAGATTTTCCGTATGACCAGCAACGGCAAAAACGCAGCAGATTTTGGCATCAGTTTTTACGCCGGTATGCTGATGTCACAGCTACCGCCGGATGCGCACTTTGTCATCATGTCGGATGATCAAGACCTAGACCACGTCGTCAACCTGCTGAAAAACCAACAGCGCAGTGCTGAACGTTTGGGCATGCGTAAAGACGAACCTAAAGCCATCAAACCTGCTGCACAGGCAGACGCCATAACTTCAGCGGCCGAGCCGATCAAAACATCGAGCAAAGACCCCTTAACACCACTGATTAAACTGTATTGCGCCCACCTCATCACCTACAAAAAGAACAGACCGGCCAAGAAAACCACTTTATTGAATAGCATTACAAACAAGTTGGGGGACGAAAAGCATAGATCTGAAGCCTTGTTTCAGGCTTTGGTGAAACTGCAGGCATTGCAAATCCAGGACACCAAAGTGCAGTATTTTGATAAACGGATTGTCGAGTTGACGCTCTGAGCACTTTGAATAAGCAGCCAGAGTCGGCACCGGTTGATTGTCAGAACAACTATTCAGGAAGATAAGTATGAACAGTTGCAAAGGGATTTTGGGCCTGCTGGCCTTGCAATTTGCAAACACAGTCAGCGCCGTTGATACGTGCAATCGCTGTGGTTATCAATATCCAATGCCTCTGAATCAGGAGACAGCTAGACGAAACTATATGCTTCGTACTATCTACATTTATTAATGAAATACTGACGAAGATAAGTATCTAAAAGCTTGTTCAATTCACTATTTACCGCGTCATGTTTCTGAGGGTTTCTGCATTTTGAGAGATGCTTTTCCAAAAACTTAGACGTAATCTTAATCACAACAACCTTATGTCGGTCATATAGCTCTTTAGCCCAATACAATTCTTTGTCTTTAGATAAATTATTATCGTGCCCTCGACATATTATAAAGGCTAAACGTCCGTATTCATTGGACAAGTATGTATGCAACTGCCTATAGTGATCTGATTCTAAATTTTCAATATTTTTTATTTCAAATATGACTTGCCGAGTCGAGTAATCTTGAAAAACTCGTGTCCAAAAAGGAACTGTCGAGAGGTTTGTTGCAACAACATCACGCTGCTGCAAACCACCTTTGTTCGGATGCAATTCAATATTGTGTAAAGTTCCTGCAAAAAGTATCTTCAGCGTTTTAAATACCCAATCTTCAAAATCATGAGCCCCTTTTACTCCCATTTTAATCGACTGAAGCTCGCTCAAGATAGATCCTATCTTTTGTTTTCTTTGCTCTTCAGAAATTGAGCTAATCTCTATATCGTATTCGTCGTGTATATCATCGGCTTGTTCATCAGTGATCTGTATATCTGTGTTACCCAGTGCAAGCCAGTAACAAGGGTGGACTAGAATTCTGGAAGTGTCATCCAAATCACGATCTGGTTCACGTCCATCGTGACAAAATACAAATGAGGATGATTTATCATTGTATATACCAATGAAACCTACGCTGTATAACCTAAGCAAGACTTGCGTTGAACTATCTATAAATGCTATGTCTTGCAACTTATGTCTTTCTAACTCGGGCCTAACCAGAACATGACCAATCATTTCTTTCGCAGTTGATAACTTGAACTGAGTAGGCTTGCCACTAAACTCCTTGATAAAATCATCTAAGGCTGGAAATACATTCTCATATTCCTTTAACAAATCATTGAGTCGGTTTGTAGAGATGTTTTTTGCAGTAACTTCAATGTCTTCGGGGATTATCTGTTGTCTATTTTGACCATTAGCTCTTAGAAAGGCATTGTTTAATAAAACAATTATATCTCGCGGTCTGTATAATGTAAGTTTTAAAGCAATTCTAAACCCTTCTTTCCCCTGCATTTCTCTTGCCGTATAGTAATTCCAGACTCTAGTATTATTCTCTATTGTGCTACTATAAGCAGTCCTCAATCTATTACAAACAAGATTAAACAAGTTATATTCATCCCAGTGCAACCTAATTGTTTGACCTTCTATATTCCTAGTAAAATCAGGATCAAGGCTAGAAATTGCGCGGTAAATATTATCTCTAATAAATGCAAATGCGATTACCCTCTCATCGAACTTAGCCTTTATATCTATAACAGACTGAACAAAACCATCAACAATAGCTACACCTAAATCATCTGGCGTATAACCTTCATCTAGTCGATCAGCAAAAATGACAAATTGTGTACCTGAACTTAAAATAGCCTCCCGAATAACTTCCTCGAGAAGATCAAATTCAAAATATTCAGAAAGTTCAGCTATACGTGTTGCTGGAGTAGATTCTATTTTTATTATACTTTTAAGCTTTTTACGAATCTTTGATGCAATACCCTGCTTTAGCGGTCCCCAATCTGTCAGATGATGCTTGATTGATCTTACATCTAAATGCGATTTTACTTTGTAATGATTTATCATTACCGTAATTATTTCCATATATATGGCATATCGCCAAGCTAATTTGGTGCCTGACTTTATATGAAGATATTTATCTCCAAAAAGGTCAAAAATATCGCGAAGCCCTATTATCTGTTCTTCTTCTGGGGATATTTTATAAACTATCGTCTTAGGCTTGTCATGCCAGTGCTTTGAAAGCATGTGGACTAATGCACTTTTGCCTGTTCCACGACGACCAACAACGATAGATCTGTCATTCGACTCTAATAAAGCTTTGTAATCAGAAGTCTCCAAAAAAGAACTTTCAAGTAGATTGTCATTTTCGGCTCTAACATCACCTAGCAAGTTTCCTCTCACTTTGTTCTTTCCTTATTTTTGAAGACAATTCACAGTAGCAAAGACAGGTAAACAAAATCAACAACTAGAGACGACGAGGTCTAGAAAGTATTATCCGAAAATCTTCGATACATTCAGTAAGCATACTAACTAGCTTGTAGTGGTTGGCTAACCTCAGATACTGCGCTCAAATGAAAATAGCAAGCACATAGGTGACCATTGTTGTTTTACAGCCAGATGGCCTATCCGGACCTTGCTGCACTGACGGTCGGAAAGGCCTTTAAACATGAAATAGGGCGAGGACAAGCATCGCCCCTACCCCGCTGTCAAAAAAGTCCGATAAGAGCTATTCCCGCTGACCAGCTGATACGGATAACCCAAAGCCTCTAAATGCCCTTCAATTTCAGCAGGTTCAGCAATCTCAAAACCAGCCAACACATCGCCGGTGGCAGCACCGTGGTTGCGGTAGTGGAACAAGGTGATGTTCCATTTCTCGCCGAGGGTGTTGAGGAAGTTCATCAGGGCGCCGGGGTATTCCGGGAAGTTGAACTGGTAAACTTGTTCGTTGACCAGGCGCGGTGGCATGCCGCCGACCATGTGGCGGACGTGTAGTTTGGCCAGTTCGTCGTCGGATAAATCCTGGAACTGATAGCCAGCGTCGGTCAGCGCCTGGGTGACTTGGGCCAGTTCCTGGGCGCCGTTTCGCAGCATAATGCCGACAAAAAAATGCGCTTTGTTGGCGCTGGTATCGTAGTAGTTCACAATAATCCGGCGAAATCTCAAACAGACCTAAAAATTCCGTTATCGTTTATGGACATAAAATGCTCGCCATCGTCTGGATATTTTTCTTTGCGTCACTGCTAATTATTTTGGCAGTACATACCCTCAGCCATTTATGGAAGCTATACAGAACGCACGATAACTATCACTTAAAACAGATACTTTTAATCTGGAGTGTTCCATTCTTATTCTTCGGATCACTGGTTTTTTTATCGTGGTATTTAAGCCCAGTCCAAATTTCAAAAGACAGTATTGTTGGCTGCTATGAAGTGGATGATCGCTTTTATAATGGGCCAAATGCTCAGTGGCAAAAGAAGCACTTCAGGTTTGAAGTCACAAGCAACAATACCTTTGTCTTATATGAGAGATTAGCCGACCAAACAGATAAACCCTTTATCGGACAGGTTAATTGGGCCAATCTAAAACCCGAAAAATGGTCGGTCACAATGAAAACGCCTCATCATGTTGTTGACCGATACCCGACTCTATACCGACAGCAATCTGGATTTTATTATGTGTTTCGCACGAAAAAGTTTGGCAATATGTTCTTCAAGCGCGTTGGCGAGAAGTGTCTGTTGAAACTTGCAGCTGAAAATTCTAATTTTTAGACCAACACCGTACCATCTAAAATCCGCTCACTTATTGATGTTTTCTACCACAAGCCCTGCTTTGAAACCGCCAACCACATAATCAGCAACACTGTTGGCGGCAACAGCACTATTGCAACCCAGGTGAAACCACGGTGATAAAAACGGATTAGCGCATGTTCGTTTTCTGACAATGCAACACCGGCAGAGCGGTGGCTGACCAGCTGTTTTACTTTCCAGTTACCCAGCCAGATATCCACTACTTCCAGCGGTACTATCAGCAGCAATACCAATAGCAATTTGTTCTGCAGCCAAGGCATTTCCAGCCAGCCATAACTGAAAGCCATCCAAGTGCCGCTCAGCAATAAAGTACAAAACGCCACATGTTCGAGCGTGATAGTGGCAAAAAACACTTTGTAGACCAAGCCGGTCGCCGGGCTAAGTTCTCCTTGCTGACGCTGCATATACCGTAGCACCAGCCACGAGCCCAATGCCGGACCAAGCCAGAGCACCAGTGAGCCAATATGGATTAGTTTCAGCAGGCTATACATCGGCTTTGTACCATAAACGGTAGGCTATCAGCACAAACCAACCAGTGCTGAGCGCCATGCTAAATGCGGTCAGTGCTTCGGCCCAGCCTAACTGCTGCAGCGCTATGGATACTGATAAACCAAAACCTGCTATCCAAGCGACGAAACCTGGCAACAGCCAGGCTTTCAACTGAGGGTGTTGCTGCCACAAAAGCAGTGTCAGACCCAAACCACCCAGATTGTACAACCCATTGCCTAAGAAGCCGGTCAGGTACATCGCGGTCACATCGACAAACTGCAGCAAAGCCATGCTACTTTCCTGTGCTATCAGGGTAGGAAAAACAAAGGCATATAAGGTTTCTGCAATGAGATCTGGCACTAAGCCGAGGCCCACCAACGTCAGCGCCAGTGTGCGCCAAGGTGTCGCCGTCAGTGTGGTTGAGAGTAAAAAGCAGAAAGTGAGTAAACCCAAAGCGGACGCCATCCAGCATAACCAGCCCAGTTGCCACCACCCCAAGTGCTGCTGGATATACAAAAGCCGTGCACTCCAATCGGTTATCACCGGCAAACCGGGCCGCATTGGACCAGCCATCAGTAAGCAAGCCACAAAAATAACCAATGCAATCAACACGGTAAGATAGAAATAGCGGCGGTTTTGCATATCTGCTTAATCCACGTAATAGGTAAACTGAATAGCCCGGACTTTATTATCTTGAAGCTCAAAAGTGACCTGCTGAGTTTCACCTTCGTATTCAATTCCTTGCGGCGTCGCGCCCTTCGGTTTACCAAGCGTATTCTGTACTTGCTGCATACTGCTGCCGACATTGAGTCCAAGCGGGATTTGCCATTTGGGGTCGGAGTAAAACAGACTTTGCAGGAAAAACTCACCATCCGGCGATTCGATGCCTTCAACAATCAAGCCTTCAAATTCAAACAGATAACTGGTCCAAAGCCTGCGATCATCCAACGCATTTTCCGGCAGGAATTGTTTTGTCGTTTCTTTTAACAAAGGTGCAATAGCCCGAATCGCCGTGCTGCTTTTATCATCGACAAGCAATGCAGCATCAGAAATAAAGCGATAAACCAGACGCATCTGTTGTTCCGCTGGGTCGGTTATGTTTTCTGCGTGCAGAGACGAGCTCAAAAAGACCAGTAGACTAAGTAGGTATCTCATCGAGAATGAGCCTTATTGCATTAATCACAACAACAGGAAGTAAAGCTAGTTGCGACTGCACTATGCGGGATCAACGGTACAATAAAAACAGCGAGATTGGCATAGATAAACCTGTCCACGACATTTTCGGACAAACCACTCCCCCCATCATTACAGCTTTCTCCAAATTCTTGCCATGCTTTTTTCATAAGCAGTCTTCGGCATTCTGCCAGACCAGACGCCAGAAATAACGATAAAGTGGAAAGAACACAATAAAACCAAGCCCAAATGCAAAAATGGCAAGAAACGAGCTCATCATTTTTATCCCTTTAGATTCAATTCCAATTGAATATCTGGTGCACGGTAACTTGCAAAAAATGCTCGCAATATGACTTTTGCAATAGTACCTCACAATCCGTGCTGCACTAAAAAGGCAACCTAATCATGGTCTGTATGTGAAAAAGATCTTGAGCTATGGAGTATTTAGGCTGGCGCAATGCACTATACAACGTCCCTGAAACCCGCGAGTGGGCGATGACTTAGCCACACTTCCGGTCCTTCGCTGTGGTCAGGGCGTTCAGTCGGCGAAGCGCAACATTAGTTGCGCTTCGAAACCCCGACTTCGCATTAGTTGCTACCCGCAGTCAAAAAAGTCCGATAAGAGCTATTCCCGCTGACCAGCTGATACGGATATCCCAAAGCCTCTAAATGCCCTTCAATCTCGGCAGGATCAGCAATCTCAAAGCCTGCTAACACATCGCCCGTAGCAGCGCCGTGGTTGCGGTAGTGGAACAAAGTGATATTCCATTTCTCGCCGAGGGTGTTGAGGAAGTTCATCAGGGCGCCGGGGTATTCCGGGAAGTTGAACTGGTAAACTTGTTCGTTGACCAGGCGCGGTGGCATGCCGCCGACCATGTGGCGCACATGTAACTTGGCCAGTTCGTCGTCGGATAAATCCTGGAACTGGTAGCCGGCATCCGTCAGAGCTTGGGTGACTTGTGCCAGTTCCTGTGCACCATTTCGAAGTTTGATGCCAACAAAAATATGTGCTTTGTTGTCACTGGCGTAGCGGTAGTTAAATTCGGTGATGGCGCGGCCGCCGAGTGTCTGGCAGAAGCGGCGGAAACTGCCTTTTTCTTCCGGAATAGTCACAGCGAATACAGCTTCTTTTTTCTCACCCAGTTCACAGCGCTCGGATACATACCGCAGCGTGTCAAAGTTCAGGTTGGCGCCGCTGAGTACTGCCGCCAGCTGCGTTTGTTCATTCACGTCGCCGGTCTGGCTGTGTTGCTGGGCGTATTTTTTCAGGCCCGCCAAAGCCAAAGCACCGGCTGGTTCGGCGACGGCGCGTAAGTCTTCGAAGATGTCTTTGATCGCCGCGCAGATTTCGTCGCTACTGACTGTGACCACTTCGTCGCAAAACAGCTGGGCTAATTTAAAGGTTTCAGTGCCGATGCGTTTGACTGCCACACCGTCGGCGAACAAACCAACCCGGTCTAAGGTCACCGGTTCACCGGCTTTCAGTGCGGCGTCTAAACAGGCGGCGTCGTCCGGCTCTACGCCTATCACGCGCACATTTGGCAGCACGGCTTTGATATACACCGCCATGCCGGCGAGTAGTCCACCGCCGCCGACCGGAATAAATACGGCGTTTAACTGGTTGTTTTGCGTCAGGAGTTCTTTCGCCACAGTGCCTTGCCCGGCGATGACATCGACATCGTCAAACGGCGGAATGTAAGTGGCGCCGGTGCTTTTTGCCAGTTCAATGGCGTGGCGGTTGGCTTCGTCAAAGGCGGTGCCGTGCAGCAGCACATTGCCGCCAAAACCG
>Ga0247724_1000051_pt1 | contig 37961 bp, 37 predicted proteins | sample OKSTACKMC2E_FD_182776 | JGI IMG/M metagenome (GOLD analysis project Ga0247724, IMG submission 182776) | Subsurface sediment microbial communities from gas well in Oklahoma, United States - OK STACK MC-2-E | ecosystem: Environmental > Terrestrial > Deep subsurface > Rock core/Sediment | place... | reverse complement strand
GTCGTTGGGCGTGTGATGGTAATCGAAATAATCAGAACCATCCTGCTCAAGACTGACTACTGGCACCCCAAGCGCTTTTAAGACGGACACGTCCGGACCACCAAAGGCGTCGTTGTTACCTGGCTGAATTTGCAGCGGCGTCAGTTGTTTTTGGATCTCTGCAGCGAATGGCAAAGCTTTGGGACCGAAATTGGTTGAAAATTGCCAGATGCGGCCCGCACCAAAATCCGATTCTGAAGCCAGCACATGCTTGTCGAGTTCTTTGGCATGTTTCGCCGCATAAGCACGGGCACCGACTAAACCACCTTCTTCATTGCCGTATAACACGACGCGAATAGTACGCTTGGGTTGGCCTTGCTGTTTGATAATCGCAGCGGCTGCCATCACTAAACCAACTCCCGCGCCGTCGTCCAACGCGCCAGTGCCCTGATCCCAGGAATCGAGGTGAGCGCCAATCAGTACAATTTCATCCGGCCGCTCTGAGCCGGTGATTTCACCAATCACATTGTGACTGATAGCATCTTCGGTTTGTTGGGTGTCGAGCTGCAGTTTGATTTTCGCTTCTGGCGCTTTGGTCAGGATCCGCGCCAATTGTTGGGCATCCGGGGCAGAGATAGCTACGGCCGGAATTTTTGGTACTGCCGGGTCATAGGTCATTTTACCAGTGTGGGCAAAACGATTGCTGCTGGTGCCAACCGAACGAATGATCAGTGCTTTAGCACCAAGTCTGGCGGCTTCTACTGCGCCTTTGGCGCGAGCTCCGACCACTTTGCCGTATTGAGAACCGGCTTTGTCTTTGGTCATGGCTTTATTGATAAACACAATTTTGTCTTTTACTTGCTCAGGTTTAGCTGCCATCAATGCTTCCAGGCTGTCGAACATCACCAGGCTGGCATCAATGCCATTAGCCGGTGTGCCGACAGACCCGCCTAAAGCGGTCAGCACTAAGGCTTGTGGAAACGGCGACAGAACTTCCAGCCGGGCCTGACCGCGCTGCCAGTAGGGTGTGACAAACTCTTCGGTCCAGACTTTGTCAAAACCCAGCGCCTGCAGATTTTTTGTGGCCCAGGCCACCGAAGCCCGATCGCCGGGGCTGCCGGCCAGCCGCGGGCCCACTTCTGTGGTAAGACTTTCGGTCAGCTGGTAAGCAAGCTGGTCATTGAACGAAGTTGCGGCAGCCAGACTGCAGAGCGGCGTCAGCATCAGACTAAAGAAAAGGGGTTTTAGCGCTTTCATAGAGTTCCCGGAATTTTCTGTATGTTGTAGTGGTCAATCTAACATAGCGTGTTCATTCACCAGAAGGGCAGCATGACCCGTTTACCGGGGAGTTAGTCGCAGTGCCAGACGGCGAAAATATACAAAAGTTAACATTTTGTAGGTGTGTAATTGCTTTATTAGCAGGGTATAATTTGCTTGTTTTGGGTTACAGCTGCGCGCCTTAAGGCTTTCAAGACCATTTGCTCAGCTTTTTACCAGATTATCGGATGTTATTTTTTCTAAATTAAAAAGCTTTGAAAGTTAATTAATTAGAAAAAATAAGCAACTAATTCACAAAATAGCTATTGTAAGCTGCGGCTTGCCTGTTAGATAATGAGACGTCTAGACATGCACGGTGAAAACAACATGAACTTACAAGATATGGTGAATAATTCGGCTAAAGCGGTCAGACTGCTGAAAGCTGTATCGAATGAGCGCCGGCTGTTAATCCTGTGCCATCTGCTGAGCGGTGAATTATCGGTCGGAGAGATGAATGAAAAGCTGGGATTGAGTCAGTCAGCGTTATCACAGCATCTGGCTTTGTTACGCCGCAATAAGCTGGTGAAAACCCGCAAAGAAGCACAAACTGTGTTTTATAGTATGAACAGTAAAGAAGCAGAAGCGGTGATTGGCTTAATGCACTCGTTATACTGCGCGAAGACCGCCTGAACAATCATAAAATCAGAGCGCTATTGAGACAAAATAAAAAACCAGCTTTTCAGCTGGTTTTTTCATTTCTTGTCATTGAACCGGATTAAAATCTGATATTCATCGACATTTGTTACTACAGCCCGACGATATCTGCAGATACAAAAAAACGCCTTTCGGCGTTTCTTTGTGAGCTAATCAATTAAGCAGCTGTTACCAATGCCTTAACGTGGGCATTTAAACGTGACTTATGACGAGCTGCTTTGTTTTTATGGATCAGACCTTTGTCTGCCATACGGTCCAGCACTGGAACCATTTTCTTGAACGCTTCTTGTGCGGCTACTGCATCAGTAGTTAACACTGCTGCGTAGGTTTTCTTAATGAAAGTACGCATCATTGAGCGCTGACTTGCGTTTTGCTGACGACGCTTTTCTGATTGAATAGCGCGTTTCTTAGCAGACTTAATGTTAGCCAAGGTAACACTCCTAAAAACTAAACCGGGACTCTTTAAAGGCCGCATAATATGCCTATTTTATCGCCCTGTGTCAAATCATTTTGCGGCTGATTTCAGTGATTTTGAACGGATTAAAATCACAGGAAGCTGGCATAAAGCGGATGCTTTAGTGACAATAGCGCCAGAAGCAAAAGATGGAGTTTCCCTTGTCTGCGAAGTTATTGAAATCCGGCATGATTGTCAGCGTGATGACGCTGATTTCCCGCGTACTGGGACTGGTCCGTGATGTGGTTACCGCCAACGTCTTAGGTGCCGGCGCTGCCGCTGACGTCTTCCTGATGGTCAACCGTATTCCGAATTTCTTGCGCAGGCTGTTTGCTGAAGGCGCATTCTCTCAGGCTTTTGTGCCTGTGCTGTCTGAGGTCAAAGCCAGGCATGGTGATGACGCGGTGCGTGAGCTGATGGCAAAAGCAGCGGGCACGCTGGGGATGATTGTCACCGTGGTGACTCTGCTCGCGATGCTGGGGTCTCCGGTGCTGATGGCGCTGTTTGGCATGGGCTGGTTTGAAGATTATCTGCAGGGCGGCCCCGACGGCGCCAAATATGAACAAGCCAGTGTGCTGCTGAAAATTACTTTTCCCTATCTTTGGTTTATTACTTTTGTCGCGCTATCCGGCGCCGTACTAAATGTTTACAACAAATTTGCCGTGGCAGCTTTCAGCCCGGTCTTTCTGAATATCGCCATGATTGGCGCGGCATTGTTTCTAACGCCTTACACTGAAGACCCGGCGGCGGCTTTGGCCTGGGGCGTGTTTTTGGGTGGTTTGTTTCAATTCCTGTTCCAGCTACCATTTTTAGCCAAAGCTGGTTTGTTAGTATTACCGCGTTGGGCCTGGCAGGACGAGTACATTGTCCGCATCCGTAAGCTAATGCTGCCGGCGTTATTTGGTGTGTCGGTCAGTCAAATCAACTTGCTGCTGGATGCCATTATCGCGTCTTTCCTGCAGACCGGCTCGGTCAGCTGGTTGTATTACTCCGACCGTTTACTGGAATTTCCGCTTGGCATGTTTGGCATTGCGATTGCGACCGTTATTTTGCCGAACTTGTCGCGGTTACACGCGCTGGATAATCAAAAAGATTTTCGCGCCACCCTCGATTGGTCGATCAGCCTGATTTGTTTATTGGGTATCCCGTCAATGTTTGGCCTGATTGCTTTGGCAGAACCGATTCTGCTGACAGTCTTTGCCCACGGCAAATTCACCGCTTTTGATGCCACCCAGGCCAGCTGGAGCCTGATTGCTTATTGCATCGGTCTGGTGCCTTTGATGTTGATCAAAGTGCTTGCGCCGGCGTTTTACGCGCGGCAGGACATCAAAACCCCGGTGCGGATTGGCATTATCGCCATGATTGCCAACATGGTATTTAACCTGATGCTGGCGCCATTTATCAGTTATGTCGGTCTGGCGCTTGCGACGACGCTGTCCGGCGCACTGAATGCCTGGTTGCTGTATCAGGGCCTGAAAAAAGCCGACATCTATCAGCTATCACGTCACACGCTGCTGACGATAGGGCGCGCTATATTGGCCGCTATGGCGATGGCGGCGCTGATTTGGTACTTGTTACCCGATATGGCGATGCTAAGGGCCAGCAGCTTTGGTGAACGGTCATTCACAGTAGGGCTGGTGATCCTGGCGGCGGTACCGCTGTATTTTGTCGCGCTGGCCTTGTTCGGTGTCCGGTTGCGTGACCTGAAACGGCAAACTATTGCTGAAAGTCACGACTGATGTCGTTATAATCGGCCGTTTAGACAGCAAGACAGAGAAGCGCAAACGGATGGAGTTGATTCGTGGCCTGCAGAATATTCTGCCGCAGCACCGGGGTTGTGTGCTGACCATTGGCAACTTCGATGGCGTCCATCTCGGGCATCAGGCGGTGTTGGCACAGGTCCGGCAGATCGCGTCTGCGCTGCAATTACCAGCGGTGGTGATGGTGTTTGAACCTCAGCCGCTGGAACTGTTTAAGCCTGAACTGGCGCCGGCACGTTTGACCCGTTTTCGGGAAAAATATCACTGGCTGGCGCGACAAGGCTTAGACCGCCTGCTCTGTGTCAAATTTGATCAGGCTTTTGCCAGTCAGGAGCCTGACTATTTTATCCGGCAGTTATTGCTGGAAAAACTCGATGTGCGGCATTTAATCGTCGGCGACGATTTCTGTTTTGGGAAAAACCGTGCCGGTAACTTTGCGCTGCTGCAACAAGCCGCCACTGAACATGGGTTTGGCTTAACGCCGACCGCCAGTCTGAAACTGGCGCAGCATCGGGTCAGCAGTACGCTTATTCGCGGAGCGCTGGCGGCGGATGATCTTGATAGCGCTGCAGCCATGCTCGGCCGGCCATTCTCGTTGATGGGGCGGGTACGGCACGGCCAGAAGCTCGGGCGACAACTCGGCTTTCCGACGGCCAACGTCTGGCTGTACCGAAAGAAATTACCGCTGCATGGTGTTTTTGCCATTGAAGCCCATACAGCTCAGGGTAATTTTCGCGGTGTCGCCAACATCGGTTTACGCCCGACAGTGCAAGGGCGGGTTGAACAATTAGAAGCGCATTTCTTTGATTTCAAAGGCGATTTATACGGCCAGCAAATTGAAGTGGTGCTCAGAAAAAAAATCCGTGCTGAACAAAAGTTCAGTTCGGTTGACGAATTACAGCAGCAAATCCAACGCGACGCGCAAGCCGCCCGCGAATATTTTGCCGCTTTGCTTTAATACCAGCACCGCCAGACGCGGGCTGAGACAGCCAACACGGGATTGATCGGATGAGTGATTACAAAGCAACGCTGAACCTGCCGGATACGGCCTTTGCGATGCGCGCCAACCTGGCGCAGCGTGAGCCGCAAATGTTAGCAAACTGGACTGCGGCTGACTTATACGGTCAGATCCGCGCGGCGAAAAAAGGTAAAAAGACTTTTATCCTGCACGACGGCCCGCCGTACGCCAACGGCAACATTCACATCGGCCATGCCGTCAATAAAATCCTGAAAGACTTCATTGTGAAATCCCGCACTCTGGCCGATTTCGACGCGCCTTATGTGCCGGGGTGGGATTGTCACGGTCTGCCGATTGAGCTGGTCGTGGAGAAAAAATACGGCAAACCGGGCGTGAAGTTGACCGCTGCTGAATTCCGTGAAAAATGCCGTGAATACGCGCTGACGCAAATCGAAGCACAAAAAACTGATTTTATCCGCTTAGGTGTGCTGGGTGACTGGAACAATCCGTACCGCACCATGGATTTTGCCTTTGAAGCCAATATCATCCGTTCTTTGTCGCGCATCATTGAAAATGGTCATTTGCATCAAGGCTTTAAGCCGGTGCACTGGTGTACCGACTGTGGGTCAGCACTAGCTGAAGCGGAAGTGGAATATCAGGATAAAGTCTCACCAGCCATCGACGTGCGTTTCCGAGTGGTTGACGAAGCAGTTGCCGACAAATTCGACCATCCGGCTGGCCATGCCGGCACAGGCACAATCTCGATTGTGATCTGGACCACCACGCCGTGGACTATCCCAGCCAACCGCGCTGTGGCACTCAATGCGGCACTTAGCTACAGCCTGGTGCAGGTGGAAGAAGGCCCGAATGGCGCTGAGCGTCTGATTTTGGCCACTGATTTAGTTAAAGACGTGATGGCACGCGCCGGTATTGAAAAATACCATGCGCTGGGTTTTGCCAAAGGCGAAGCGCTGGAGCTGGTGCAGCTCAAGCATCCGTTATACGACTTCACTGTGCCCGTGGTACTGGGTGACCACGTCACGACAGATTCAGGTACCGGTGCTGTGCACACGGCACCAGGTCATGGTCAGGAAGACTTTGTGGTTGGCCTGAAATATGGCCTGGAAGTGGCGAATCCGGTGGGGGGCAACGGGGTTTATCTGCCAGACACGCCAATGTTTGCCGGTCAGCATGTATTTAAAGCCAACGATTCTGTGGTTGAAGCGTTAAAAGAAGTTGGCGCACTGCTGGTACATAAAGCCTACAAACACAGCTACCCACATTGCTGGCGTCATAAAACGCCAATTATTTTCCGTGCGACGCCACAGTGGTTTGTCAGCATGGACCAGGCCAAGCTGCGCTCAACTTCATTGACGGAAATCGACAATACCCGCTGGATCCCGGACTGGGGTCAGCAGCGTATTGAAAACATGGTCGCAGGCCGGCCGGATTGGTGTATTTCACGCCAGCGCACCTGGGGCGTGCCTATTGCGCTCTTTGTGCATAAAGATACCGGCGCATTGCATCCAAACACAAAAACGCTGATGGAACAGGTTGCGGCTAAAGTAGAGCAAGCCGGCATTCAGGCATGGTTTGATTTAGAAGCGGCAGAACTGCTGGGCGCTGAAGCGGCTGATTACGTCAAAGTGACCGACACGCTGGACGTCTGGTTTGACTCCGGTGTCACCCATGCCTGTGTGATTGATCCTCGGCCTGAATTTGGCGGCGCAACGCAAGCCGACATGTATCTGGAAGGTTCAGATCAGCACCGCGGTTGGTTTATGTCGTCCCTGATGACCGGTGTCGCCATCAAAGGCCATGCGCCATACAAACAAGTGTTGACCCATGGTTTCACTGTCGATGGTGAAGGCCGCAAAATGTCAAAATCGCTCGGCAACGTGGTGTCACCGCAGGATGTGATGAATAAACTCGGTGCTGATATTCTGCGTTTGTGGGTAGCGACCACCGACTACACCTCAGAAATGACAGTGTCGGATGAAATTTTAAACCGCGCTGCCGACAAATACCGCCGTATCCGCAATACCGCACGCTTTATTCTGGCCAACCTGAACGGTTTTAATCCGGCGACCGATTTAGTGCCGATGAACGAACTGGTTGAACTGGACCTGTGGATGGTACAGCGTGCAGCTGAACTGCAAAAAGAAATCGAAGCAGATTATCTGGATTATCAGTTCCATCTGGTCAGCCAAAAGCTGATGAATTTCTGTACTGTCGAACTGGGCAGTTTCTACTTAGACGTGATTAAAGATCGCCAATACACCGCCAAAACCGACGGTCTGGCGCGCCGTTCTTGTCAGACTGCGCTATATCACATCATTGAAGCTATGGTGCGCTGGATGGCGCCGATCATGAGTTTCACCGCGCAGGAAATTTGGGAAGCTTTACCAGCCCGCGCTGAGCCGTTTGTCTTCACCGGTGTCTGGTACACAGGTCTTGCTGAAGTACCAAACGGCAAAGTATCTGATGCCTTCTGGCGTCAACTGCTGGCGGTGCGTGATGAAGTGAATAAAGTCATCGAAGTGGCGCGTAAAGACGGCAACATCGGTGCATCTTTACAGGCGGAAGTCACACTGTACGCCGAAGGTGAGCTCGGTTCACAATTGCAGCAACTCGGCGATGAACTGCGGTTTGTGCTGATGACCTCGACTGCCGCTGTTGAAGTGAAAGCTGCACCTGCTGATGCGGTCGCGACCGGCATTACCGGTCTTGCGGTGCAAGTGGTGACGTCAACGGCTGCCAAGTGTGACCGCTGCTGGCATCACCGCCACGATGTTGGCGCCAACCCGGCGCATCCGCTGATTTGTCTGCGTTGTGTCGACAATGTCGAAGGCGCCGGCGAACACAGGACTTTTGCCTGATGCGCTTGTTAAAAGAGACAGGCTGGCGCTTCTGGTGGATAGCGCTGTTGGTGCTGGTCGCTGACCAGCTCAGCAAAATCTGGGTATTGCAAAACTTCGAGCTGGGCGAGTCGATTCAGCTATTGCCGGTGTTTAATTTCACCTATGCGCGTAATTACGGCGCGGCCTTTTCGTTTTTAGGTGACGCCGGTGGCTGGCAACGCTGGTTGTTTACAGCGATCGCAATTGTGGTCACTTGCGTATTAAGCGTTTGGTTAAGCCGGCTGCAGCGCTCGCAGCTGAAACTGAGCCTGGCGCTGGTGCTGATTATTGCCGGCGCCATCGGGAATTTAATCGACCGAAGCCTTTATGGTTATGTAGTTGATTTTCTTCATGTCTATTACCAGCAGTGGCACTATCCGGTGTTTAACATCGCCGATTGTGCCATTACGATTGGTGCCGGTTTACTGATTTGGGACAGTTTTACGTCCGATGAAGAACCCGCACAAACGAGGACAAACGGATGATTGGGGCAGGTAGTACCGTCATTTTTCATTTTGATATCAAACTGGCCGACGGCAGTGCCGCCGAAAGCACCCGGGTGCATAACAAACCGGCGAAGCTGCAGATGGGCGATGGCTCGTTATCCCCAGCTTTTGAAGCAGAGTTAACCGGTTTACAGGCCGGCGACAAAAAAACTTTTACGCTGGCGCCGCAGGATGCTTATGGCATGCCGAATCCGGACAATATCTATTATGTCGACCGCAGTAAATTTTCGCTGGATGCGCCGGCGCAGGTTGGCATGATCATCGGTTTTGCCATGCCGGATGGTTCCGAGTTGCCGGGGCTGGTGCGCGAAGTGGTCGGTGATTCGGTCACTATCGATTTTAATCATCCGCTGGCCGGGCAGACTCTGACCTTTAACGTCGAAATTGTTGAGGTTATCAACTAATTATGGATATTTTTCTCGCCAATCCACGAGGTTTCTGTGCCGGTGTCGACCGCGCTATCAGTATTGTTTCGCGTGCACTGGAACTGTATGAGCCGCCAATTTATGTACGCCATGAAGTGGTGCACAACAAATTTGTCGTTGACGGCCTGCGTCGCAGCGGTGCGGTGTTTGTTGATGAGCTGGATGAAGTGCCGGATGGCAATATTGTGATTTTCTCGGCTCACGGCGTATCTCAGGCGGTGCGTGAGAACGCCCGTCAACGCGGCTTAAAAGTCTTTGATGCAACCTGCCCGCTGGTCACTAAAGTGCATATGGAAGTCACCCGCGCCAGCCGCAAGGGCGTGGAATGTATTCTGATTGGCCACGCCGGTCACCCGGAAGTCGAAGGCACTATGGGCCAATACGATAACCCGGAAGGCGGCATTTATCTGGTGGAATCGGTAGAAGATGTGGAAAAGCTGCAGGTGAAAAACCCGGCTGAGCTGTGTTTCTCCAGCCAAACCACCTTGTCAGTCGATGATACCGCTGATGTGATTGACGCGCTGCGGCAGAAATTCCCCGATATCGAAGGCCCGCGCAAAGACGATATTTGTTACGCCACGCAGAACCGTCAGGACGCCGTGCGTGAACTGGCCGCTAAAGTGCAGTTGTTGTTGGTGGTTGGTGCGAAAAACTCCAGTAATTCCAACCGGTTGCGTGAATTAGCGGAAAAAATGGGCTGCTGTGCTTATCTGATTGATACTGCTGCAGATATTCAGCAGGACTGGCTGAAGGATGTTCAGGCAGTCGGCGTGACTGCAGGCGCGTCTGCCCCTGAAGTGCTGGTGAAGCAAGTGGTAGAGCAGCTGACGGCATGGGGTGGAAAACAAGTCATTGAACACCCGGGCCGGGAAGAAAACGTCGTGTTTGCCGTCCCGGCGGAGCTGCGCTGAGTGAGCCGCCGGCAGGGCGGTGCATATTCGCAGCGCGTTGCTCAGCTGCAGCGCAATGCTGCTGCACCCCGTATGCCGGTAGAACAATTACTGCCGGAGTTTTGCCGCAGTGGCACAGTGCTGCGTATCATCATTCTGGCCCAGGCATTGGCGATATTGCTGGCGCTGGTGCCGGGCGTGACCTCGGAATTCTGGTCGCGGCTTGGCCTCATGTCTTTATTTGTGCATTGGGTAACGTTGCCGTTACTGGCACTGCTTTGTGTGTTTCAACGATATTGGCGGCAGTTCAGCCCGCCGGCTCTGGCCTGGTTTTTCCTGCTGTTGTTATTGCTGATCAGTCTGGTTGTTGGCACTTTTGCCCATCAGTTCTTACAAAGCGCGGGCTGGCCGGGCGCCGGTGCTTATCACAGTTTTTTACTGCAAGTGTTGTTCATGAGTCTGTTGGTTGGCGTCATCGGCATTCAGCTCGGTACTTTGTATGTGCAACAACGGCTACGCCTCGATGCGCAGGCGCGGGCTGAACTGGATGCATTGCAAGCCAGGATCCGGCCGCACTTTTTGTTTAATAGCCTCAACACTGCTGCGGAGCTGACCCATAGCCAGCCTGACCTGGCCGAACAGGCTTTGCTGGATTTGGCCAGTTTGTTCCGGGCGGCGCTGCATTCTGATACTGCGGTGACGCTGGAAGAGGATCTGCTGCTGGCCCGGCGTTATCTGGCGCTGGAACAGCTAAGGCTACAACACCGCTTGCAGCTGGATTGGCAGGTGCCAACGCAGTTACCGCAAATCAAGATCCCTTGTCTGACATTACAGCCGTTACTGGAAAATGCTGTGCGGCACGGCATTGAAACCCGCTCTGAACCGGGGTTGATCCGGCTGCTGCTGACGTTGGGTAATGACGCGGTCAGTTTGCAGATTGAGAACCCACGCGGGCAGAATCTGCCCCATTCCGGTGGCAATGGTATTGCGCTCGGCAATATCCGCCGCCGGCTGGAGCTGATGTATGGCGATAAAGCCCGGCTTGTGGCGGTGATGAGCGAAGACAGTTATGGTTTAAAACTGACGTTGCCGTTGGCAGAGGAGGACGCAGATGCGCGTACTCATCGTTGACGATGAACCCCTGGCCCGCAGTCGGCTGAATCGTTTATTGACGCAGCTTGGTGGTTATCAGGTGGTGGCTGAGGCTGAGAATGGGCAGCAGGCGCTTCAGCTGTGTAGCGAACTGAACCCGGATTTGGTGTTGCTGGATATTGAAATGCCAGGCGCCGACGGACTCAGTGTGGCGGCAGAACTTGGCAACAATCAGCCACCGCCGGCGGTGATTTTTGTCACCGCACACCCGCAACATGCACTGGCTGCTTATCAGGTGGCCCCGGCCGGTTATCTGCTCAAACCCGTCGGGCTTGAGGCTTTGCAGCAATGCCTGCAACGGTCAGGCGTTAGTACTCGTGTGCATCTGGAAAAACAAAAAGCCAGTGCGCCGCGGCTGAGCTTCCGCATTGGCCTGGAGCAGCGCAGCATTTTGCTCAGCGAACTGTTTTATTTGCAGGCAGAAGACAAATATGTGCGTCTGGTGTATCAGGGCGGCGAAGCACTGACTGAAACCAGTCTGAAGCAACTGCAGGAAAAATATCCGGACCAGCTGCTGCGCATTCATCGTCATACGCTGGTGCTGGCGGAGCGGGTCTGTGGGGTGAGCCGCGGTGCAGATGGCCAGCATTTGATCCTGTTACGTGATTGTCCGGACCAACCGGAGATCAGCCGGCGTGAACTGGCGCAAGTCAAAGCATTGCTGCAATCCTCTTAACACTTCGTTCTGTGGTTTTTCCCTGACTAACGGTACATTTTTCCCGATATACGGTTCGATTTTTTCCGCGGGATGCGGCAATCTTGGCACTATGTGGTTGCTTTAAGGTTTGGGACAGGATTCAGATGATGAAGTCGTTACGGCTGCAACAAGGGGTAACTCTTATTGAATTGATGGTGGCCCTGGTCGTTCTTACCATTGGCATCGTCATCGCTGGCCCCGGGTTTAGTTCTTTCAGCGGCAGCAGTAAGCTTGAATCGCAAAGCCGGGAGATCCAAAACGCTTTGATGTTCGCCCGCTCTGAAGCGATCCGCCTCAATCAAAATGTGTTGTTTTGTCACAGTACCGACAGTCTGGTCTGTTCCGCGCCGCCATCATCCGGCTGGAAGGGCTGGTTAGTGATCCCCGCTGCTGCCGCTATCGGCTCCGAAACCGGTCCGGTATTGCGGGCCAACCAGTTTTCCGACAGCGCAATCAAAGTCGGCTCCGGTACAGTGCTTGCCAGCTCGCAGCACGCGCTGCGCTTTAATTCGCAAGGCCTGATCCGGGTGTTCGGCAATAACACGCCGCTTAGTGACAGCATCAATCTGTGTATCGCTGATGCGTCTTTAAAGCCGAACCAATATCAGGTGCAGTTTAATTCCGGCGGCCGCCTGCAACAAATCACTTCAGATACCAACGGGAGCTGTCTATGAATACTTTGCATAGTCAGCGCGGTATTTCGTTGCTCGAAACGCTGATCGCAGTGCTGGTCCTGGCGATAGGCCTGTTAGGTGTGGCCGGTTTACAGACCACCAATTTAAAAAACAGTCAAAGTGCGCATCAGCGCACTATGGCGGTGATGCTGACCGGCAGTATGGCAGAACGGATCCGCGCTAATACCGCCATCGCTGCTACCGGAGCTTTTGCACTGGCGAAAACCTGCAGCAGCATCAGTGCTACCGGTTCTATTCAGAATGTGGAGCGTGGTCAGTGGATCGCAGAAATTTTACTCGCCTTCGGTACTGCCGGCACCAGCTGTGGGGAAGTCAGTTATGATGCGGTCAACCGCCTCTACACCATCACGGTGAGCTGGGATGACTCACGGGCGTTGGGCGGTTTAAGCACTATGAGTCTGCGCCAGCAGGTAAGGATTTAATGATGCGGATGCAGAAACCTCAGAAACAACAGGGCTTTACTCTGACCGAACTGATGATAGCGCTGGTACTGGGCAGTTTTCTGGTGGCCGGTGTAGTTGGCGTCTATGTATCAAATATTCGCACCGGACAAGTACAGCAACGCTTAATGTCGTCGCAGCAAGCCAGTCAAATTGGCTTTCAGTTATTAAGCCGGGACGCGATGCACGCCGGCTTTTCCGGTTGCGCCAATATGATCCAACAACGGGTGGTCAACGTGTTAAATCCGCCATTGGCCTGGTGGGCGATTTGGACCGCAGGTATCCGTGGTCATGAGCAGGGCGCTGTACCGCAATTTGCCGGGGCCGGCATCCTGCCGCTCGCGGGGGCGGATGGCGTGCAGCTGATGTATGGCCGCGGCACCAGCGCGTCGATTGTCTCGCACAATGTGGTGGGTAATCCGCCGATGGTGATCAATCAAAATGTCGCGGGCATAGTCGCGAACGACATCGTGATGGCTTGCGATTCAAAAATGGCGGTGATTTTTCAGGTCACTGCTATTGCCGGCAATAACATCAGCCATGCGGTTGGGGCGGGCGCGCCAGGTAATGCCTCGCTGAATTTTGGTTTTGGTGCCAATGGCGTGAATTTCCCGCAGAGTTTGTCGTCTGATGCAGGCACTGTGATGCCGCTGGAAACAGTTGGCTGGTTTGTTGGTACGAACAGCGATGGCAATTCATTGTACCGGGTTGCACTTGTAGCCGGACAAATGCGCACCGAGGAGATCCTGCCCGGCGTCGATAATCTGCAGATCCAGTATTTGTCCCGTGGCGCAGCCAACTATGTCAATGCTAATGCAGTGGCAGATTGGGAGCAGGTCGTGGCGCTGCGCGCAACGCTGACCCTGACCAACGATGCCAAAATGCCGGTGGCCGCCGGGCTTCGGACTTTCACTCAGGTTATTAACCTGCGCAATCACTGAGGCCAGCACTATGCAGCAGAATCAACAACGCGGAATCGCCTTAGTCCTGAGTTTACTGATGCTGGTGGCTATCACCCTGCTGGCAGTCAGCGCGATGCGTGGCACCACTTTGCAGGAAAAGATGGCATCCAATCTGAACGACCGCGAAGTGGCGAAGCAAGTGGCTGAAGCCACATTACGTCAGGTCAGTACTTTATTACCGCCTGCTGCCGGCAGCGCCTGGTTCAATGCGCCTATCCCGGTGCCGGTGCAGGGCACTGCCGACCGCTGGAACAATCCTCTGGTTTGGGCCAACGCCGGCACTGTGGCTGTGGTGGTAAATGGTGTCAGCTATAGCGGCGAGTTTTTGGTCGAAAATATGGGGTTCTGGACCAGCCGGCAGGACCCGACCTGTAAACCGAAAGAAAATCCATTGTGTGAACGTCAGACTTACCGCATCACAGTGCGCAACCAGCCAGTCAATGGCCGGGCTGCAGTCGTGGTGCAGGTGGTCTGGCGTATTTAACTGCACGTCAACATGTCCTAGTCGACAGGAGAAGGATGATGGCAACGAAAACTTGGCACTGGCAATCGGCCCTTTGCGGCGCGTTGCTGGCCAGCGGAACTGTCCAGGCCGCTATCGATATCGCCTCTGCACCGCTGGAAACAGGCTCGACAGTGGATCCGAATATTTTCTTCGTGATTGATGATTCGGGGTCGATGCTGCAGGGCATGATGCCGGAGAATCTGGAAGACAAAGCCAGTGTCAGTGATTCTTGTTCAAAGAAAACATATGCCGGCCAGAGTATGTGTTATTACGACATGACCGGGCGGGAATATCTGGCGTCCTCACATCTGAATAAGCTGTATTACAACCCCGGCGTGACTTATCCTGTACCGACTAAAGCTGATGGCACAACTTACGGCCCGGCCAGTTTCACTGCTGCAAGAATAGATGGTTATATCGCGACCTCAACCACTGTGAATCTCAGCAACGGCTACCGGGCTATCATGGCGGCGGGCAGCGTAGGAACTGGTGCCAAAACGGTATTTGCAATAAGTCCCGGCGCCACTGCGGGTGCAGCCTTTTATTATACGTACACCCCCGGTTGTATCAATAGTGTATACAGCGACTCCTGTTACACCGAAAAAAGCCTGACCACGGCGGCAGAACAACAAAACTTTGCCAACTGGTTTTCCTATCACCGAACTCGTTTGCTTGCCGCCAAAGCAGGGATCGGCAGTGCGTTTCACCAGCAGGGAACCGCGATGCGGGTTGGTTATGGTTCTATTAACGAGATGTCTTCCAAGGTCGGCGTCAAACAGTTTAGTGGTACCAACAGAACTGCGTTTTTTAACTGGTTGTATACCTTGCCGCCAGATTCTGGCGGGACGCCGCTGCGCAGCGCATTAATCAGCGCCGGTAACTACTTCAGAACTGAAGAGCCATGGCGGGTTGACCCGGCCAATTCCTCATCGGCGCTGCTGGAATGCCGGCAGAGCTTTACCATCCTGATGACTGACGGTTATTACAATGACAGCGCACAGGGCGGTGAACACGACAACAGTGCCGGCACGACCATCACCGGGCCGAAAGGTAAAACTTACACTTATACGCCACAAAGCCCATTTGCTTTCAATACCAAAGATACTTTGGCTGATATCGCAATGAACTACTGGAAGAATGATGCAGATAGCAGCTGGTCCGCATCGAAAAAAATGGAAAATACTGTACCGACTTCGGCAGCAAATCCGGCATTCTGGCAACATATGGTGACTTTTGGCGTTGGTTTCGGCGTGCAGGGCTCAATCAATCCGACCACCGCTTTTAACGCTATCAGCAGCGGAGCCACCATTAACTGGCCCAGCACCAGTACGGAGCCCGGTAAGATCGACGACTTGTTGCATGCGTCGGTCAATGGCCGCGGCGGCTTTTTCGCAGCCAGCGACCCGGTGGCGTTTTCGCAGGGGTTAGCGGACACGCTGAGCGCTATTGCTGAACGGATTGGGACCTCGTCCAATATTGCAGCAACCGCAATTAACTCGCTGCAATCAGAGTCAAATCTGTATCAGGCCCGTTATGTCGCCGGCGAATGGAGCGGCGATTTGTGGGCCTACGACACTGACGACACCACTACACCTATCTGGAAAGCCAGTGATGTGCTGCCGGCGCATGGCAGCAGAAATCTGTTGTATGGGGCCGACAGCGGCGCAGCCAAAAGTTTTGTCTGGAGTAATTTATCCACAGCGGAAAAAACAGCACTGAGTAATGTCAGCACAGTACTGGATTATATTCGCGGCGACACCACGCTGGAAAAACGCAATCCGGGGGGGATTTACCGTAATCGTGGAAAAATCCTCGGCGATCTGGTGAACTCTTCGCCAGAACTGGTGGAAGCGCCTTATGACCTGAGTTATCACAGATACAACTGGACTGGCGCTTCTTCTTACCGCAGTTTTATTGAAGGACCGGCGAAATCACGCACGCCTATGCTGTATGTTGGTTCAAACGACGGTATGTTGCATGGATTTAATGCGAACACCGGGGTTGAGGTTTTTGCATATATTCCAAAAGCGGTGATGGCACCATTGCCATCGGATACCGTCAATGTGCTGAAAAAATACTCAGAGCCTAATTACAGCCATAAGTTTTCAGTCGATGGCTCTCCGATCGTTGCAGATGTTTATGTCGGCAGCATGGGTTGGAGAAGTTTGTTAATCGGTTCGCAGGGACGTGGTGGCAATAGCCTGTTTGTGATTGATGTCACAGAACCCGACAGTGTCACGCCTGGCAATATTATGTGGGACAAATCATTCAGTGAGTTGGGTGCATATCTTGGCACGCCACAAGTGACAAGAACTGAGTCTGGGCAATGGGTGATTGTTGCTGGTTATGGCTATAACAACTCGACCGACCAGTCCGGTTTGCTGGTGATTGATCTGTTGTCAGGTAATATTGTGAAGCAACTGGCGACTGGTAAAGGCTCATCCAGCGATCCAAATGGTATGGCTGAGGTCAATTTGCTGGATGTTGATGCGGACGGAAATACGGATTGGGTTTATGGCGGCGACATGCATGGTTATGTATGGAAGTTTGATCTTTCATCATCATCCAGCTCTGCATGGAATATAGCCTATAGTGGTCAGCCGCTGTTTCAGGCCAAAAATGGCAGTGGCACCCGGCAGATGATCACTGGCGGGGTCCTGTCCAGCGTTGAGCCAACGACCGGAAAAGTCTGGTTGTTCTTTGGTACCGGCCGTTATCTGAACGTGAACGACCCCAGCAATAATGACCAGCAGACCTGGTATGGTCTGATCGACGGTGCGACTATCAGTGGCCGCACTGAGCTGGACAGCCGGACTATGACCAATGTCGGCGATCAGCGGGTGGTGACTGAAGTGAGCAGTTTGACACCCGGCAAAAAGGGCTGGTACATGGATTTGATCGACACCCGCGAACGGATTGTAGATATGCCGCTGATGGTCGGTCCGGAACTGGTGATGAACACGACGATCCCGGATACTAACGTCTGTAACCCCAGCGGTTCCGGTTATCTGATGGTCGTGTCACCTTACACCGGTGGCCGGCTGAAAAAGACCTTTTTTGATATTGATGACAACAATGAATTTGATGAAGACGATAAAGTCAGCGTGGCCGGTAACCCGACTGTGGTCAGTGGTATCAAAGTCAGCAGTCTGAACTCGGTGACCCGTCTGGCGAAGGTTGGTGAGCTGATCAAGAGCTTTAATAACTGTGAAGGCGGTTGTATTGAATCAAGGGCTATAGATCCGACGCGCAATGTCGGCATGCAGTCCTGGCGTGAACTGACGAATTAACAGGTGAAATATGCAGTCAAAACAACGCGGTTTTAGTCTGATGGAGCTGATGGTGGCTGTGGCGGTGGCAGGGATCCTGCTCGCCGTCGCAGTGCCTTCTTACCAGAATTATCTCAATGGCAACCGTCGTGCTGTGGCCGGCGCTTGCCTGGTCGAGTTGTCTCAATTTATGGAGCGGGTTTATACCACCAGCATGGTGTACAACCTCAATAACGGCGTTGCGACCGCGCTGCCGGCTACAACATGTCAGCAGACACTAGATGCCACTTATACCTTCGCCCTGGATGCTGCGGCACAGACTTACACGATTTCTGCAGCACCTAAAGGCGCGCAAAGCGGCGATACAACCTGCGGCACCCTGACTATCAATCAGGCTGGTGTGCGCAGCGCCGCAGGCGTCAGCACGCCCGACCAGATCAAAAAATGCTGGGGTTAGTGGCATATTTGAAAATGTAAGTTAAATTAAATGTAAATTTCAGGTGTAAGGATATATCTGTGTTTACCAAAGGATTCAGTTTACTGGAAACCCTGCTGGCATTAGCGCTGAGTAGCCTGCTGTTGTTATCAGCGCTCAGTTGCCAGTGGTTTGCCCGCCGTAGTTTTCAAGTCAGCCTTGAACAGATGACAGCCATGCATCTGTTAATTGATATCAGCAATAGTACCGATAGTAGCCGCTTTATACCCGGTCAATCGGTGGCGGCAGCCCTTGCTGCCTGCCCAACCTGTGATGCCTTAACCTTACAACATTTGCAGTCCGCGGTGGCTATGTTGACGCAAGGGCCGGGACAGCAACTCCGGGAACCCGAACTCTGTACTGACGGCGTTGCTGGAAAGCGTCGCCTGATCCTGAGCTGGAAAAGTGCCGTGGTACCTGCTGCAGATCCGCTGATTCGTTGCGGCGGTGGCAGTGGTCGCCGCCAGGCGATGCTGGAGCTGTCCGAATGAGCCGGTACTTTTCACAGCAACAAGGCTTTTTGTTGGTCCAGCAGATGGTCGTTTTGTTGTTATCAGCATTGTTGTTGCTCATGTTCAGCAGTGCACTGGTTATCCAGTGGCAGGCGTTTCGCCAGCACAGCCAGCTGACGTTGCTGCAACAGACGTCTGTGCAACTGCACGCTTTGTTGCAGCGCGAACTGAGTAACAGTAAATTTTGGGCTGGCTTACAACATACACAGTTGTTGCCTCCAGCAGTGCCGGTGTCCGGCGATTGCCCCAGTGCGGCGCCCGATAGTGGCAGTTTTCCAACCAATAGCAGGCAATGGTTGCCATTTTTCGCCGGTACTGTCGGCAGTGCCTTCACGCCGTTTTGCCTGACCAATGCCAGTAAACAATCCGATTTTATTCAGCTGAAACATCTGGCCGGTGACCCTTTGGTGCTGGCAGACCTGCGCAACAACCGCGTTTATCTGCAACAAACTGGCTGGCAGGGGCGATTTGTCAGCAGTAACGATGCCGGCTTAGACGCGCAAGCCTGGTACTGGCCTTATGTGCACGAATTGTATTATGTCGCGGGACAGACTCTTGCAGGCACTGGAATTCCGGTACTGATGCGCAAGCGGTTGATCCGCAACGCTCAGGGTAATTTTGTGGTGGATACTCATGCAGTGCTGGACGGAGTAGAGCTGTTGGTATTTGAACTGGGCCTGGATGCCGACGGCGACGGTTATGCCGAACAGTTTTTGCCGGCGGCTCAGATGACCGCAGCGCATTGGCGTCAGCCTCGTCTCATCAGTCAGGTGCGTTATTTTGTGTTGCTGCGTGCGCTGCAAGCCGAGCCCGGTTATCGCAATCAACAGCAATATCAGCTGGGGCAACGGCGTTTTCAGGCGCCGGGCGATCCTTACCGGCGATTGCTTATCAGCAGTTCTGTATCACTTCCATAACCGCAATCAGGAGTCACTCTATGTGTACAAAAGGATTTGTGCTGGTGATGTGTTTGTTATTTGGCTTGCTGTGCAGCGCGCTGGCGCTGGCCGCTTTGACTCTGACTGCGCTCAGTGCGCAGTTTAATCAGGCCTTATTGTGGCAAAAGCAAAGGCCGGCAACGTTACTGCTACCACAAATTACAGCTGGTAATACGCCGGAGCAACAGCTGGTGCCGTGCCCGCCACAATTTAATCTGTGGCCGTCTGACTGGCAAAGCTGCCAGCTCAGGCGTGCAGCCAACAAAGATCTCACAGTCGATAGTGATGCCGGTGTCGTCGTGACCTGGCAAATTGACCCACAAACCCATGGAGGGGAATTATGAAAAAGTGTCTGATGTTAACGGTAGCTTTTGGCAGCGTCGCTGCCACTGCCGCGTGGGCTGAGGCCTGGCAGGAGACAGCTGCCGGAACTTTACAGTTGCGGTCAGCGACGACTTTGCAGACGGGCTGCGCTGCCGGTCATGCAACATCGTATCTGAGCGTCCCGTTCAGTGGACATCCGCAATATCACCGCGCTGCGTATCAGGACCGACATTTTAGTTTCCACGCGGATGGGGCTGCGCCTTTGCAACTCATTCCGCTGAGTGGGACTACTGCAAACGCAACGTCGCGACAGGCAGCATTTTGGGGTGTCCTGCCGGCGGGGGACCGTCGCGGCGTGCCAGCATTGCGGTTGTACTGGCAGGATGAAGCTGCGGCAGTGGTCCGCTCAGCCCGGTTAACCCTGGCCCCGCTGCAGTGGCTCCCCGAGTGGACGGTGAGTTATCAGCCGGCGGCTGTGCCCTGGCTGTCAGATCAATTGACTCCGAAGCGGCTGGCTGACGAGCCTGCCAGTGAATGGCTGTTGCTGCCGGGAGATGCGCAGGTGCCAGTTCGATTATTTGCTGCTGACAACGGCTTGCCGCGCCAATTGTCATTGCCGGCGACGGCCGGGGTGTTTTCGCTGCTGCCGCTGGCGGAAGATCCGGATCAGGACGGACTGGCCGAACGGCTCTATCTGCTCAGCCAACAAGGCGTATTGTGGCAATTTGACTGGAAGGCTGGTAGTGGCTGGCAGGCGAGTCTGGTCGCAGATTTACAGAGCAGTGGCTGGGATTTCAGCGGCAGTTTGCAGCGTTTTGCTGCGCGCTGGCAGACCACGGCCGGTTGGCACGAAGGTGAAGTTTTTGTGATCCTGGCGCGTTCAGGCGCTGATTACCGGCTGTTGGTGTTGCGGCGTGGCATAAATACCGAACAACCTCTGAGCTTTGCTGATGTGGCAATGGCTCCAGATTTAACCAAAGCTGGATGGTACACCGAACTTGCTGATGCGCCGCTCAGTCGTGCCAAAGTACTGGCAGGTGTCCTCTATCTGCCGCTCAAAGCGGAGAGCGGCTGTGCTGACGATGCGGCTTACGATCAAATTCTGGCCCTGCAGCTCTATAGCGGCGCTGCAGCCTACGACGAGTCTGTACTTCGTTTGGCGCAACCACTGCAGGCGCCACTGCGGATGGTGCAGTCGGCACAACAACTGCAGTTGTGGTCAGGTGCGGTGCCGGTTGTTCCCCAACTGATGACGTTAAGTCCGGCATGTCCGAACTGTACTGAGCAGTTAACTCCGCAGCATTTACAGGGCCAGCAGACTATCGCCGTGTTTCGGCGTGAGCAGGTGTACTGATGAAAACAGCAGCTCGCGCTTTTGTTCTGGTAGAAATGATGGTGGTGGTGGCGCTGTTTGGTATTTTGCTGGCGATGATAGTGCCCGGCTATCAGCAGCAGGTACTCAACAGCTATCGCTTTGAGGCCACACAGGAACTCTTGCGTCTTGCCGTATTACAGCAGCAATTTTATCTGGAGCAGCAGCACTACACGGCCGCATTGTCATCTCTGGCAGCACCGGACGACAGCTATCTTACAGCCAGCGGGCGCTATAAGATTTCGGCTGTGGCTTCTGCACAAGGCTTTCTTTTACAGGCCGAAGCGGTTGGGCCACAACGTAAAGATTCGGCTTGTCAGTGGTTTCGGCTGGACCAGACCGGCCAGAAGTTCAGCAGCCCGACCGCCGATTGTTGGCATTTTTAATACGGGCATGGCAGTTCATGCCATTGCAGCTGGCTGCGTCCGCTCTGACTGACACTCAGGCTGGCGTGCCAGCGATATTGCGCGACACAGTATATAAAAGTGCCATTTTGCAGCGCATTCAGACTGCCGTCGGCACGAAACTCCAGCAGTTCCCTGTTGTAATACAGGCGGTGGTTGGGCTTTAAAGCATCGATTTGTTTCAGCACCGCACTCCCAGGCGATGCATCAAAAATTTGCACCGGCGTCTCGCTCCAGCGTCCGTCACATTGCTTCAGTTGACGGGGACAGACTGTGACGATACTCCCCAGGCTCACCGCTTGCACTCTGGCGTAGCTGAGCTGCTGGCGAAATTGTTGCATAAAACTTTCTGCTTGTTGCCGGGCAAACAGCTCGGCGAGGCTTGGCACAGCCAACAGCGACATCACAGCGAAAATCGCCAGACAGACCAGCAGTTCTGTTAATGAAAATCCGCCAGTTACGGATGAGGTTACGGACGCTGGGATAGGACTTGATTGTGGCAGTTCCATGGCATGTTCCTGTGTTTCGGTTCCGTGAAGACACTCGTTTACCTTAGTCGTCATGCTGCAGGCTTGCAAGTCGGTTAGCGCTCGCGGATTTTCCGGTTATTCCGGCAATCCAGACCCACAGTGGTTTGAGAAAACAGCGAAAAATCGCTACCATAGCGCCCAAGTTGTTGTACAGGCACCCTGATATGTCGCATTCCATTTCCGTCAGTTTGATCCAGCAGCGTTTCAGCGTCGGTGCTGTGCAGCAAAACTGTGACAAAATCCTGCAGTTCGCCGCCGAAGCTGGCACCGATTTAGTGATTTTTCCCGAGCTGACGCTGACCGGTTATCCACCGGAAGATTTATTGTTCCGCGCTGATTTACAACAGTATGTTGACGCTGCACTGGCACAGATCACTGCCGCAAAACTGCCATGCACCCTGTTAATTGGTCATCCCTGGCAACAAGATGGCAAATTATATAACGCTGCTTCTGTCATCCGCAGCGGCCAGCTGATTGGCCGTTATTTCAAGCAATGCTTGCCGAATTACGGTGTCTTCGACGAGCAGCGTTATTTCACGCCAGGCAGCGACACTTTTGTGTTTGAATTGAACCAGCAAAAATTTGCTGTGCTGATTTGTGAAGACGTCTGGCACGGCGAACCGGCCGCGGCAGCCAAAGCCGCCGGTGCTGACTGGGCGCTGGTATTAAACGCATCTCCTTATGAAATCGGCAAAAAAGCGCAGCGTGAGCACCTGCTTACCACACTCGCCAAACGATTGCAGCTTGGTTTTGTTTACGTCAATCAGATGCAAGGCCAGGACGAGCTGGTGTTTGATGGCAGTTCGTTGATTGTTTGCCCACAAGGTGAAATCGCGCTGGCGGCACCGGCTTTTGCAAGCGGCATTTATTCCGCCCAGTTACGCCATCAACAGCAAGGCTGGCAAGTGGGGCATCAGCATGCCCGGCCAGCAGCGCAGTCAGTCGAAGCTGAGGTTTATCAGGCTTTAGTGGTCGCGACGCGTGATTACATCGAACAAAATGGTTTCCCAGGCGCTGTGCTGGGCCTGTCAGGTGGCATTGATTCGGCGCTGACGCTGGCCATTGCCGCCGATGCGATTGGCGCCGACAAAGTGCAGGCACTGATGCTGCCGTTTCGTTATACCTCAGGCATGAGTGTGGATGATGCCACCGAACAAGCCCGCACCATGGGCATTGAGTTTGACGTGGTGTCGATTGAACCGATGTACGACGCTTACATGACCCAGCTCACGCCATTATTTGCCGGCCGTAAAGCTGATACCACTGAAGAGAATTTGCAGGCGCGCTTGCGCGGTGTGCTGTTAATGGCGCTGTCGAACAAAACCGGCCGCATTTTGCTGACCACCGGCAATAAAAGCGAAGTGGCTGTCGGTTATTGCACTTTGTACGGCGATATGTGCGGCGGTTTTGCCGTGATTAAGGACATCCCAAAAACCCTGGTTTACCGCCTGGCGGAATACCGCAATACCATCTCGCCGGTTATCCCACAACGCGTCATCGACCGGCCGCCGTCGGCGGAGCTGGCACCGGGCCAAACCGACCAGGACAACTTACCGCCTTATGATGATTTGGATGCAATGATTGAAGCTTATGTCGAACAGGACAAATCGCTGTCCGACATTGTGGCGATGGGCTATGCTGAAGCCACTGTCCGTCGTGTGCTCAATCTGATTGATTTTAATGAATATAAACGCCGGCAATCCGCAATTGGCCCCAAAGTTACGCCACGTAATTTTGGCAAAGATCGCCGGGTGCCGATCACCTCAGCGCTGCGTAAACAAAGGTAAAGCGGGTTATGAAAAAAATTGAAGCCATTATCAAACCTTTTAAACTCGATGACGTGCGCGAAGCGTTGGCGGATATCAATGTCACTGGCATGACGGTGACTGAAGTCAAAGGTTTTGGCCGGCAGAAAGGTCACACCGAACTGTACCGTGGTGCTGAGTACATGGTGGATTTCCTGCCAAAAGTGAAATTAGACATCGTCGTCGCCGACGATCAGGTCGACCGTTGCGTTGAAGCCATCATGAAAACGGCACAAACCGGCCGGATTGGTGATGGTAAGATTTTTGTCTTTGATGTCGAGCGGGTGATCCGCATCCGCACCGGCGAAGAAGACGAAGAGGCGATCTGAAGCCAGTGTCTGCCAGCCTGGTGTCAGACTCATCAATGGCACCAGTTCCGGCGTCGCCGCAAGCGGCGCCCGCGGAGCTGGTGCTGTGCCGTTATTGCGATTTATTGCAACACCTGCCGGCACTAGCCGATGGCGAAGAAGCCCATTGCAGTCGCTGTGGTCATGAACTGGATGCCCGGCAACGTGAATCTGCCCTGAGGCCGATTTTATACGCGTTATCCGCGCTTTTTATGCTGGTGCTGACCAATCTGTTCCCATTTGTTGGCATGGATGCGGCCGGTAGCCATCGTGACATGACCTTCCTCGATACGTCAGCTGTGTTACTGGATGAAGATTATCCCTGGCTTGCAGTGCTGGTCTGGCTCTTTATTCAGGCTATTCCGGCCTTTTGTATGATAGCCATTATCTATTTGAAACTGGGTATGTTTTACCAGTTGCCGGCTTTAGTTCAGGTGGCACGTCTGCTTTATGCGCTGAAGCCCTGGAGCATGGTCGATATTTTTCTGATGGGCTTATTGGTTAGTTTTGTGAAACTGCTGACCCATTTTGAACTGACGCTCGGCATGAGTTTTTGGGCTTTTTGTGGTTTTTGCCTGCTACACCTGCGCACTTTTCAGGTGGTGGACCGGCACGAACTCTGGTCACGTATTGCACCGGCGCCGCAGCCGGTATCCGGTGCAGTGGCAGGTTTCACGGGGCTCAGCCAGCAACTGAAAGTCTGCCAGTGTTGCACCGCCTTAGTGCCACTGGCCGAGCCGCGCTGCAGTCGCTGTGGCAGCAAAGTGCGGGCCCGCATTCCGGCTAGTGTACAAAAGACCATCGCGCTGTTGGTCACTGCGACCATTTTGTATATTCCGGCGAATTTATTGACGATGATGGAAACCGTGTCGCTCGGCGACAGCATCGAATCGACCATTATCAGCGGGATTTTGCTGATGTGGGCCGACGGGGCTTATCCGGTGGCGATTGTGGTGCTGCTGGCGAGTGTGGTGGTGCCTATTGTCAAAATCGTCGTGATGTTCTGGTTATGTTATCTGACGACGCTGCCATTGAGTGAACGCAGCAAACACGGCACCTGGGTTTATCCGGTGGTGGACTGGATTGGCCGCTGGTCGATGGTCGATGTGCTGGTGGTAGCTATTCTGGCTGCGCTGGTGCGCTTCGACAGTCTGGTTGGTGTTTATCCGGGCGCTGCGACCTTTGTATTTGCTGCCGTGGTGATAGTAACGATGTTGGCGGCGATGAGTTTTGATCCGCGCTTATTATGGGACCCGAGTCCTGCAGAAATGGAGTTACAAAGTGACAAACAGTCCGGCACAGGCCACAGTACGTAAAATCAGCCAATGGTCGCCGATCTGGATAGTGCCGGTCGCTGCTGTGTTGATCGGCAGCTGGATGCTGTACCACACCTTTCAGAATCAGGGGCCAACGGTAACGCTTTTGGCGAGTAATGCTGAGGGCATCATCTCCGGCAAAACCCAGATTAAAAGCCGCAGCGTTGACGTCGGTAAGGTAGTGTCGGTCGAGTTATCGCAGGATTTAAAACAGGTGGTGATCCGGGCGCGGATGAATCCGGGCACTGCAAATCTGCTGAACGACGAATCTCAGCTCTGGGTGGTCAAACCCACTATCGGCCGCGGCGGTGTCAGCGGTCTTAATACGTTGTTGTCCGGCGCTTATATCGAATTGCAGCCCGGCAAAGGCGACAGCGGCAAATACTTCTTTGAACTGTTGGAAACGCCGCCTATTGCGCCGCCGGATGCGCCTGGTGTGCGGATTTTCTTAAGCAGCAGCGACGCCGCAGCGCTGGCAGTCGGCGACCCGATTTTATATCGTGGTTATGATGTCGGTACTGTCGAGCGCAGCGAATTTGACATGCAAAAACGCAATATGCGGTATCAGCTGTTTATCCGCGCACCTTATGATGCTTTGGTCACTGAAAACGTCCGTTTCTGGAAATCATCCGGCATGGCGCTGGATATGTCGGCAGAAGGCGTACGGATTGAAATGGCGTCGATGGCGACATTGCTTGGCGGCGGTGTGACTTTTGACGTGCTCGACGGCTGGCCGGCCGGCAACAAGGCCGCCAATAACAGCGATTTCCAGCTGTTTGAGAACCGCAAAAGTATTCAGGATGGTCTTTATAACGAGTATCTCGAGTACCTGCTGTTTTTTGACGAATCTATTCGTGGCCTGACTGCCGGAGCGCCGGTGGAATATCGTGGCGTGCGCGTCGGTACTGTCGCTTCGGTGCCTTATTTCTTTAACATGAAAAACCCGCTGCAAGTGGCTTTTAATAAAGGCATTCCAGTGCTGATCCGGATTGAAACCGGCCGGCTGTACGACAATCTGACTTTGCCACAGCTGCAGGCTGAGCTGGATCAAGCAGTGAGTCTGGGCCTGCGCGCCGTACTGAAAACCGGTAACCTGCTCACTGGCGGTTTGTATATCGATTTAAATCAGCAAAGTGGAGCGGAAACCAAAGCAGTGGCTGCGCCGGTAACTGTCGCTGCCAGCCCTGTCGCAGAAAATCCACCCTCTGCAACTGAGGCTGATACTGTGGCTGTTGTGGTGGAACAACCGGCGACAACGCCGCCAGTAGTTGCAACACCGCTGCTGCCAGAACCGTTACCTGAGTTTGCCGGTTATAAAATTCTGCCGACCAGCCGTAGTGGCCTTGGCCATATCGAACAAAAAGTGCTGCAGGCGCTGGATAAAATTAACAATCTGCCGGTGGAACAAGTACTGGCAGATAGTTCCGCCACTCTCAATGCAACCAAAGATCTGATGCAGCAAAGCCAGCAGCTGGTACAAAGCCTGGATGCGTTGGTTAAAGCAGATGCAACCCAACAGCTGCCTGCCGAAGTGAATAAAAGCCTGGCGGATTTACGCAAAACGCTGGCTGGTTTAAGCCCGGGCTCACCGGTGTATGAACGCATCAACAGCAATTTGCAGGCGATGGACAAAGTGCTGCGTGACTTACAGCCGGTGGTACAGACGCTGAATCAACAAAGTAATGCCCTGATCATCAGCGCCGATCCGGCGGCAGATCCGGAACCAGAACAAGGAAATGAACCATGAAAGCAGGACTGTTTCTGAGCGGTATTACCGCGTTGACCTTATTGGCCGCCTGCAGTTCGTCGGTGGAGCTGCGGTACTATCAGTTACCTCAAACCGCCATGGTGACGGCACCACCTGCTGCCAGTGCGCCGGTACTTTATGTTGAACCTGTAATGGTTGCGTCATTTCTTAATACTAATGCGTTGATTTTGCAGACTTCAGCCGTCGAATTGCATAAAACGACACAGCATCAGTGGGCGGAAGCACTGGACCAACAGCTGCAACGGGCATTAGTGAACGGTTTGCAGCAGGCGTTGCCAGCGTATCGGGTGACAAGCCAACAGCCTGGCAGCGATGCGATGCGGTTGTTAGTGCAGGTTGAGCAGTTCCATGGTCAGCAGCAGGGGATTGCGCTGGTTAGCGGGCGTTTTCATTTGCTGAAGGGTGATAAAGTACAAAGCCAGAGTTTTCAGTTGCAACTGCCACAACCGCAAGAGGGTTATCCGGCGTTAGTGGACACGCTTGGACAAGGCTGGCAACAGGCTATCACGCAGTTTGCTGCGGCTGTAAGCAGCATGGCGCCCGCAACCAACTCATAACCAGATCCCGTTCAGGGCGTGTAACGCACGCCCAATACCAGCGATTGGCTGGCGCCGGTCACCGCCGGCACATTACCAGGAATTTGCTGGTCAAAAGCATAAGCCAGCCAGGCAAATGCCATGGCTTCAACCCAATCAGGATGCACACCTAAGGCTTCTGTAGTTTTGATCTGGCACTGCGGTAGCAGCTCGGCTAAATCCTGCAATAACACGGCGTTATGCGCGCCGCCGCCACAGACATAAATCTCCGACACCACAAAACGGCTGACCGCCAGAGCTATAGTACCGGCAGTAAAGCGGCTTAAGGTGCGTTGCACGTCGGCAGCTGCCGGCATGTTGCCCGTCGCAGCCTGCAGCTGCTGCAGCTGTTGTTGCAGCCAATTGAGCTGAAAATATTCGCGGCCGGTACTTTTAGGGCCGGTCTGCTGGAAATATGGGTCGCTCAGTAACAGACCCAATAACGCGGCATCAAGCTGACCGCTGGCGGCATAAACGCCGTTGACGTCATAAGCTTTGCCTTGCTGCAATTCAATCCAGTTATCCAGTAAACAGTTGCCGGGACCAGTATCAAAACCTTGCACGGGCTGATGCGGTAATAACAGCGTGATATTGGCGATACCGCCGATGTTCAGAATACAGCGGCCCTGGTCTTTGGCGGCGAAAATTGCCTGATGAAAGGCCGGCACCAAAGGCGCGCCCTGGCCGCCATAGGCGATATCTTTGCGGCGAAAATCGGCGATGACCGGGATTTGCGTGAGCATGGCGAGGCGATGCTGGTCACCAATCTGGTAGCTGAATGGCTGGCGGGCGTTAGGTCTATGCCGGATCGTCTGACCGTGGCAGCCGATCGCGAGGATCCTTGTTGGATCAACCTGCGCTTGTTGCAGCAGTTGCTGCACCGCAGCGGCGTAACAATCGGCCAGATCGGCTTCAGCCAGACCCAAGCGTTCAATTTCATTGGCGCCTGGCTGGGCTAAAAGTGCTAATTCTGCTTTAAATTCAGCAGGGTAGGGCAGGCATAAGCTGTGAACAAGCTTGGGATAAGCTGCACAGAAATCTACCAGCACCACATCAACACCATCCAAGCTGGTGCCTGACATGATGCCGATGTAGAGGGCTTCATTTGAATAGTCGGTAGTCACAACCAATTATTGGTTGGCAGCCAGTACCACACGCTCATGAGCTTTGAGCTGGGCGATTTGCTGTTTGGCGATTTTGGTAAACTCAACACGGGCAACGCCTTGCAGCGGTTCGGCTTGTGGCAGCTTCACAGTGCGTGGGTTACGGTGCACACCACCAACAACGAACTCATAGTGTAAGTGAGCACCAGTGACACGGCCAGTTGCGCCTAAACGACCAACGATGTCACCTTGTTTGACTTTGTCGCCACGCTTCACGTCGCGTTTAGACAAGTGCAGATACTTGGTCACGATGCCGTTTGCGTGCTGGATCACCACGTAGTTACCATTGGCGCCTTTCATAGCAGATTCAATGACTTTGCCATCACCGGCCGCCATAATTGGCGTGCCCATCGGTGCAACATAATCAACACCATTGTGGGCTTTGATTTTACCAAGGACTGGGTGTAAACGACGCGGATTAAAATTGGAGCTTACATAGCGGAAGTTGACTGGCGCACGCAGGAAGGCCTGTCGCATCGAACCGCCATCCGGCTTGTAGAAGTTGCCGTCGGTATGACGCACTGCCTGATACAGCTGGCCCTGGTTCTGGAACTGGGCAGCAACGATAGCACCGTTACCGATAAACTGGCCTTCAGCATACTGGCGTTCAAACATCACGCTGAAAGAGTCGCCAGAGCGAATGTCTAACGCGAAGTCGATGTCATAACCAAAAACGTTGGCAAGGTCGATAATTTGCGCTTCAGATAAACCTGCGTTCATTGCTGAAGCCCAGAAGCTGCCACTGATGATGCCGGCGACGACTTCAGTGCGGGTTTCGATTTCTTTTTGCAGTTGTTTGGCGACAAATTTGCCTTCGTCGCCACGAGTAATGCGCAGGGTTTTCAGGTTACTGAGGTTGTAGCGCAGTTCCTGTAATTTTCCTTCAGCGTCCAGACCAAACTCGACCTGCACACCCGGAAACAGGCGGGTCAGATTTTTCGCGTCTTTACCGGCGTCTAACACGGCTTGCATGGTTTGGGCGTCGATTTTAGCGCGTTTGAATACAGAACCTAAATTGTCGCCTTTTTTCACTTCAACAGAGATCCACTCTAATGAGTTGTCTTCGGTTGGGATGGTGGTTTCAGCAGTTTGTGGCAGGGAATCAGTGACAACAGGCACAGCAAGACTGTAACGCTTGCCGACTTCTAAACTGGATTTTTCACTGTCTTTGGACGCTTCAGCTTTTTCTGAAGGCAGAAGCAGCGTCACAGACAAAATAGTGGCCAATGTGGCTATCAGAACACGGTGCGGAGTAGGCAAAGATGAAATCATTGAAGGCGCATCTCTTATTATTATGGTTCTTTCCACGTAAAAAATGAGCATATAACGATTTTTTGCAAGATCCAAGACTTTTGTGCGTTTAATCGGGAGTAATGTTGCAGTAGAATGCGGACTTAGATTTTTAGCTGAAAAAATATCCGGAGAACTGGCGCATGACGCAGTGGCAACAGGCCCTGGCCGAGATCAAGCGGGGCTTAGAAGAGATCCTGCTTGAAGACGAATTAATCGAAAAACTGAAGGAAGGTAAACCGCTGAAAGTAAAAGCGGGTTTTGATCCAACAGCTCCAGATTTGCACTTAGGTCACACTGTCCTGATCAATAAATTACGCACTTTCCAGCAGCTCGGTCACGAAGTGATTTTCCTGATTGGTGATTTCACCGGCATGATTGGCGACCCGACCGGCAAAAACGTCACCCGCAAGCCGTTAACGCGTGAAGACGTGCTGGCCAATGCGAAGACTTATCAGGATCAGGTATTTAAGATCCTGGATCCGGCCAAGACACGTATTGCTTTTAACTCCGAGTGGATGGAAAAACTCGGCGCGGCTGGCATGATCAAACTGGCCGCACGCCAGACCGTTGCCCGCATGCTGGAACGCGACGACTTCAAAAAACGTTACGCCAACAATCAATCCATTGCTATCCATGAATTTTTATACCCGCTGGTACAGGGCTGGGATTCTGTGGCACTGCAGGCCGATATCGAAATGGGCGGCACTGATCAGCGCTTTAACCTGCTGATGGGCCGCGAGCTGCAAAAAGATGAAGGCCAACGTCCGCAAACGGTATTAATGGTACCGCTGCTGGAAGGTCTGGACGGCGTGCAGAAGATGTCGAAATCACTCGGCAACTACATCGGCATCACCGACAGCCCAACCGAGATGTTTGGTAAAGTCATGTCGATTTCGGACGATCTGATGTGGCGTTATTACGATCTGCTGAGTTTCCGCGCTATCGAAGACATCGCTGGGCTGAAACAACAAGCAGCAGATGGCCGCAATCCACGCGACATCAAAATCGAACTGGCGAAAGAAATCATTGCCCGTTTCCACTCAAATGCTGATGCAGAAGCCGCGCATCAGGATTTTATCCAACGTTTTTCGAAAAACGCGTTACCGGATGACATCCCGGAACTGACGCTGAATATTGAAGGTGACAACCTGCCGATTGCTCAGCTATTAAAAGAAGCCGGCCTGGTGGAAAGCACCTCAGAAGCGCTGCGGATGATCAAACAAGGTGCGGTGAAACTGAACGGCGATGTGAAAGTGGAAGACAGCAAACTGACGTTTGAAAAAGGCTCCAGCACCATTTTCCAGGTTGGTAAACGCAAGTTCGCCAAAGTGACTTTGGCCTGATCCACTAAAGATCGCAGGATCTTTCCAACGCAATGAAAACCGCCTCCGGGCGGTTTTATTCGCAGCCATCCATGGCGCTCACCTTTCAGGCCAACGCTTTGCGTTGTTAAAAACCGCTCCCGGCGGTTTTTTGTTTTTTTAAAGCGCTGAAAAATTCCACAATTTACTTGCACTCTGATCCAATGCGATCTAATGTGATATTAATTTGATATCACATTGAGGTGAGTTATGTTGAAAGAAACCCGGGCGCAGGCCAAATCAGGTTTTACTACATTGTTTGTGTTGTTCGTGCTGCAGATTGCGTCTGTGGTGATAGTGCTGACGATGCCGCCGCTGATCAAAGTGCTGGCGCTGCTGGCTGGTATCGCGGTGTTTATTTGCTGGTTTGGTTTTTACATGGTGCACCCGAACCAATCAGCGGTGCTGCAGTTGTTTGGTCGTTATGTCGGTACTGACTTCGAAAACGGCCTGCGCTGGGCCAATCCGTTTTACAGTAAACAAAAAGTCAGTCTGCGGGTGCGTAACTTTGAAAGCAGTAAGTTAAAGGTCAACGACCATGCCGGTAACCCGGTGGATATCGCCGCTGTGGTGGTGTGGAAAGTAGTCGACAGTGCTGAAGCTGTGTTTGAAGTGGAAGACTACGAGAACTTTGTCAGCATTCAGAGCGAAGCCGCCATTCGTTATTTAGCGTCGAGTTATCCGTACGAAGCAGAAAAAGACCACGACATCAGCCTGCGCAGCAGCGGCACTGATATCACTGATTTGCTCCGTACCGAAATCCAGAACCGTTTACATAAAGCCGGCGTGGAAGTGATTGAAGCGCGGATCAGCCACCTGGCTTATGCACAGGAGATCGCCAGTGCCATGTTACAGCGTCAGCAAGCGCGGGCTGTGGTGATGGCGCGTCAGCAGATTGTTGAAGGCGCGGTTGGTATGGTCGAAATGGCGCTGCAGCGTTTGTCGGAAAAAGATGTGGTGCAGCTCGATGAGGAACGCAAAGCGGCGATGGTCAGTAATCTGCTGGTGGTACTCTGTGGTGACCACAGTGTGTCACCGGTGATTAATACCGGAACTATTTATTCTTAAAAAAGGTGAGCCGTGGCTAAAAAAGCTTTTGCGCTGCGCATCGATGAGCAGATGTTGCAGGCGCTGCAACACTGGGCGGATGATGAGTTTCGCAGCGTCAATGGTCAGATTGAGTTTTTGCTGCGGGATGCGCTGGTTAAAGCTGGCCGCGTCAAACGGATAACGCTTCAGCCGACAGATTTATCCACAGAAGAGCCGGCAGATCCTGCCGGCGGCGACAACCACTGACGCCATTGCCACAAGCCATAAGCAGCATTCAGCCAATACAACGCATAAAACGCCGCGGTCAGTTCCAGACCGCGGTGATAATACAACGGGATAGCAATGCTGTTGACCAGTAACCAACACCACCAGTTTTGCAGGTAACGCCGAATGAGCAGCAACTGCGCCAACACGCTGAGTGTCAGCACCAGACTATCCCAAAACGGCGCATAAGCGTCAGTCCAGAAATGTAACAGCGCGCCATAGAGCACGGCTATGACTAACGCTGCGGTAAGATAGGGTAGTAAATATCGGCCAGGTAATTGCCGGATCGGCAAGGCCTGTGCACCCCGCCAGCTGAACAGGCCCCAGACTGCGGCCGCGATTAAAAATAACTGCAGAACGACGTCGGCATAAAGCTGATGCTGATAACACAGCACACCAAACAAAGCACATCCGGCGATAGTCGCCCACCAGGTCAGCGCCGAGTTGCGGGCGGCCAGCCAGATGGAGCCTGCGACCAGCAGATTGGCAGCGAGCTCCAGTGCCGATGGCATCAGACTTCCAGATTATCAATCAGGCGCGTAGTGCCCAAATAAGCGGCCAGCAGAATCACTAAAGGTTTGCTGTTGCTATCAGCCAGTTCCAGTGTCTGGCGGTCGCAGATATGAATATAATCCGGCCGGAACCCAGCCTGGCTCAGCGTGTCGGCAACTTGTTGTTCCAGCGCGCGGAAGTCGGCAAAACCATGGCTGATTTGCTGGCGCAGCCATTGTAGTTGCTGATAAATCAGTGGCGCTTTAGCGCGGGCTTCAGCGGATAAATAACCATTGCGTGAACTCAGTGCCAGGCCATCTGCGGCGCGTTCGGTGTCGATGCCGATGATTTCAATCGGGAACGACAAATCGGTCGTGAGCTGACGGATCACCGCCAGTTGCTGGTAGTCCTTTTTGCCGAACAGCGCTAAGTCGGGCTGCACCAGGTTAAACAGTTTGCTGACGATAGTGGCGACGCCGCGGAAATGGCCGGGTCGGCTCGCACCACAATGCTTATCGCCTACTTTAGGTACTTCAACCGCAGTTTGCACAGCCAGCCCACGCGGATACATCAGCTCCGGCGTTGGCGTAAATACGGCATCGGCCTGATGTTCAGTCAAACCGGCGCAGTCTTCAGTCAAAGTGCGCGGATAACTGGCCAAATCTTCATTGGCACCAAATTGCATCGGATTGACAAAAATCGACACAATAACGCGGTCGGCGCGCTGGCGCGCTTCATCGACCAGCTTAAAATGACCGGAATGCAGATTTCCCATCGTTGGTACAAAAGCCACTGTCTGGCCGGCCTGACGCCAGGCCCGGACTGTCGCGCGTAATACTTTAATATCAGAGATCACCAGCATCAGAAGGCTCCCGTATCAGAAACTATGCTCAGGGCCAGGAAAGGCCGCACTTTTTACATCCGCGACAAATTTACTGATGGCTTTTTTGATATCACCGGTTTCCTGCAGGAAATTTTTCGAGAACTTCGGAATATAACCGCTGCTGATCCCCAGTAAATCATGCATCACCAATACCTGACCGTCGGTGACGACACCGGCGCCGATGCCGATGACCGGAATACGCAGCGCTTTGCTGATGCGCTCAGCTAATAAAGTTGGGATACATTCGACCACTAACAGCTGACAACCGGCCTGCTCCAGCGCAATCGCCTGCTGCAGGATATGCTCTGCAGCGGCATCGTCGCGGCCCTGCACTTTAAAACCACCAAACACGTGTACAGATTGCGGGGTCAGACCAATGTGTCCGCAGACCGGCACACCGCGTTCGGTTAAAGCTTTGATGGTGGGTAACAGAAATTCGCCGCCTTCCATTTTGACCATATTGGCGCCGGCCTGCATCATCGGGGTGACGTTGGCAAAGGCCTGCTCCATAGTCGCGTAGCTCATAAAAGGCATATCGGCGATGATAAAGGCCTGTGGCGCACCAGCGCGTACACAGCGGGTGTGATAGGCAATTTGTTCAACGGTGACGGGCAGGGTATCAGGTTGCCCTTGCAGCACCATCCCCAGCGAGTCGCCGACCAATAAAGTCTCGACGCCACTGTCAGCGAACAATTTGGCAAAGCTGGCGTCGTACGCCGTCAGCATGGTGATTTTTTCACCTTGCTGTTTTAGTTTCAGCAAAGTTGCCGTGGTAATTTTTGCCATGATGTTCTCATCCGACCATTAGAAAATCCGCGCGCAAGATGGCATATCCAGCCAAGCGCTGCAAGCTTCAGGTGGCGCAAAAACGCCAGAGCTCAGACTTGCGGCGCTGCCAGAATTGTCAGACCGTTACGCGGTACTTGCAAAGCAATCTCTGCCAGCGCACCGATGCCTGGGATCTGCAGTGCCGGTGCCAGTTCCAGCAAAGGGTAGACGACAAACTCACGCTGATGCAGGCCATAATGAGGCACTGTCAGCCGTGGTGTTGCAAGAATTTCTTCGCCATACAGCAGGATATCCAAATCCAGCGTGCGTGGGCCCCAGCGTTCATCTTTACGTTGCCGGCCCTGTTCCAGCTCAATGCGCTGTAATTCGTCCAGTAAGGCTTCCGGCGCTAAGTGCGTATCCAGCGCCGCCACCGCGTTGACATAATCCGGCTGGTCCTGCGGCCCCATCGGCTTGGAGCCGTAGAAGCTACTGACGGCAGCCAGACTGCTTTTTGGTAACTGCATCAAAGCGTTCACCGCCTGCTGCAGCTGTTGCAGTGGCGCCTCAAGATTAGCGCCAAGGCCGAGATACACCCGGATCATGCCTGATCTGCCGCCGGTTTGCGTCGCACGGGCTTGCGTTTGCGCCGTGGCTTGCGCGGTTCAATGCCTTCTTTGCCCAAATCCAGCACCAGTTCTTCGCGCTCAGCGTCATCGGCGTTGACAAATTGCTGCCACCACAACGCCAGTTCGGCGAGCTGACCGCCTTCGGCTTTGGCGCGCAGTTGCATAAAATCAAAGGCTCCGCGGAATTTCGGCAACTCCATCAGTTTAAAGGCGCGCCGGCCGGCCCGTTTGCTCAGGCGGCCCTGCAGCGACCATAAGTCGCGCACGACCAGGGTAAAACGTTTTGGAATACCGATAGTGCGGACCAGATCGTCCAGCACTTCGGTCATGGCGATATTCAGCGCATCAATGTCGTTGAGGCCACTTTCAATCAGCAGGGTCTGCATCCGCAGCTCCACCGGATACCACAACAACGCCGCGTAAATAAACGCTGGTGTGACCGGTTTATCCTGAGCGACACGCTCGTCGGTGTCTTGCAGCGCGTTGGTAATAAGGTGAAACACTTTGCCTTCGCTATCTTGTTTCAGCACTTTGTGCACTTGTGGCAGCAACTGTTTCAGAATACCGAGGTCACGCATCATCACAAAGTTGTCAAATGCCTTGCCAGCCATCAACAGCTTCAGCGATTCGTCAAATAACCGCGCCGCCGGGATATTTTTCAGCAAGACCGCAAGTTCCGGGATTAATGCAGCAGTGGCAGGTGCCAGATCCATATTCAGTTTGGTGGCAAAGCGGATGGCGCGCAGAATGCGCACCGGATCTTCGCGGTAACGGGTTTCCGGGTCGCCAATCAATTCAATTTTGCGCTGCTGGATGGCTTCAACGCCGTTGGCAAAATCGTAGATAGCAAAATCACGCACTGAGTAATACAGTGCATTGATGCTGAAATCGCGGCGCTCAGCGTCTTCTTCGATAGTGCCGTAGACGTTGTCGCGCAGAATTTGGCCATGATCAGACCGTACGCCGGCCGGGATGTTTTCTTCTTCTTCGCCACCGCTGTGGTGACCGCGGAAGGTCGCCACTTCAATCACTTCACGGCCAAACACCACATGGGCCAGGCGGAAGCGCCGGCCAATCAGCCGGCAGTTTTTAAATACGGCTCGCACTTCGTCTGGTGTGGCGTTGGTAACGACGTCAAAATCTTTTGGAATAAGGCCGAGTAACAAATCGCGGATACAGCCGCCGACCAAATAGGCTTCAAAACCGGCGTCGTTTAAGCGGTACAGCACTTTGAGTGCATTCGGGCTGATATCTTTACGTGAGATATTGTGCTGGTCGCGTGGAATGACGCGCAGCGCCGGTAAAATCGCCGACTGATGGTCAGGGTTCAGTTTAGGGCCAAGATTGCTGGTATCACGACGTGGCCTTGGCGTGTCTCGCTGTGTGTCGCGGTGTGAATCATGGCGCGAACGGTCGCCCTGATACGACGAGTCTTTGTTACGTTCAAAACGTTCACGTGGCGGCCGGCCAGGACGGCCATTGTCGTTGCGCTGATACTCAACATTAGTGCGGCGTGGCCGGCGTTCCGGTGCAGCTGCAGCTGGTTGCTGACTGTCGGTTTGTTCCACCACAGCTTCGGTGATGGCTTTGGCTTTTTTGCCGGTGAGCTTGCGGCAAAAATCTAACACTCTGGAAATAATGGCCTTTCTCCTTGAAAGAACAGTGTTGTGTGGTGAGTTTTGGCGGCGCATTAATGCGGCACTTGTTGGCAGCGCATTCCGGTAACAGACAGACTTCAATGCGGCCGGCGGCCAGTCACCTGACAGGCGAAAAAAATTGCCGGTATGATAACGCAGGCTGGTGAAAAAATGAATGAAAATACCAGTGCTGCCGGTAATCAGCCAGCAATCTGCCAGCAATCTGCCAGCAATCTGAACCCGCTCAGTTAAAACTGTTGATTTGAATTTCGGGCTGAGTTGGTACAGCCGCCGCTTGCCAGTGCTGCAGGGCAAATTGCAACAACTCTGTGACAGGTAGCAGCTCTGCATCAGGTGGCAACTGCTGGCCTAAAAACCGCAGCGCGGCCGTCAGCGATTGTGCCGGGGCAAAATGGCGAATATCAGTAGCATGATTTTGTTTGCTGAGTTTGTGACCAGGCGCTGTGACGGCCAGTGGTAAATGGCCATATA
>Ga0247724_1000050_pt1 | contig 37988 bp, 33 predicted proteins | sample OKSTACKMC2E_FD_182776 | JGI IMG/M metagenome (GOLD analysis project Ga0247724, IMG submission 182776) | Subsurface sediment microbial communities from gas well in Oklahoma, United States - OK STACK MC-2-E | ecosystem: Environmental > Terrestrial > Deep subsurface > Rock core/Sediment | place... | reverse complement strand
CACCGCGGCTGACCGCGACAATGCTGTCGAAATTACCGTGCAGACACATTTTAGCCAGCTCTTTGGTAGCACGGTGAAAGGCTTCCCACGACACATAAAAGTTTTTGTTACTGGATAATGACATGTTGCAGCTCCTGTTACACCAGTGCCAGCGCGATTTCAACCATCTCGTTAAAGCTGGTCTGGCGCTCGTCCGGGCTTAAAGATTCGCCAGTGCGGATATGGTCCGACACTGTCATAATCGCCAGCGCATTGACGCCATATTCTGCCGCCACACCGTACAATCCGGCCGCTTCCATTTCAACACCGAGGATGCCGTATTTTTCCAGCGTATCAAACAGCGTTTCGCTTGGGTTGTAGAACAAATCAGAAGTGAACACGTTACCGACTTTGACACCGATCTGTTTCGCCCGGGCTGCAGCGACCGCGCGTTCCAGCAGGTCGTAGTTTGCTAAGGCGGCAAAATCCATACCCTGCAAACGGTTGCGGTTAACAGCTGAATCGGTGCTGGCACCCATCGCAATCACCACTTCGCGAACTTTCACTGACAGCGGTAAACCGCCACAGGAACCGATACGGATGATATTTTTCACGCCGTAATATTTCACCAGTTCAGTGGCGTAAATCGACATCGAAGGCACGCCCATACCTGAGCCCATCACACTGACAGGTTTGCCCTGATATTTACCGGTAAAACCGTACATGTTGCGCACTGTGTTGATGCATTGCACGTCGGTCAAAAATGTATCGGCAATGTGTTTGGCGCGCAGCGGATCGCCCGGCATCAGCACAGTTTCAGCAAAAGCGCCGGCAGCGGCGTGGATATGTGGAGTGGTCATATTAAATTCGTTCTCTTATAAATGGTTGAAATTTAATGCATTTGCTTGAGGAATGACTGGCCATAAGCCATCGCATCCAGCTCAAAATAGTCAGCCAGCGTCTGGCCCATGTCAGCAAAACTGGCGCGTTCGCCGAGCGAGCCGGCTTTGATTTGCGGGCCATAACACAACACCGGCACGTATTCACGGGTATGTTCAGTGCCAATCCAGGTGGGGTCGCAGCCGTGGTCAGCAGTTAATAACATCAGGCTGTCCGGTTCTAACATTGCCATTAACTCCGGCAAGCGGCTGTCGAAATACTCCAGCGCCTCACCATAGCCGATAGGATCGCGGCGGTGGCCGTAGTTCTGGTCAAAATCCACCAGATTGGTAAAAATCAGGCTGTTGTCCGGCGCCGCCTGATATTCGCTGATGGTTTTATCCACCAGTGCTGCCAGACCGTTGGCTTTAACGGCTTTGCTGATGCCCTGATGTGCATAGATGTCGGCGATTTTGCCGATACTGACGACAGTGCCCTGCGCTGCAGTTAACTTATCTAACAGCGTGGGTGCCGGTGGCAACACTGAATAATCACGACGATTGCCGGTGCGGGCATAATTCGCCGGTGCATCACCAAGGAATGGCCGGGCGATGACGCGGCCTATATTGTAGTCATCCAGCAACTGGCGGGCGGTTTCACAGAACTGATACAGGCGGTCCAGGCCAAAGTGGCTTTCGTGCGCAGCGACCTGAAACACGCTGTCGGCCGAGGTATAACAAATCGGCATGCCACTGCGGATATGTTCGTCGCCAAGCTTCACCAGGATGTCAGTACCGGAAGCGTGACAATTGCCGAGGATGCCGGCAACGCCGGTGCGACGGCACAGCTCATCGATTAGCTCTTGCGGGAAACTTTGTTGTTTATTATGGAAATAGCCCCAGTCGAATAACACCGGGACGCCGGCAATTTCCCAGTGACCACTGGGCGTATCTTTGCCACTGGACAATTCGCGGGCGTAGCCATAAGCCCCTACTGTCGCTTCATTGTCGGCCACACAAGCCATTTCAGAAGACGCTGCGAACGCAGCTTTGACCAGACCCAGTTTGGCCAGGTTAGGCACCTGGAGCTGGCGGCCTTTGTGGTTTGCAAACGCCCTTGCAATGCTGGCAAAGGTATTAGCACCACTGTCACCAAATTTATCAGCATCCGGCGCACTGCCGATGCCAAAACTATCTAAAACCAGAATCACTGCTTTTTTCATGGTCGAACCTCTACAGCGCAAGATCTGCAAGCCAGTGGACTCACAGCAGATACGATAACCATAGCTGAAGCGGAAACTGTTGATACTCAGTCTGCACTGACCGCTGTTTTTTTCAGCAATATGGCCAAACTAACCCTCTGTTGCGGCGCAAAAGCAAAAAGGGGCACGCAGATTAAGCCGAATGCGAAGAATTAGCAACTACTTAACTGAATGCTGACAACATTCGGCACAAACCTGTCCGGCAAATAAACGCAGGGAAATTTTCGTAGGTGCAGAAAATCAAAAACCCCGGATAAAATCCGGGGTTCTGAAGAGTGGTGCCCAGAGGCGGAATCGAACCACCGACACGCGGATTTTCAATCCGCTGCTCTACCGACTGAGCTATCTGGGCAAAAATATCTGAAATGGTGCCGCTTATCCGAGTCGAACGGATGACCTACTGATTACAAGTCAGTTGCTCTACCAACTGAGCTAAAGCGGCATTTTCATTGCGAAACGGGTTTCGGCTTTTTAGCGAAATGATGTGTAAAATCAAGACACTGGAATTTATGGTGCCCAGAGGCGGAATCGAACCACCGACACGCGGATTTTCAATCCGCTGCTCTACCGACTGAGCTATCTGGGCAACGGGGGGTATTAAACGGATTTTGCCGATCCAAGTCAACTTTTTTTTGGCTGCAATCGTCTGACCGCTTATGGATTGAACAAATCCGCCAATTCTGCTGCAACTATCGGCAATTTTTCGGCAAAACCACCAAAGTAATCAGCATAAGCACTGTACTGCGTGGCCATAAAATTTCTGAAACTTCTCAGATAATTAGAAAATTCTGATTAAAATGAAAGGACTTCCACTTTTCCTCACCCACCTGTATGGCACAATCAAGCTTTAAAACCCCGTTGTTACTTATCTGGCTGCTTGCTGTTTGCTGTTGTTTGTTCCTTAGCGCACTTTGGGGCCAGGCCTGGTACCAGCAATATCAGCAAGATAATGTTCAAAGGCTGCAACTTCAACATCAATTGACCCTGACCAGCCAGTTGTTGCCGGCGAACATTGCCACAATGCGACTGGAACAAGCGAACAAACAACTAGCGAATTTGTTGGCAGCACCACAACAGCAAGCCTTGTATCTGGTGGGTGCAAATCAGCAAGTACTGGCACATACACCAGGCATCGCTGGTTTTAATCCACTGCAGACGGACTTGCTTAAAGATGATTTATTAATCGCCCGTTTACCCACTTCGCAAGGTGAACTCATTCTGGTCACCCGACAGATTCAGACCAACTGGCAATTCTGGGTCCTGCTTGCCGCAGGCGGTACCGTATTTTTACTGATGTTGGGTTGGCTCCCCATACTGTTGTTTGAACGGCGTTGGCAACAACAACAGCAGTGTTTAATAGACCAGCTGTTGCAATGCATTGGCAAACATCATTTTGACCAAACGCTGACAATGCCCGCCAGTCTGCAAGCACTTGAGCATCCAATACAGCTGTTATTGCAATACTGCCGTGAGCAACAACAGCAGTTGGAAAAGATAAAAGCTGATTGCGCGGTACTGCAACATGAACTCGATGATAAAATCCTGCAACGGACCGAAGCGCTGGCGGCAGCAAAAATCAGTGCTGAACGGGCCAATGAAGCCAAATCCACTTTTCTGGCGACCATGAGCCATGAGATCCGCACGCCGATGAACGGCATCATCGGTACTGTGGATTTACTCAGGAATACAATGTTGAGCAGCAATCAGTTGCGGCTCACAAACACCATCCGCGAGTCAGCTTTTGCGTTGTTACGCATCCTCGACGACATTCTCGATTTTTCCAAAATTGAAGCCGGCAAAATGGAAATTGAACATATTCCGTTGTCGGTCAACGAAGTCGCTGAAGCTGTTGCTCAGGTTATGTTTACCGTGGCGCTGCAACGCCAGTTGCAGCTGACAGTCTTTGTCGACCCGGCCATTCCAGAATCGCTGATTGGCGACCCGGTACGGCTGCGGCAAATTCTGTACAACCTGACCGGCAACGCTATCAAATTTACCGAAACTCAGCCTGGGCAGCGCGGTAAAGTGCAAATCAGAGCAGAACTGCTCGACAACAATCTGGAGTTTTGTCAGGTGCGGATTTCGGTAACCGACAACGGCAAAGGCATGTCCCCGCGCCAGCTCAATCAGCTGTTTCAACCGTTTTTGCAAGCTGAGGGATCTATCACCCGCAAATATGGCGGCACCGGCCTTGGCTTATCGATTTGCCGACAACTGACTGAACTGATGTTTGGCCGCATTGATGTCCAGAGTGAGATCGGCAAAGGTAGTGTATTTACAGTCGTGCTGCCACTGCGCCATGCCGAAGAACAGATCGGCACAGTTCAGCCTGATTTAACTGAGCAACGCGTGGTGATCAGTAGCGAAGACCCAGACACCATCGACTTGCTGGATGGTTATCTGCGCGCCTTTGGTGCCGCACCTGAAACTGTGCCTTATCCGCAGCTTTGGCAGCAGCAGGCGGCGTTATATATTGTCGACAGCAGTTTGCAGGCCGATTTTTACTGGCCGGCGACTTTACCGGGCCCGGTGTTGTGCCTGACCGGTGCTGAGGCTCCTCTGCAAAGCGCACCAGAGGGGGCGCAGCTACTGGAAATGAATCCGCTGTGCCGCAGCAGTTTAGTGACAAGCCTGCTGCGATTGCAGGGCAAAGAACCAGCAGCGCTGTCCATTCGCACTGCAAGCGGCAAAGCTGAAGTCAGCCCGCATGCGCCACTGCTACTGTTAGCCGAAGATAATCCGATGAACCAGAAAGTTTTAGTAGAGCAACTGCAAACGCTTGGCTATCGGGTGGAAGTCGCGGACGATGGTCAGATCGCGCTGGATAAATGGCGGCAATACCGCTACCCGCTGCTGCTCACTGATTTACACATGCCCCAGCTCAGCGGTTACGATCTCGCCCGCGCCATCCGCAAAGAAGCGTCACAGTATGACGACGAAGAGATTGTATATACCCGTATTGTGGCCATCACGGCAAATGCGCTCAAAGGTGAAGCACAGAAGTGCCTGAGCGTTGGCATGGACGACTACCTGACCAAGCCGGTCGAACTGGCAAAATTAAACGCGGTGCTGCAGCGCTGGCTGCCATTGCCAACGGGGACAGACAGCCAGACCAAAGCCACGACGCTGGCCGCCGGCGCAGCCAACCAACAGAGTGACCATACGCCGATTTGCTTTACCACTATCGCCAATTTCTTAGGGCCAGATCCGCACAAGCATCAGGAATATCTCAATTATTTCACTACGCAGGCAGAAGGACTGTTACAACAGTTGCAGCAAGCGGTCACTGAGATGCAAACAGAGCGCTGTCGCAGCCTGGCACATCAGCTGAAATCTATGGCAAAAAGTGTCGGAGCCTTAAATTTGTCAGCGTTGGCGTTACAGCTTGAACAGGCTGCAGACAGCGACAATGCCGGGACTGAACCGCTTTCTGAGCTATTTAGCGCCTTACAGCAGAGTTTTCTGCAGGTTACGGCCTATGTCGCCGACCGTTATAAAACCTGAATGCGCTTTATAACGGCCGGCCGGTGTGGACTCACTGATCCGGAACTGCCGGGGCAGATTAGTTGGCTGAAGTATCCAGCGGCGGGAAGGATTTCACTAATTGATCAAGCGCCTGCATTTGCTGCAGATAATCTTCCAGCTTGGCTAATGGCAAAGCGCAGGGGCCATCGCATTTGGCTTGATTCGGTTCCGGGTGAGCTTCGATAAACAAACCCGCAAGCCCAAGCGCCATGCCGGAACGAGCCAGCTGCGCCGCTTGCGCCCGGCGTCCATCGGCTGAATCAATGCGGCCGCCCGGTTTTTGCAGCGCGTGGGTCGCGTCGAAAATCACCGGGCCATATTGCTTCATTTCATCCATGCCCAGCATATCAACGACCAGATTATTGTAACCAAAGCAGGAACCGCGCTCACATAAAATGACTTTATCGTTACCGGCTTCGCTGAATTTGCTGATGATATGACGCATCTCATGTGGTGCTAAAAACTGCGGCTTTTTCACGTTAATCACTGCGCCGGTGTTTGCCATCGCCACGACTAAATCGGTCTGGCGTGCCAGAAAGGCCGGCAACTGGATCACATCAACAACTTCCGCCACAGGCGCCGCCTGATAGGGTTCGTGCACATCAGTGATGAGCGGAATATTAAAAGTGCGTTTGATTTCTTCGAAAATCCGTAAGCCTTCTTCGAGGCCAGGACCACGATAAGAATGCACTGACGAGCGGTTTGCTTTATCAAAAGACGCTTTAAACACATAAGGAATGCCAAGCTTTTCACAGACTTTGACGTAGTGTTCCGCAATTTGCAGCGCAAGCTCACGGGATTCCAGCACATTCATACCGCCGAACAACACAAAGGGTTTGTCATTGGCAACTTCAATCTTGCCAATCTGAATATTCATTGCTGCCACACGGGCCTCCTTAAAACCACAGCGGATTCGCCCGCTGTTAGATGAATCGCCTGCCGGCTTAACCGAACAGTACCGGCATTTTGGTGACAGCGACACGCACCATCAGTGCTAACCAGCCCAAAGCGCCAAAAAACGCAAAGACCCGCAAGGCTTTAGTGCGACCTTTTAACGCCATCCAGCCAAGGGCGATATAAGCCAGTAAGCCAATAAATTTTTCGGTGAGCCAAGGGGTGACAAATGGATACTGTTGCAACGTCAGCATCAGGCCAACGGCTGATAACAGTAAAAAAGTATCCACGACATGCGGCAGTACTTTGAGCAGTTTTTTCTGCAGCAAAGGCGATTCCAGCAAACTCAGCACAAAGCGGACAAACAACAAAGCAACGCTCAATGAAACCAACAACAAATGCGTGTGTTTTAACGCCATATACATAACAACACTCCGGAAAATCGGCAAAAGATGGACTGAGCGGCATATTTTGCATGGAAGCTGAGGCAGCGTCCATCCCCGTCTCAGAAAAGCCCACGGCCGCGCCTGAGTTGAGTCACTAACTTACGGGTTTCAGGCCACAGCTCGCCAAATAACAAAGCCACCGGCGGGTGGCTTTGTACGTTATTGCCGTTGACTTATTCTTCGTCAGGATACTTCTGCAAAATGGCTTCAATCCGATCGATGCGGTTTTTTAAAATCTCCACCAGTTTCGGGTCAAATTGCCGGCCGGCTTCGCTTTCGATATGTGACAAAGTCGCCTCTGGCGTCCACGGCGATTTATAACAACGCCGGTGCCGCAGCGCATCATAGACATCAGCCACCGCAGCGATACGGCCATAAATGTGAATGTCTTCGCCGCGCTTACCGGCAGGATAGCCGCTGCCGTCCCATTTTTCATGATGATCACGGGCAATCACAGCACCAGCCTGGATAATGGCACGTTTGGAGTTTTTCAAAATTTCATAACCGATGCTCGAGTGTGTCTTCATCACTTCCCACTCATGCTCGGCCAGTTTCATCGGTTTATTTAAAATGCCGTCTGGAATGCCCACTTTGCCAACGTCGTGCAACGGCGAGGCAAACATCAGCTTTTCTGCTTCATCTGTTGCCAGGCCATAAGCGGTCGCCAGTTCGTAACAGATAAATGCCACTCGTTTGACATGATTACCGGTTTCAATGGAGCGTTGCTCGACGGCTTCACTGAGCCGATAAACAATTTCACGTTGGGTGTCTTCAATTTCGTGCTGTAACTGCACGTTTTCATAGGCAATTTGGACGTTTTGCGAAAACAGTTCAATCAACCGTTTCTGCGTTTCATTGACCTGATTTGGCAGCCCGGACACGTACAATAATGAACCATGGGTAAATTTACTGGTGCAATATGCCACCAGATAGTTTTCACGATAGACAATACTGCGGCTTTTCAGCGCCTGATGAAAAGCATCCATCAGTGTCGGATCCAGAACATCAGACACAGCACGGCCTTCCTGATGTTCAAATTCGCCAAGACCGGCAAATACCACCAGCTGATCCGGATCGGTATTCTCATAAATATTACCGGCCACCAACGACGAAGTAACCAGTAAAGCGTCTTCGTCACAACCCAGAATCGACGTCAGCTGCTGCAGCACGCCATCGATAAATTGCTCCATCGAATGCGAGGAAAATAAATCAGCAGAGGCAGTAATGATTTTTTCCAGGCCGCGACGACTGTTATCAATCGACAGGATGTCGCGGTAAGAGCGCAGACTGGACATGATTACGGTGAAGAGTTTTTGCGCAGTCAGTTCAGTTTTAGATTTGTAGTCATTGATGTCGTAGTTGACGATAACCTGCCGCTCCGGCGCCTGGCCCGGCTGGCCAGTGCGCAAAATGATGCGCACATAATGATTGTGTAGCTCTTCGCGAATATAACGGGCGACGATTAAACCGGCGTCATCGGACTCCATCACTACGTCGAGCAGGATGATGGCGGCATCATGATGTTCGGCAATCAGTTTTTTAGCCTCTGCACCTGAGTAGGCGCTGAAAAACTCCAGATTTTTGCCCTGAAAAGAGAAGTCGCTGAGTGCTAACTTCGTTACCGCATGCACTTCCGGTTCATCGTCTACGATCAGCACCTTCCAGCTGCCGTTATGTTGCGGTACTTGCTCTTCCGGTTCATCCGCAAATAAAAAATCGTTCGCCACGCTTGTTCCCTCTTGAGCTTCGTCTACTTGATCGCAGTAGCTTAAGTGATTGAGATGAATTAATTATTTTTAAGAAGAATCAGCAATAGTTATATGCGCTATTCCAGCGCTGGTCAAAAGATTGCGGCAAATTACCGTGAAAAGTACCGGGGGAATTTATTGATAAAAATGCGACTGACTTAACGCGGCAAACGGCCGCCACTGATCCGCCAGTTACCGCCATAATCTCGTCTTGAGCTAACGTCGATGAACCCGGCTTGCTGCAGGATTTGCTGCACGGCCTCATGTTGCTGATGACCATGCTCCAGATAGATCCAGCCGCCCGGCTGTAAATACGCTGGCGCCTGAGTGCAGATCTGCCGGATATCGGCCAGGCCGTCTTCTGCCGCGACCAACGCTGTTAGCGGCTCATATCGCACGTCACCCTGCGTCAAATGCGGATCTTCGGCGTCAATATAAGGTGGATTGGACAGGATTAAATCAAAACGTTGGCCGGCGACGGCCTGATACCAGTCGCTTTGCAGGATCCGGGCGTTCTCAAGCTGCAGGCGGCAACGATTGCGCTCCGCAAGTGCCACTGCATCAGCAGAATAATCAACCGCGGTCAGTTGCCACTGTGGCCGCTGTGACGCCAGCGTCAGCGCTATAGCACCGGTGCCGGTGCCCAAATCCAGCACTTGTGCATCGGCTGGCAAAGCAAGCTGCAAGGCCTGTTCGACTAATAGCTCTGTATCAGGTCTGGGGATTAAAGTACAAGGTGCGACTTCCAGCTCTAAGTCCCAGAACCACCAGCGCCCGGTGATATAGGCCAGCGGTTCGCCAGTGGCACGCCGTTGTAGTGCAGAATTCAAGCTGTTGAGATCGGCGTCACTGAGTGGTTGTTCAAGATACAACCGCTCGCTGGCCGGATTTTTATTCAGCACATCGGCCCAGAGCCGGCTGGCTTCAAATTTGAGATCTGTCGCCTGGGGGTCTTGCTGCGCCAGCGCCTGCAGCGCCGTTTCGGCCTCTGCCAGCCACTGGCGCAATAACATCAGCGATTTTCCTCGGCAAGGGCCGCCAGTTGGTCGGCCTGATGCTCGTGACTCAGCGGTTCCAGCACTGCGTCTAAATCGCCTTCCATTACATCAAGTAATTTGTAAATGGTCAGGTTGATGCGATGGTCAGTTAACCGGCCTTGCGGGAAGTTATATGTGCGGATGCGCTCAGAACGATCGCCGGAGCCGACCAGCAAGCGCCGGGTCGATTCTTCTGCAAGCCGGTGTTTTTCATCTTCGGCAGCCTGAATACGTGACTGCAGTACCGACATGGCGCGGGCGCGGTTTTTATGCTGCGAACGTTCGTCCTGACATTCCACCACAATACCGGTCGGAATGTGCGTGATCCGAATGGCTGAATCCGTTCTGTTGACGTGCTGACCACCAGCGCCGGACGCCCGGTAAGTATCGACTTTTAAATCGGCAGGGTTGATTTCGATGGCTTCACTTTCCGGCACTTCCGGCATAATGGCGACAGTACAGGCTGAAGTGTGCACCCGGCCTTGTGATTCAGTGGCTGGTACCCGTTGCACGCGGTGGCCACCGGATTCAAACTTCAGGACGCCGTAGGCGCCTTCGCCCTGCACACTGGCGATCACTTCTTTATAACCACCGTGCTCGCCGTCATTACAGCTGACAATTTCAACTTTAAAGCGGCGCTTCTCACAGTAACGGCTGTACATGCGGAACAAATCACCGGCGAAAATCGCCGCCTCGTCACCACCTGCGCCGGCCCTGATCTCGAGGAAACAGTTATTGTTGTCGTTGGGGTCTTTAGGCAACAACAGGATTTGCAGTTCCTGATCCAGCTGTTCGATGCGCTCTTTGCCGGATTTAAATTCTTCCTGCGCCATTTCGCGCATGTCCGGATCTGAATCCTTCAGCATTTCTTCGGCACTTTGCAAATCATCCTGCGCCTGACGGTACTGGGCAAAATGCTGAGCAATTGGCTCGAGTTGGCTGTATTCGCGGGATAACTCGCGGAATTTATTCTGATCCGAGATCACAGCAGCGTCGCTAAGCAGCGCCTGCACTTCTTCATAACGCTCGACCAGACCTTCGAGTTTGCGATATACCGATTCTTTCATGGAGCAATAAATACCTGATTAATTACCTGATTAAACATCCAACTACACATCTAACAGCGTGTTGATTAATGTCTGAGGTTGCGTGGTGTCGTCCTGCAGCAACTGCCGGATAGTCCGGGTAGGAGCATGCATGAGCCTGTTGCTGAGTTTAGTCGCTAATTCCGTCATCACCTTGTCAGCACTCTGGCCGCTGGCAAGCTGATTCAGCGCCCGTTGTAGTAATTCCTGTTTGACCGCCTCACAGCGCTCACGATAGTCGCGTACCCAGTCAATATTGCCCTGCAGTGACAACCACTGACTGAAATCGGCTACGCCTTCAGCAATCATCTGCTCAGCCTGTTCTGCGGCGTGCTGGCGCGACTGCATATTCTGCGCAACGATATTTTGTAAATCGTCGACTGTGTAAAGATAAGCATCTTCTAATTCCGCCACCTGCGCTTCGATATCACGCGGCACTGCCAAATCGACCAGAAACATCGGTTTGTGCCGGCGTTTCTTCAAGGCCTGTTCGACCATGCCTTTACCGACAATCGGCAGCGTACTGGCGGTAGAACTAATCACCACATCAGCATCGACCAGCGCCTGCGGCACCTGGGATAAAGTCACCACCTGTCCGTTAAACTGGCCGGCCAGCGCTGCTGCGCGGTCATATGAGCGGTTGGCGACGGTTAAATGCGCCGCGCCTTGCTCCAGCAAATGTTTGGCGACTAATTCGATGGTTTCACCGGCACCAATCAATAACACTTTGACATCATTGAGTTTGCCGAAAATTTGTCTGGCTAGAGTAACCGCGGCAAAAGCCACCGATACCGCACTGGCACCGATTTCAGTGTCGGTGCGCACTTGTTTGGCGACAGCAAAAGTTTTCTGAAACAGCCGCTCAAATACCGGCTGAATAGTGCCGAGCTGACGCGACTGGCTGTATGCCTGCTTCACCTGGCCTAAAATTTGCGGCTCACCAAGCACTAAAGAATCAAGGCCACAAGCCACCCGCATCAGGTGTGTCGAGGCGGCATCATCACAATGCAGATATAAATGCGGTTCTACATCAGCGCGGTTTAACTGATGAAATTGCGTCAGCCAGTCAATCACTTGTTTCGATTGTTCGCTGCTGCCGCTAAAATACAGCTCAGTTCTGTTACAGGTGGACACTATCACCGCATCTGTCACCGCCGTTTTGGCCGTCAGATCCAGCAAAGCTTCAGCGATTTGCTCTGGCGCAAAAGCCAGTTGCTCGCGAAGCGCCACTGGTGCTGTTTTGTGATTGATGCCAAGTGCAAAAATAGCGATTCACCTAAAAAATTAAACGCCGCTTCGGTCTGTTCAGCCCAAAGTCACGAAGAAAGGCGCGATTGTACGAAAATCCACTGACGCTGAAAAGCCTGCTGCAATGGCCAGCGTCTGTCATCCGCCCGTTTCAGACAGGAAAAACTGTGTTTTTAAAGCAAAATCTCTGGGCCAGCTGTTTACTGGGCCTGCTGTTAACCGGCTGTGCCAGCCAACCAGTCACCCAAGTTTCACGCCCGCTGCCTGCCGCCGAACGTGAGCAGGCGCTGGATGCAATGACTGAATATAGCGTGGTCGCAGCGCTTGGCGTCAAAGCGCCGGGCGAAAATGTCAGCGGCACACTGAACTGGCAGCAGCAAGGCCCTTATTATCAGGCGTCTATGACCAATTTCCTCGGCCTGACGGTATTTGAACTCAGCACACATGATGGTGGCGCGACGGTGAAAGTCGATGGCCAGACGCATCAGGCGATGTCTGCCGGCGCTTTGCTGGATTATTTATCCGGCTGGTCTTTGCCGATTGAAGAGATGCAGCTGTGGCTCAAAGGCTTGCCGGGCCCCAGCAGTGAAAACTTACAGCGCGACGGCATGGGCCGCCTGACCAGTTTCACCCTGACCGACAGCCGCGCCCGGCAATGGCAGGTCAGCTACACGGACTTTTTCCCCGACGCCAAATCACTACCGCGCAAAATGCAGCTGCAATCCGGTGAAACCCGCTTAAAACTGGTGATCCGGGAGTGGCAGCCATGATCAGCCTGTTAACCTTGCCCGCCCCGGCCAAACTGAATTTGTTTTTGCATATCACCGGGCGACGCGCTGACGGCTACCACAATTTACAAACGCTGTTTCGTATGCTGGATGTCGGGGATGAGCTGAGTTTTCAGGCAGACAACAGCGGTGAAATCCGCTTCAGCTGTTCCGATGCCAGTATCGGCGGCGATGATAATCTGGTGGTGCGCGCAGCGAAGATGCTGCAACCTTTAGCAGCTGAAGGTTCTGGTGTTTGTATCCATCTGGATAAACGCACACCGATGGGTGGTGGCCTTGGCGGCGGTTCTTCGGATGCGGCCACCACGTTGCATGCTCTAAATCTGCTATGGCAGCTGGAGTTATCCACCCAACAACTTGCCGATATCGGTTTAAAACTCGGGGCCGACGTGCCGGTGTTTGTGTTTGGCCAGACCGCTTTTGCTGAAGGCGTTGGCGAAAAACTCCAGCCGGTGGAACTGCCGGATTGCTGGTATCTGGTGGTCACACCCGATGCGCATGTATCGACTGCGGCGGTGTTCACTCATCCGGATTTAACCCGCGACAGTAAGCCGCTGACACTGGCAGATTTAATGACCAGTCCGTGGCGAAATGACTGTCAGCCACTGGTTGAACGTCTCTGTCCGCAGGTTGCAATAACCTTACAGTGGTTGGTAGAATATGCGCCGTCTCGAATGACGGGTACTGGTGCCAGTGTCTTCGCTGAATTCGCCGATGAACTCAGTGCTCGTCGCGCCCTAGCTGACTTACCGGCAAATTGCCGCGGATTTGTCGCCCGGGGGCTCAACCAGTCGCCGCTGCTGACTGCGTTACGACATGCCGTATGACGAGGGATCAGCGCCTTAATCGCCGAGCGCGCTGATCTCAGATTTTAACCGGAGCAATCCCTGAGGATCCTACCGTGCCCGACATGAAGATATTCGCTGGTAACGCCGTACCAGAACTCGCCAGAAAAATCGCCAGCCGCCTGTACATCAAGCTCGGCGATGCCGAAGTTGGCCGTTTCAGCGATGGAGAAGTCAGCGTTCAGATTAATGAAAACGTCCGTGGATCGGACGTTTTTATTATCCAGTCTACCTGCGCCCCGACCAACGATAACCTGATTGAACTGATCGTGATGGTTGATGCGCTGCGCCGCGCTTCTGCCGGTCGTATCACTGCGGTGATCCCGTATTTTGGTTATGCCCGCCAGGACCGCCGTGTCCGCTCGGCACGTGTGCCTATCACAGCAAAAGTTGTCGCAGACTTCTTGTCCAGCGTTGGTGTTGACCGTGTATTAACGGTTGACCTGCATGCCGAACAGATCCAGGGCTTCTTCGACGTCCCGGTCGACAACGTGTTCGCCTCACCAGTGCTGCTCGACGACATGCGTAAGCGTGAATTCCAGGCGCCGGTCGTGGTTTCTCCGGATATCGGTGGTGTGGTACGAGCCCGTGCTATTGCCAAGCTGCTGAACGATGCCGATTTAGCCATCATCGACAAACGCCGGCCAAAAGCCAATGTCGCACAAGTGATGCACATCATCGGCGACGTGAAAGACCGCGACTGTATCATCGTCGACGATATGATCGACACCGGTGGTACTTTGTGTAAAGCCGCAGAAGCATTAAAAGAACAAGGCGCCCGCCGTGTATTCGCTTATGCCACACACCCGGTATTCTCTGGCAACGCTGCAGAAAACATCGCCAATTCAGTGATTGACGAACTCATCATCACCGACACTATCCCACTCTCGCCAGCGATGCAGGCTGTGAGCAAAGTGAAACAGCTGACGCTGAGTGAAATGATGGCAGAATGTATTCGTCGTATCAGCAACGAAGAATCGATTTCTTCGATGTTTGACTAAGACGTAACAACATTGACAAAAGCCGCTCCCTGAGCGGCTTTTTTGTTTGCCTGAGCATAGCGCCGGTGCTATCATGTCGCGCTTTTTTCCGCCAGCTCACTCTGTTTGTTGCTGCCGAGAAAAAAATCTGAGCTGGTTTTCTGGTCGCGGAAACCAGCATTCTTAATTTTTGGAGATCCAAATGTCTGAAGCCATTTACACGTTAAATGCCGAAATCCGTAACGACCTGGGGAAAGGTGCGAGCCGCCGCCTGCGTCACGCGGATAAAGTTCCAGCAATCATCTACGGTGGCCACCAAGCGCCTCTGTCAATCACGCTGGAACACAACAAACTGATCCAGGCGCAAGCCCACGAAGGTTTCTACACTCACATCCTGACTATCAATGTCGGCGGTGAAGAAGTGAAAGCAATCGTTAAAGCGATGCAACGCCACCCGTTCAAGCCAAAAGTAACTCACGTTGACTTCCAACGCGTTGAAGCTGGCCACGAACTGCACACTGTCGTACCTCTGCACTTCATCAACGAAGCTGCTGCTGGTAAAAAAGGCGGTATCGTTGCTCACCACATCAACGAAGTTGCTATCACAGTTCTGCCAGCTAACCTGCCAGAATTCATCGAAGTTGACCTGGCTGACGTAGCTGTTGGTCAAACTCTGCACCTGTCAGACCTGAAAGTTCCAGCCGGCGTAACTATCGCTGAACTGGCTAAAGGCGCTGGCCATGACCAGGCGGTTGTTTCTGTAAACAAACCAGCTGGTAAAGCGGAAGAAACTGCTGAGTAATGTCTGACTTTGTTCAGCTTATCGTGGGCCTGGGTAATCCAGGCCCCGAATATGAAAAAACCCGCCACAATGCCGGCCAATGGTTTGTTGAACAACTGGCCCGCCGCTATAACGTACCGTTAAAAGCTGACCCGAAATATTTTGGTCTGACAGGGAAATTTCTGTTGGCCGGTCAGGAAATCAAATTGTTAATACCCACCACTTATATGAATTTAAGTGGAAAATCTGTTGCCGCGATGGCGCAGTTTTTTAAAGTCGCACCGGAACAAATTCTGGTTGCGCACGATGAAATGGCGCTAGCGCCGGGTGTAGCCAAATTTAAACTCGGTGGCGGTCACGCCGGTCACAACGGCTTAAAAGACATCACCAGCAAATTGGGCAATAATGCCAACTTTTACCGCCTGCGCTTAGGGATCGGCCATCCGGGTCATAAAGACCTCGTCACCGGATACGTGTTGGGCAAAGCCCCGCAAGCAGAGCAAAAATTAATAGAGGACGCGCTCGACGAATCGTTGCGCTGCCTTGAGCTGTGGCAAAAAGACGGCCTTGTCAAAGCCCAGCACCGATTACACAGTTTTATCGCCACGACCTGAGGGTCTGGTAACAGCGGCTGCGCTATCTCGGCGCCGGCTCAGCACTGAGGATACTTCCATGGGTTTTAAATGTGGCATCGTTGGTTTACCCAACGTCGGTAAATCTACACTGTTTAACGCTTTAACCAAAGCGGGTATCGAAGCGGCGAACTTCCCGTTTTGTACTATTGAACCGAATACCGGCGTGGTGCCGGTGCCGGACCCACGTCTGACCCAGTTGGCAGAGATCGTCAAACCACAGCGAATCCTGCCAACAACGATGGAATTCGTCGACATCGCAGGTCTGGTGAAAGGCGCCTCAAAAGGTGAAGGCCTGGGTAATAAATTCCTGGCCAACATCCGCGAAACTGATGCCATTGGCCACGTGGTACGTTGTTTTGAAGACGAAAACGTCATTCACGTCGCCAACAAAGTCGACCCGGCTGACGACATCGACACCATCAATATGGAATTGGTGCTGGCCGATATGGACAGCGCAGAAAAAGCCATTTTCCGCGTCAGCAAAAAAGCCAAAGCCGGCGACAAAGACGCCAAAGCTGAAATCGATGTGCTGGAAAAAGTAAAAGCGCACTTAGAATCAGGCCTGACCTTACGTCAGCTGGAACTGTCACCAGAAGAAAAAGCACTGATTTCTTACATGAATTTCCTCACCATCAAGCCAACCATGTATATCGCCAACGTGCTGGAGGATGGCTTTGAGAACAACCCCCATTTAGATGTAGTGCGTGAAATCGCCGCCAAAGAAGGCGCCATTGTGGTGCCGGTGTGCGCTGCGATTGAGTCCGAAATTTCTGAACTGGAAGATGACGAAAAAGCCGAGTTCTTAGAGTCGATGGGCTTAAGCGAGCCAGGTTTAAACCGGGTGATCCGCGGTGGTTATTCGCTGCTGAATCTGCACACCTATTTCACTGCAGGTGTGAAAGAAGTGCGGGCCTGGACTATTCCAGTCGGCGCCACAGCACCACAAGCCGCTGGCGTCATCCACACCGACTTCGAAAAAGGTTTTATCCGCGCTCAGGTGGTCTCTTTTGACGACTTTATCGCCTGTAACGGCGAAGCCGGTGCCAAAGAAGCCGGTAAACTTCGGGTAGAAGGTAAAACTTACGTCTGTAAAGACGGTGACGTGATGCACTTCCTGTTTAACGTCTGATTGATTTTCTGCACAAAAAAAAGCCCGCACTGCGGGCTTTTTTATTGGCTCAAAGCGCGATTTAACCGGCAGCGCGGTAATTATCCACCAATTGATACCGTCTGGCATACAAAGCAAACACTGCCGCTGCCAGCAGCGCAAACGCCGCAAAGAAATACATCAAAAACGCGGTTTGACTGAGCCCAGTGCTATCGACATGCGACAACACGGTTTCACTGCGGATACTGTTATTGGCCAGCAAGACCCATAAATTACCAATAGTCACCGACAGCTGCCAGAAGCTGGTAATAATACCTTTCATCGCAGCCGGCGCCTGACTGTAGGCAAATTCCAGCCCGGTCGCAGACACCATGACCTCGCCAAAGGTCAGCAAAGCATACGGCAACATCTGCCATAGGATACTGACGATATGACCGTTATCGAGCCAAACCTGAAGGCTACCAGCCACTATCCAGGCAAAACCAGAAAAAGCGATGCCCGCCCCCATCCGGCGCAATGCGGTAATTTTTAATCCAGACTTTTCCAGTAGCGGATACAGCACAAAGTTATTAAACGGGATGAGGATCATCACCAACAGCGGATTTAACGCCTGCATCATCGCCGGTTCAAACCACTCAGGCCGGCTCATCTGATTGGCCTGCAATACCCAGGTTGAAGCTTTTTGGTCGAACAAAGACCAGAATGGCGTGACTAAAGCAAACAACACTAAGACGCGTAATACCACCCGCACCCCATCCACGGCAGCAGCCGGATGCGCAGCCCGGGCGCGGTCGAGTTGCAGCGCGGCACCTGCACCACCGAAACCCATGATGCAAACGAGCGCCAAACAAAAAGCGGCGACAAAACCAAGGTTTGATGTTTGTGACAGCGAAAACAGCGCTAAAGCCACACCGGCACAGGCCAAATACAAGCCTTTATCTGCCTGTCCAGCTTGCTTGCTCAGCAAGGCGGTTTTCACCACTTGTAAAAAGCTATGTGGATTGTCCGGCTCCGGCGCCACATGCACGTAACGCGCGCGTCCAAGCCAAAAGAATAACGTTGCCAGCGCCATCAGCGCACCAGGCAAACCAAAAGCCCAGGCCGCACCATAGTGTTTCAGCACCAGCGGCATTAATAACGAGGCGAAGAAGGAGCCAAAATTGATCGTGAAATAAAACCAGTCAAAAGCTTTACGCGCTAAATGTTTATTCGACTGGTCAAACTGGTCGCCCATAAAAGCCGACACCAGAGGTTTAATGCCACCCGAGCCTAAGGCAATTAAGAACAAACCGGCGTAAAAGCCTTCTTTATTGGTTTCAAACACCGCTAAAAAAGCATGACCAATACAGTACAGGATACTTAAATACAAAATAGTGCGGTATTTACCAAGGAATTTGTCAGCGAGGTAACCGCCCAGCAGTGGGAAAAAGTACACACCGATGACAAAAGAGTGGAAAATGTCTTTGGCTTCGCCGGCACGGAACTGCTCCGGTACCGATAACAGCAGCGCTGTCATCAAAAATGGCGTCAGAATATTGCGCATGCCATAAAAACTGAAGCGCTCACAGGCTTCACTGGCAATGATATATGGCAGTTGGCGCGGCCAGCGCGCAGTTTGTGTTGTCATAACTCATCCAAATACAATTTTGTGCGTATAAAAGGTCGGGCTGATACTAACTTAAAAGCGCGTGACGCCAAACCATATCTGTCTGAGCGGCGATGATTTCGCCAGAAAATGCTGCGAACTGCAGCAAGGCGAACAGAAATTCAGCAAACGATTCAAATGCATGGATTTGTGGCAAAAAAACGGTTGACGCAAAAAAGGCTGATGCGCATAATACGCGCCACTTGCTTAGGACAACTAAGACGCAGTGGCTACATAGCTCAGCTGGTTAGAGCACAGCACTCATAATGCTGGGGTCGCAGGTTCGATTCCCGCTGTAGCCACCACTTTCTCTGCGTTGTTCGCCGTAAATTGCGGAAATGGCGAAATTGGTAGACGCACTGGATTTAGGTTCCAGCGCCGCGAGGCGTGAGAGTTCGAGTCTCTCTTTCCGCACCAAAGCAAGTAAGAATTCTGCAGTTTCTGCAGGGGTATAGCCAAGCGGTAAGGCAGCGGGTTTTGATCCCGCCATTCTGGGGTTCGAATCCCTGTACCCCTGCCATTAAATTTAGTGGCAGTATGGTCATCAGTTCATACAAGTAGCGCCACAAAATTTCTGCAGGGGTATAGCCAAGCGGTAAGGCAGCGGGTTTTGATCCCGCCATTCTGGGGTTCGAATCCCTGTACCCCTGCCATTCTTTGATAACCCAGCTCCGGCTGGGTTTTCTTTTTCTGGCTATCTGAAAATAATTCAGATGCGCACTAAGGTTGAAAGCAGAGCTGTTCCTGCCAACAAACTGCTGTGATAACAGATCGCAAATGCTGGACTGCCAGCTTTCAGACGAAGCCCAAACCGTTTTTCTGCTAAGACATAAGCCCCCATCAAGCCAAACCACGGGGTGAAAAACCAGGCAAAATCCTGACGCACCAGCATGGTTACTGCATCATGCAACACGCCATTGCCAACAAAGGTAAGCCACAGCGCCAGTGATTGCGGAAGTTTTCGCTGCAGCGGGCGATACAGCCACAGCTGCAAATAAAAACCAAAAAGAGGATTCCAGATCTGCCAGAACCGACCGAAGCTACTGGCGGTAAAAGCGCGATAGAGATTTTGCCGTAACTCGCCACGGCTGCCGACCGGTAAACCAGTGCGACGCGCGGCATAATCACGCCATCCAAGACTTTGCATTCAATATGCCCGGTGATGAAACAAACCGCAGCATAAAACAGCATAGGAATTCAGAGCAAGGCAGAAGTTACCTGTAGCCAAAACCACAGAGACCTGTTGGCTCAGACCAGACCCGCCGCATACTTCCCGACATAAGTTTTTAGCGGTCCGGCTTTCGCGGCGACCTGTAAGCCGAGCCGGCGCAGCTGTGCTAAAGGTTTAAGCTTGCTGCTGAATACCTGATAAAACACATCCATTGCGGACATCATCAGCAAGTTTGCTTTTCTACGTTCTGATTCATATTGTGCCAATAATGTCGGCGCCGCCAAATCGCCACCAGCGGCAAATTGTTTAACCAATAAAGCAGCCAGACACTGCGCATCAGCAAACCCAAGATTCACACCCTGCCCGGCCAGCGGATTGATGGTATGGGCGGCATCACCGGCCAGCACCAGCCGGCCTTTGACATATTGATTAGCGTGACTGCGGGTCAGCGGAAAATACCCTTGTTTGATAACGCTGAACTCACCCAACTCAGCCGGGAAATGCTGTTTGATCTGCTGTTCTAGCTGCGGTGGCGAAAGTGCTGCCAGCTGCTGAATTCGCAGATGATCGTCATACCAGACTAGAGACGCTTGTTTACCGGGCAGTGGCAAATAAGCCCGCGGACCTTGTGATGTAAACTGCTGCCAGGTCATCGGTAAAGCGTCATAGCCGGTATTCACGTGCACCAGCAAACAGGCTTGTTGATATTGCCAGCCTTGGGAGCCAATACCCGCCAGCTGTTTTAGCTGTGACTGTGCACCATCTGCAGCGATGAGCAGCCGGGCTTTGATTTCACCCTGATCGGTCTGCAGACAGGCATAATCGTGAAACTGCTGATACCCCAGCAGTTGCACCGGACAAAACTGCTCAACAGTCTCCGGCAGTTGCTGCCATAACGCCTGCTGAATATGTAAATTTTCGATGATATGGCCAAGGTGCGGTTCGCCGAGTTCTATGGCGGTAAAATCCAGCGGCGCATCATTGCCTTCAAAGGCTCGTAAGGCTGCGTATGGTGCCAGCCGCTTCGCTGACAATTGCTGCCAGGCGCCGAGTTGTTGCAGCCAGGCCTCACTGCGCCGGTTGATGGCACTGACCCGCAAATCAAAGTCGCAGTCATCAGTGAAAAGGCTGGGTTGTTGCCGCTCCAGCAGCGCCACTTTCATCCCAGCCTGTGCTGTTGCCACAGCTAAAGCCGCGCCGACCATACCACCACCGACAATTGCAATATCAAACACGCCGACCTGCCTTATTCATGATGACCATCAACCACTTATCCTGAAACAGTATTTTACGCAGCTTCTGCGCCCGAAAGCTGCGGTAAATCACAAAATGATAATTTTTTTCATGACTTGAACAAAAACAGGCTGACTGCAGGTCTTTTGAAGCCAGAGACTTTAAGCAACCAAAGGCCCAAGTTATGCCAAGTATCCAAAAGTTGATGTTGTCCATCCTGCTGCTTTGTACTTTTTTTGCCGCTACGGCTGAAATTGCGTTAAAGCCTGAACAAATAAAACCTTTATTAAACGGCCAGTCAGTGCCTGCCGGATTACAAGTCCGGGACAGTGCAGGCAAAACTGTCGATTTGTCAGCATTGTTGGCCCAACAAAAAACCATTCTGGTGTTTTATCGCGGCGGCTGGTGCCCTTATTGCAATACGCAGCTGGCCGGTCTTCGCGACATCACGCCACAACTGCAAAAGCTGGGTTACCGTATTTTAGCCATCAGCCCTGAACTGCCGGCAGCCAGTGCCAAGTCAGAGCAAATGACCAATGACGCCGCCTTAAACTACCAGCTGTTGTCGGACGCCAATCTGCAGGCATTACAAGGATTTGGTATCGCCTATTACATGGATGCCGCCACCGAAAAAACCTACAAAAATACTTATGGCATCACGCTGACTTACGATGAGACTGGCCAGGCCGTATTACCGGCCCCGGCGGTGTTTATCATCGGCAAAAATGGCGAAATTCAATTCAGCTATGTGCACATCAACTTCAAAACCCGCTTACAACCACGTTTGTTGTTGCTGGCGGCTGAACTGGCCAATCAATAACCCCGGCAAAACCGCATAAAAACCTGATGATTATCCGCGAATGGCGCATAGAAATTCGCGGATAATTCACCAGTTACAAGCTGCAGAGAAATCAGCAGAATTTCATTGACCGCCGGGTGAAAATCCGGCATTTTGCGCGGCCAAACTGCATTATGTGCCAGTCCTTTGCGCGTCGTCAGTCTTTGCTGCGACGCTGATAAGTGGCTAAAGTAATGTGTCCGTTTTTGTTCTTTTGCCAGGAGATGCTTTGCATGCGTAAGGTAACTGTTGCTGCCACTCAGATGATCGGTGGCTGGAATGTGGAAGAAAATATTGCCCGCGGTGAAAAACTGGTGCGTGATGCCGCTGCAAAAGGCGCGCAAATTATCCTGTTGCAGGAACTGTTTGAACGTAACTACTTCTGCCAGAAACAAAAACCAGAATACCTGGAATTCGCCACACCACTTGAAAATAACCAGGCCGTGGCGCATTTCACCAAAATTGCCAAAGAGCTGAACGTGGTGCTGCCGATCAGCTTCTATGAACGCGCCGGCAACTGCCTGTACAACAGCGTGGCCGTCATCGATGCCGACGGCTCTTACCTTGGCACTTATCGCAAAAGCCATATCCCGGACGGCCCGGGTTACAGCGAAAAGTACTATTTCACCCCAGGCGACTCCGGCTTCAAAGTCTGGGATACCGCCTATGCCAAAATTGGTATCGGTATTTGCTGGGATCAGTGGTTCCCTGAATGCGCCCGTGCCATGGCTCTGATGGGCGCCGAGCTGCTGTTCTACCCTACAGCTATTGGCAGCGAGCCGCATGACCCGACGATTTCTTCGCGCGATCACTGGCAGCGCACGCAACAAGGCCATGCCGCTGCGAATCTGGTGCCACTGATTGCGTCCAACCGCATCGGCACTGAATCCGAACTGGATTTCTCTATCACTTTTTACGGCAGTTCATTTATTGCCGACCAGTTTGGCGCCAAAGTGCAGGAAGCCGACGAAGTCAGCGAAGCCGTGCTGGTGCATAGTTTTGATTTAGACGAGCTGGCGCACATCCGCCGCAGCTGGGGCGTGTACCGCGACCGCCGCATCGATTTGTTTGACACTTTGCTGACTAAAGACGGTAAAACAGTGCCGAAGAACTCGGCGCAATAAGCCGGTCAGCGGTTCACAACTTTTTTCAGGCCAGAATTTCTGGCCTGTTTCGCTTTCACCGGGTCTTGAACCCAGCCGCCTGCATGTTGAGGACGGCATTTCAGAAGGATACAGCTACTGTGAGCGGATATATCTCTGATCGCACTTTAACCAGCACTCCCCGCGCCGACGGTTTTTATATGCCAGCCGAATGGGCCCGTCACAAACAAACCTGGATGGTCTGGCCGGAGCGTACTGACAATTGGCGTATGGGTGCTAAACCCGCACAACAAGCCTTTAGCGCAGTGATCCGCGCCATCGCCCGCTTTGAGCCTGTCACTGTGATGGCATCGGCCAATCAGTTTGCGAATGCTCAGGCCCAGCTGAGCCTGGAGCCAACGGTCCACCCAATCCGGGTGGTGGAAGTCTCCAGTGATGACGCCTGGTGCCGGGATACCGGGCCGACTTTTGTGACCAACGGCAAAGAAGTGCGTGGTATCGACTGGACCTTTAATGCCTGGGGCGGCCTGAACGGTGGCCTGTACTTTCCTTGGCAGCGCGATGATCAGGTCGCGCAAAAAGTGCTGAATATCGAAGGGCTACCACGTTATCGCACTGAAGGTTTTGTGCTCGAAGGCGGCGCAATTCATACCGACGGCGAAGGCACTTTGCTGACTACCGCCGAATGTTTGCTCAATCCAAACCGCAATCCGCACCTGAGCAAAACGCAGATTGAACAACAGCTCAGCAATTACCTCGGCATTGACAAAGTGATTTGGCTGGAAGAAGGCATCTTTAACGACGAGACCGATGGTCACGTCGACAATATGTGCTGTTTTATCCGCCCCGGCGAAGTGCTGCTGGCTTGGACTGACGACGAATCCGACCCACAATATGCCCGCTCACGCGCCGCCCTGACCGTATTAGAAACCAGTACAGATGCAAAAGGCCGGCCTTTTATCGTGCACAAACTGCCGGTGCCGGGCCCATTGCTGGCGAAAGCTGAAGAATACGCCACCGTCGACCTCACTGGTGCTGCGGTGCCGCGTGAAGCTGCAGCCCGCCTCGCTGGCTCATACATCAACTTCTATCTGTGTAACGGTGGCTTAATCCTGCCTACTTTTGACGACCCGATGGATAGCGTTGCCGCAGAGATCTTGGCGAAGGTATTTCCACAACATCAGGTGGTGACTGTGCCTGGCCGGGAAATTCTGCTCGGTGGTGGCAACGTCCACTGCATCACACAGCAACAACCGGCCTAGCCAACAAGTTTTTTGCCTCGAAGCCCCGCCATAGTGCGGGGCTTTTTATTGGTTGCACAAAAAACAATCAATAAAATTACACATTTTAACTTTTTAGTGACTTTTAGCCTCAAAATGCTAGCATCCGATGGAACTGCCCGAAGCAGTTGCCCAATCAGGGTCAACCAAAAAAATCAGAATCCAGGATTTGTTATGCATTTTATTCAAAAATCTGCGCTCTCTGCTGCAGTGCTGCTGGCGCTCAGCGCTTGTGGTGGTGGTGGTGACAAAAACAACGCCCCGACTGCGGTCAACGTCAGTATTGCTGCCGGTAAGAGCTGGTTACCGCAAACCGGCGCTTTTAAAGCTACTGATATTGACGGTGACAATCTGCAAATCACCGAGATCCTCGAAGCGGGCAAAGTAATCAGTCCGGTCAACGGTGTTTACAACCTCAAAGGCGGCACATTGACAGTGCAAGGTCTGAACTTTGTTTATACGCCGCAACAAGGCCAGGCCAGCAGCCTGCAATATGTGGTCAGCGACGGTTTCCTCACTGCAAGTGCCGCGCTGGAGATCCCTGCTGCCGCCACTGACCCACTGGTGAGCCAGCAATGGCACCTGCGCAACACCGGCCAAAAAGCCTATGCCTTAGGTGAAGGCTTATATGAATACCTGGTCGAGAGTTTCCAGGCACAAGGTCTGTCAGCGGAAGATGCCGTGAAACTGGCAAAAACGCGGATGGCGAACTGGGAAAAAATCCTGGTGCCAGGTGAAGATATGAACGTCCCTGCGGCATATAGCCAGGGCGCGACAGGTCAAAATACGATTGCGGTTGTGGTCGACTCCGGCCTTGAAATCGCCCATGAAGATTTGCAAGCCAACATCTTACCAAACCGCTCACTGAACTTTGTCGAAGGCGCTTTAAACCCAACCGATCCTACTAGCAGCGCTATTGATGGCGACCACGGTACCAGCGTAGCCGGTTTGATTGCGGCAGTCGGCTGGAACGGCAAAGGTGGTCACGGTGTGGCGCCGGATGCCAAACTGATTGGCATGAACTATCTGGAAGCCCAGTCAGATCTGGCTTATTTCCTGTCACACGGTATTCCGGGTAGCGGTATCTCTGCAAGCGAACCAGTCGCAGTCTTTAACCGCAGCTACGGTATTACTTATCCAACCGCACTTGCTTATGACGAAATGGAAGAAGCACTGCAGGAATTCACCGCAACTGAACTGCGCAGTGGTAAAGGTGTGGTCAATACAAAGTCCAGCGGTAACTCTTTCCTGTCTGGCCGCAGCTCACTGGAAAACAATTTCTGTAGCGCCAGCGGTGCCCGGGCTTTGGGCCTGACCTGCTACAACGCCGCCATGGAAAGCTCGCAGTCATCGCCTTATTACTTCAGCATCGGCGCGGTGAACTCTGATGGCAAACACACCAGTTATTCAACGGCCGGTGCCAACCTGTTGGTAGTAGCGCCAGCAGGTGAATATGGCGACACAGCGCCAGCTATGGTGACGACCGACCAGATGACCTGTCTGCGCGGTTACTCCAGCTTTGCGTCCGCGGAAATGTACGACGAGTATTTTGGCCCGGGTTATTTCGAGGCCGTTTATCCGTTTAACAATCCAGGCCATGACGAGAACAGCAGCTGTAACTATACCAACAGCTTTAACGGCACCAGCTCAGCGGCGCCTAACACTGCCGGTGTCGTCAGCCTGATCCTGTCAGCCAACCCGGCACTGACTTACCGTGATGTGCGCCATATCCTGGCCAGCACCTCAACCAAAGTGGATGCCAATAATGCCCCGGTGAAACTGACGCTGCCAGATGGTGAATTTGTCGCACATGCCGGCTGGGTGAAAAACAAAGCGGGCTTTGAACACAACAACCTGTACGGTTTTGGCCGGGTGAACGCCGGTAAAGCTGTCGAGATGGCGAAGAATTATAAAGCCAATCTGGGTGAACTGAAACTGGCGGAATGGACTGGGCTTGGCATTTATGCTGAGGTGCCGGAAGAATTGGCTGGCACAGTGCCGGACAACTCAGCCAAGGGTACAGAGTTCAGTATCGAAGTGGCTGATGACATCACGCTGGAAGGCGCGCAGTTCCGCCTGACGGTGGCAAACAGCGAAATGACGCTGGGTGTCGATGCCAAAGGTGCGCTGTATAAAGAGTTCCATACTACGGCCGGTGCCGACCTTGCGATTGAAGTCACTTCGCCGCAGGGCACCCGCAGCGTGCTGCTGAGCTCTAAACAAGCGTTGTTAATGCCGGCGGCCGGCGTGGATTTCTATCAGGGTTATATTCTGAAAGATTCTGTGATGCTGTCGCAGGCATTTTATGGCGAAAAAGCCAAAGGTACCTGGAAAATCAAAGTACTGGACGCCAACGGCGCGGATATCAAAGCCACCGGCGGTTTGTTAAAAACCAAAGGGTATCTGAACAACACAGCACTTTCGACTGTTGAAGGTGTTGCTATCCGTGTATTTGGCCACTAAGCCGGGAGCTCTGCATAATGTATAAATCAATGATCACACTGGCGATGGCGCTGAGCCTGCCATTGGCCCAGGCACAACAAGTCCGCGAAATTCCGGAGCTGCAAGTGCAAAACGCTGCGGTCACTACCGAACAAGTCACTGGCGCTGGCAAAGAGCTGCCGTTACAAGCGACATTTGGTACCTACATCACAGTCGCCGGTTTTAGCGCGACCACGGCAGATACAGTGTTAACAGCTGACACTGTGGCGACTTTAGGTGAGCACAAGGTCTATGCCAACCCGGCACAGGCAAAACCTGCGGTACTGACCGAAAACACTGTAGTGCGTAACCTGATCAGCGGTGAGCTGGCGATTGTGACAGGCCGTATCAGCGTGCTGACACAAGACGTTGCTGCCCTGAATGCCGCTGCAGCCAAGTTAGGTTTAAAGCCACTGAAAAGTCTGCGTAAAGGCCAGCTGCAGATGTTGCAGGCCGGTGCTAACGCCGATTTACTGCAGCTGACACAACAGCTGCAACAGGTCACCGGCGTTAAGACGGTTAAACTGGATGTGCTGGATAAACGCCACACGGCGCAATAACAGTGTAACACCAAAGTAAAAGGCGCCTTCTGGCGCCTTTTTTATCACGGGCTGATATCGATAAAATCAGCTCGCTATCATACTGCTTTTTTCGCTGCGATATATTGGTCCACTACCCGCTCCAGAATTGCCAATGGCATAGAACCATTTTGCAGTACGACATCATGGAAATCGGTCAGCTTAAACTTATCGCCAAGCTCTTTTTGTGCCTTGCTGCGCAGTTCCAATAACTTCATCATACCGACTTTATAAGCACAGGCCTGTCCGGGCATCACGATATAACGCTCAATCTCAGACTCCACATCAGATTTAGCCATGCCGGCATTGCCAGACATATAGGCAATCGCCTGTTCGCGCGTCCAGCGTTTGTGATGGAGGCCCGTATCGACAACCAGCCGGATGGCACGGAATAATTCGGCCTGTAACCGCCCTAAATCACCAAAAGGGTCATCCTTATACAAACCAAGTTCCGCCATCAGCCGTTCGGTGTACAGCGCCCAGCCTTCTGCATAAACAGTAAAAGGCAGAATATTACGGAAAGTTGGCAACCCCTTCAGCTCCTGCTGAATAGCAATCTGGAAATGATGGCCCGGTATACCTTCATGTACGGCCAGCGTTTTCATACCAAATTTGGGTGTGGCGCGGATGTCATACAAATTAGCGAAAAACACACCCGGACGGGAACCGTCCATCGCCGGTGGATTGTAATAAGCGCCGGCCGAGGTTTTTTCAGCAAATTCCGGCACGCGCTGCACGTCCATCGCCGCTTTCGGTCTGATATTAAAAGCTGGCGTCAGTTTGGTTTCGATATCAGCGATAATGGTTTTGTAATCTGCCAGTATTTGCTGCCGGCCTTCATTACTGTCCGGATAGAGGAATCTCGGGTCGTCGCCTAACGCTGTCATCATCTGGGCGACATTGTCACCGCTGATGCCTTGGGCCTGAAGAATCGTCAGCATTTCCTGCTGAATACGCGCAACTTCATCCAGGCCCATCTGGTGGATTTGTTCCGGCGTCAGATCTGTGGTGGTATGTTGTTTCAACGCATAAGCGTAATACTGTTCGCCGTCCGGTAACTTCCAGACGCCGTCATCAGTCGTTGCGGTCGCAACAGTATCGGTCAGGTAACCCGTCAGCTTCTGATAGCCCGGTAACACCGATTGCTCTATCGCCGCTTTGACCTGAGTGGTCAGGCCGCTACGTTCGGCTTCCGTCAGACCTTCGATTTTGGCAATTTCTGTGCTGAAGTGGGTGTACAGCAGTTGCTGTTCGACAACGCCAGCAGTCAGCCCTTTGACTTCACTGAGCACTTTTTCCAGCACAAAACGCGGCGGCACCACGCCTTTGGCAGCGCGGATATTTAAATCTTCCACCACCTGGCCAAATACCCGGTCAAACTGATTTAACCGACTAATATATTGTTCTGCATCGGTTTTATCTTTTAACTGGTGAGTGTTGACCATAAAACGCGGCAACATGTTCTGCACGCCGAATAACTGATTGACCGGGTAGTCGTGATAGCGCCATTTTTCGCCTTCGGCCTGATGCGCCATAAACCATTCCAGCATGTCGTAGTTCAGCTTTTCGGCTTCTGTCATGCTGCTGCGGTCGTAACTGCGTAAGGTCGCCAGATCTGTCTTTAATTTTGCGAACTGCTTATCACCACTGGCCTGCGAGCGGTCGTCCAGTTCGGCATTATGGTCACGGATGCCAAGGCCTTCCAATAACCGCAACTGACTTAATAATTCCGGGCTTTGCAAGCCAAACTCTAAAAAGACCCGCTCGTAGAAGACCCGGCTCGATAGCGGTTTAAACCAGATCGCATTAACCACAAAGGCCGCCAGCACCAAAAGTGCCAGCAGCAATAAACGCCCAAACCATTTCCACATCAATGTTCCCCTTTTTATTTTTATAAAACAGAAGCTTAAATAATATTGTCAGCCACAGCGTCCACCTTATCCAAGACAGCACAAAAAAAACACAATTAAACTGGTCCGCGCTGCATATTTTTTTTGTCGCTGTTTTCGATTAAACTACGCCCCCAATGCAAAAGGTCCGCCCCGGATGGCAGAGCTGCTCAATTTAAGTGGTAGGAGTACTCATTATGGCCAAAGCCTGTGCATGTCATATTCTGGTGAAGACCCAGGAAGAAGCGGAACAACTGAAAAAACAACTGGCCAAAGGCGCCAATTTTCAGGACCTCGCGAAAAAACACTCATTATGTCCTTCTGGTAAAAAAGGTGGCGACCTCGGTGAGTTCAGACCGGGTCAGATGGTGAAAGCCTTTGATGAAGTGGTGTTTAAAAAGCCGGTGCTGGAAGTGCATGGCCCGGTGAAAACCCAGTTTGGTTTTCACTTGATCAAAACCCTCTATCGCGCCTGAGGCGCATTTCAAGCGAGCCCTGCATGCAAATTATTCAGTGCCAGTATGAGTCAGACGCGGCGCAAATCCTCGAGATTTTCAACCACGCCATTTTGCACACAACTGCGCTATATGAATACAAGCCCCGCACCATGGCGACGATGCAGCAGTGGTTCGCCAATAAAACAGCCGGTAATTTCCCGGTGATTGGCCTCAAAGCCGACGATGGTACTTTATTGGCCTTTGGCAGTTACGGTACTTTCCGTGCTTTTCCAGCCTTTAAGTATTCGGTAGAACATTCGGTGTATGTGCATCCGGACCATCAGGGCAAAGGCCTTGGCCGGCAGATGCTGCAATTGCTGATTGAAGCGGCGAAGTCACAGGGGTATCACTTATTGATTGGTGGTATTGATGCCAGCAACAGCGGCAGTATCGCGCTGCATCAGAAGCTTGGTTTTGTCCACAGCGGTACAATTACACAAGCCGGATTTAAATTCGGCCGTTGGCTGGATTTAGCCTTTTATCAGCTGACACTGCCAACGCCGCAGCAACCGCAGGATGATTAAGGTTTTTCATCGCAAAACGCCCGCTTAACGCGGGCGTTTTTTTCCGGTCAGTTCAGCACGCAGTCGCGCTTTTTCCTGTGACAACTTGCGATTGTTGGAAAACTTCTTCTTCGGTTTCACCTCATCCTGCTCATCAGCAGCTTTATGGGTGCCTTTGCTGGAATGGTTAAAGCGCGGGTCGTGTTCGTAGCCCGCAAATACCTGTTGCGTGATCACCTGCTTGGTCAGCAGTTCAATCTCTTTGAGCATCGGCAAATCGTCCGGCGTCACTAGGGTGACGGCAAGACCGACATTACCAGCGCGGCCGGTGCGACCGATGCGGTGCACATAATCTTCGGCCTGATGTGGCAGGTCGTAGTTGACCACGATCGGCAGCTCTTCGATATCCAGCCCCCGTGCCGCGATGTCGGTTGCCACCAGCACCCGCACTTTGCCTTCTTTAAAATCCTGCAGCACCTTAGTGCGGTGGCCCTGGCTTTTATCGCCATGAATGGCCTGAGCGTCGATGCCATCGAGTTGCAGCTGCTTGCTTAAACGGTCGGCTCCAAACTTAGTACGGCTGAAAATCAGCACCTGCTGCCAGTTCTTTTTGCCAATGACTTCGGAGATCAATTCACGTTTACGCTGTGAATCGACCCGGTATGCCAGCTGCTCAACCCCCGCAGCGGTGGAGTTGGCTTTGGCCACTTCCACCAGCACAGGGTTATCTAATAGAGAATCAGCCAGCGTTTTTATTTCCGGCGAAAAAGTTGCAGAGAAAAACAACGTCTGCCGCTTTGGCGGTAACTTCGCCATGATACGGCGAATGTCATGGATAAAGCCCATATCTAACATCCGATCGGCTTCATCCAGTACCAATACTTCAAGCTGATACAGGCTGATACTTTGCTGATGCAAATGGTCCAGCAAACGCCCCGGTGTCGCAATCAGAATGTCGAGGCCGCCGGCAGCTTGTTCCAGTTGCGGATTCACCGACACCCCACCATAAAACACCGCAGTTTTCAGCGGAAGATGCCGCGCATAAGCGGCTACGTTGTCCGCCACTTGCTGCGCCAGTTCGCGCGTTGGCGTTAAAATCAGGCAACGTACCTGTTTCGCCACTAATGGTGTGGGCTCGCTGCTGAGCTTTTGTAAAATCGGTAAGGTGAATGCAGCGGTTTTGCCGGTGCCGGTCTGCGCGCCGCCTAATACGTCTTTGCCCTGTAAAATCAGTGGAATTGTTTGTTGCTGGATAGGCGTTGGCGTCTGATAGCCTTGTTCGGCGATGGCCGTTAGAATAGGCGGCGCAAGGGCCAAATCGGTAAATTGCATAACACCTCAATAAAATAACCAGCTGCAGGAGCCGCATTGCAGAGCGCGATTATAGCAGAAACAGCCGAGGCGTCGCAGTGGCAGCTTTATCTGGTGCGCACCAGCAGCGGCAGCCTGTATGCCGGTATTTCGACAGACCCAAAACGCCGGCTGCGTCAGCACCAGGGCGAGCTTGCCGGCGGGGCCAGAGCTCTGCGCGGTAAAGGCCCGTTGCAGCTGGTCTGGACTTTCACAGCCTGTAACCGCAGCCATGCCAGTGTGCTTGAGTATCAGCTGAAGCAACTGAAAAAAGCCGACAAAGAACGCCTGGTTCAGGGGCATTGGCAGCCCGACTGGCTGCTGCACAGTCCTGCCACTCAAAGCACGGTCGACTCAGAGCAGTCAGCTTCCACCGAAGTCGCATAGGCAAGTGGTGGAAAAACCGGTAGTCTCCTACAGAGCCTGTTGTCTTCTACTCTGAGATTTGTTGCCCCGTGGACAATTTTATCCTGATCCTGATTTACCTGAGCCTGGGTTTTGCCATGCGCCGGGTACCGAAATTCCCGGCCGACACGCCGGTCGTGCTGAACACTTTTGTTATGTATGTCGCACTGCCGGCCTTAGTGCTACAGAAAATCCCGTCACTGCATTTTTCCTGGGATTTACTGATCCCAGCGTTAGTACCGTGGATTTTGTTGTTACTGGTCAGTGTTTTAATCTTGGCGCTGGGCCGTTTGCTACACTGGTCACGTGACATTATCGTGGCGCTGCTAATTGTGCTGCCATTGGGCAACACGTCATTCCTTGGGTTTCCAATGATTGAAGCGCTGTTTGGCGGCGACTGGCTACCTTATGCGATGATTTACGACCAAATCGGCTCTTTTGTTGCGCTGGCGACCTGGTCGACCATTCTCGCCGCACTCTATGGCGTGAATGCAGCGCAAAGCAAAGTATCGGCAGCGGCTATGGCGATGCGCATTCTGACCTTTCCGCCATTTCTGGCGCTTGTGGTCGGTTTATCGCTTAAAGCCTGGACTTATCCGCCATTGCTACATACCACGTTAGATAACCTCGCAGCCACACTGGTGCCACTGATTATGTTTGCGGTGGGTTTTCAGCTGAAATTTTCACTGGCCGGTGAGCGTTTGTCGCCACTGTTGAGCGGGCTTGGCATCAAACTACTGCTGATGCCGCTATTGGTTTTGGCGGGAGCTATGCTGCTGGGGTTATCCGGCAAAGCAGTGCAGGTTTCTGTGTTCGAAGCGGCGATGCCGCCGATGATCTCGGCCGGCGCTATTGCGATGATGGCAGGCCTGGCGCCACGGTTAGTGGCGGCGCTGGTGGGTTTTGGTCTGCTTTTAAGTTTTATCACCCTACCGCTCTGGGCTTGGCTACTTCACCAGATCTGAGTTTTCAGTTGTTTTTCAGGCGTAGCGTAGACATATCAGCCTGGTCCAGCAGCAACAAAGCCGACAAAATGGTGTCACTGACTTTGTGATAAAACTCCAGGTCAACGCGCTCAAAAGTGTCAGTCGGCTGATGATAGTCTGGATGGTCCGGCACGCCGAAATAAACAAAAGGCACCCCTTCTTTTGCAAAAATGCCGTGGTCACTGGCATCACTCCAGTCCTGCACCCGCCCTGCTACAGCTGCAGGTCTGTCGTGGCCAAATTTCAGTGCAACCAGACTATCTTGTTGTAACGACTGTAACAGCGGCAACAAAGCCGGATGCTGATAGGTGCCCACCGCAAACAGTTGCGCTTTAGTATCGCGGCTTAACATATCCAGATTGACGTTCAACGCCAGTTGCTGTGGGTCTAACAGTTTGCCGGCAAATAACTGTTTGCTGCCATGCATGCCTTGTTCTTCGTGATCTACCGCGGCAAAAATCAGTGAATGTCGCGGCGGATGCGCCTGAAAATAAGCCGCCAGCGCCAGTATAGCCGCCACTCCCGACGCATTATCGTCTGCGCCAGGATAGACGCGATTGTGATGCACACCAACATGATCATAATGGGCGGTGAGAACAATGGCAGGTAGCTGTGGATCAGTCCCATTGATTTTACCGACGAAATTTACGCCGTCACTTTGCCCGTCAGTTTGATATCGTTGTGTAAATCCATCAGTACCGGCAGGAATGAGGCCAAGCTCAGTAAAACGCCGTTGCAGAAACAGCCGCGCCAGCTCACTACCCGGCTGACCAGGCCGCCGGCCAGCCATTTCGCTCGATGCCAAAGTGCTGAAATCCGCCGTTTGCTGCAGCTGGTCCAGCCTTGGCTGATAACTGCTGCGGCTGATGCCCGGCTGAGCGTCAATCCGCGCCTGTTCGGCACGGGTCAATTGCTGCTGACCAACCTGATAAAACGGCCACAGCGTCGCAGCAAAGACCACGCCGACCGCCAGCAACTGGCCAACACGCCTGAACCATAACGCCATCGATACCCCCCTGTTTTTCTAAGTTACCTAAGTTGCTTCTTGATCAAAAATGGCGGTTTGACCGCCATTTTTAAAAACATCACTTTGCAACCGGTGCAATCAACAATCCCGCGCCAGCTGCAGTAACTTCGGTAAAAACTCTTTATCCATTTTCGCCAACTCAATTTGCTCATCCAGCACGTCGTGCAGAATTTGGTCTGTGGTCAGCGGGTTCGCCAGCACAATGCGAAACACCACTGTATCCTGCCGATAATATCGAGCCGGCGTCAAGCGCGTACGCGAGACAAAAGATTTGCCCTCTTCGCGCTGCCGCTTCTGGATAAACTTGGTGAGCCCACTGAGCAAATCATTGAATTTTTTAAGTTTATCAACATCACCGGCGGCTTTTGCTTTCTGCATGGCCTGTTGTACCGAGGCCGGCACATAACGATAGGTCAACAAACACAACTCAGGCGCAGTGACCAATTCAAAATCGGCATGTAAATCGATCAGACCCGCAAAATAACGCGCCTTTTCTAACGAACGGTTGATCAGAATTTCATAGCCTTTGCGGCCAATCACCTGCAAACAGGCATGCACCAGCATCGCCATGCCGGGGCGCGAGCCTTCAAGCGTCTGACTACCTAAATCTTTGGAGCCTTTACGCAGGATATATTCAGCGTGATGTTCAATCGCATGTGCGCTGGAAGGATGCTTAAACACCACCATACCGGCCCCCATCGGCACATACATCTGCTTGTGCGCATCGATAGTCACTGAATCGGCGAGCTCAATGCCTTTGAGCAGATAGCGGTATTTGTCTGACAACAAAGTCGCGCCGCCCCAGGCCGCATCGACGTGGAAATGGCACTGCAGCTCAGCGGCGAGTGTTGCAAGTTCGGTTAATGGGTCAACATTGCCGGTTTCGGTCGTGCCGGCAACACCAACAATCGCCATCACCCGGATGTGTCGCGCCTGCAGTTCCAGCGCTTTTTCGCGCATCTTCACGACGTCCACTTTGTTGTTGTCGTCAGTGGGGATCGGGATCAGCATATCGCGGCCAATGCCTAACAAATCGGCGGCTTTTTTCAGCGAATAATGGCCACGTTCTGATACCAGAATAGCCAAATCGTCATAGCCATAATGCCGCATGGCGCGGAACAGGCCTTCTTTGGCGACGCCTTTAAAATCACCGTCCGGCTTCAGCAGCCGGTTACGCGCTATCCATAGTGCCGTCATATTGGCGACTGTGCCGCCGGAACAAAACGCGCCGAGCGAATGATTAGCGCTATGCTGCCATTTTTTGTAGAAACCTTCGGTTTCGCCATAGACCAGATGGTGCATCATACCGAGCACCTGACGTTCCAGCGGCGTAAAGGCTTTGGAAGTTTCGATTTTGACCAGATTCTGATTCAGTCCGACCATCATTTTTGATAATGGCAGCACAAAATAAGGTAAGGCAGAGGTCATGTGACCAATAAAACTCGGCGCAGCGGTGTGGACTGAATGAGCCACCAGCTTTTGCATGATATTTTCAGCGTAATCAGAGACAAAAGTCGGTTCTGCCGGGATCTGATAAGCCTGGAAGTCGCGTTCGATTTGCCACAGCGGTTTTTCCACTGCGACAATACTTTCGCGCAGGAAACCGGCCAGATTCTGCGAAATATTCTGCTCGATGATACTCAGGGTCGAATCCGGTGCTTCAGGGACGGTAAAGATCCGCCACAGAGCCTCTTCGGACGCTGTTGCCAGTCGTTTGTTATCTGTCATTTATCCTCGCCGTGGTGAACTCAGACTCTGTGGTCTGTTGGCGCCTGAAGCGCGTGGGCTCTGCGGTGGCCCAAAGGAAGCAATGTACTAAAACACATAGCAAATGTCTTTAAAAAATATCCGGACTGGTCTGCGCTGTTTTAATTGCGCCTGAGGGTCAGCCGGTGCCGCCCCTCAGGCAATTTATTGGCGCTAACTAACCGGTACTAGCTACGCAGTCCGGTGCCGCGGCGGATCAAACGCATCGCGATGCCAAACAACACGACAATCAGGCCAATCAGCACTGCATACGCCAGTGTCAGACTGACATCGGAATGGCCCAAAAAGCCGTAACGGAAGGCATTGACCATATACACAATCGGATTCAGTGTCGACACGCCCTGCCAGAACTCTGGTAGCAGACTCAGCGAATAAAATACCCCACCTAAATAGGTTAACGGCGTCAGCACAAAAGTCGGCACAATGCTGATGTCATCAAAGGTTTTGGCATAGACCGCATTAATCAGCCCGCCCAGTGAAAACACCGCCGAAGTCAGTAACACGGTGCTAACGATGACCCACAAATGGTGGATGCGGATATCGACAAAAAATAAACTCAGCACAGTGACAATCAGGCCCACCAGCACACCACGCGCCACGCCTCCGCCGACAAAACCCAGCACTATGATGTAATTAGGTACCGGTGCGACCAGCAGCTCTTCAACATTACGCTGAAACTTGGCACTAAAAAAACTCGACGCCACGTTGGCATAAGAATTGGTGATCACTGACATCATAATGAGGCCAGGCACTATGAATTCCATGTAACTGAAGCCGTGGATTTGGCCAATCTGGCTGCCGATTAAGTTACCAAAAATAACAAAATACAACGTCATGGTAATAGCCGGCGGTACCAGCGTTTGCACCCAAATCCGCAGGAATCTGTTGGTTTCTTTATTCAGAATGCTTTGCAGCGCAATCAGATATCTTGGTTTAAACATCAGTGTTTCCCCTCACCAATCAGGCTGACAAACAGCTCTTCCAGCCGGTTAGCTTTGTTGCGCATCGACAACACTGTGATGTCCTGTGCTGCCAGTGCAGCAAACACGGCGTTCAGGCCCTGATTTTTTTCCACATCCACTTCAAAACTGTGGTCGTCGAGTTTGCGGGTAACAAAACCCTGCAGCGTCAAATCAGCGCGGCCAGACTGCAGGTCCAGCACAAAAGTTTCTTTATTCAGCTTGCCCAACAAGGCTTTCATCGAAGTGTTTTCAATGATGCAGCCTTTGTCGATGATGGCGATATTGCGACACAGCATCTCGGCTTCTTCCAGATAATGCGTGGTCAATATGATGGTTACGCCTTGTGCGTTAATCTCTTTTAAAAACTCCCACATCGAACGGCGCAGTTCAATGTCAACGCCGGCGGTTGGTTCATCGAGGATTAACAGCTTTGGTTCATGCATCAAAGCACGGGCAATCATCAGCCGGCGTTTCATGCCCCCGGATAATTCGCGTGAGCGCGCGTGACGTTTTTCCCACAGGCCAAGCTGGCCGAGGTACTTTTCCGCCCGCACTAAGGCGACACTTTTCGGCACGCCGTAATAACCGGCCTGATTGACCACAATCTGCAGCACAGTTTCAAACTGGTTAAAGTTAAATTCCTGCGGCACCAGACCTAACTGGCTTTTAGCATCTTCAAGCTGAGTATCAGTATCAAAATCAAAGACTTTGACCACGCCTGAGGTTTTATTGACTAAAGCACTGATGATACCAATCGTGGTGCTTTTACCCGCACCATTGGGACCTAACAGCGCAAAAAAATCACCTTGCTGTACATCTAAGTCGATGCCATTTAAGGCTTTGGTGCCACTTTTATAACTTTTGTGCAGATCACGAATGGATAAGGCCAGCGTCACGGCGTGTTCCTCTTTATCGCCAGGCGATTGTGTGTGGATTCAGTAATCTCTGATGTGGATTAATCTCTGGCAGCCTGGGGTTGATAACCCCAACGCGGCATCAGCTGCTGCGGCAATCCCAAATGGTCCAGTAATCGG
>Ga0247724_1000049_pt1 | contig 38381 bp, 37 predicted proteins | sample OKSTACKMC2E_FD_182776 | JGI IMG/M metagenome (GOLD analysis project Ga0247724, IMG submission 182776) | Subsurface sediment microbial communities from gas well in Oklahoma, United States - OK STACK MC-2-E | ecosystem: Environmental > Terrestrial > Deep subsurface > Rock core/Sediment | place... | reverse complement strand
GCCAGTGGTTGCAGCCAGCCGCGTACTTTGGTCAACATCAGGCTGGCGTATAACACTCCGCCGACTACCGCTTTAATCGCTAGAATAGTGCCGCCACCGAAGCTGGCCAACACCACAGCCAGCACCACCCAGGCCGCCGCGTCGTCGATGGCGCCGGCCGCCAGGGCCAGCGTTCCTAATGCAGTGCCAGCCAGACCGCGCTCATAAATAATACGCGCCAGCATTGGAAACGCCGTGATAGCAATAGCAGCCCCCATAAACAAAGCCGCATTCGCGAAAGAAATATTGGCAGCAAACAAACCGGGTGTTTCCAGCAGCCACAAACACAACAGTGCGCCGACACCAAAAGGCACTAACATGCCGGCCAGGCTAACCCCGACCGCGCTGCGGGCATTTTTGCGAAACAGCTGAGTGTTAAACTCCAGGCCCACCAGAAACATATATAAGCCGACGCCAAGCTGAGCACCGAAATACAAAATCGGCATGGTCTCAGCGACAAAAATACTCTTTTGCAGATCAGGCCAGAACAGACCGAATAATGATGGACCTAACACCACTCCGGCGATCATTTCGCCGACTACTTTGGGTTGGCCGATAAATTTAGCCAAATAACCAAAGACTTGAGCGGCAACAATAATCAGCGCCAGTTGTGGCAGAAACGCCAAAGCCAAATCGACATAACTCATTGTTTATTATCTCTTTACGAACAATTAATGATGAAGTGCTAGTTTGAGTGATGGTGTCGGTTTTTTCGCCGGCTTTGGGCGTCGCCTGTCATTTTGTCACCAAAATACCGAAGCCTTTTGCATGGTGCAAGCCGTGAATTTCCGCTGAATGGCAACTGCTTGATTTTCATTTAAACAAAAATTGCTCGCGCCGCATCAACGCAAATCACTGGCCCGCAGACAGCAAAGCCAGAGCCTTTGGCGAATATACGCTGGGCAGGGCGCAGGAAATCTGGCATGCTGGACATCTTTACTCTGTGGCAGGAAACCCGGATCAATGAGTCAGGACCATGGTGATCAGCTTGATCAGCAACTGTTATTTGAAGTTATCGAAAATCAACTGGCGGATGGTTATCCGCTGAAAGTCAAAGCCACGCTGATGCGCCTCTGCATGACCGGCCATAGCCGCGAAGATGCGTTAGAGCTCATCGCCTGCGCCCTGGCTCCTGAAATGTTCGCTGTGGTGGAACTGGCGCAGGAATTTAATCTGCCGCGCTACGAGGCGCATCTGGATTTGCTGCCGCAAACCCCATGGATTGAACAAGACTGAGCCCATCCTGTTGAATATGATCCGCTGGCAAGCCATTGCCCTGTTGTGTTGTTGCTGTTTATTACTGGCAGGATGTCAGCAGATACCTCATCAACCGGGTCAGCCGGTCAATGCATTACCGGCCGCTGGCCAGCTGTATGCGGGGACTGCAGCACAGTTACCGCCGGTTAATGACCTGCCGCCCTATGAAGCGTTGTACCAGAGCTTTTTAGCATCAGGCCAGGTCCAGCAAAGCGCCATCGACTGGCGCGCCATGCAACAGCAGCTGATGCAGACCGATATCGGTCAGTGCCTGAGCCTGCCCTGGCGGCAATGGCAACAACAAAACCTGCTGAATCTGGCGTTTTACCGGCTGGCGATGAACTGTTATCAGGAGCATCAGCAGCATAGCGAATTCAAAGCGCTGCAGGCTTATCAGAGTTATTTGCGAGACGGTATTTTGCGCAGTGGCAATGGCAAAGCCAGTTATTCAGCCTGGCGCATTAATACCTTTGCCGACGCGCATGAATTGCTCAGCCTGCTGGGTATGCAAACCCAGGATTACCATGCCGTACTGACAGCGTCCGGCAACAGCATGCACTATGAAGTACATGTCTACGACCCGGCCGACAACCGCCTGAAAACGGTATTTTTCGAAAATCAGCGATATCTGCATGCCATCGACGGCCTGCCTTTTCCGTTTGTCGGGCTGGTCGATGGCTGGCGCAAAGAACTGTTGCCCGAAGGCGCCAACAACAACCCGGCGATGATGGTGCCGCTGGCAATCGCGCTGATGGAAGAAAAAAACATTGCAGAAGCCGAGGCTTTGCTACTCAAAGCGGTGGCACGAGGCTCGCTGCAAGCCAAAGTCACACTGGCGGAATGGTGTTTTCAGCCAACACTGCACTTAAAAACCAGCAAAGCACAGTGTCTGGGCTGGCTGACAGATGCCGCAGACCAGGACTATATCCCGGCATTGCAACTGTTACATTTCCTGCATTTTAAGACACTGATCGCAGGTAAACATCAGCTGGCTGTGACTGAACTGCAAGCTTATATCAACGAAAGAGCCGGGCCCGGTGTGGCAGAAGTACAGCTGGCCCGTTATCTGCTGCAAGGTAAACTGACCCCACGCGACACCACTACTGCTGTTGCGCAATTACAGACGGCGGCGAAAGCCGGCCATCCGGATGCCGCCAGTTTTGCCATTCTGGCGCAACTTGAACATCAGCAGCTGCCAGCGGCCAAAGCTACAGCACAGCTAAAGCAACTGGCAGAACAAGGCAGCACCACCGCCGCTTATTTATATGTGTCGGATTTGATGCAACAGCCGGAGCTTAACGAAGCTGAACGCCAGCAGGCACAGCAACTGCTGCGACAGGCGATGCTTTCTTATCACCCGGAAGCCTTTTATTTATATGGCTATGGCCTGGAGCGGCGCTGGTTCGCTGACGACAGCCAGCCAGCCAATTATTATTACCAACAAGCTGCAGAGCGCTTTTTTGCCCGCGCCATGCTGCGACTTGGCAACTTGTACCGCGATGGCGAATTCGTCAAAGCCGACCCGCTGCAAGCCAGCCGCTGGTTATATTTGTGTACCCGCCAGGGTATTGCGGCCTGTGCTTTCCATGTGGGTGTAATGCTGGATGACGGGGAAGGCATTAGCGCTGACCCTGCCGCAGCTATGCGGTTTTATAGTTTTGGCGCCGAACAGGGTTATGCGCCGGCGCTGAACCGGCTGGGTTTGTTATATCTGTTTGGCAAAGGCACTCCAGAGGATCCGGTTAAAGCGGTCGAGCTACTGCAACAGGCAGCCAGTAAGGGCAGTGCCAGTGCCAGTTATTATCTGGGCTTGTTGTATTTTGAAGGGCAGCAGGTCAGTCGCGATCTGGTCAAAGCAAGGCAGTATTTTGAACAGGCGCAGGAACATCCGAAAGCCCGCTACTATCTGGAAAACTGGCAACAGCTGACGACTCAGCCATCAAAATAACGCCGGTCACAAACACCCGGCGCTTTACAATATTCTGTAGTCAATTCGTCACTAAATGTAATGCTGCTCGCGATGGTCATCCTGGCTCAGTTAAGCTTTTGCTTAATTCAATCCGGAGCCTCGTCATGCCTAAAATTTATCGCCCGTTGCCAATCGCAGCCCTGTTGAGCACTGTTTTACTTTCCCAGCCTGCACTGGCCACAGTGGTACTGGTGAAAACCAGTCTTGGCGACTTTGAAGTCAACCTGTTTGATCAATCTACGCCGGTGACCGTCACTAACTTCCTCAGTTATGTCAAAGCGGGCAGCTATAACGGCACCTTTATCCACCGCAGCGAACCCGGCTTTGTGATCCAGGGCGGTGGTTTTAAATACAGCGGCAATAATGCCGCGCCTTTCAGTGCTGTCGCACAGCAAGCGCCGATCCGCAACGAACCCAAATGGTCCAATGTTCGGGCAACTATTGCGATGGCCAAAGTCGCCGGCGACCCACATAGTGCGACCAATCAATGGTTTATCAATCTGGCGGATAACAGCGGCGGCAATCCGCAGCTCGATTTACAAAACGCCGGTTTTACCGTGTTTGGTCAGGTGACAGGCAATGGCATGGAAGTGATTGATGCTATTGCCGCACTGCCGAATAAGCTCAACGCCAGTTTCAACGGTGTGCCACTGCGCAATTACACCAGTGCCGACGCGACAGCGCAGCGTGCGGTGACGCAGGAGAATCTGGTGCTGATTGAAAGCATCAGCGTGGTCAATAGCGAAGTTAACAGCGCGGCCAGCCTGAATCCAAAGGCCAATACCGCGATTTTGCAACAGCAAAACAGTGGTGACAGCAGTTCAGGTGGTGCTTTCGGGTTTATATTGCTGGGCTTCACCGCTTTGCTCGGCTGGGCCCGTCGCCGTTAATTCGGTCAGACAGTTCTGGCAAAAGCAGGCCGCTGCAGTGACCGCGGCCTGTTCAGTTTGTATCGGCGGTAATTGCATACACCAGCAATTCGCCTGCCCCTGGGCAAAACCGCAACTGTTGTTTCCGCCACAACGCGGGCACATCAGGGCATTCAAGATGTCCTCTGCCATCTTTTTTAACCTCCACGATGCTGCAGATGCAGCTGCAACGCGTTGGCCGCAGCGCTGATATGCTGTTGCAACAAGTCTAATGCGGCCTGATGACGCCCCTCACGCAAATGCCGTAACAGCGCACGATGTTCTGCCGCACTTTTCTTACCATAACCCAGCTCTACTTGCTGAAACCCCAGGTACATCGCGACTTTCAGATGCAATTGCTGCAGCAACTGCAGCAACATTGGCATGGCGCAAGGTTGATACAACAGCTGATGGAACTGCCAGTTCAATTCACCCTGTAATAGTGGATCATTTGCGGCGGCGTCGGCCGCATTCAGACAATCTTCGGCAGCGCCCAAAATCGCCTGATTCAGCTGCGGCAATGCCTGACGCAGCGCTAAAGGTTCCAGCTGACTGCGGATCAAGCAAAGTTCCTGCGCTTCGGTGGCCGATAAAGGCGGCACCATCAGACTGGCTTTACCGGCGCTGACCAGCCAGCCTTCAGCAGCCAACCGCGACATTGCGTCCCTTACCGGAATACGGCTGGTCTGATAATAGTCTGCCAACTCTTGTTGTTTCAGTGCCCGGCCTGCCGGCCAGCGCCGGCGGCGAATGTCGTCCCGCAGTTGCAGATACAGATCAGCTTTTTGCATCAGGCCCGCCATTTTTGCAGCAATAACACCACCAATCCCAACACCAGCCCCCAGAAAGCCGACGCGATACCAAAAAAGCTGACGCCAGATGCGGTTAGCAAAAAGGTCAGCATTGCAGCTTCGCGATAAGGGCCCTCGGCAGTCACTACCGACAAGTTGGTGGCGATAGTCACCAATAACGCCAGCCCGGCGACTACCGCCACCAATGCCGGAGGAAAGGCCAGAAATAATGCCACTATGGTTGAACCAGCAAGGCCAGTCAGCAGATAAAACAATCCGGCGGCAATGCCGGCGCGATAACGCGATGCCGGCTCCGGATGCGCTTCAGGCCCGCTACAAATCGCAGCAGTAATAGCCGCGAGGTTAATTGAGAAATTGCCAAAAGGCGCGGTGATCAAGGTCAGCAAACCAGTCACAGTTAATAACGGCGACACCGGCGTCTGATAACCCTGACTACGTAGAACTGCCAGCCCCGGCAGGTTTTGTGACGACATCGTGACGATAAACAGTGGCAGTCCAACGCCTAATAACGCCTGCCAGTGGAACTCGGGCCAAACCCATTCCAGTTGCACCAACGAAGGCTGCAACTGCTGCACCGACCATTCGCCGCGTAGCAACGTGAAGATCACTCCGGCCAGCAATACCAGCGGAATACTGTATCGGGCGATAAAACGCCGGCTCAGTACAAACAGCAGCACCAACCCAATCACCAGCACAGGCGCTTGTGGCAAATAGCGGAAAATACCCAGGCCAAACTGCAGTAAAATCCCGGCCAGCATGGCATTGGCCAAAGGCAGCGGCAGTGCTTTACTCAGCCGGTCAAACCAGCCGGAAAGCCCCAACAACAATGTCAGCACTGCACTAAACATAAAAACGCCGACCGCTTCAGCCAGACTGTAGCCACTGAGGCTGGTGGCGAGCAGCGCCGCACCTGGCGTTGACCAAGCCGTCAGTACCGGCGCTTTGAAGTACCAGGAAAAGCCGATGCAGCTCACCCCCATGGCAAAACCCAAAATCCCAATCCAGCTGGCGATTTGCGCAGCATTGGCACCTGCAGCTGCAGCTGCCTGAAACACAATGGCAACAGAGCTGGCAAATCCAACTAACACCGCGACAAAACCTGCGACCCAATGTGAACTGCTCCACCCTGCGATATTTCCACCGCTCTGCTGTGCTGACGCTGTCATGCTGCCCGACCTGCCCTGTTTGATTTGTCAGCAGCATAGCATTAAATGTATACACACAATAATTTTGTATACATTTTTAGTTTTTTCCTGCGGCCTCCAAGTGACGGGCGACATAACTGCAACTGGCGTAAATCTTTAGCTGTTGATGACGGGCCCATTCGAGCGCAACCGTAGTTAACAATGCTGCAATGCCCTGCCCCCGAAATTCTGGCGGCACAAAAGTATGATAAAAATCCACCGCCGACTGTCCTTCCACCTGAAACAGCCGGTATTCCAGCCGCGCTTCGGCGCCTTCCGCCTGATAAATAAAACAACATTGCTCTATCTGGTGTTGCACCTGCATCACTACTCCTCCGGGTTATTCATCTCTGTTACTGAAATTCAGACAAGCTTTACGCATGACAACGCTATCATTTAAAGTGGCGGCATTCTGACCGCTCTGTGACTGCTCGCTGGCTACATCCACGCCGGCCCGAAGGATAAATGATGAAACTGCCTGTGCTTTCTGTGTTAGTTGCTGTGTGCGCGTTAGGCGCGCAGCCGGTATTCGCGGCGGATACCGCGTCAGCTTATTATGAAAAAGCCCGGCAATACAGTCAGCAGGCACAATGGCGTGAAGCGGAACTGGAACTGCGCAACAGTCTGCAGCAAAACCCGGCCTATCTGCCCGCCCGGCTGATGCTGGGTCAGGTTCTGCTCAAAGCCGGCAACTGGAGCAGTGCAGAAAAAGAATTACAGCTTGCACTCGATGGCGGTGCTGCGGTCGAACCACTGATTTACGATTTGTTGCGGGCCTTACTGGCACAACAGAAAACTGCTGAAACTGCGTTTTTGCTTGAGCAACACCCGACACTGAAAGTTCGGCCCGCTTATCAGCTGATGCAAGCGAACTTGCTGAAGCTTCAATACAAATACGATGAAGCGGCCACCTTGTATCAACAGGCGCTGGCACAGGCCGACCACGACCTTGCCGACGAAATCCGCTTTCAGTTTGCCGAATTGCGCTTAAATCAACAGCAGTTCTCCCAGATCCCGCCATTGCTGCAATCGATCCGTTCAGAAGGCAACTTCGCTACTAAAGCACAGTATCTGCAGGCGCAATTACATCTGGTCCAGCAACAACCAGATTTGGCACTGCGCATTTATCAGCAACTGCTGAGCAAAGACCAAAACGATCCAATCGCATTGCTCGGCAAAGCCCGGGTGTTACAGCAACAGGGTAAATTAGCCGAGGCGCTGCAAAGTATTGTGTTGTACCGGGAGAAATTCCCCTACAACCCATATGGCCAGTTGATCCACGCGGCGTTGATTGGTCTGCAGGGCGATGACAAAGAACAAAACCGCATGCTACGTCAGGTGCAAATGCAGCTGAACAATCTGCCGGAAGACGCCAAAGAGCAGGAAGATGTGTTGTTGCTGGCCGCGACCATGGATTTTAGCCAGGAAAAATTTGAACAAGCCATTTTAAAGCTGCGCCGGGCGCTGAAACTTTATCCGGCCAATTACCAGGTGCATCAGTTGTTGGCACAAAGTTATCTGCAACTAAACGATGCCAAAACCGCAGCGGGTTTCAGTCAGCAGGCCATCAAACTCAACCCGGCGGATTTCCAGCTTTATTTACTCGCCGCCGCCATTGCCCGCGCCCAACAGGACGCAGCGGCAGAAATGACGGTGCTGCAAACAGCCTTCCAGGCTTTTCCGCAACAAAGTGAAGTGCGTAAAGCTTATATCCAAAGCCTGCTGCGCAATCAGCAAAGCGCCAAGGCCCGTCAGCTCTTGAGCGAACAACCCGGCAACAATCAACAGGCGGATTTAATAGTGTTGGGTTATTTGCAGCTGGAACAGGGTTTACTGGGCGATGCCCGTCAGACTACGGCGGATTTGCTAAAAGCGGACCAGTCCAAAGTGGAAATTTTCCAGTTGGCAGGTGATGTCTCGGCCAAATCTGGCGATGCAGCCCTGGCCCGGCAATTTTATCAACAGGCGCTGACCCTGGATGAGGCCTACAAACCCAGTCTGTTATCCATGGCAAGTCTGGCACTGCAGCAACAGGACTGGAGCGGCGCGATGCAGTCTTACCAGATCTTGCTGCAAAAAGATGCTACCGACCCGCTGGTGCTGCAACTGATGGCTGACGCCGCGCTGCGGCTTGGGAAGGCCACAGAGGCAATCCATTTTTTACAACAGCTGGACCCGCAGGACGTCAAGCTGGTGCCAGCCCGCATGGCTTTAATGGAATTGTATTTACAAACCAACGCATTAGCTGAAGCCAAAGCACTGGCCGAACAACTGACAGAACAGACCGACATCAGCGCAGATTTGTATTTTGCCAAAGCCCGGCTGGCACTGAAACAACAGAATCAGGCGGAAGCGCTGCGTCTGAACGATATTCTCTATGGGCTTTGGTACGATCAACCCTGGCGGCTGCGCGACCTTGCCGACCTGCAATTAAGCGCCAAAGACAGTAACGGTGCCAGGAAAACCCTGAACCGCCTGCAGGCCTTGGATAGCGATGAAATCCAGCTCAGCCTGTTGCAGGCCCGGTTGGCGTTGCTGGAGCAGCGTTATGCCGACGGCTTGCGCCAATTGCAAAAGCTGGAAAGCCTTCAGGCGAATCAGCCGGCAGTGGCTGAACTCAAAGCCCACTTTTATCTGGCGCAAGGCCAAAATAAGGCCGCATTAGAGGTCCTAACCCCACTATTCCGTCAATCTGGTGCGCAACAACATTTGTTACTGTTGCTGCAGGCGCAACGCGACCAGCCGGCCGTGGTGCAGCAGTTGTTACAAGATTGGTTGCAGCAGCACCCAACCGACCTCAGTGCCACTCTGGCACTGGCTGAACAGCTTGAGCAAACCGGCGCTCCGGAACAAGCCCGTGCCGTCTATCAACAAAGTCCGTTATTAGCGACCCAGGCCATTTTGCAAAATAACCTGGCGGTGTTGCTGTTTGATACAGACCCACAACAAGCGCTGCAATGGGCAGAAAAAGCGCATCTCTCTATGCCGGAACAAGCCGATATCCTGGACACTTATGGTTATGCACTGGTCAAAGCCGGCCAGGCAGAAAAGGGCCTCGGCGTGCTACGCGAAGCCGAGATCCGGCAGCCGCAAGCGACCTTGCTACAGCTGCATATCGCCGCAGCTTTATTGCAGCTTCAACGAACTGCAGAGGCCAAAGCGATCCTCAGTGCCCTGAGTGGCCGTGAACTCACCACGTCGGAACAACAGCTGTTGCAGCAATTGTTGAAATATTAGGAAAATCATTCAGATACAGAGTTTCTGCTTCAGGAACTCTGTTTTCACCCTGTTATATTCGAAAAACTAACAGTAATTCTCGAAATTCGATAACAGCGCACTCTATCTAACACATTGATTAAAAATAATTATTTCAAGATAAATTTTATATATCTGCCATTCATGAAAAACTCAAAAAGACAGCGTTGTCAAAAATAAGCTAATCCGCTATCATTGCGCAAATTTTCAGCGCCTGCAGGAGTCTGCAATGAAGTTAGCTTTAGTTTTGGGGTTGGTTGCGGCCAGCCTCTTCAGTGTGGCTAGTCAGGCCGGTAGTATCAGCCTGGGTCAGGCCGCCAATTACAACGTGTTCGTAAAGGAAAACTTTAGCGCCAGCTCGTCAGACACCGAAGGTGCAGCGGCCATCGGTGGCAATCTGAAGGTCAATGGCGGTTATGACTTTGGTTACGTCAACAACAGTGCCGCTGCAACAGTCGTTGTCAGCGGCAATGTGGTCAAAAACGGTTCTGGTCATCTGAACGTCTATGACGGCGCAGGTAATACCCGCCTCGGCGAGCTGGTGTACGGCGGCAGCTATAGCGTGACCGGTGGTGGTGTTGGTGCTGCGAGCACGACCAAAGCACCAGCGACAGTGGACTTCAACAGCGCTTTTACTCAGCTCAATGCGCTGTCCGATCAACTGGCAGCCAAAACAACACCTGCAGTCGGAATCAACCGGAATACTCAGGACGGTGTGTTGGTGTTTACGCCGGCCAAAGTCACAGCAGATAATGTCTACGTATTTAATATCACGCAGGACGACCTGAATACTTTCCACACCATCCGCGTGGATAACAGCAGTATCAGCAAAGACGCGTTGGTGGTGTTTAACGTTAGCAATCCAAACGGCACGCCAGCGAAAAACTGGACACCGCAAGAAAAATGCGCGGCCGGCCAAACGGACTGTCTGTCGCTGACCCAAGTACGTTATGAAGTGGGCGACCTGAACAGCAATAGTGCAGCTATCGCCAATCATGTGTTATTTAACTTCAACGGCATCAATGACCTGCGTATTTCCTCTTCAGTCTATGGTTCGATACTGGCACCCAAAGCGGCCATCTCAACAGATTGGGGCGTAATTTGGGGTCAGGTCATGGCGAAATCCTGGAGCGGCAACCAGCAGGTCAACTGGGCACCGCTGGACATCCCGCCGGGCGGAAACAACAGTGTCAGTGCACCAAGCCCGGTCGCCCTGCTGTTATTAGTTCCGGCGTTATTTTGGCTGCGCCGCCGTACAACCTTGCTGCCGCAGCTACAGCTACAAACTGCCTGATTTTTATACTCCAGCAGAGACGGACCCACGGGTCCGTTTTTTTATGCCGCAAGTTACGTCACGGCGCCCGCCAGTTCGTGTTTTTCACCAATGCTGCCCATGGTTTTTTAAAACCGGGCCTGTGTTTTGACCAACTCTCAGCAAAATAACGCTATTCGCCGGAATAATGGTTGAAAAACCTAACCTGATCAGTAATCTGAAGCGATGAACAACGGCGAACCGCCGTTACCGGAAAAAGAGACCGCTGATGCCCACAATTGGAACTCCCGGCAGCGCCAGCAGCACCAAAGTATTGCTGTTGGGCTGTGGTGAACTCGGAAAAGAAGTTTGTCTGGAATTAAAACGTTATGGCTGCGAAGTCATAGCCGCAGACCGCTACCCCAACGCGCCGGCCATGCAGGTGGCGGACCGCCATTATGTGATTTCGATGCTCGACGGTGCCGCACTCCGCCAACTGGTGATCCGGGAGAAACCAAATTTCATTGTGCCGGAAATAGAAGCAATCGCCACTGCGACCTTGCTTGAACTCGAGCAAGAAGGCTTTTGTGTGATCCCAAGCGCACGCGCCGCTCACCTGACAATGAACCGGGAAGGTATCCGCCGGCTGGCCGCTGAAGAGCTGACCCTGCCAACATCGCGTTATCGCTTTGCCGATGATCATCCGAGTTACCTTGCAGCAGTAGCAGAAATTGGTTATCCCTGTGTAGTGAAACCCATCATGTCCTCCTCCGGCAAAGGCCAGTCTGTGCTGAAAAGTCAGGCCGATTTAGCCCATGCCTGGCAATATGCGCAGGAAGGTGGCCGCGCCGGCAAGGGCCGTGTCATTGTCGAAGGTTTTGTCGATTTTGACTATGAAATCACCCTGTTGACCGTGCGGACGGCCGACGGCCAGACGCAGTTTTGCGACCCTATTGGTCACCGGCAGGAGCGCGGCGATTATCGTGAGTCGTGGCAACCACAGGCGATGTCAGAAGCTGCTTTAACTAAAGCGCGCGAATATGCCGGCCGCATTACAGCAGCGCTGGGCGGTCGGGGATTGTTTGGTGTCGAACTATTTGTTAAAGGTGACGACGTCTGGTTCAGTGAAGTCTCGCCAAGACCACACGATACCGGCATGGTCACGTTAATTTCGCAGAATTTATCTGAGTTTGCATTGCATGCGCGAGCCATTCTTGGTCTGCCGGTCCCGATCATTCGCCAATATGGGCCTGCGGCTTCTGCAGTCTTGCTGGTGGCGGGGCATTCGCAGCAAATGCAATACGGGAATCTGGCTGCAGCATTAACCGAACCAGACACTGAAATCCGTTTGTTTGGCAAACCAGAAGTTCAAGGTGAACGCCGGCTTGGCGTAGCGCTGGCACTGGGTGATTCCGTGCAACAGGCCGTTGATAAGGCTTTGCAGGCTGTAGCGCAGGTCAAAGTCAGTCTCTGATCATCAGGCTGTGGCTGATTGTGCTGAAGTCTCCTACACTATGAATGGACTGCCTGTTCCGGGGCGGTCTGCACAACCTGCAGTTCTGCAAAAGCAGTGCTGAATTGTTTTGGTCGCGACTAAGAGGGAAGCTCCATGATTTTGTTAGTTGGTGGTGAAAAAGGCGGCAGTGGCAAAAGCTGTCTGGCGCAGAATATCGCAGTGTATTTTTCCAGCCTGAAAAATGCCAATGTCATCCTGGTCGATTGTGACCCGCAACGCACCACATCTGACTGGGTTCAGGAGCGTCACTTGTCGCCCCAGGTCCAGTGGATCAACTGCGTACAAATGTATGGGAAAATCCGTTACGAATTAAAGAGCCTGGAACATCACTACGATTATGTGATCGTCGACTGTGGTGGTCAGGACAGCGTCGCGCTGCGTTCAGCAATGTCAGTCGCTTCACACGTGTTACTGCCACTGCGTCCGAAACGCCGCGACCTGAAAACGCTCGAACATCTGGAAGACCTGGTCAGCAACTGTAATGTGGTCAACCCTGACATGATTGTTGCTTGTGTCCTGACCCAATGCCCATCGTTACCCAATCAAAGCAACCGAATTCTCGAAGCCAAAGACGTCGTACGATCGTTTAATCTGCGGGTACTGAATTCAGTCACTTTCAGCCGCAACATCTACGACGACAGTGAAGAAAAAGGTATGTCAGTGATGGATACAGAGCCGGATGGTAAGGCCGCGACTGAAATCAAAGACATCATTCAAGAATTAATGGCAATGAAGGCGATACAAGAAGATGGCATTGACCGATCTGAAAAAAAATTCAACACGATCGAATAAGCTCGCTTTTTCAGTCGATGAATTTATTGCCGACGCTGAAAACTATGCGATGGGTAAACCGCAAATCGTCAGTGTCCGTAAGGTTGCCGGCGATGAACTGGAGCCTTTAATTAATAAAGGCCCGATGCGACATGCCACTTTTACTCTGAGCGAAGAAGCGATCGAAATACTGAACCAGCTGAGTCAGGAAACCGGAGTCTCCAAATCCAAGTTAATCCGTCAGTTGATTTTAAATGTCGACGCACACAATCAAAGTGCGGTGCTGCAAAGCGGTCATGCCGTGGTGGTGAAAAAAGTCGAATAAGCAGGCAAATCAGCGGCTCCAGCCGCTGATTTTCTTACATCACAAGACTGAACTAGCGCATGCCGCGTTCGAATTCAGCGATGACATCGCAGATCCGGCCCTGTGTACTGCCAAAAAACAACGGATTAAATTGTTTTTCCACGCAATAAGCCTGATAAAACGCCAATAATTCGGCCTTATCACTGGTGATCCGTTTTAATTCTTCTTGCTGCTTCTGTCCCAATTCGCCGGAAAACGTCGCAAAACGTGCACTGATAGTCCGCAGCACCTGTTCACCATGCACCTGACTCGCCTGACTTGCACGCTCAGAAAACAGAGAATACAGCTGTTCCTTATAAGGCTTAATTGTTGGATGGTCAGAAAAAGTCGCTAACAATAAAATTGCGACAATCAGCCACAAGGTTTTTTTCATACTGCCTCCACTTGATTCTTTCCCTATTCTACGCAGATCAATCAGGCTGACAACAGGCAAAGCACAATCGTCAACATCATTGACACTTGCGACTCATCAGCGTGTCAACACTGGCAACACCCTGAGTTAAATCTGATTGCAGGCTATTGAAATACTGAGCTATATCAAATGGTCCGCATATTGCTAAGGGTATAATAGATGTCCAGGCATAGGTTACAAAAACCATAAAAACGACATGGCCTTTGGACAAGCCGCGGACCGGAACTGCTATACTCGCAATCCTGCCCGACTGTCACTGCAGCACATTCAGCATTAACGAGGTACCCCTTGGACCAACAACAACGAATTCCGGTCAAAGTTGACACGCATAACCCCAAAGCGCCGGAACATTATCCGTCGCGTGACCGGATTTATGTCCGGGCAGTCAAAGGGTTGCACCAACGTTTGCGCCGTAATATGGGTTTTGTGTTTATGGCGATGTTTTTTCTGCTGCCGTGGCTGCAGTTTGAAGGACATCAGGCGGTGTTATTTGATTTGGACGAACAGAAGTTCAATATCTTTGCGATGACGCTGTGGCCACAGGATTTCACCATCATGGCCTGGATCTTCGTGATTGGCGCTTATGCACTGTTTTTTGTCACCACGTTTTATGGCCGGGTCTGGTGTGGTTACCTGTGTCCGCAGACGGTTTGGACTTTTATTTTTATCTGGTTTGAAGAAAAAATTCAGGGCAACCGCAATCAGCGGATGAAACTGGATAAAGACCCATGGAGCGGTCAGAAAGTGTTGAAAAAAGGCCTGACGCATTTTGCCTGGCTGGCATTTTCACTGCTGACTTCGTTGATCTTCGTCGGCTATTTCACGCCGATTGACCAGCTGTTTATCGATTTTTTTACCGCGCAGGCCAGTTTCTGGTCCGTCGTTTTTGTGCTGATTTTTATGTTTTGTACTTATGGTAACGCCGGCTGGATGCGTGAAATCATGTGTACCCACATTTGCCCCTACGCCCGCTTCCAGTCCGCTATGTTCGACAAAGATACCTTTACTGTAACTTACGATGCGGCACGGGGTGAAAACCGCGGTCCACGCTCACGCAAAGATACTGAATACAAAGCCAAAGGCCTGGGTGACTGTATCGACTGCAACCTCTGTGTACATGTCTGTCCGACCGGCATAGATATCCGTAATGGTCTGCAGTACGAATGTATCAACTGCGGCGCCTGTATCGATGCCTGTGACGATACGATGGATAAAATGGGCTATGCCAAAGGCTTAATCAGTTACACCACAGAACACAGTCTGAATGGCAAACCGACCAAAGTAGTCCGGCCTAAACTGTTGGGTTACTTTGTTGTGCTGCTGGTGGTCTGCAGCGCTTTTGGCTGGACCTTATGGACCCGGATGCCGGCCGAAATGGACGTTGTGCGCGACCGCGGCAGCTTGTTCCGTGAAACCGACGAAGGCTTGATCGAAAACACCTACACGCTGAAAATTATTAATAAATCTCAGCAGGAACAAACCTTTAAGCTTAGCTTCACCGGTATGGACAAAGTGAACTGGCTCGGTATCACCGAAGTCACTATCAAAGGTGGCGACACTGCCAGTGTGCCGATCAGTCTGGCGGCAGATCCGGCGGACTTGTCTAAACCGATGACCGATATTGAATTCAGCATCGAAAACGTTGCAGATGCTGAAGTGAAACTGTCACAACGCAGTAATTTCTTCTCAGCGCGTTAAGTGTCATTGCTGACCAAAGCCGCCTGCGGGCGGCTTTTTGTTTTTACGCTACCGGGGCCGGCGCGGTATCATAGGCCATCAATACCTTCTGCCGCCGGTGCGCACTGATGTCTGCTCATTTTCACTTCGCTCAGTTACAACCCGAAACTTTATTGGATGCCCTGCAAAGCTATCGCATCCTGCCAGAGAGCGGCTTACTAGCGCTGAATAGCTATGAAAACCGTGTCTATCAGTTCAGGGCTGAAGACCAAAAAAAGTATGTAGTGAAGTTTTACCGGCCAGAGCGCTGGACTGCAGCACAAATCAACGAGGAACATCAGTTCTGCCTCGATTTACAGCAAGCCGGGCTTGATATTATTGCGCCCTTGCAGTTCGATGGTCAGAGCCTGCTGCAGTATCAGCAATACTCTTTTGCCGTATTTCCCAGCAAAGGTGGCCGCGCGTTCAGCGCAGAACAGGATGAACACTGGGAACAACTTGGCAATTTATTAGGGCAAATGCATCAAACCGGTGCCGGCCAGGTTTTCCGGCACAGGCCACAGCTGAATATCGAAGCCGATCTGCAGCTGGCGGTCCCGGAACTGCTACGCTGCCCGCTGTTGCCGGCCAGCCTGCTCGAATCTTTTGCTTTAGTGACGGCTGAGTTACTGCAGAGCATCCGCCAGCTGCAATTACCTGAATTCAACCCAATCCGACTGCATGGCGATTGTCATGCCGGTAATATTCTGACTGATCAGCGGCTATTTCTGCTCGATTTTGATGACTGCCTGCAAGGGCCAGCCGTACAAGACTGGTGGATGTTGTTAAGCGGTGATGAGATGGAACAGCGCATTCAGCTTGAAATTCTTGCCGAGCAATATCAGAACTTTACTGATTTTAACCAGTCTGAACTGGCGCTGATTGAACCGCTGCGTTGCCGCCGGCAAGTATTGTATATGCTATGGCTGGCCAAACGCTGGGCAGATCCGGCGTTTCCGTTGCATTTCCCCTGGTTTGCGACGGAAGACTACTGGCGACAGCAGCTGGCGCAGTTCAAGCTGCAGCAACAACGCTTGCAGCAGCCGGCTATCAATCTGTATCCGGACTATTACTGAGACCTGCGGTCACCAGCTCTATACAGCGGAAATTGCTTCAGTGTAAGCTGTGCGCCATCAAAGACTTTTCAACGGATTAACTGGAAATTGCTATGAAAAAACTGTTGTCGTTTTTATTCGCGTTTTGTCTGGTGCCAGCAGCCATGGCGGTTGGCGGCCCATATGAAGAAGGCAAGCATTACAAAGTGATCGCCGAACAGGGCACTGCCAAACCTGAAGTTAAAGAGTATTTCTCATTTTATTGCCCACATTGTTTTTCGTTTGATCCCATCGTCAAAAGCCTGGAAAAGTCTCTGCCGGAAGGCACAGCGTTTAAGAAATATCATGTCGATTTTATGGGACAAGCCAGTCAGGAAATTCAGGCTGGTCTGACACAGGCGATGATTCTGGCCAAAGCCAAAGGTAAAGGGGATGAAGTCAGCAAAGCGATTTTTGAACATATTCATGTGAAACATCAGCCGTTTGCCACAGCTGACGACATTAAAGCAGTAGTTGTTGCAGCAGGCCTGGATGCCGCCATGTATGACAAAGATATCAATAGCTTTGTGGTGAAATCACAAACTAAACTGATGCAAAAAAGTCAGGCTGATGCGTCTAAAACCAAAGTATTGGATTCAGTACCTACATTTATCGTCAACGGCCGTTACAAAATCATCAATCAGGGGCTGGATCAAGCCAACACTGAGCAGGATTTCAAGGCCTTAGTCCAGTACCTGCTCAGCAAACCATAAGCACACGGAGTCTTGTTATGTACCGTCAGATCGCCAAATCCTTTTTATTCTGTGCCGGGCTTGCCGCAGCTGCTTTCAGTCAGGCGGCCTCCACCTTCACCGAAGGCAAACATTATGAAGTCGTAGCTGAAAAAGCCACCGCAACTCCGGTGGTAACCGAGTTCTTCTCGTTTTATTGCGGTCATTGTTTTGCCTTTGAACCTTTGGCCAACAAACTGGCAAAAAGCCTGCCGAAAGGCGTGAAGTTCGAAAAAAACCACGTTGATTTCCTGCAGGCAAGCCCACCTGAAGTGCAAAACAGTATGGCAAGAGCTTATCTGGTTGGCCGCAATGCTGGCAAAGGTGAAGAAGTCGCCGGGATGATCTTTGATTACATCCACAAACAACGCGCGAATTTTGGCTCAGACAGCGATATCCGCTCGTTATTACTGGTCAATAATTTTGACGCCGCAACTTTTGACAATGGCTTTAACAGTATGCCTGTACTGGCTGAAGCCAGCAAAATGAAAGAACAGCAAAGCTACTGGACAGAGAAAAAAGTACTGACCGGCGTCCCTATGCTGTTGGTCAACGGCAAATATAAAGTGAAATTCGATGGCCTCGATAAAGAGAACGCCGAGCAGGAGCTGATTGATTTGCTGGCTTATCTGGCTAACAAAAAATAACCTTGTCATTCTGCCTGACAAAGCCGGTGTTGAACCGGCTTTTTTATGGAAAAATCTTAGCCACATTAAAATATCAAATTTTTATCAAGAATATTGCCAGCGCCAACAGCTTCAACTGATTGTTTTTGATGTTTTTATCCACTTATAGTCTGGGTAACCGGTAAGCAGTATCAGACCGGATTAACCGAGCAATATAAGCCAGGGTATATTCCATGACCGATTTGAGTATCCAACGAAACAGCACTATCGCCAGTGCCTATGTTTCGACGGCTGCAGCACCGGCTGCCGCCAAACCAACCCCACAAGCCAGCGCAGCGGCGACTGCTGATTCAGTGTCTATCAGCTCAGAAGCACAGAAGTTATTTGAGCAGTCGATTGTCGATGAACCGATCACGCCAATGAACGGTGGCGGAATAAGACCACCAGACGAGCCGCCGGCTAAGCCAGTTAAAGACTAATTTTTATGCTGAACGAGCAAATATTCGAGCTGCTGAAATCATTCGAAGATGTTACCAGCATCATGTACATCGTACTTTTTCTGGTGATTTTCTTTATTGAAAAGAGAATGAGTTCAGCCACTGTAGCACTGCTTGTTTTGTGCTTGTGCAAGGGTATGGCTAGTTTGATCCTGCCAGAACTACTGACTTTAGCTTCGCAAGTTGGTTTGCAGTACAAGTTTGCCTGGTATGGTTGCTGGATGGGGTTAAACGTGATTTGTATTGGCCTGATACTGAAATTTCATCTGTCGCACAAGATCCGGGCATCAAATGTTGCAATTACAGTCTCTCTGGCCTACGTCATGCTGACTGTGGTTCAGGCTCTGGATTTTATTGACCGGGCCACTCTCAACAGCAGTGCTTTTGCCATGATCTATCAGGTCAGTATTCCGACCATTAATATCGGTCTGATCCCGCTGATTTGTTACTTCTGGCTGCAGGATTTCCGCAAGGCCGCGTTGATGTACAAGGAGGGTTAGATGGCATTTGTGCTGATACTGATAAGTGTCTTTATGGTCTTTCTGGCAATCATTGCGCATAGAAAACTGCTGGCCCTAAGCGGCGAACCGCAAATCTACGCAGAAGTGGCCAGTGAATTACAGCAACGTGCACATGATTTGCTGGTACGCAAAGACCATATTGAAGCACGGGCTCATCTCGATTTGGCAGATGAGAACGAACGCTGGAAAAATGATCTGGCGCAGTACATGGAAGATTATGAGCAGGAAGCTTTGGCGCGCAGACGATTACATCTGGGCCGGTAAAATCGGCTTTTGAGCAACGACCATTCTGAGCAAGGATGCACTGTAAAACCAACCTTTGCAGCGGGTGTTCCGCTGCTTTTTTTATATACTCTTAACATCTATCCGCTGGTATATGGCCCATGACCAGGCAGAATATCCAGCATAACGCGGGTCACCATCGGCGGAAACACCGTTAAATGATCTTCGCCGTCCAGCACTGCTGATTTGACCTGTAAACCTTTGACCGGACGCAGCATTTGCTCAAACCGCTGCATATCGCCAACCAGATTGGTGTTTTTGTAGTGCCGGGCCGTTGGCCCCGGCTGTTCAAAACCACCGCTGTACAACCAGACTCTGGCAGCGGCCCCCGCCGGGAGCGCCCGGAGTAAGGCCGGTGCTTCGGACAGCAGCTTGCCTTGATCAAACCAATACGACGGACTACTCAGCACGTAATGACTGAATAACTGCGGTTGATGCAACAGCATATAAGTGCCGAGCAAAGCACCATAAGAATGACCCAGATAAATCTGCCGCTGGCGATCCAGCCGGTAGTGTTGCTGCAGCAGTGGCAATACCTGCGTCGCGATGAACCGGGTAAAGGCCGGTGCATTACCATAGGCCGGCTGATCAAAGTTTTCACCGGCTCTGGGCGGACGCTCTTTCACATCAGAGGTGGTGTAATCGCGGCTGCGGCTGGCAGCCGGAGTATCCGTGGCCGGATAAGCCAATCCAACCAAAATAAAATCTTCGATATTCCGGCCCTGCTGGCCAACCCGGTTGCGGATACTGCGGATCAGCGGAAAGGCATAAGGCGCGTCGGTCACCAGCAGTAAAGGGTAATCTTGCTTGTTACTGCTATAAGACTTTGGCACATCCACCCATACCGGGTAAGTACGACCCTGAAAACTCAGTTCATAGACGGCGGTTCCGCTCAGTGTCACAGGCTTAGTCTGCGCCATGCAGCAAAGACCAAAGCCTGATAACAGCAGCAACAAGACGATTTTTCCCCACAACTGCATCAATCCCATCCTGTAGTTCCTGTTCATTTAGCCCCCTTTTTTGCAGTCCCTTGCTTTTGTTTCGCCAGTTGCGGCCCGGGTAATACCTGCTGCCAGAACCAGCCGGCCAGTTTGCCGGTGACATCCGCTTCGGCATTGGTCAGCAGCACCAGGCCATAACCAGTCGATGGCGAATAGGCGATATAAGGCCGGTAACCGTCAACGACACCAGCGTGGTAATACAGCCGGTCGTCGCCATACTGCACCATGCGCCAACCCCGTCCATACCAGGCGCTGGCATTGCGATATTGCTGCCAGACCGGCCAGCGCGGTTTACCCGGCATTTTTACCAGCGGTTGTTGCAATTGACTGAGCAGCGCCGGCGGGAAGACGTCAGGGCGGTGACCCAGCATCGCAATCAGATACTTCGACAAGTCACGTGCGCTGGCATTGACCCCGGCCGCGGCCGGGAAGCGATAAAAATTTGCTTTGGGTTTGACCGTCCGCCAGCCCTTGCCACCTCTTTCATGCGGCAAGGCTTTATTGCGGCTGGCCAGCAGACCGGCCAGGCCATAAGAGGCGTTATGCATCTGCAGCGGACTGAATACCCGTTCTGTCACCAGGCTTTCATAAGATTTACCGGTAGACTGTTCCGCTGCCCGTCCGAGCAGGCCAAACAACACATTCTGGTAGCTGTAACAGCGGCGCGGCGGGCAGACCGGCGCCAGTTCTGCCAATCGCGGCAAAATTTCTGCAGGCGTTTTATTGGCCTCTATCAAATCCTCAAAAGCATGGGCCCAGAAACCGGAGCCTTGTGACAACACACTTTCGACATTGACCTGCTGCTCGATCTGCGCATTTTTCAAATGTAATTCAGGGACATAAGCTTTCAGCGGTTGCTGCAAATCAAGCCGGCCCTGCTGTGACAGCTGCACCAGCAAATTGCCGGCGAAGGTTTTCGACACAGACGCAAGGCGAAACACAGTGTCCGGATTGACCCGCGCCGGCTCACCGACAGCCCGCACACCATAACTGCCCAGTGCCAGCACCTGGTCCTGATGCACGATGGCATAAGCGCCGCCCGGCACTTTGGCTTTTTGTAACTGCACATTAAATTGCTGCTGAAATTGCGCCGATAGCGCCGGATCGGCAGCCGCCAGCGCCTGACCGGCAGCAGCAAAACCACAGCAGGTTGCCAGTGGCAAAAAACGAAAAAAACGGTACAACTTATTCACCCGTGACTCCTGGCATCATGTTTAAAGGCAGCAAGGTTGCCGGATTGATCCGCTTGCCGGCCTGGATCAGTTCCAGATGCAGATGTGGCCCTGTAGTGCGGCCGCTATTGCCCAAAGTGCCGACTGACTGACCGGCCTGCAACTGCTGGCCGGGCTGCACTGTGACAGCGTCGAGATGGGCGTACATCGACTGATAACCACCACCGTGGTCTATCAACACCACATTACCGAGATTCGGGTGCAGGCTGTCGCTGCCACTGAGCAGTACCCGGCCAGCGGCAACAGCCAACACCGGTGTGCCACGGGGTGCAATAAAATCGAGCCCGCCATGCGGTTTGCTCTGGCGGAAACTGTGCACTTCTCCAAACCAGGAGCCGACCTTGCCCCGCTGCAGCGGCGGCAGCCAATGCTGTGGCGCCAGACCAGTCAGCTCAGTTTTCAGCGCCAGCGCCGGTACACTCAGGCTCATCAAGGCAAGGGCTAAAACACCGAACTGCCGGCCGGACAACAACTGCGTGGGCTGTAAAATTTGCTGCAGCCGTTGTTGTAACACTTGTGCCGGGCCATTACCGGCATTGGCCTGCAGCCAAAGCCCGGACTGAACCGCCTGTTGCTGAGCACGGATCACTGCAAGCAAAGTGCGGGCATAGGTGCTGCGCTGAGCAGGATGTTGGCGCAGCACCCAGTGGTCAACGGCATGTTCCATCGCCGCCTGGTAATGTCGCTCCAGCAGCCGCAGCGCCGGATTAAACCAGCACAGGGCGCAGAGCAGCCGCCAGCTCAACAGCCATAGCGGGTCACGCCGCTGCAGATGTTTCAGTTCATGCCATAACAACAGCCGCTGCTGGCCGGCAGGTAAATGCCAGAACCAGTCCGGCAGCCACAAAGTGCTATGCGTGATACCGCTGACAAAAGGGCTGCCGCCATGCGGCAATTGCCGCAGTTGCAACGGCTGACGCTCAAGTGCCGCCTGTAATGCCGGGTCCACCGCGACGACAGCGGCCAGACGCTGTGCCGGTAACGGCAACGACCATTGATGCAGACGTCGCCATAACTGCCATTGCCGCGCCATCAGCACGGAGGAGAGCACGCAACCGGCCGCCAGCAGCCAAAAGACTAATTCCGGCAACCAGGCCTGCAGCGGTTGTTGCTCCAGCCAGGCCGGATGGGTCGGTAATGCCAGTAACGGGCTAATGCCGTGATCATGCGGCATCAGCCACAATGCCGGCAGGACTGCGCCTCGTTCAGGCCAGGGCAAAAAAGGCAGCACGGATACCAGCAGCAACAGCGGTGCCAGTGTCGTCGCCGCTATCAGCCGCTGCGAGTAATGCCGGCCAAGCTGTAACAAGCCAGCCAACAGTGAGGTCCACAAAACCCAGCAAAATAGCAGCATTAACAGATTCAGCATGGCTCGTCTCCCCGCTCCAGCTGTTGCAGCTGTTGCTCCAGCGCCTGCAAATCCTCAGCACTTAACAAAGCGCTGTCGGCAAACATCGCCAATGGCAGCGGTTGTTTCAGTTCCAGCACCCGGCTGGCAAAATCCTGCGCCAGTGCGGCCAGAGTCGGCACTTTTGCCACGAGCGCGGCATAGCTGTTCTGATTACCCTGTTGCACCAGCTGGAGCAGACCTTTGTCGACCATACGCTCCAGTGTTTTGCGGGTGGACGAATAGCTCCAGTCCAGCACGTCCGCCAATTGATCGTGCAGCTCACGGCCGGTTTGCGGCTGTTGTTGCCAGAGCAGTTTCAGGATTTCGAGTTCAGGTGCCGTCGGTTGCATCAGCGACTCTCTGTATGGTTGATATGGTCATGCTGCGACAACTGTCGCAGATTGGCAAGCAAAAAATGCGACAAATGTCGCAGCTTTGATGTAAGTGGACAAAAAGTCGGCTCGACCGCCGGAAATTCAGCGGCAACAGCGATGTTTGACAGATTTTTCACATTACCCGCATTATGCTGCGCAGAACCCGAAATACCGGATCCATTCATGCCACAGCCTGCTGCGTCACAAACCGCTTTCCCCGGCCGGACTTTACGGATTTTACTGGTCGAAGACGAACCGGCACTGGCACGGAATATTGTCGATTATCTGCAATTGCTCGGACATCAAACCGATTACGCCGCCGACGGCAAACTCGGCCTGCAATTGGCGTTGCAGCAGCAATTTGATGTGATATTGCTCGATTTGATGCTGCCGCGGCTGGATGGCCTGAGCTTGTGCCGCCAACTGCGCAGTCAGGCGAGCCGGCACACGCCGGTGCTGATGTTAACCGCCCGCGACACGCTGGCTGATAAAACCGATGGCTTTAATGCCGGTGCCGATGATTATCTGACCAAGCCTTTTGCGCTGGCTGAATTGGCACTGCGCTGCCAGGCGTTAGCGCGGCGCAACGAGCCGCAGCAATATTGCCTGGAGATTGGCCCTTTACGGCTGGATCGGCGCACTTTGCAGGCCTGGCGCGACGACCAGCTGCTACAACTTCATCCGCTTGGCTTTCAAATCCTGCAACTTTTGGCCGAAGCCTATCCGGCGGTATTAAACCGTCAGCAACTCACCGACCAGCTCTGGCCGGATGATGCTCCGGATTCGGATGCGCTGCGCAGTCATATTTATCTGCTGCGCCAGCAGCTCGACAAACCTTTTGCCTGGCCTTTATTGCACACAGTGCACGGCGTTGGTTTTGTCCTGCGGCTGACGGAGCCGGTATTATGAGCAAAACGTCGCTGAGCCTGCGCATCCGCGCTGCATTTTTGCTGTTGGTGCTGTCCTGCGGTGTGTTATTTGGCCTGCTGATGCTGGTGTTTGTGTACACCACTGAAGATGCTCTGTTTTATCAGCGACTGGATCAGGAAATTTCCCGCCAGCAAGGGCTGCCAGCGCCAACCAAGCCACTGGACAGTCATTTAAACCTTTATCATTCAGCCGCTGAGTTTCCGGCGGATTTGGCGGCCGCTTTTCAGGCCGAGCCCAAAGCATCGGAGCTGGCCGGCAATGAAGGCCGGCATTACCACTTAAGGCGCTGGGTCCATCCATCAACACCACAACAACTGTTCCTGGTGACCGAAGTCAGCCAGCAATTAGTGGTGCGGCCGGTGCTGCGCCCCATGCTGGCAGTCTATGGCGGCCTGCTTGCGCTGTTTTTGCTGCTGGCACTGGCGCTGGGCTGGTATCTGGCACGGCGCGCTGTGGCACCGCTGCAGCAACTGGCGCTGTTGGTCAGCCAGGAACCAGTCGCTGCCGGTTTTGCCAGTCAGTTTCGCGACAAAGAAATCAGCGTGCTGGCGCAAAAACTGGAATCCAGCCTGCTCAGATTGCAGCAATTCGCCGAGCGCGAACGCCTGTTCAGCCGGGACGCCAGCCATGAATTGCGCACGCCGCTGGCAGTGATCCAAAGCAGTTGTGAACTGTTGCTGTTACAACCACCCATTGACCAGGCTGCACAGCGCCGCCTGCTGCAAATTGCCAGTGCCTGCGGCCAGATGCAGCAGCTGATCGACAGTTTATTGTTGCTGGCGCGCGAAGGTGAAGGGCAACAGCAGACCGCTGTGAGCATAAATCCGCTGTTGCTGCAGCTGTGGCAGCAGCAACAGCAATGGCAGCCAAGGCCGGACTTACAGCTCGATGTGCAGCTGCCGGCAGATCTGCAATGGCAAGCCCCGGCGCCGGTGTTACGGCTGCTGTTTGCCAATCTGCTGCAAAATATCTGGCGGCACAGCGCTGCCGGTATTGTCTGCATCCAACCAATCCCACAAGGTCTCAGCCTGACAAACCCAACACAAACTGCAACAGAGCAGGCTGCCAGTGGCTTTGGTCAAAGTATTGCCGCAAGGCTGGCTCAGGCCTGTGCGCTGCATTTTGACAGCAAAGCTGACGCGCAAGGCTGGTGCACCCGCTTGCAAACCTTTCAGCACGACCCACTTTGACAAAAATTTCACCAACGCGGCGCTATCTTCAGTTTTTGTCGGTGCAGATGAGAATTGGTGATGTTCAAACCCGGATTGATTAAAACTTTAAGCCTTGGCCTTGGCAGTATGTTGCTCTGCCTGTTACTGCTGTTTACCGGATTGCTACTGCGGCCGCTGGCAGAGCCGCCTGGCCCGGCCTGGCGCGGCGACGCTTTAGTGCTGGACAATGTGCATATCGTCGACACCCGCAGCGGCGAGATCCAGCCTGACCGCGCCATTTGGATCAAGCAAGGCCGTATCAAACAAATCACCGCGGCAGGCATCAGGCCGCCCGCCGCTTATCATTATGTCTCTGGTCAAGGCCGTTATGTGGTGCCTGGATTGTGGGATAACCACAGCCATAGCCTGAAACTGTCGCCACAGCTGCATCACCCGCTTTATCTGGCACATGGTGTGACCTATTTGCGTGATATGTCCGGCTGTATGACCGGCACCGACAGTCTGGCCGCCTGCGCCGCCGACCGCCGCGCCTGGACCCAACAAGCCCGCAGCGGGCAACGCAGCAGCCCGCTGTATCCGCAGCAAAGCAGCTTTGCCATCAATGGCGGCGCGGAAGTACCGGCCGATGCACCAGCCTTTTTACGCCTGCAAACTGCGGCCGACGCTACAGCGCTGGTCAGGCATTACCAGGCACTTGGCGTCGATACGCTGAAAACTTATGAATTGATAGGCCCAGAGCAATATCAGTGGCTGAGTGCGGCTGCGGCCGGCACCGGCTTGCAACTGGCCGGGCATCAGCCCTGGCGCGTCACGCTGGCCGACCTGATTCAGGCGCGCCAGCGCAGCGTCGAACATGGCCGGTTGTTTTTATTCGAATGTTCCACAGTGGCGATGCAGTTGAAACAACAGCCGATGCGGGAGGGGCTTATCAACAGCGATGTGTGGCGCGATATTTTGCAAAGCCAGGACCCAGAGCTGTGCCGGCAGAAAATGCGCGCGATGGCCAAAGCCGGCATCTGGTGGAGCCCGACGTTATTAACGCTGCAACTCGGTGCCCGGGCGGCAGAGGCGGCGTTCCGGCAGGACCCGCGGCTTGCGCAAGTGCCCTGGTTGCTTCGAGCACTGTGGCAAGCCGACGCTGACAGTATGCAAAGCCGCGGCTATGACCAACAAGGCCGGCCTGTGCATGCCGACATACTGCTTCTGGCACAGCAACAGCTCAAACAAGCAGTGGCGCTTGGCGTGCCGATCATAGCCGGCACTGACACCCCGGACAGTTTTGTCTTTGCCGGCAGCGGTCTGATTGACGAGCTGGCGCTTTATACCCAGGCTGGACTCACCCCGCTGCAGGCGCTGCAAAGTGCGACTTTATGGCCGGCACAATATGCTGGTATGGAGGCGATCGCTGGCTCAGTCGAAGTGGGAAAAGAGGCGAACTTACTGCTACTCGCCGCCAATCCGCTGCAGCAAATTCAGGCGCTGCGTCAGGTGGAAGGGTTAGTCCTGGCAGGCCATTGGTACGACAAACAGCAACTGCAGGTTTTGCAGACTTTTAGCATAGAGCAAGCCGGCAGCCTGAGCATCAACCTGCAGCTCGCCTGGTCGGCACTGCAAAGTGCCCAGTTCCGTCAGCAATTTGCTGATTAAACCCAGCTACTCGCCGGCACTGGCTTTGGCAGTGCTGGTTTTGGCTGGGCTGGCTTTGGTCGGTTTCACTGGCGCTGCGGTTTTGCCGGTTTTGCTGGTCGTGACTGCAACATTGCTAACTGGCGCTTTTGCCTTCGCAGCGGTGTTGACCTGTTTGGCTTTTTTTGTGGGCGTGGCTTTTTTCACCGGAGTCGTTTTGGCGACTTTGCCCGTCACAGTGCGTTTTTTTGCAACCGCCACGCGTTTTTTCGCAGGTGTCTGACTGGCTGCGGCCTGACGTTGCATTTCAGCTAAAGCCTGTTTACGTTCCTGCGGGTTTAATGGCAATAGTGCAATTGGGTCTTGTGGCACACTGCCACGCCAGAGTTCAAAATGCAGATGTGGCCCGGTGGCGCGGCCGGTCTGGCCAACCAAACCAATCTGCTGGCCGGCTTCGACCCATTGGCCAATTTGCACATCCAACCGCGATAAATGCGCGGATAAACTGGTCAGCTGGTCGCCATGTTCAATCAGCACAGCATTGCCAAAGGCTTCGCTGAGGCTGCTGTTATCGGCACTTAATACCACGCCACTGCTTGCCGCCAATACCGGTGTGCCACTGGGTGCGGCAAAATCAACGCCATGATGCTGGCGATTGCGGCTTTTAATGATGTAACGGGCGAATGAAGCGCTGATGCGGGCACCGGGCAATGGATGCACGAACGTTACAGGCCCACGCTGCTGCGTGACAGTTTTTTCTGCCACCGGCGGCGGTGTGACCGGCGGTGCGCTGGCGCAGCCTGCCAGCAATAGAAGCCAGCCCAACAGCAAACCTGCACCTGACAGCTGCCGATGTTGCAACAATAAACGCATATAGTTTGATCCCGGCCAACTGTGAGTCGGCGTCTGTGTTTGGGGTTTCACCTGCCAGCACTTTTGGTACAGCGAGACGAATATGCCAAACAGTGTCGCCGGATCAACGACTTCCGGCAAGCCAACTATGCAGATCTGCTTCATTTCCACACTGTTGATACAACAAATGCTGTATAACTTTTATCTTTTATTCCATTTAGATATATAAAAACCAAATGACAGCGGTTGTCATGTTATAAAAAATCGCTACAATGCGCGACATCTGGACGGCTAAACATCTAGTCGCAACCAAATGCAATATTCACCCTGCACATGCTCACCGGTCAACCGGAAGCCTGGAAATCGTAGTAAGAAGGATTCCGACCATGTTGCCAGTTCAACAATTACCGAACACCGATATCAGCGCCGATCGCGCCACAGTCACACCAACCTCAGCCTGTTGCCTGCTGCCAGCACGAATGTGTTGCTGATCCTCTGTCCGGCCTGAACCGCGTACCGTATTTGGACGCAGAGTTTGGCTGCCCTGTTTTTACCATATTGACTGACTGCTGCGGCGGTCCCATTCGCTGAGATTTGCAGCCCGGCTGCGAATGCGCCCGGCACTGAATTTTATTGAGGTTTATCATGCGTTTTACCCCACATTCCCTGACGCTGCTCGCCAGCGCCATCGCTGTTGCTACGCCTGCTTTTGCCAACCCAGCCGCAGAAGCAGCTGCAACTGAAAGAACCGTTGAACGTATTCAGGTCACCGGTAGTTTTATCAAACGCAGCCAGCAGGAAGATGCCACGCCGCTGCTGCAAATCGACGCTGATGCTATTGCCGCCAGCGGCAAAGTCACGCTGACCGACGTACTGCGTGACCTGTCGGTCAATTCCGGCAACAGTTTTGACGAGCAATATACCGGTAGCTTCTCCGCCGGTTCGGCCTCGATTGGCCTGCGTGGCCTAAGCCCAAAAAATACTCTGGTACTGGTCAACGGTCAGCGCCTGTCGAACTATGGTTTTGCACTCAATACCCAGGACACTTTTGTCGACCTCAACGCCTTGCCGTTAAGTGCGGTGAAACGCATTGAAGTGCTCAAAGACGGCGCCTCGTCGGTGTATGGTTCAGACGCCATTGCCGGCGTGGTCAACATCATTTTAAAAGAACAAATCACCGATACAGAGCTGTCGCTCAGCACCGGCCGGGCGACGCAAGGCGGCCTTCAGCAATACGGGCTGGGCTTGTCGACCGGCATCGGCGAAGTGACGCAGGACGGTTACAACCTGAGCCTGACGCTGGATTGGTTTGACCGCGCCCGGCTTGATGCCAGCGAGCGCGATTTGCTGAAGACCGGTGATTTCCGCCATTTACCGGGCGGCAAACTGGCCGGCTGGAGCGCACAAGGCGCGAATTCGCTGGCCAACCCATCGTTGCCTCAGGCTTTGGCAAACTGCCCGGCCGGCAGCGAAAAACGGCCATGGTCTGATTTCACCCCAGGCCGTAAAGGCGAAGTCTGTGCTTTTAACGCCCAGCCGTTTAATACACTGCAGCCAGAAGTGACACGCCGGCAGTTATCGCTGCAAGGTACTGTCGCGCTTGGCGACAACTTAACCGGTTTTGCCGAGTGGCTGTACAGCGACAATGATTCGGCCATGTTATTTGGCGCGCCGCTGACCGTCGGCGCCGGCTTGCGCGCTTATAATCCGCTCAACGGCACCCTGACCGATATTCCGGTGCTGTTACCTATTGGTCACCCGGACAATAGCTCCGGCAAACCGCTGGCGATTGAATACACGCTGTTTGATTTAGGCCCGCGCACCAAAGCCAACAGCCAGCAGTTCAGCCGCCTGCTGACCGGTTTAAAATATCAGGGTGAGGTTTGGGACGCACAGGTACAACTGCTGCAATCATTCAGTCATCAGCGTGAATATGTAGACAATTTCGTCAATCGCTTTGAATTTGAAAAAGTCTTAAAAGACGGCAGCTACCGCTTTGACGGCCGCCAGAACAGCGCTGACGTACTGAACCGGCTGCGCCTGCAAACACGCCGGCCCGGTGAATACGAAATCAACTCAATCAACGGCAGCGCCAGCCGCGATTTGTGGGACAACGACTATGGCACAGTCGCCATCGCCACCGGGTTTGATTTACGCAAAGAACGGATGGACGCCGGCACATCGCCGCAGGTGTTGTCCGGCACTGAACTGCGCCCGGCGATTAACCTGGTTAAAGGCGAGCGCACCGTCAGCGCGGCTTTTGCCGAGCTGAGCCTGCCGCTTTATACCGACCTGACCGCCAGCATCGCCGGCCGACTGGATCACTATGACGATTTCGGCCGCGCCTTTTCACCCAAAGCCGGTGTGCATTATGTGCTGGCCGAAGACTGGCTGCTGCGCGCATCTTGGTCACACGGCTTCCGCGCGCCGTCGTTACCGGAAATTGCCGACAGCAACACCATCAGTTACGGCACTGTGATTGACCCGAACGACCCGCTGGAACCCGGCAGCCGCCGCGGTTACACCCAGCTGCGCGGCGGTAACCCGCTGCTGCAACCAGAACGATCGACCAACAGCAATGCCGGGGTGATCTGGTCGTTCAGTAAACAAGGCAGCGTCGGCATTGATGTATTCAGCATTGAACAGCAGGACATCATCGCCGGCGACAGCGCGCAATATGTCGTCGAACACCCGGAGCTGTATGCCGACCGTATTTTGCGGGATGCGCAGGGCCGCTTACAGATTTTGAAAAACCAGTACACCAATCAGGGCAGCCGCGACACCCGAGGTGTCGATATCGATTTTAACTACCGTTTTGAGCTCGGCAACGGCCATAGCCTCAGCCTGAAAACCGTCTGGTCTCATCTGCTGGACTATAAACAAGCGCTGGTTGCCGGCCAGCCGGTGCTGGAAGGCGCTGGCAACAACCAGTTTGGCGCTTTGCCGGCCTGGAAAAGTAACAACAGCCTGATTTGGCAACACAGCGACTGGCAGGCCAGCCTGACGGCAGCTTTTACCAGCGGCTATCAGCAAAAAGTGGCAACAGTGGCGAGTAACCCGGGCCTTCGCAGCAACATCAGTAGCTTCACGCAATGGGACAGCCAGCTGAGTTACCGTGGTTTTGCCAATACCCAAATCAGCTTTGCAGTGCAGAATCTGCTGGACCGCGACCCGCCGTTTGACCCAAGCGCCGGCAGCGATTACACCGACACCACGCAATACAACCTGCGTGGCCGGCAAGTCAGCCTGACCGCCAGTTATCAGTTCTGAGTGAAACCCCGCTGCGTATCGGCGCAGCGGGGTTTACTGCTGCAGCCATTACTCACCAACCCAATGTTATTTCGGTAACACGCGCCCTGGCTCATAGCCGTCATACCGCGGCAAATCGGCATCTAAATCATCCCAGCAGGCCCGGGACGAGACAAAATTGTGCGACAGCGGCCGTTCGCTGATGTCGGAATCTAAAATCCCTAAACGCAGACGGATCTTATCAGGCACCTGCGCATTGCTGCTGTATACCGGCGACGCACAAATGCGGCAAAAATGCTTCTTTTTGCCCGGCGCTGTCTCAAAAAAGCTCAAGGCGTCCTGGCCACTGCAGATGACAAAATCGCTGAGCGCCACAAAACCATTAGTCGCATATGCAGTACCGCTGCTTTTCCGGCACAACGAACAATGGCAATGAATGATCGCGCTGATAGGGCCACAGACCTCAACGGTCACGGCACCACATAAACAACTTCCCTGATACATACCACCTCCGAGCCCGGACAAACGTCAGTACAGTTTAATATCTCAGACAGACAGGGTGTCGCCCACTCACTGACAGCCTTCAACGACAGCCATAGTGCCCGCAGCTGACCTGATAGCACCAGTGCGGCCCGGCAATCAGACTGTTTCCTGTTCCTTACTGCTGCATCAGCGCTGGCGTGGGCATTTTCTTCAGTTGCCACTGCAACAGACTGAAACTGAGCAGCCCCTGCACCAGCACACTCAGTGCCGAACACCACCAAACCTGCGTCGGGGTAAAATCCGGCTGCTGACTGAGCCACAGCACAGGCAGTACAAACAGTGCCAAACGCACGGCTGAACTCAATAACGACGGCCAGGTGTTACCCAGCGCCTGAAACATGCCGGAACAGGTCAGCACCACGGCCGATGTCAGATAATTCCACGAGATAATTTTGATAAACACCACACCGGCCAGCACCACGGCGGCGTCGGCCGTGAACCAGCGCATCAGCATTTCGGCTTCAAACTGGCTGAACAGGAAAATAAGTAACATCAGGCCAAAACTGAGCTGCAGTGCAGCGCGCAGTGTCTGATGCACCCGCTCGTGTAAGCCCGCACCAAGGTTTTGCCCGGCAATAGCCGGAATAGCAAACGACAGCGCCACCACTGGCAATGACACCGCCTGAATAATGCGCATGCCGATACCAAAAGCCGCCTGCACTTCAGTGCCTAAATCCCGGATCACCCAATACACGAAAGCGGTGAACAAAAACATCAGCGCATATTCACCGCCTGCCGGTAGCCCAATCGCCAGCAAACGGCGCCACACCGGCAACTGCAAGGACCAGCCGGCGCTGGTGTCCAGCACCTGATGCTGACAACGGCGGAAATAGACCCAGAGCAGCAGCACGCCGACTGCAGATGCCAGTGTGCTGGCCAAACCCGCGCCGGCCACCCCAAGCCCCAGACCAGTGCCCCAGCCGGAGATGAGCACAGGTGCCAGGATTAAATTCAGCAACACGGTCAGCAACTGCACCGCCATCGCCGGTTTCACCACACCAACTGCGCGCAGCGCCGAGCCTATCGCAGTGGACACAAATGCCAATGCCAGCCCAGGTAGATACCACTGCAAAAACTCCGCACCGGCCTCGCGTACAGCAGCATCGGTACTGACAGTTTGCAGATAAAAATCCTGCAATAAAAACCCGGCCAGTAGCGTCAATGCGGTGAGAAAACCCGCCAGCAACATCGATTGGCGGAACACCTGATTGGCATAAGCATGGTCCGCAGCGCCGGTAGCCCGGGCGATCAGGCTGACAGTACCGACACTGAGCATCTGTGTCAGCGCCAGAACCAGAAACATCAGCGCCGAACCGGCACCGACTGCAGCCACTGCCGCCGGGCCAATGCCCGCAACAAAATACATATCAACAAACAAATACAGGCCCTGTACCAGCATGCCGATCATCATCGGCGTCGCCATGTTAACCAGATGGCGGCGGACAGAGCCCTGGGTTAAATCAGTCATTGTTTTTTCTCATTCCCGCAGGTGATTAGTCATCCCGATTGAGGGCTTCCAGCAGCTCAATCGTAAAAAAGAGATCTGAATTGGGTGGGATCATGTTGCCGATCTGACGTTCACCATAAGCCAAAGCCGCCGGCACCTGCAACTTGCGGGTACCGCCAACCTGCATACCAATCAGCCCCTCTACCCAGCCCTGGACCACGCGGTTTTTACTCAGCACTGTTTCAAAAGGTGCACCGTGGCGGTAGGACGAATCAAACTCAGTGCCGTCCGCCAGATAACCACGATAATGCGCTTTAATCAGCGCGCCGCCTTTTTTGATGGTGTTGCCGCTGCCGGGGATCAGGTCTTCAATGATGAGTTCAGTCAGGGCCATCGCCAGTTCGCCTTCGGAAGAAAAACCGCAGTATATCCCAGCGTGTCATCGCTTTGGGCAACTCTTGTTACAAGCCAGGTTGTGACAAGCCAAAGCGGCTGTGATACCAATAAAGTCTCTCTGAAAGAACAAAGGCAATCCGATGAAAACGCTTGGACTGATTGGCGGCATGAGCTGGGAATCCACAGTGCCGTATTACCGGCAGATTAATCAACAGATCAACCTGCGTTTGGGTGGTTTACACAGCGCAAAAATCATCCTGTACAGCGTAGACTTTCAACAGATTGAAGCGTTGCAGCGCAGCGGCGACTGGCAACAGGCCGGCCAGCTACTAGCTGATGCTGCCCAGGCTTTGCAGCGCGCCGGCGCACAAGGGCTGGTGCTATGTACCAATACCATGCACAAAGTGGCCGCAGCTATCACCAACGCGACACCTCTGCCGCTGTTGCATATCGCCGATGCTACAGCGCAGCAAATTAAGGCCAGAGGCCTGCGTCGGATTGGCTTATTAGGTACCCGCTTTACCATGGAGCAGGATTTCTACAAAGCGCGGCTTTTGGCGCAAGGTATCGAAGTAATCATCCCTGATGTCCCCGGACGCGATCTGGTACATCAGGTGATTTACGAAGAACTTTGTCTCGGCCAGATTAATCCGGCGTCACGCCTTGCCTATCAGCAGATCATCGCCGGTTTAGTGGCACAAGGCGCAGAAGGCGTGATTCTGGGCTGTACCGAGATAGGTTTGCTGGTGCAGCCGGACGATGCGGCAGTGCCATTGTTTGACACTACCGCCATCCACGCCCGCACAGCGGCGGAGTGGATGTTGGCGGACTAAATAATAACGGTGATCAGAATGTCAGCGGCGGCAGATTAGCCGGTTGCCAGTGCTCGCCCGGCGCAGTGGTCCAGACCACCAGCTCGAGCTGCTGCGCCATATCGGCTTCTTTAAACTTCAGGCTGTACTGTTGGCTGGAACGGATCACCAGATGGCCATCTTCCAGACTGGTCACGGCGCCGTACACCGGCACCAGACTGCTATACATGATTAAACCGCCATCGCTGTTGATTTTGCCCTGACTGGCATACAGCGTTTTGGCGCTGTCGAGCAGCAATTGACCGGCTTCGTCCTGTGCCACTGTGGGGGCCGCATCAACGGTGTAACTGAGTTTACAGATCTCCCGATCTGCCTCAGTGCCACAGGCCAGCGGGCGGGCATGAGTAATCTCGGTGTCCAGCAGAGTGCCATTGCTGCTGATCTGGGCTTTTTTGTCGCCGCTGACTGGCACTTCCAGTTCGACCTTCACGCTGTACCCTTCGCCAATCGAAGAAGGCTCCGGCGCGAACACACGAAAACGGCCTTCTGTGACCGCCACCGGCGTCGGCCAGCTGGCCTGCATCTGATAGTGCTCGGTCAGCGCCGGGTCCGATTTAAAAGCAGTATCGCCGCTAGCCTGCAACTGGCCACGCACTAAATCCTGATCATAGACGTCAGTGAAACGGGCACTGAGCCCACTGCCTTCAACTTGTACCGGCGTTTGCAGATAAAACGCGGCTTGCAGTTGATTGCTGCTACCAATGGCGGCAGTGCTGGTCTGGTCTTTGACATACAGCCGGGCATGCAAGGTCAGCTGATTAGCCGCAGCAACGTCAGACGTTTCGCTCGCGCTGACCGGTTCAGCTGCGGCCGCAGTTTCTGGCGTAGCCGCCGTGGTTTCCTGTTCTGGTGCCGGTGAACAGGCGCTTAAAGCCAGCAACAGCAGGCCGGCGGAAGAAATAGAAGATGGTTTCGCTAATCTGGACATGGTTCCCTCCGAGTTGGATGACAGATAAACTTCTGGCCCAGTGTCTGCAGCCGGGGCTGAATCAGCGGTGAATCAACATCAGCCCACTATCGATACCACTGCGCTGTTACCAATGTAACTGCGCTATCGCATCCGGCACTTCACCCAGCAGCACTTGCCGGATGTTGCCATCAGCACCAACCGTTACCAGCTGCGGAATGCCTTTACTGGCGACCTGGTGGTACAGCGCCCGGTCCGGGTCGGCGACCAGAGCAAAATTCAGCCGATAGTCACTGCGAAATTTCTGCAGCGCCGGGATTTGTTCTTCGCGGCCAATGCCAATGATTTGCAGGTCTTGCTGACGCACCAGATCAGAAGCCATTAATTGCGTCATGGCACGTTTGGAATCGCCGCACCAGGTGGCAAAAAACACCAGCAGCTGGCGTTTGCCCGACGTCAGGCTGATGTCGTTGCCGTCGATAGTGCGCAGGGTTTGCCATGGCAGGCCTGCCCCCGGCTGGATAGCAAATCTAGCGGTAGGAGCAACCGCTGCCGGTGCAGCTTGCACGGCCTTGACCGGTTTCGCTGCAGCCGGCACCGGCGTCTGACTGCAGGCGCTGAGGCTCCACAGCACACTACATACAAACCCAAACCTGCCGAATCCTGCTTTGCCCATCATCAACTCCGTTTTTGTATTGTTTTGAACAACCATCTTAAGGCTAAGCCACGCCAAAAAGCTTCGAAAATTTGTCGGATCGGCAACGCGGCGCTTTAACGCAGCTGTTGGCGGATAAACTGGTCCATCTGCTCACGCAATTGCGGCATTTGTTTATGCAAACTGTGGTCACCACCCGGCACTATCACCAGCTCATGTGGTTGTTTGCGATCCGCCAGCAATTTGGCGATTTGCGTGGCATTTCCGACCGAAACCCGTTCGTCTTTATCGCCATGCACAATCATTACCGGTAAGTCCGCACGGATCTGTGGCAGGAAATGGCTGACTGAGCGTTGTTGTAAAGCGGCGGATTTCTGGTTGGCATAGTCCGGAATGCGCGCCTTGAATACATTTTCCATATCAGGGCGGTATTGCAATTCGGCCGCTAAATCGGTCACACCGGCAATAATCACCAATGCATCCAGCTCCGGCCATTGTTTGGCTGCCAGCCAGGTCTGCATGCCGCCGCGGCTGTGGCCCATCATCGCCACATGCTCAGGATTGGCCGCCGGCACTTTGTTCACCATGGTTTTAAAAGCCAACACATCGGCCACATCGGCGCCGCCAAATTCGTCTTTGCCCACTTGTTCCGGCGGTAATTTCAGCTGGTTGTGCTCACCGCGGTAGTTACTGGCAAACACTGCATAACCTTGTGCAGCCAGCGGCATCAGCTGGGTCATGACGTTCATAAAAATCAAAGAACCGGTTTTGCCATTGCCACCGCGGTTATACACCAGCACTGGTAAAGATCTGGCGGGCGCCGCTTTTGGCAGGATCAGATATCCGACCGCTTTCACTCCATCAACATCATAAACAAATTGTTCGCAGTGCAGATGTTGCTGAAATTGTTCAAAAACGGCACGCGGTATCGATTGATGGATCATCGCGCCCATATTCGGGTTATTCGGATTTTTACGTTTTAACATGCTGACAAAGCCGTCATAACTGCTGACCGGCCCGGAAAAACAATTTTTGGAATACGCCAGCAGCGGCTGAAAATCGCTGGCCGGGTTACTGACGGCTGAGGTAGCGGCCTGTGCAACGCCAGCAGAAAGAAGACAAACAGAACTGAAAAACAGCGGCAATAAATACTTTAATTTCATCAGGATAACTCCATTCCATTTTTTTATTCAGGCTTTAGCCTAACAGGCAAAACTCATCTGATGAAGTAAAGAATTTACTTTAACGATACATTTTCAACATTTTTTGTAAGAAACGTTGTTCCGCTGCAGGCAAAGGTTATGCAAGAGCTTGCGCTCGCCTGACCGTCACTTTGCGTTTATGCTCAGCAGAGACTATTGCCGGAGTCACACCGATGCTGAAACGCTGTTTTTACCTGGCCCTGTACCTTTACGCCGCCCTGCAAGCCGCGCTTGCTGCCACGCCATATCCGGTACAGCAGGTGTCGCCGGAATTACAGGTGCAGCAACTGGCCGATGGGCTGTGGCTGCACCGGAGCGAACAAAAGCTCAGCAATGGCGCTGTCTTTACGGCAAACGGCCTGCTGCTCGACACACCTGAGGGCATCTGGTTGCTTGATACGGCCTGGGGTTTTTACCCAACGCGGGATTTGTTGCACTGGATTGACGTGGTGCTGCAGCGCCCGGTGGTGAAGGCCATTGCCACCCATGCGCATGACGACCGCACCGGCGGCGTAGTAGCGCTGGCCGAACGCGGTATTCCACTACAGGCAACGGCGCAGACGGCGGCACTGGCAGCAAAAGCCGGTATCCACCCGCTGCAGGCGGTGACCAGTCTGGCAGTTGGCGCAGTGTATCAGGATGGTCCGGTGCAGTGGTTTTACCCGGGACCTGGCCACACCATCGACAACATAGTTCTGTACCTGCCACACTATCAGCTGCTGCACGGCGGCTGTTTTGTCAAAGCGCCGCGGTATCCCGGCCTTGGTAATATTGCCGATGCCGATGTCACAGCCTGGCCGGGTAGCCTGAAACGCTTACAAACCGCTTATCCGGATATTAAAATTCTGGTGCCGGGCCATGGCGATATCGCCGATGGCAGTTTAGTGGACTATTCGCTGTCGCTGTTCAGCAAGCCATAGCGAACCTGAACTGGCGCAGGCCGCTCAGACACTTTGAGTAACTTCAATGCTAAAAAAACTGCTCCAGACAGCAATCTTATCCAGCGTGCCGGCAGCCGCGACGGAATGCCCGTCGCAGCTGCGCACTTTTAAGTTATTCGAGCGCCAAAGCACGGCGCCGTCCTGTATCGACCAGTGGCAGCAGGCGTTTTTCCGCGACTTGGGCTGCCCTGTTACTTTTGTCGAAGGCAATCCCGGGCTTGCGGTGCGCGAGCAAAAACTGCAGGCCGGCGACATTGATCTGATCACTGGCCTGGCCAAAACACCGTCCCGTACCTTTCGCTTCAGCCTGCCGATTGGCCGCAATAATGTTTATTTTTACCGCCGCAAGCAGGACAGCCGCTGGGACCAGATTAAAACCTGGTGCG
>Ga0247724_1000048_pt1 | contig 38894 bp, 29 predicted proteins | sample OKSTACKMC2E_FD_182776 | JGI IMG/M metagenome (GOLD analysis project Ga0247724, IMG submission 182776) | Subsurface sediment microbial communities from gas well in Oklahoma, United States - OK STACK MC-2-E | ecosystem: Environmental > Terrestrial > Deep subsurface > Rock core/Sediment | place... | reverse complement strand
TTATTGCCACTGCGCAAAACTTTTGACCTGTTCTGTAACTTACGTCCTGGCAAGATTTACCCGGCTTTTGCTGATTTATCGCCTATTCACCCGCGCACCAGCTCGAAAGGCATGGACATTTTGTGTGTGCGCGAACTGACCGGCGGTATCTATTTTGGTGAAAAAGGCCGCACTGAGACTGCCGCTTTTGACACCCAGACGTACAGCGTGGCCGAAATTGAACGTATCGCCCGCGTCGCTTTTGAAGCCGCGGCCAAACGCAGCAACAAAGTGACATCCATTGATAAAGCCAACGTGCTGGCCACCAGCGTGTTATGGCGTGAAGTGGTCAGCCGCATCGCCAAAGACTATCCGCAAGTGGCGCTGGATCATATGTATATCGATAACGCCGCGATGCAGCTGATCCGTTCGCCACAGCAGTTTGACGTGCTGCTGTGTGACAACCTGTTTGGCGACATTTTATCCGATGAATTAGCCGCCATTGCAGGTTCGTTAGGCTTGTTACCGTCCGCCAGCTTAAACGGTTCTAACTTTGGTTTATATGAACCGGCCGGTGGCAGCGCGCCGGATATCGCAGGCAAGGGCATTGCCAACCCGGTGGCGCAGATTTTAAGTGCGGCGTTGTTGCTGCGCTTTAGCTGTGGCGAAGAAGCCGCCGCGCGCGCGATTGAAGCCGCAGTGGAACAGAGCCTGGAACAAGGCATTGTCACCCGCGATATCAACGCAGAGTCCGGCTACAACACCGCGGATATCGGCAACGCCATCGTGCGTTTTATTCAGGCAGCTTAAGGAGTCCACCATGGGCCAGACTTTATATCAGAAGATTTACCAGAGCCACGTGGTCGGCGCCTTAAACGGCAGCACAGATTTGTTGTTTGTCGACCGCCACCTCATTCACGAAGTGACCAGCCCGCAGGCGTTTGCCGGGCTGCGTCAGGCCGGGCGCAAAGTGCGCCGGCCGGATTTAACTTTCGCGACTATGGACCACAACACCTCAACACAAGTACGCAGCTACGACGCTGCTGGCGAGACTTCGCGTAAGCAGCTGGAGGCCTTGGCTGCCAACTGTGCCGAAAGCGGTATTGAGCTGCTGGACTTGTATCACCCGGATCAGGGCATTGTGCACGTGATTGGCCCCGAGTTGGGTTTAACTCAACCTGGCATGATCATCGTCTGTGGCGATTCACACACCTCTACCCACGGTGCTTTTGGTGCCATCGCTTTTGGTATTGGCACTTCCGAAGTCGAGCACGTGCTGGCGACACAAACACTGCCGCAGCAAGTGGCAAAAACGCTGAAAGTAGAAGTGACCGGCACGCTGTCGCCTTTTGTTACGCCAAAAGACGTGATTCTGGCAGTGATTGGCGCTTTGGGCACGGCCGGTGGTAACGGTTATGTTGCGGAATTCTGTGGGGATGCCATCAAAGGCATGACGATGGAAGGCCGGATGACGCTGTGTAATATGAGCATCGAAATGGGCGCCAAAGCCGGTTTAATTGCGCCGGATGCCACCACTTTTGCTTATTTACAAGGCCGCCGTTTTGCGCCCAAAGCCGAGCATTGGGATGCCGCTGTCGCCTACTGGCAAAGCCTGTATTCAGACGCCGACGCGCAGTTCGACAAAGTCGTCTGCATTGACGGCAGCCAAATCAAACCACAAGTGACCTGGGGTACCAATCCTGAGCAAGTGATAGCGATTGACCAGCCGGTGCCTGCGCCAGAATCTTTTACTGACCTGATTAAAGCCGACGCCGCCCGCCGCGCGCTGACATACATGGGCTTGGAAGCCGGCCAGAAACTGACCGATGTTAGCGTCGATGTGGTATTTATCGGTTCCTGCACCAACAGCCGGATTGAAGATTTACGCGCTGCTGCTGCTGTGGTCGCCGGTAAAACCGTCGCCGCCGGCGTACGCGCTTTAGTTGTGCCTGGCTCTGGTCAGGTCAAACGACAGGCGGAAGCAGAAGGCTTAGCCGATACCTTCAAAGCCGCCGGTTTTGAATGGCGTGAACCGGGCTGTTCGATGTGCCTGGGTATGAATGACGACCGCGTCGATGCCGGTCAGCGCTGCGCGTCCACCTCAAATCGTAATTTTGAAGGCCGGCAAGGCCGCGGCAGCCGCACCCATTTAGTCAGCCCGGCGATGGCCGCCGCTGCAGCTATTCACGGCAAATTTGTTGATGTGGCCACTTTAACCGGAGCAAGCGCATGAGTGAGATCTTCGCCAAGGGCCTGGTGTGCCCGCTGGACAAAAATAACGTTGATACCGACCAAATCATCCCGAAGCAGTTTCTGACCTCGGTCAGCCGTGACGGTTTTGCTGAAGCGCTGTTTTTTGACTGGCGCTATCTGGCCGACGGCAGTGCGAACCCGGAGTTTGTGCTGAACGAACCGCAGTATCAAGGTGCATCTGTGCTGCTGACCCGCGCCAATTTTGGCTGTGGTTCCAGCCGCGAACATGCGCCCTGGGCCATTCAGCAATATGGTTTTAACGTCGTCATCGCCGAAAGTTTTGCGGATATTTTCTTTAATAACAGCATCAACAACGGCATGTTGCTGATCAGCCTCAGCGCCGCCAACATCGATTTCCTGTTTAACCGCTGCAAGCAAGGGCCACAGCAGTGGCAAATCGATTTGGCCAATCAGGAAATCTTATTGGGTAATAATGCCGCTATTGGCTTTAGCATTGATGCGGATATTAAACAGCGCCTGCTAAGCGGTCTGGATTTTATCGGCGCCAGCGAAACCTTCAGCCCGCAGATTGACCAGTATGAAGCGCGCCGCCGCGCGGCCCAGCCCTGGTTAGGCTAACTGGCTGCAGACAGCGATGTACATTCGCAGTACATCGCTGTTTTTCTTCTGTTTTCAGCAAGTTTTCAGCATCTTCCATTCATTTTTATCAAGCTTCGTTCACAGTTCACACACCTAACACCCTATAACAGGGAAAAGTCTAAATTTATTGGGTAAAACAATAACTTCCTGACTATGCTCGTTCGGTAACACGCAAATACATCAGGGTCTGTGAAGCTGTCGGAACCCGGGGCCAAGCGCAGGAAAACCCGACGGTGCATACTGAAAATCTGACGATCCTGTTCGTAGATATCGCTGGCTTCACCGCCACCACCAATCGCCAGTCGCGCCGGCAAAACGCCTCTTTGCTGCAAAATTTTGAAAGCCTGCTAAAACCGCAGATTAAAAAATTCTCCGGCCAGCTGGTGAAATCAATTGGCGATGCGTTATTACTCACCTTCCGCTCACCCACAGACGCCATGTTATGCGCCTGCCGCATGCAGGACCGGCTGGCATGGTATCGAATGCAGAATCCGCAGGCAGAACCTATTGTGATCCGCATTGCCGCACATCTTGGTGAAGTGCGGGTGGCCCGGCACGATGTATTTGGTGAAGCGGTCAATCTGGCTGCACGTATTGAAGCCGTCACACCAGCGAGTGAGATTTATCTTTCCGAGGCGGTATATCTGGCCATGAATAAAACCGAAGTGCCGGTCGAAGTCGCAGTTAAATTCACGCCGGATGGGTTTGATCACGAAATCCAATTGTATAAGGTACGAAAATCACTAGAAAGCCAGCTTCCTTACGGGGCCGACCCCACTCTTTTCATCGCGTTGCAATCCAAAATTGGCTACACCTACGGCTTAGCAGGCTTGATGATTTGCATATTGTGTAGCGTCATCTGGTTCAGTTACCAACCAACAGCAAAAAGCAAATTAATTCCGCTCACTCCGCCGGAATCGCCGGCGCAGTTTATTCGGGTTTCAGTACAACCGACGGACGCAGCGATTTTTAGCCCTGAATTGCAAAGCGAGTTGCAACAACAACTAGAAGATGCTGTCAGGCATAGTGAAGGATTCTATCCCAGTGATGAATATACGCATAACAGTGCTGTAGACACCATTGAAGTCACTGTTAAAGCAGGAAATTTCCCCAAACCGTCTGTGGTAACTCTTCAATTAAAAAACAAGCAGGCAAACTTGCTGTTGGACTGGGACGCCAACCAGTCCGAAGCCTTACTCCGACAAAGTGCTCACTTTGTGCAAAAGGCCCTTACCAACAAACCAATCGAAGATCCCAAGGACCAACAACAGCTTGCTCCAGACGTTTTTCAGCAATACCTGAAAGCAAAGTATCTATATCTGTCTGGAAAGCAGTTAATGCAGACGGCACCTTATTGGCAGGCATTGGCGATTTTAACCCATGAAATGCCACAAATCCTTGAGTTTCAACCCGCGGTTACTTGCCTGTGTAATACCGCCCTGGCGCTGCAAAAATTGGATGAACCTGAAAGTAAACTGGAAACAGCACTACAACAATGTGCTGCGCTGCAAGGAGCTAAAGACGCCTACGCCTTGCTTGCCTACGGCAATTATTTGTTGCAAAACAATAGACTAGAGCAAGCAGAAGCGGCCTTTAACGATGCAATCACCCAAGACTCTGGCCTTGCCGATGCATACAGTGCTCTGGCTGGTCTTTACCAACAGCAGGGTGATCTGTTCGAAGCTGAACGCATCCATCAACTCGCCATTCGCAAGCAGCCAAAGCACTGGCAGCCACTGCAAGCATTGGCGGTATTTCACCTTGAACGCGGCCGGTTTGAAGAATCACTCCGATTGTTTCAGCAAGTGGTTCAATTGCTGCCCGGCAATCCTACAGCCTTAACTAATCTGGGTACAGTGTACTTACTACAGGGTCAGTTACAAGCTGCAGCCGAGACCTATCAAAACGCATTAGCGCTTGGCCAAGATGCAGACACACAATCAAATCTGGCTACCGTTTACTACTATTTAGGCCGGCTTGCTGAATCGATTCATTTATACAAAAAAGCTTTAGAACAATCGCCTGAGCGATACGAAATACATGGCAACCTGGCAGACGCTTTACGCCAAAGCGGTGAAACAGACGCGGCAAAACGAAGCTATAAACAAGCATTATCTTTACTGTCTAAGCGAGCTCAATTAGACGCCCGCGAATTGGCATTAAAAGCTCACTACTCTGACTTTTTACAAGATTCTCAAGCACCAATGTGGATGGAACAAGCACGCGGCCTGGATGCTGAAAATGCAGAAGTTTGGCTACTGAGCGCGCAAATGTACTTACGACATCACGACAAAACCAATGCTACGCTGGCGGCCAGTAAGGCTGTGGAATTCGGATTTTCCTACAAGTTATTGGCAATTGATCCTGATCTATCACCAATAGCGAACGACAAAAATTTTAGCAAGTCACTACAGCAAGAACGGAGCTCTCTATGAAACATATGTTACTTGGTATGATCTTTACTGTGTTAATTTTCCCCGTACTGGCTCAAGAACGCCCTGCGGAAAAACCCGACAAAGAACATTGCAGGAACAATGATAAAGAACAGGTGGTCAGCATCATTAAAGACAATGCTGTTGGTTTTAAGATAAAAAATAAAAAGAGATTCAAACACTGCTTAGTGGATAATTCCGGAAAAGACGGAACGATCATTTGGAAATTTAAGAAAGAAATTACAAAATGCCAGAACAATCCAAGTTCTTGTACCGTTACTTTCAACAATTATACCGGAGCCACAAATCCTGTTAGTTGTTATTATGACGACAAAGATAACTATAACTGTAAAATGGATCTGAATAATTTAAAACAACATTGCGACAAGGAAGACGACGAGGGGGTTAACACCGATATGTGTGTTATTGATTACACTATAAAAATTGGTACAAAAGTAATAGACCCAACTTTGTTAATAAAACCCAGACCCACGAACTGAAAAAAACAACGGCTGCCGAAGCAGCCGTTTTTGTTTATCTTGCTGATCAATCCCGAATCGGCTGCCGGATACTGATGTCATGCAGGGGCGAGTCGATGTGCGGGGCCCGGATTGCCAAGCCATCGCTTTGCAGGGGGGCTGCCGCTGACAGTGCTTGTTGAGTTTGTGCTTGCTGCGCCGCGGTCAGCACCGGACAACTGTTATTGCCGGCATAAAACAACGCGGTTTTTAACAGGCCTTCCTGTGCATCACCAAGCGGTTTGCTCAGGTCGTCCGCCACCGGGCAGCCTTTGATATCAGCGGCAAACTGCGGGGCCGGTTTTGGTGTGAAACCGGCGGCATAATCACCAAAACCTTTGGCGTTGACGCCACTGAACTGAATGGTGAAATAAGTGGTGCCGCAGTTGTCGGTCGGATAAAAACCATAAGGTTTGCCACAGGTTTTGCCGCCAATCTGGATCACCTCGACATCAATCCCCCGCAAGGCGTTGATAAAGGCTTCGCTGGCCGAGCAGGTATTGTCGGTGGTCAGCACAAAAATCCGGTTCAGGCTGAGGTTAGGCAAGGTCTGATTGGTCAGCCGACCGGCGTTGTAGTCGATACCGCGGCTATAAAATGGTGTGGGTTCCAGTGCTTCGCCGGTCACCGGATCGGTGTTCGGATATTTATCGTTAAACTGCAACTTGTCGAAATAACGCGACTGGATTTGATTCGGGCCGCTGACCATATAACCAAACTGCGATGCCAGCGCCAGCAAACCACCACCGTTATAGCGCAGGTCGACGACCAGCTCACTGACTGCTTCGTTGCGGAACTGCTCGACAGCACTAATCAGCTGTGGCTGCGCTGCGGCGATGTGAGTATTAAACTGCAGATAACCGATTTTTTTACTGCCGCTTTGTAGCACTTTGACGTTATGCACCGGCACTGTCGATACATCGGCCGACTGCAGAGTAAAGGATTTGCGGCTGCCGTCGGCTTGTTGCACCGTAAATTGGTGGCTTTCACCGGCTTTGGCCGGGAATAACGCGGCGTTGATAGCATTGACGCCGGCCTGGGTATTGTCGTTGACGAAATCTATACCATCAACTTCCAACAGCTTCGAACCACGGCTCAGCAATGCAGTCGCCGCTGGACTACCAGGTTCGGTGTAAGCGACGGTCAGCTGACGCGGTGGCCGGGTCGCAGTGAAAATCCACTCAATACCATAGCCGCTGGTGACCGCAGACTGGGTTTGCTTTTTGTACTCAGCAGTATCCTGATAAAAATGGAAATTGTCTTTGGCGGCACCGGAATCGGTTTTGTTGCTGGTTTTCAGCAGGTCAAAATAGGCCAAAGTGCTGTATGACGCCGGGTCAAGATCGGGCAATTCCTTGTACCACAGATAAGTTCTGTTGCTCCAGGAGCGCAGCCAGAGCTTTTCATGCATAGCAGTACCGGCTTTATCCGGATAGGCGCTGTTACTGAACGGGTCTGTACCGCTGCGTGGCGTGGCGCAGAAGTTCTGTAGCGTCGACTCAGCGGCATATTGACCCGCTATCCAGGTTGGCGCCGTCGGAGTGGTTGGCGTTGTGGTGCCGGTGCCGGGTGTAGTACCGGGATTAGTCCCACTGTTGCTGTCGCCGCCGATGGTCCCGCCACCGCCACAAGCACTGAGCAAAGCAGAACTAAACACGATAACGCTACTGTATATCCACTGTTTCATCACACACTCCAGACTCATTGATCCCTTATTCCTGCAGGATGATAACAAAAAGTTATCACCGAAGTTAATTACTTGCCCTACGTCAATCAAGCTTGATTTGCCAGCAGCATTTGTTGCAAAAATCGCCAATTGTTTCCAAACTCAGGCAGTGCACATACAAGGAGCATCGTGATGACCAGTCTGGCCCCGAGTCAAATTCTGCAACTGTTTCAGGGTGGCGGCAGTGTTAATCAGCGCTTAGCCAATTTACACGACCGTGTTCTGCAAACCATGCCTGCCATTAGCCGGATCGCCTGCGCTTTGTACGAACCTTCCAGCCAACTGCTAAAAACATTTATCAACAGTACCAAAGAAGGCCAGGCCATCAGCGGGTATGAAGCCAAGATCGATAGTTGCGGCGAACTGAGTCTGCTGGCAAAAAATGGCAGCTGCCGGGTCATTGACGATATCCCACAGCAAATCAAATCGGGTAATCAACATTCCGACTGGCTCTTATCACAACCCTACCGTAGTTCCTTTACCGTTCCTATGTACGACAACGGCGGCTTTTTGGGTTTTATCTTTTTCGATTCCGCAGAACCCGGTTATTTTGATGCCCGCGTGCAACGCGACCTGTTGCTCTACTGCAATCTGATTAATATGGCGTTATCTGCCGAACTGTCCGCAGTCCGTGCCGTTTTGGTGTCGGCACAAGTGGCGCGGGAATTTGTTGATTTACGTGACTTTGAGACTGGAGCCCATCTGGAACGCATGGCGCAATATGCCCGACTAATCGCGAAATCGGTAGCAGCCTATTTTCAGCTTAGCGATGAAACCATTGAACACATCTATCTGTTTGCTCCTTTACACGACATTGGCAAAATTGGCATTCCAGATCAGATCCTGCTAAAGCAAGGACCGCTGACCCCCGACGAAAGAGCATTGATGCAAACGCATGTGGAAAAAGGTGAGCAACTGATGCAAAAAGTCATTGGTGATTTTGGTCTGCAACACCTGCCGGATTCAGAGATTATGCATAATATTGTGGCCTGCCATCATGAGTTTCTGGACGGTTCAGGCTACCCACGTGGTTTGCGTGGTGACGAGATCCCTATCGAAGCCCGCATCGTTACAGTGGCGGATATCTTTGATGCACTGACCAGCCAGCGGCCCTATAAAAAGCCATGGACAGCTGAAGCTGCGATGATAGAACTCCACCGAATGGCTGAAACCGGCCTGGTCGATAGGCGCTGTGTCGAAGCTTTAGCCGGAGAGCTCGAAAAAGCCCAATGGATTGCCCGGCATTTTGTTGATGCACATATAGCGGAAAGCCCAACCCACTAATCATGTATCCAACTGGCACCAGGGTTGTTCGGTCTGCCAGTGACGGATCCAGCCTGCGATCTCAGCGGCCGGCATAGGCCGGGCAATACCGTATCCCTGGGCCAGCTCACAACCGATACTTATCAGGGCTTTGGCGTGCGCCATAGTCTCCACACCTTCAGCAATCACACTGCGGTCAAACACGCTTGCAAGCTGCACCACGCCGGCAACAATATTGTGGTCATCCGGATCTTCCAGCATATCGCGGACAAAACTCTGGTCGATTTTCAGGCTATGGACCGGTAGCTGACGCAGATAGGTCAAAGACGAATAACCGGTGCCAAAATCATCGAGCGCAAAACGCACGCCAAAACCCTGGCAGCGCCGTAACGCGTCGCGCGCGGCGGCTAAATCACGGATAGCGGTGCTTTCCAGAATTTCCAGTTCAATCTGCCCTGGACTGAGCTGCGGGTAATGCTGTAACAAGCCAGACAGCTGGGCGGCAAAGTCGGCATTCAGTAAGTGGCTGGCACTGATATTGATACCAACTTCCAGCTGAATCCCCTCTGCCAGCCAGCTGTCGGCCTGCATGATGCCGGCATGTAACACAAACTGGCCAAACTGGCTTTCCAGCTCACTGCCTTCGATAAAAGGCAAAAATGCTGCCGGCGACAACAAGCCGCGCTGCGGATGTTGCCAGCGGATCAGCGCTTCGACCCCGACGACGGCGCCGCTGCGTAAATTCACTTTCGGCTGATAAAACAGCACAAACTGATGCTGCTGCAAGGCTTCATGCAGTTGTTCCAGCATCATCCGGTGCTCCTGCGCTTCGCGCTCGTGCTCAGGGTCAAACCACTGAATACGGTTGCGGCCCGCTTCTTTGGCCTGATACATGGCTTTGTCAGCATGGCGCAGCAGCGTATCAGGGTCGGCGTTGTCATCCGGATATAAACTGACACCGATACTGCTGGTCAGCGAGATTTCGATACCGTCGAGCTGCAAAGGCCGGTTGACCGCCTGCAACAGCCGTTTGACGATATGGTTGCCTTCCGGCAGCGCCGGCATATCCGACAGCAACACGACAAATTCATCACCGCCAAGCCGAGCCAGCGTGTCGTCGTGGCGCAGCGCAGACTGGAGCTGGTGACTCAGCGCCAGTAACACGCGATCACCAAAGGCGCTGCCGTGCTCTTCGTTAATTTGCTTAAAACCATCGATATCAATCAGGCACACTGCACAACGTTGTCCGGTCTGCAGAGCGCGGATCAACGTCTGATTAAAGCGCGACAACAGCAAACGCCGGTTCGGCAGGCCGGTTAAAGCATCAAAATTCGCCACTTTATCCAGTTCAGCGGCATGGGCTTTGAGCTGACTGATATCAGCAAAAATACCGATATATTGCCGGATTTTGCCATCGGCATCGCGGACCACTGAAATCGACAGCATTTCGGTATACACAGTACCGTCTTTGCGTTTATTGATGATTTCGCCGCGCCAGAAGCCATGTTGCTGCAACTGATGCCACATCTGCTGATAAAAGCCTTTTTCATGTAGACCGGACGATAAAATACGTGGCGATTTGCCTTCAACTTCAGCCGCGCTATAGCCGGTAATACGGCAAAACGCCGGGTTGACCCGGATAATCCGATTCTCTGCATCAACCAGCATCATGCCGTCATAGCTGCCGGCAAACATCAGCTCTGCCAGCCGCAGTGTTTCTTCATTGTGCCGGCGCTGCTGAATATCGGTGTGAGTGCCGGCCAGCTGCAGCGGCGCGCCGTCAGCCGAGCGCGTGACGATTTTGCCGCGGGTCAGTATCCAGCGCCAATTGCCGTCTTTACAACGGGCGCGAAATTCCACTTCATGCAGCGGCGCCAGGCCTTGCAGATGTTGCTCAAGCGACCGGTCTACCCCAGCAAAATCTTCAGGGTGCACCAGCTGCTGCCAGTTATCCGGCCGCACATCCATTTCACCGGGCTGATACCCCAACATAGTCTCAAAGCGTTCACTGACCTGCATCCGCTGTTGTTGCAAGTCCCATTCCCAGAAACCCTGCTCTGAGCCTTCCAGTACACGCTGCAGCAAACGCTTCTGACCGACCATGGCAGTAATATCGCGGGCAATACCAAAGGTGCCGCAGAGCTGTTGACGATGGTCAAACAATGGCCCTTTGCTGACGGAATACAAAAGTGGTTTACCATCAGCCGCCTGAATTTGTTCCTGAAAATGCAGCACTTGTTGCTGCTGCCGTACTTTGGCATCATTTTGCTGCCACACCACAACCTGGGACGGGTCCAGCAATTCGATGTCGGTACGACCGATAATCTGACTGGCATCGCGGCCAAAAGCCCGACAAGCCGCCTGATTCACCAGCTGATATCGTCCGGCGTTGTCTTTGGTAAACACGACGTCGTCAGTGCCTTCAATCACCGCATCTAACAAACGCTGCTGCTGACCCACGTGATACGTTTTGTTGCGCAGTTGCTGGCATAACCAGCTGACGGTCAAGCCGTTAATCGTCAGAAACAACCACTGCAGCTGCATATACAGGCTTTGCTCCGGACCACTTAACGTGTGCCGGACAATCCAGCCGACGGCCAGCGCTGACAACAGCGTGGCAAAAATACCGGGGCCAAAACCACCAAAAACGGCCGCCAGAATGACCGGAAATAACTGAAGGATCATCATTGGCTTAGTGGCTATATCCACCGGCAATAACACACGGAACCACAGCATCATGCCCACCAGCAACGCCGCCAGCAGATAATCGCGAACCTGACTCTGCCGGTGATTCAGTGGCAACACACTGCGCTCGACGCCTGCCGGCAATGGCACATTTTTCAGCGCCAGCGACAAGCCGACCGCGCTGACCAACACAAACAACATGCCCTTCAGCATCGAGACTTTCAGCAGCTGCTCCGGGCCTATCAGCAGCAGCAACAACTGGTCAGACAAAAAAATCCAGCTGAGCGCCAGCACCAGATAAGCCAGCACAACAATGAAGATGAACCTTTGACGAAGTGACAACAGGGCAAACCCGTAAATGCGAACAAGTCGCACAAGGATAATAGAGCCCTCTGGCCGCAGCAAGTTTCTAAATAGGCAACAACACTTGTCAGACCATTGATAACTGAGACCTTTGCTTACAAAAACGGCTGGTTTTTTCTGTCGCCAGCATACGGCTTCTGCATTAGCATAAAACCTCGCAGCCATAGAAACGGAGATATTCAGATGCAGCGCCTGCAACAACTGATCAGCGAATTCAGCCGGACCGATCAAGTTGACCCCAGCCAGCAACTCTTGGCCAAACATCAAAAAATGGCATTAAACCCGTTTCGGTTTTTACGCGGCAGCTCTGGCTTGTTTTATGCCGATATTCAGTCGGGTCTGCTGAAATTGCCACCGGCGCTCACCACGCAAGTGCCACTGACCACCGTGATGGGTGATTGCCATATCTCCAATTTTGGTTTTTTCACCGAGGATGGCAGTTATGGTGAACGGGTGATATTTGCACCAAACGATTTTGACGATGCCTGTATTGGGCCGGCAGTGTGGGATTTAAGCCGCTTTATTGTCAGCCTGTTACTGGCCGCAGATTATTGCCACGGCCTTACCACCGGGAAATACATCAGCGAAGATGCGCCGGACCTGACCGGGTTGACCGCCGCCAGCGCTGCAGATGCTCACGCTGCCGCCCGCCGTTTTCTGCAAAGTTATGCTGATTGCTGTGCGGCCGTGGCCAAAGACCCGGAATTTCGTTTCAGCACTCAGGATGATTTCCCGAAACAACATGTACTGAAGCCGTTTTTGAAAAAAGCCATTAAACGTTCAGCCGCCGGACCTGACTTTCTCAGCAAAAGCACGCTGGCCAAATCGGTAGACTTCAGTGCCCGGCCTTTGCAATTTAAAGCCGACAGCGGCAAATTCAGCCGGATTGAAGCCAGCCGTTATGCCGAACTGGAACAGGCTTTTGCGCCTTATGTGCACGATAGCATTCTGGATATCGTCACCCGCCATGGCGCTGGTACCGGTTCACTGAATATGCAACGCTATTATTTGCTGGTGGGGCCGGCTGAGATTGGATCTGATGCCGATTTGGCTTTGTGTCAGGTGGTTGAAGTGAAACAACAGCGCCGTTCAGCACCGCTGTTTTTCTTCCCGGACTTACACCCGGTCAACCGGCTCAATGACGCGCATCTGACAGTCGATTGCCAGCGTCTGATGCAGCGCCGGCCCGATTCAATACTGGATGAAGTGCAGTTTGAAGGCGCACATTATCTGGTGCGGTCCCTCCATCATGCCAACGTCGATGTCGACCCGGAAGACATCTGTCTGCACATGCAGGACCCGGCGAAATCATTGCGCCAATATGCCGAAGCCTGCGGCCATGCGCTGGCGCTGGCGCACAACCGGGCTGACCGGCGCTCTGCACGTTTCGCCGTACAGATGCAACAGACGTTGGAAGTTGAAGCCGACGCCTTACTGCAAGCCTGCGCTGACTATGCCAGCCAGCAACAACAAGACAGCCAGTTGCTGGCCACTCTGCTGACTCAAACGTCAGAGCGGATCGAGGGTCAGCAATAAACGCGCAGAAAGGCCTGGTGGGGAGCGGTGCCAGACGGCTGCTGCGTCTGGCCAGGCTGAGCCTTTTAACACAGCTGTGTCGCCCAGCTGTAATGCTCCGGTAACATCCGCTTCGTCCGGACCCTCGCGCCATTCAGTCGCAGGTCCGGCATAAGTGACCAGCATCCGCAGTGCCACATGGTCAGTATGAAAACGTGGACACATCGCTTGATGTAACGTTTTTAGCCGGATGCCAAGATAATCTGTATCCATCAGACAGGCCAGCATTTCGGCCTGTAACATAATATCCTTGCGCAGTCCGTCACTGCCAGGGAGCTCCGGCAACGCATTCATTAACAGCGCCGGTAAGTCATCGAGATGCGTCTGGCGCTGCAGCGCAAAGGCCGGACGCGCCGCCAACTGTCTGGCACAGCTCAGCAATTCTATATCCAGCTGCCGCTGCCATACTGCGAGATTGACTTCCGGCAACAGAATATCGCTGAGTACGTCCGCTGATGTGCTTTGCCGGATCTGTGCCCCGAGCCGCCTAAACTCAGTGAACATCATCTTGCTGAAATGGGTTGTCATACAGTCGCCAGACCGCGGGACCTGCGGCGTATTCCTCCGGAGTTAACAGGCAAGCAGCTAACTGGCTGCGCATTTCAGCCTCATCAAGCTCCTGACCGATAAAGACTAACTCCTGGCGGCAGTCGCCGAAGTCTCCATTGAACTGGGCTTCAATCGCAGCGCGGCTTTCAGCATCATCCGGCCATTCCGCTTCAGGCACGGCAAACCAGAACAAACCTGCCAGGCCATAACGCGCAATGCCGCCGGCCTGATGCCACTGCCAGGCAAATTCCGGCTGTGCCGCCAGCCAGAAATAGCCTTTTGAGCGCAATAAGCGGCCTTGTGGCCAATCCTGATGGAAGAACTGATAAAGTCGCGTCGGATGAAACGGCAATCTGGCAACAAAACTAAAGCTGCTGATGCCATACTCTTCGGTTTCCGGCTGCTGCTCGCCACGCAACACCTGCAACCAGCCGGGCGCTTGCTGCGCCTTGGCAAAATCAAACAAACCTGTGCCCAGCACTTTGTTTAGCGGCACCCGGCCATGCTGGCTGTACTCAATCTGCGCCGACGGATTGAGCTGACGCAGCACGGCGGTCAAAGCATCTAAAGCAGATTTACTGACCAAATCTGTTTTACTGACTACCAGCACATCACAGAATTCCACCTGATCAATGAGCAGATCTGCGACAGTGCGCTCATCCTCTTCTCCGAGGTGTTCGCCACTGTCTGCCAACAGACGGGCTTGTTGATACTCGGCCATGAAATTCACGGCATCAACCACTGTCACCATTGTGTCCAGCCGGGCGATATCAGCGAGAGTTTTGCCGTCTTCGTCGGTGAAAGTAAAAGTTTCGGCGATGGGCAAGGGTTCGGAAATACCAGTAGATTCAATCACCAGATAATCAAAGCGCCCTTCCCGCGCCAACGCCTGCACTTCAATGAGTAAATCTTCCCGCAAGGTACAGCAGATACAGCCGTTACTCATCTCGACCAATTTTTCTTCCGTGCGATTGAGTTGAATTTCTTTTTGCACGGCATGTGCATCTATATTCAGTTCGCTCATGTCATTGACGATCACCGCGACTTTCAAGCCGGCGCGATTTTGCAGAATATGGTTTAACAAGGTGGTTTTACCGGCGCCTAAAAAACCGGATAACACTGTGACAGGTAACAAGGGTGTTTGATGATGCATAACAGCGGCCTGAAAGATTCTTTGAGATGTTATATTATAACAATATCCAGATCGATTCCAGCATCCGCTGACAGGACGAAGCCCGCATGAGCAACCATTCAGGTAAAAAAGCCCGCAATGCGGGCTTGGTGTTTTATTGGCTGCGGTTATTGATAAGACCAGTTCTGCGTCACGCCGCTGAAGCTGCTGTAAGCGCGTAAACCAACATGCCAGACACCCGCCTGCGGGTTATTGATCACACAACTTTCAGCATTGCCATTTTTGTATGGCCGGCACTGGTAGCTGCTGGTGGTCGGTTGACTGCCAAAACGAACATAAAGGTCTGCATCACCAGTGCCGCCGCTGATTGTGACCGTCAGTTTGGTCATGCCGGCCGGGACCGTAATAGTATTGCGTGTCCAGTTGCCGGTAGTGGCAGCCAGATTGGTTAAGGTGCCGGAATTGCCACCGGGTGGTGTTACAGTGCCACAATCTGCGGTCGTTACACCAACCGCTGAGAATGCCGCAGCAACATCGGCAGTGTTGTAGCCTTTGTCTTTGGTTGCCTTACAGACACCGTTGGCAGCTGACACAAAGGTTGCATTCGAAGTCCAATAGACCTGGTTGGCGACGGTGAATACTTCAAAGGCTTTGCGGGTATTCCAGCCGGATTTGTTGGCTAACAGGTAAAAGGCTTTGTTGAACACGCCGGAGCTGTGATGCACATCCATACCGCTGGTGTAGTTGCTGGCGTGACCGATAGAGCGACCGTCTTTGGTCGGGTCGTCCATATAACGTAAGGCGCCGGTGCTTTTGAAAATGTCAGCACCGACCTGCCAGTCGTTGCTGCCTTTCATAAAATATTCGGCAGCTTCACCGGCCATATCCGAGAATGCCTCGTTAATGCCACCGGATTGTGCGCTGTAGACCAGGCCGGAGTTAAACTCAGTGAAACCATGGCTGACTTCGTGCGCAGAGACATCCAGACTCACCAGCGGATAGAACCGGCTGGCGCCGTCACCGAAGGTCATTTGTGTGCCATCCCAGAAGGCATTTTCATAGTTGCTGCCATAATGCACACGCATTTTCAGCTTGGTGTTCAGCGGATTCACATTGAACCAGCTCTTATACATATTAAACACCACACCACCAAAATAATGCGCGTCATTCAGTGGTGAATAGGCGCCATTAATGGCTTTAAAGGTGTTATTCGGGCAAGTGAACTGGTGAATACTGCCACCAGACGTGGCGCCATTGAGGTTAATGGTATCAACATTGGCGTTGGTCATCCGGCAATTGGCATCAACATCCAGATAGCCGTAAGTTGTGCCGTACTGATATTGGCCGGTTTTGCTGTTGCCGCCAGGCCCGGTCGCATTGGCATGAGCGATGCCATCCCAGCTTTGCAGCACTTTACCGCTATTGGCGTCGATAATGCTGTAAGGCCGGCTCGGATGCTGGCCTTTTTGCGTCAGATAATGCGTGATGTAGACCAGCCGGGCCGTGTCGTTCTGATCCAGATAAACCCAGAGTTTGGCGTTGGCGCTTTGTGCACTCAGTTCGGCCTGCAGTGTGGTTTGCTCATCAACGGACAACGCCTGCAGACTTTCCCCGCCGCGGCTGGCCAAAATCGCCTGCTCCGGTGCCAGTGCCGGGCGCGCGTCCGGTAAATCGTCTTCGATCCCGGTCACCACAGTGCCGCTGATATCGCTGTATTGACCATTGGCGTTAATCGCCGCCACGTTGTGGCCCCAAACCGGAATGCCACGGAATTGTTGTTGATAACGACTTTTCAGTTTGCCGTCGAAGCGTTTGATTTGTTGCAGTGCTTTAAAGCTCATCGTGTCAGCACTGCGATCGCTTTGCGTGCCGTCCAGACTACTCAGCGCCTGACCATTTAGCAGATTGGCAGCCGGGACAACCTGGGCAGCTTGCAATGGCGCGCAGAATGCCAGGGTCACGGCGATGGCCAATGGGCTCAGATGTGGTAATTTCATGAGGTTTCCTCTTAGATTTTTTTATCAATAATGTTCCTGAATACCGCGCTGATACAGAGCGGCCCAGCTAACATAGACAAGAAAAACCCCTTAAAATTAACATCATATCAATATCAGTAATTTATTAAGTTCTTATCAACCCCGTCACATCATGCTGTCACCAAACTAGTTTTCACCAGCGCTGTTTCCCCGGCAAAACTGGGATAAGATGATGGTTTTTCTGGCGGGATCTGCGAATGGAACAGCTTTTTCACTGGTTTGATTTAATGGGCATCGGTGTGTTTGCCATCGCCGGCACACTGGCCGCCTGGCGCAAACAAATGGACGGCTTTGGAGTCATAGTGCTCGCGACGGTCACCGCGATTGGCGGCGGCACTCTTCGCGATCTGATTTTGGACGTACCGGTCATTTGGCTCAGTGACAACAGCTATTTCTACGCCATTTTTGGCGCTACCGCGCTGACCATTCTGTTGGTGCGCAAACGTCTGACGATTCCAAACAATGCGCTGCAAATCGCCGACGCTATAGGTCTGGCATTTTTTGTCGTGATGGGCGCGCAGAAAGCGCTGGCATATGGCACCTCAGATTTTGTCGCCATCATGATGGGTACTATGAGTGGGGTCTGCGGGGGCATGATCCGCGATGTACTGTGCCGGGAGATCCCGCTGGTGTTTCGTGGTGAGCTCTATGCTGTCACCTGTATTTTTGGCGGCCTGGTTTATACCCAGTTACTGAATTTACAGGTTGCTGCATTGCCGGCAATGCTGGCCGGCATGCTCGCCTGTCTGCTGTTGCGGCTTGCCGCTATTCGCTGGCATCTGACTATTCCGGTATTTGGCCGCAGTGGCCAGATAGGCAAGTAACCAGCCTTTCAGCAGCAAAAAGCCCGCAGCAGCGGGCTTTTTTCATAGAAGCAGAGAGATGCCTTGTTACGGCAAATCTTTGTGCAGCTGCACCGGGTTCGATTTCTTACGCAGGCGGATATTAATCATCTCAACACAGCAAGAGAACGCCATCGCGAAGTAGATGTAACCTTTTGGTACATGTACATCAAAGCCTTCAATCATCAAAGTGACGCCGACCAAAATCAGGAACGACAGTGCCAGAATTTTAATAGTTGGATGGGCGTCAACAAAATCACCGATAGGCTTGGCGGCAAACATCATCACGCCGACCGCGGCAATAATCGCAATCGCCATAATTTCGATATTATTGACCAGGCCAACTGCGGTGATCACTGAATCTAACGAGAACACGATGTCGAGGATCATAATCTGGATCAGCACCATCATCAGGCTGTTGGCCACCACTTTGGGCGCGCCTGGCTCTTCATCAGCACCTTCCAGACTATGGTGGATTTCCTGCGTGGATTTCGCTAACAGGAACAGACCACCGCCAATCAGAATCACGTCACGACCGGAGATATCATTGCCAAGCACCGTAAACCAGGTTTCGGTTAGACCCATCACCCAGGAGATCGAGAACAACAGCGCCAGCCGGGCAAACATCGCGAGGCCTAAACCCAAACGACGAGCAAAAGCACGTTGCTTTTCCGGCAACCGGCCAACCAAAATTGATAAAAAGATAATATTATCAATACCTAATACGATTTCTAATGCGGCAAGCGTGCCCAGTGCAATCCAGGCCTCCGGACTTGCAATCCACTCAAACATATCGATCTCACAAATTAAGCTAAAAACTGCCGGCTAGTTTACTTGCGAAGCTCTACGCTGCCAATGAAAACGTGGCTTAGCCGCAAGCGAGCCTTGCTGCGGTGAACGTCAGCAGCAACAGGTTAAAGACCACGACGCTGCAGTTGCCGCTCTGTTATGCTGGATTTTTCAACAGTTTCAGGAACAACTGGATGCGCACCTTTTCTCTCACTTTGCTCAGTACCGCTTTGTATGTTGTGTCAGCGCAGGCTGCTGTGGATGCAAAAACTGCATTACCGCAATCAGTAGCCAGTGATTATCAACAACATCTGGGCGCCTTATTTACCCACTTTCACCAGAACCCGGAACTGTCGCATATGGAGGTCAACACGGCCGCGCGGCTGGCGAAAGAACTCAAAGCGGCCGGTTTTGAAGTGCACACCGGCATCGGCAAAACCGGTGTGGTTGCCATCCTGAAAAATGGCCCGGGGCCATTGGTGATGATGCGCGCTGATATGGACGGCCTGCCGGTTGAAGAAAAATCTGGCTTGCCGTACGCCTCCAAAGTGAAAACCAAAGATTGGGACGGCCACGATGTCTCCGTGATGCACGCCTGTGGCCATGACGTGCATATCACCAGCCTGGTTGGCACGGCCCGACAAATGGCGGCGCGGAAAAAAGACTGGTCCGGCACCCTGATGTTAATCGGGCAGCCGGCCGAAGAGCGTAGTGGCGGCGCTTTGGGCATGGTGCAGGATGGTTTGTATCAGAAATTCGGTAAACCGGATTATGCGCTGGCATTTCATGTATCCAGTGAAATTGAAGCAGGTAAGTTGGTCGCTGTAGAAGGCTCGCCTTATTCCGGTGTCGACAGCGTCGATATTATTATTCACGGTGTTGGTGCCCATGGCGCCAGCCCGCATCGCGGTAAAGATCCGATAGTGCTTGGCGCGCAGATTGTGTTGGCTTTGCAAACCATTATCAGCCGGGAATTGCCGCCGAAAGAGCCGGGTGTTATCACTGTTGGTTCCTTTCAGTCCGGCACCAAACACAACATCATCTCAGACCAAGCCGTGCTGCAGCTGACGGTGCGCAACGACAATATGGAAACGCGCGATCAGCTGATTGCGGCTATTAAGCGGGTCGCGGTGAATATGGGACGGGTCGCAGGCCTGCCGGAAGACAAACTGCCGGAGGTGATAGTACGCGATGGCACCACACCACCGACCGTCAATGACATTCCGCTGACGCAGCGCCTCAAAGCCACCTGGACCAAGCATATGGGTGCGGATATTTTTGATCAGAATTACAAACGGCTCGGCATGGGTGCAGAAGACTTTCCGTTCCTGACGACAGACCCATACATCCCCAGTGTGTACTTTGCCGTCGGCGGCACACCGGCTGCGGCTTTTGCCGCGGAGAAAAACGGTGGGCCTGCCGTGCCGAGCCATCACAGCCCGTTATTTAAAATCGAACCTGAACCTGCAGTTCGTACCGGCGTGGAAGCGACAGTGCGGGCTCTGACTGATTTGCTACAGGCACCGCGCTAGTTCGTTGTCGTTTTGAGCTGTTCTTTGTGTTCCAGCAGCTGATATTTGTCTTTCAGCTGCTGGATAGCGCGCTGCTGTTGGCGCAAAAAGCGGTTAAATTCAATGATAAGCCCAGGTTGATTCACACTGGATAACAAAAACGGCAACTCAGAGAAGGGCAAAGTGTCAGCCGCCACCAACGCACCCGGCTGGCCAATCCGGCGCAGGTATTCATTGGCGACATTCAGTTCAATCGACGCACCATGCACCCGCCCTCTGAGCACCAACCCCAAAGCGGACGCGCTGTCTGCGACATCCACCATGCGAAATTTGTAGCGCTTTTGCAACTCCAGCCAGCGATGCGGCGCAAAACCGTGGATCACAGCCAGGGAGCGGAACTTTTCCAGCGGCATTTGCTGGTTTTGCGGTAACACTATTGTGCTGCCTAAGGTGTAAATCACCGGATCACTAAAAGTCTTCGGATATTCCGCCACCATGTACTGTTGCCAGGCCGGATTGTCCGGATAAACCAAATCTATACCGCTGTTGGCTTCCTGATACAGGCGTTTGACTGGTAATGCTGAAAAGCGGATTTGATAACCGGCGGTTTTGCCAAACAACTGCATCAAATCGTAGAAGAAGCCACGCTGCTGGCCGCTGCTGAAATCGAAATGCGGGTAATAATCGATTTGTTCAATACCGACCACAATGGAGCGGGGTTCAGCTTTGGCAAGCGCAGACCAACACAACAACACTGCAGCCAGCCAAACTTTCATACGACATACTCCGGAATTGTCAGAAATAATAATCAAAGCCTAACTGAATATAATCATCCTGTCTGAACCACCAGGTCGGCTGTTGCAACGACATGGTTTGAAAAAACCAGGCATCCAGCCGCAAGCGCAGATTGTTACTGAAACGCATCGAGGCTTCAAGCATGCCGCTGCGGGTGCCACCATTTTGTAAATCCTGAGCGATGCCAAATAATAGCTCGCTGCCGGCTTCATCATTCAGTGCTACGCGCACACCGGCAAACAGATCGCGTTGCCCCGGAACCGGCGCAAACTGCCCGCGGTTGTCGTATTGATATTCTAGCAACCAGCCCAGGTCCACCGCCGAATCAAACACACCAACATTGGTGTATTCAAAACCGGCCACCGCGGCGGTGAAATTGTCGATATCGCTGCTACGGCGGATCGCTTCAAGCTTCCAGATCCAGCTGTCGACAATCCACTGGCCTTCCAGTCCCCACTGCTGCATTTGTTCGTAATAGGGTACCACCGCACTACCCTGACCCACCGGCATAAACCGCGGGTCCCGGTTAGTGCCGGTAAAATACGACAGCGCCAGGTCGATTTGGTCGATTTGTTGGCTGTAACGCAGCGCCAGATCTACATGCTGCTGTTCGCGCGACGACTGATACACAGCGTCATCGACTAACACCGGCAATGGCAGCCGCAAACGGCCTTGTTCGCCGCTTAAGGTACGCTCCCGAAAATATGGCAGCACAAAACTTTGCAGATTGCCCCAGTCACCGCTCAGGTTGAGTTGTAGCAGCGGCTGGCCCAGTTTCGATTCACCATCGACCGCATCCACCCAGTCAGTCTGGTTGATGATATCCACCAGATGGATCGACTCGGTCACACCCCAGAAAATTTTGTCGACGCCGGCTTTAAACTCCCAGCCATCGCCTACGCTCAGCCAATAAGCCTGACGCAAATCAACCAGATTGCGTTCACTATCGCGTTGATCCCAGCGCAGGTACGGACTGACTGTCCAGCTGCTGCGCTCATCTTCGGATTGCCAGTACCATTCGACCAACGCGCTGCCGCTTAATGCACTGCGGCTTTGGCCCTGTAAGCCGCGCTTGGAGAACCAGCGCCAGTCCAGCCCTAAAGTGGTATCAGTTTGCAAACGTTCAGTCCAGTCACTGCGGGGTTCACGCGTGAGCACTGCCGGCGCTTCAGCGATGTCCGGTGCAGATGGTTCTGGTGGCAAAGGCGCCAGTGGCGCTGATGCCGCCGAAACGGGGGTCGCTTCGACCACGGCGGCAGGTGTTTCTGCCGGCGCAGCTAACAGCACAGGCACGGCTTTAGTTCGTTGCTGCACTTGCCGGGCTAAAGCCGCAGTGGCCTGCGACGACAAACCACCGGTTTTACGCACTGCAACAGCGCCCTGCGCACTGCCGGCCGACGCTTGCCGGGTGGCAACCCATTGCCGCCAGGCCACGGCATCCGCTTCGACTTTTTGTTCGGCACTGAGCGCATCCACGGCAGCAATTTCAGCGGCGGTTGGTAGCTCCAGCACAGCACCCAGTTTGACGTGATGCACGTTGTTACCAATAAAAGCGGTCGGATTTTTCTGTTGCAAAGCAACAATGGCCTGATACATCGAATACGGTGCATCGCCACGGGCGGCGCGGGCCAGACTCCATAAAGTCTCATTGCCGGTGACAGGCCCGATGGTTGCGGCGTGCGAGGGTGTGACAGCGGCCAAAGCTGCAGCACATAACACCCAACAGATATTTAATTGCATGATTCGGTTCCGGGATCTGACACTGCCTACGTCTCAAAGCTGCTTTCAGCATGGCTGAAAGCCAGATTTTTACCAACTGGACAGCACGGCGAAACAACAAACTCAGCAAATCTCGGGCCAGACCGCAGATTTGCTGAGTGACTGAGCTTAACGGCTGCGTTGCAGGGCATTGGTGTCAAAATCAGCATCGGTACGACCTTTGCCAAACTCAATGTCGCGCACGAGTAAATCGGTACTTTTGCCGGTTTGATGATTGGTCATCTGCAGTTTCAGCGGCCGCCAGTATTTATTCAGATACTGCTTGTAGTCACTCATCACCAGAGTTTTTAACAGTGCATTTTTTCGGTCATAGAATTCGATTTTGCGCGCGCGATACTCAGCCTGATCAATCCACACCACACTTTTGCTGTAGCCAGAAAATTCGTCGAGCGGCACCTGCTCCACCACAAACACCGCTTCGCCGTTTAGCTGCTCATCACGCAGCCAGGTAAATTTGAATTTCTCCAGTTCAAACGAACTTAAGTCTTCATAGGCAAATTCGCTGGCCATAAATGGGCCGGATTTATTGCGCGACGCAATACGTTTGACCCGCTTCACCGAAGGCAGATACAGCCATTGGTCGTCCGGTTTACCGGTATGCGAGTGGTTCAGAAACGCCGTACCACGCACATCTTTCGGTTCGTCAAAAATGGTCAGGCCTTTGTCGCCGTCGTTGGCGACTTCCAGACTGATGCTGCGGATCTCGCGGGTACTTTCTTCGCCTTGGGCATTGCGCAGCACCATAGTGGTTTTGGACTCGCTGTCTTTCCAGCCCTCGTCACGTTTTTTACGTTCAGTGGCGATTTGCAGCCCCTTGCCGCCATCGTCGGCCAGCACAGGCATGCTTAACAAACCAGTGGTTAGCCAACTGGCACACAACAAGCCGGACAACAGCTTTATCCAGATGTTTCGAACCTGCGGGCGATGACAGATCAGCAAATGAGTATTCATATCAGACTCCGTTCGGATGAGTTGCGGCAGGTGCCGGGGAATAGGCTTTGCGGTCCAGCTTCAGCAGCACCGCCGGTAAAAACAGGAAATCGACAATCAGCGCGATCAACAAAATGATGCCGGTGAGCAGACCCATATCAGAATTCAGCCGGAAATCTGACAACAGCAGTACCGAGAAGCCAATCACCAGTACCACAGTGGTCACGACCAAAGCCCAGCCCACACTGTGGAAGGCGTAACGCACCGCATCTTCGGCATTTCGACCATCCTGTCGGGCGTGCTGATATTTAGCGAGAAAATGAACGGTATCGTCGACGATAATGCCGAGGCTCATCGAAGCAACCACCGACAAACCTAAGTTGATTTCGCCGGATAACAACTGCCAGACACCAAAACCCAGCAGGGCCGGTATCATATTCGGCAATAAACTGATAGTGCCCAGTTTCCAGGAGCGCAGGCTTAACACCAACAGAGCGGAAATCAACACAGCCGCCAGCGGCAGGCTTTGCATCATGCTGGCCATATTGCGCTCACCAATATGCGCAAACATCAGCGCAGTGCTCGATGCTTCAATCGAATATTGCGGATATTGCTGCCGGAACCAGGCAATAGTTTTGTCTTCAATCGCCGTCATTTCTTTACTGCCAAGGTTTTGCATCGTGATACCAACCTTGGTGGCACTTTTATCCATATCCAGCTGATTGCTTAAATCCAGACCAAAAGGTAACGACATTTCGTACATCAGCAGATATTGCGCCGCCAGCTCCTGACTTTCCGGCAGCCGGTAAAAGGCCGGGTCGTCACCATGCATACTCTTATTCAGCCGTTTATAAGTGTCGCTGATCCGGCTTACATGGGTCACTTCCGGTAAGGTCTGCAGATAATCGCCAAAAGCATCAATGGCGGCGATAAATGCCGGATCATTGACGCCAGATTCACCGCCGCTTTCGATGGCAAAATCCATCAGCGACACGCCACCTAGTTTTTCTTCCAGCAAATCAACGGCCTGACGATACTCCGTCTGAGTGGAAAAATATTTGACTGCCTCGTCATTCACGCGGTTTTGCAACGTCAGATAGCCGCCCGCCAGCGTCAGCAGCACAGTGCCAATTAAAATAGGCCCGGGCCGGCGGATGACAAATTCCGCTAAACGGTCCATACCACCAAAGGCTTTGGAATCGTGGCCTGCGCTGATTGGCAATAACGCCAGTAACGCTGGCAACAACAGGATGGTTAATAACCAGGCCAGCATTACGCCCACGGCCACCATATTGCCGAAGTCACGCAGTATAGGCACTTCAGAGAAATTCAGTGTCAGGAAACCAACCGCCGTCGTCGCACTGGTGATAAACACCGGCATAGTATTTATCGCCATGGCCTGGCGGATCGCATCAGGTTTAGACTGGCCTTGCCGCATCAAAAACTGGCAGGAAGCTATCAGATGTACACTGTCCGCTACAGCGAGCGTCATCACCAGGGTCGGCACATTCACCGTGGCGGTGCTGAGGAAAATGCCGGCCCAACCGGCCAGGCCGAGCGTCGAGCTGATGGTCAGAATAATAATAATTACCACAGCAAGCGCCGCGAGCGCAGAGCGCAGCATCAACGCCAACAATACAATGATAGTGACAAACATCAGCGGAACGAGAGCGCTGGCGTCATGCTGCGCTTCGGCGGTAAAGGCATTGTTCAGCGCTATCACGCCAGCCAGTTTAAAACTGACGGTCGGATGTTCTTTTGCCAACTGTTCGGTCAAAGCCGCCACCGAGGAATAGACGTCCGCGACTTCTTTATTCTGGTCTTTCTCCGGCAACTGCACCGTGATGTTCACTGCAGTCATGCCGCCGTCTGCCGATACCAACCGCTTCAGCAACGCCGGTTCATTAAGCACAACTTGTTTGATTTTACTGATTTTTTCTGCCGAAACATCCGCCACATCTAATAGCAAATCTTCGACAAGTAAGTCGTCCTCCTGCGCTTCAGTGTGCTGAAAATTAGTGATCGAATCAACGCGCAACGAATAAGGCGTTTGCCAGGCGGCGTCGGTAAGCTTTTTCACCACGGTCAACACTTCTGGCGTGAACACATCCCCCTCGGCCGGCAACACCGCCACCAGCATATTGTCGCTTTTATTAAACTGCGCCTGCATCCGCTCAAACGCCTGCATCTGTGGATTGTCAGCCGAGAAAAAAATCCGGAAATCACCGCGGAAATACAGATTTTTCGCGCCCCAGCTAAATAAAACTGTCACCAGCAAGACCAGGAACACCGCCAGCCAAGGCCTTTTTACAGAATTGTCTAACCAGGGATGATTCATGTGGGCTCCTGTGTTTGGTTCAACGTCGGGTGAATGAGGGGATCGGACATCAGCTGTTGACTGAAAATCAGGCCGATGCGGTGCCAACTGGCCTGATAATCCCAGTCTGCCGACAAAGGTAACCAGCCCATGCCATCAAACAATAAATTAATGCTATGAATGTTGATCTGTCCCGCCTGAAGGCCAGCAAACAAACCTAGCTGGCGCAGCGGCGCAAACAGCGCATTACAGCCAAAAGCCAGCGCCCAGTTGATAAAGGAATATTGCTCCACCGCAGCCCCGGCAGGCAAAGTTAAACTACCGTCCGCCAGCGCTGCTGACAGGACGGTCTGGCACATGGTCAATAATTCTGTTTCCAGCTGCTGACGGCGTTGTAGCCGCTCTGGTGAACTTTTTTCCATCACCCCCGGTGTGGCAGCGGTCAATAAACATAAAAACAAGGTCGGTTCGGCGGCGCTGAAACGATGATAAGCATAATGCAGAGCCAGCGCGCGTTCCCGGCTATGGCCGTTAAAGTTAAGTGCTAATTGGAAAAGATGTTGCAGCCGCTCTAATGAGTCGACGCTGAGGGCAGTCAGCACGTCTTCTTTGCTGCTGAAATGATTATATAAAGTGCCTTTGGACACGTCAGATAAAGCCGTCAGCCGGTCCATGGTCAGGCCGGCAAAACCGTCCTGCCGTAAAATCTGCTGCGCCAGCTTCAACAGCGCCTGCTCCCGGAGTTGCCGGGCCCGGCTACGCGAGTTTTGCATTGGTGGCTGGGGGAGCATTGGACGATACCGAAAAAAGTTGACGGATCGTCATTCTAGGTGAAAACCGCCGCAACGCAAGTTGAAAACGGAAAAATCAACCCGAGCCCGAAATCAGGGCTCAGGGCTCAGAAGCGCCAGTACATTGGGGTAAACAGCAACAATACAGTCAGAATCTCCAACCGGCCTAATAACATACCGAAACTCAGCAGCCATTTGGCCCCTTCCGGCAAGCTGGAGAAATTACCATCAGGGCCAATGATCGGCCCAAGCCCCGGGCCGACGTTACTGATCGCCGTCGCAGCACCGGTCAGCGCCGTGACAAAATCCAGTTCGTACATCGATAAACCGAGCGCCAGCGCAGCAATAGAAGCGAAATAGATAAAACAAAACGCCAGTACTGAACCCAATAACTGGTCGTTTACCGGTTTGCTGCCATATTTCTGCACCCAGACTGCATTCGGATGTACCAATAATTTAAACTGCTTGATTAACAATAATCCGGCCAGCTGGGTGCGGAAAATCTTCAGGCCACCGGTAGTTGACCCTGAGCATCCCCCGGAAAAGGTTAAATAAAAGAACAGGATCAGCGCCAATCCACCCCAGGCCGCATAGTTTTCGCTGGCATAACCACAAGTCGTAATGATGGAAACCACGTTAAAAGTGGTGTGAGTCAATGCATCAAGCAAAGGCCGGTCATTATGATGGTGCTGATACAAGGTCAGTAAAATCACGCTAAAAGCGGTAATGGCTAAAAAGGCCCGGACCTGAGGGTCACGTAACAACAGCCATTTGTGACCTCGTACCGTGCCTACCAGTAGTACCAGCGGCAGCGCCGACAGCAGCATAAATAACGACGAAATCCACAGCAGCGCCGGTTTATCGTTAAAGTGGCCAAAAGATGCGTCGTAATTGGCAAAACCACCGGTGGCGACTGTCGTCATGCCATGGGTAATAGCATCAAAGCCATTCATGCCAAACAGATAAAACAGCGTCATACAGCTCGCCGACATGGTTAGATACACCACGCCAATCATCAGACTCAGACTGGAACTACGCGGCAGAATTTTTTCAGAAATATCCGAATTTTCGGTTTTAAATAACTTCATCCCACCGATTTTTAACGCCGGTAAAATGGCAATCGCCATCACGATAATACCAATGCCACCAATCCACTGCAGCACCGCGCGCCAGAACAGCAGGCCTCTTGGCATGTTATCCAGCCCTTTGAGCACTGTGGCTCCTGTGGTGGTGATCGCCGACACAGTTTCAAACACCGCGTCAACATAACTGAGCTGCGGCAGCACCAGCACAAAAGGCAAAGTGGCAAATAAACAAATCGATACCCAGCATAAGGTGGTCAGCAAAAACAGCTGGCGTTTCATCAGCACAAAGTCATGCCGGCCTTTGTAGACCAGGCTATAACCGACGCTGACCGTTAACAGGCTGCTGATGAGGTAACTCCAGAAACTCTGCTCATCGAAGTACACTGCGACACCAGCGGTCAGCAGCATAAACATCGACAAAATCACCAGCAGATATCCAATCACCCGGTAAAACAGATAACGACTTTTTGCAGTTTGTACTTCAATGCGCATGAGGGCCCGGGATTAATGCAGTCAGAAAATTGGATCAACACAAGATAGTTCAGTGTAGCGGCTTCTTGGCACAGAAGAAAGGCTGCCCGAATGGCCTGCCACAGTGAATTAGTTTGCATTTATTTAACATTGGGCTACATCTTTAGATCTGTGCAACAAGCAAGGACGCTGATGACACTGGCATTCATTCACAGCCGGGCGCGGCTCGGACTGCAGGCGCCGCCCGTGACTATCGAAGTACATTTGTCTAATGGCCTGCCCGGTTTTCAGCTGGTTGGGCTGGCGGAAACCACAGTGCGGGTGTAGCTAAAACCATATACTGGCATATGGCACTCATGTAAAACATACACTTAGAATGTTTTCGAAACCATACTTTAACATAAAATGTATGCATAGTCTGACAAATCGAGGCACCAAAAAACCGTTAATCATTTTTGTGTAATTAAATGACATAAGCTTATTTGCTCAGTTCAGTTCACATATCAGTTCTCATTAATTTCTTTTGCATGTCACTGAAAGCACCACTTCTTTGGTTTGCGGCTTTGTGCCAGAAGCGGATATTACAATGTGCAGGTATTAAAGTCCGCTATTAGTCGTTAGCAGAACGTTAGTGTAAGGGCGATGAGCAGCGCAGCGGGTTATGGTCCCAGTATTCGGTGTAAATTATCTTGGCCGGTTTCAATATTATGCTGTAAAAATCATGGTAACAACAGAGTTTAAAATTAATCACTCATAGATAGTAATTTTTTGGTAATAGGTTTGCCAGACCTCACGCTAGTACAACCGAATAGGTATTACGACCACGTTGTTTACTTAAATACAGCTGCTGGTCTGCCAGTTCTATAATATTACTATCGTAGCCTTTCGCTTCATCGGCGACGGCAATGCCAACACTGATGCTCAGTTTGGTGGCGGGAGTTTGGGGGTGTGCGATATCTAATTCCAATACATGATGCAGCATCTTTTTTGCCACGGTTACTGCGCCATTTATATCGGTATCGGCTAGCAACACTACAAATTCTTCACCTCCATAGCGGGCGACCGTGTCAGCCTGTCGCCCGTTATGCTTTAGGGCACTGGCCACTTTACGTAAAGCATCATCTCCTGCTAAGTGGCCAAACGTATCGTTATATTTCTTAAAGTAGTCGACATCAATCATCAATACTGCAAGAGGACTCAGTTTACGTCTATGTTGGGCAAGTTGGATTGATAAAACGTTATCAAAATAGCGGCGGTTATAAATACCGGTTAACCCATCCAGATAAGCGAGAGAACGCAGTAAGTCAGCTTGTCTTTTCAGGGTTAAGTGAGCCTTTACCCGGTTACGTAATGTATTTGTATTAAATGGCTTTTGAATAAAATCGACGCCACCTGCATCCCAGCAGGCATCTTCATCCGTTTGATGCTGCAAGCCTGTGACGAATATGACCGGGATATCTGCCAGTTGTTTATCGGCTTTTAATTGCCTGCATGTTTCTAATCCATCCTGCTCAGGCATTACTACATCTAACAAAATGAGATCAGGCCGACTGTCGTGGCAAACTTTTATTGCCTGTTTGCCGCTTGTGGCCATCAGAATATTGTACTCGTTGCCTAAAACCTGAAAGACAATCTGAATATTAATAGGTTTATCATCGACAACTAAAATGGTTGCAGGGAATTGGCTGATAGCCACATTTGGTATAGTGTCAGCTGACATATAAACTACTCTTTGAATTGACTTAACATTTTATCAACTATCACGACTGCTTGCTCAAAAGCCAAGTTGACTAGAGCCTCTTCAAGCTCTTTATTTAGTTCAGGTGTTTGAGCCTGCAGTGACGGTGCCAATTGCTGATAAAGTGGCAACGCTGCCATGTTGGCAAGATTGAGATGTTGCTTTAGCGTCATTAACTGAGCTGCCTGTTCCGTCCGGCTAACAGGGGCTTGTGCGGTAGCTATTTGATGTTCCACTTGTAATAATTTCACCAAGTCTGTAGCGGTGTTAAGAGTTAACTTCAGTATATCCAGAACGTTGTTATCTACCTGATAACCGTCATCACTGTGCTCACGCAGCTCATCCTCCAAGCGGGCAGTAAGCTTTGCCAGATTGCTAAAGCCAAGTGTGCCTGCAGCACCTTTTAAACTATGAAACAACAATCGTGCATTACGACGGGTAAGTGTTTTATCCTCTAGTTGTTGTAATGCTTGCCTAAGGTCCTGCTCAAATTGCTTTAATACATTGACATAAATCGTCAGGGAATAACCAAGGCGCTGAACAGCAGCTTCGAGTTCAATATGATGCTGCTGGCAGAACGCTAACGCTGCCAGATCAAAATTCAGGTTTGATTTATTAACTTGTTTGACGTGAGGTGCTTTTTCTGCTTTATGATGGCTGAGAATTTTGGTCGTCAACTCGTTAAGATCAAAAGGTTTTGCGATGTGGTCTTGCATACCTGCTGCCAGGCAAGCGGCTATATCATCAGACATGGCGTGCGCTGTAATAGCAATAATCGGCAGCAACTGATGTCTAGGTAGCTTTCTAATCTCACGAGTGGTTTGATAGCCATCCATTCCCGGCATTTGTATGTCCATCAGTACCATATCAAAGTGCTCTGCCGTACTTTCCAGCATCTCTAACGCTTCCTCACCGCTGCTAGCAATTTTGATGGTCGCCCCTAGTTGCTGCAGTAACTCACTGGCAACCAGCTGGTTCGTCAAATTATCTTCTACCAGCAGTAAGGATATTCCCTGCAATGGCAGCTCGTGCGGGAGGGGGGAGGTCGGGAGCGACAGGTCGAGATCGCCAAAAACAACACTCTTTACTGCCTGTAACATCATATTTTTTGTAACAGGTTTAATTAAAAATCCATCAAGATAGCGCTCATAATCGTTATTTTGCTCATCGAGCAGTTCTTTTCCATGAGCGGTAATCATTACAATCAGTGAAACCACGCTACTATGCAATTCCCGTAGCTCGCGAGCGAAGGTTAGGCCATCTTTACCCGGCATACGCCAGTCTACGAAAACGACATCATAGCGAGTACTATCGCGGTGGGCTTGCTTGACTAATAGTGACGCCTCTTGCGCATCGGACGCAATCTTTGCCTGCCATCCCAACGAGACCGCAATACCTTGTAAAATTATTCGCGCACTGTCGTTGTCATCGACAATCAACACGCTCAACTTTTCATTACTACGAGTAAACGTTTGAGAGTTTTGGATCGCCCTCTTCTCCGCATTGCGTACGACGACGTTAAAGCTAAAGGTACTTCCACAACCAAATTCACTCTCTACGCCGATTTCACCACCCATCAAATTCACCAAGCGCTTACTGATGGCTAAACCTAAACCTGTCCCGCCATAGCGACGACTTATTGAAGAATCTGCTTGTTGAAAACCGGAAAAAAGAGCGTTCTGTTGCTCCAGCGTGATACCGATCCCAGTATCTTTAATACTGAAAGACAAGTTAATCTCGCCCTCTGGCAGTGATTGAGACCTAATTGAGATGAGTATTTCACCCTTATCAGTAAATTTTATGGCATTGCCGACCAGATTTATCAGGACTTGTTTAATACGGAAACTATCACCTAACAAATGCTCAGGCACATCCGCTGTGACATCGTATAGCACTTCCAATCCTTTTTGCTCTGCACTAGATGAAAAAACAAGGCCGATATCCTGCAGCAAATCCGTCAAACTAAATGGATGTGGGTCTAGCTCCAGGGCAAGAGCGTGAGTGCTCATATTTTGTTCGCCCCGAAATAAGTCATCAGAATTTTCTCAAGATAGTCTTCGTGTAAGAGTGCCCTTAATTGTTTTCGTGGCACGCTTAAGGCTTTGCTGGTTTCTGCTCTGAGCATGTTCAACGCCATATGCCTCAGACTGGCAAGATTGGTGGCCGCATGACCACGGTAAATCTGGCAATTATCTTCATCCATACTGACATCCAGCACCCAGTGCAGCTGGTTTTCTATACCCCAGTGTTCACGTACAGCACTGGCAAAACGGCCTGCGGTTAACTGAGCTGAACTGATGAAGTAGCGGTATTCCAACTCGCTTTTTTTTTGCTTCACCAATCGGTAACTAATGGCTAAACCTACTGTTTTTATACCACACCACTGGCTGCTCAGATGTTCAGGTAACAGGCTGCTGTCCAGCACATGGTATTCGCGGTATTCGATGCGGCCACGGCTTTGTTCAATAGACCCTTGCGACTCTGGTTGTGTTAACAGATGTTGAGTAAAAATAGACTGCACTGCGTCGTGCAGTTTTTCCTGATTGGCTTTGACCGCCAGCAAATAATCAGCGCCTTTATCAACTATCTTTTGCGCTATATCTTTCTGGCATCCCATCGCATCAATGCTCACCAAACAACCTTTGAGTTCCAGTAAATCCAGCAACTCTGGTATCGCTGTGATTTCATTTGATTTCTCTTCTGTTTTGACTTGCCCAAGCACCACACCATTCGCGCTGGCAAAGGCGCTGACCATATGAATAGCAGAGCGTCGGCTTGTACGGTTGTACGAACTGCACAGAGTTTTGCCGTCAATGGCAACGACCTGACCATCAGTCAGCACTGCAACGGCTTGCATCCACTGAGCAAAGCAGCGCTGTAATTGAGTCGGTTCTATCCGGGCGATAATACGTGCAATAGTGTCGTGAACTGGAACGCCTTCAGCAAAAAATCCCAGCTTCTGCAGCCAATGCAGCTTAGCTTCGCCAAAGTCTTCAATATCTTCCCAGCCTTGGCAGCCAGAAATCACAGCACAGAGGGTCAAAAACAGCACATCAAACAGCGGATAGGTGATTTTAGCGGACTGGCGAGTGTCTTCGATGCTGGAAAAGTGTTCAGAGAATACGTTCAGGTTCACAGAATTGCCCTTTTGCAAAAGGCAGTATCTGATCATAAGCTGGTGTTTGGGTCAACTACCAGCTTAGTTTGGTCAAAAAACGTTCGTGATCTTGCCCTGGGTCTAGCTCCAACTTACCGGCTTCAATTTTTGAGAAATCCAGAATATCATTTAACAAGGTAAGCAAAGACTTAGCTGCACTATAGGCTTTTTCTATATAGTCGGCCTGGCGTTGATCCAGCGTGCTGTTGGCTACCAATTGTAATAATCCCAGAACTCCATTCATCGGCGTGCGGATCTCGTGGCTCATATTTGCCAAAAACTCAGATTTTGCTTTATTAGCAGACTCAGCTTGTTCTTTTGCTTGTGCCAGTTCCGCTTCGTATTTAAGTTGTTTAGTTAAATCAAACGCGATACCAAGAAAGCCTGCTAGCTGACCTTGCTCATCTTTTAGTGCACTGACATTTAGTTTTACTTTCACCTGTTCACCGGTTTTTGTCAGGTAGGTCCAGCGCGCATTATCCGTTTGCCCCAGACGCGCTTTCGCTACAAGGGTTTCAAAACCGACCGCGATGTTGCTACCGAGCTCAGTGGTCAGCTTAGCGGCATGGTGCTCCACTTCTGCGGGCAGATGAAAAATAGACGGGGTTTGTTGGAAAAGGACCTCCTCTGCGCGATAGCCTAAGAGTTTTTCTGCTGCTGGATTAAAGGCCGTAATAATGCCTTCTTCATCGGTAGCGATAATGGCGTAGCCCGCGCTGCTAAGAATACTGCGCTGCAAGATATTAACACGTGAAATCTCCGCCGTTCGCAGTGCGACCTGCTGTTCAAGCTCAGCATTCGCTTTTAGTAAAGTTTGCTCTGCAATACTTGCCAGCTCCTGCTTATGACGGATTAACTGACTTCTGCGCATTAACATAAGTTGCAGTAGATACACGCCAAAGGCCAGGATGGTACTGACTACCATTACTTCAAAAAATAAGCTGGTGCCAGAGCGCAGTTGCAGTTCATTAATAAAGCGATTGGTTGGCGTAAGCGACAGCTGCCATTGGCGGCCAAATACAGAGAGATTTAATTTATGTTGTAGAGCAGCGTCGTAAGTGTCTTTCACTTCTTGGCTGAAGAACTCGATTGGCGTTTGTTCGGTAATGTCACTGATTTGCAGAAAGACATCGTTTTCCAGACCTGCAACTGAATTAAGGACTTCGTTAATCAGGATTGGGGCGTAACTCCAGCCAAATAAATGTTCAAGCCGTTGCCGACTATCTTGTGGCACGGTTGTTGTTTTATATACCGGCATTAACATTAAAAAACCCTGTTGAGCTCGCTCATTTGCTTGTACTAAGGTAATGGGCGCTGTTAACCTCACATCGTTATTGAACGCCGCATCTAATGCTGCCTTGCGGCGCATTGCTTCGGAACCAATATCAAGCCCCACGGCCTCTAGGTTGTTTTGCTCAGGTTCAATATAGGTGATCACAAAAAGGCTATCTTGGTGTGGCGTAAGCTGCCTGATTTGGAAGTTGTAGCTTGGTCGCTCGGCAGCCATCCGGTCTAGAAATGCCGCAGTTTGGTTTGGTTCAACTTTGATGATTAAACCAAAACCACGAGCCCCAGGAAACTCCCTTTTATAGTCTCGCACTTGCGTATAGGTCTGCATATCGTTGTAATCAAAATGCTCAGGGGATAGCGACATTACTGCACCACGAGTGCCGCGCAAACCATATTGATACAGCGTGACCTTTTCCTGAACCCCTTTTGCAATCAGATTTAACCTTGCAGTAACCGCATCACTAATTCGCTTTGCTTGGGTTTGTTGTTGCTGATCTACCATGGATGTTGCCACAAAGTAGCCAATAACTAATAACCCTAACGGTAGCCATAATGACATTAACCAACTGCGTAATGAAAATTTGGGAACAGAGATAAGTGACCGCATTTAATGCTCAGGAGGCTCCGATTGATATAAAAAGGGTAGGGCCGATAATTTAGATGGAAAACCAAAATCAAATTCAGAAACAATCCAGCAACTGATTTGCCTGTAGGACTCGCTCATTATGAAACAGTCGCACCAGCGCGCCGTGTTTTTAAAACAAGTTGAGCCAACCAGTAAATTAGAAACTTATTAAAAATATCACTCTAAGCTCAAAAAGCAAAACTTTCAAATTGCATTGAGCTTATGTCGATATGTATAGTCATATTTAATCTACAGAGCAAGGACAAATTAGCGCCCCCTAACATTGTCAATCCAACTTAATTGCGTGATCTACGGAAATCAATAGAAGCAGATCGCTTTGAAGATGATTGTTGTAGTAAAAAGTTAGCTTGCCTTACTGAGAAGCACGATCCGAGTGACAATCAACTCGACGAATGGATGCTGGACACTGTGGTTGAGACACATGCCATTTTGCGGTTAAAAGTCCGTCCAACTTCAGGCGTTAATGTCCGCTCTATCATATCAAGCAAAGCATACTTTCGCATGAGTACTATGATGCGGAGAGAAATTTCTGCTTTTCGCTCGTAGCTGCCTTCGGGTAGTTAAGGTAGATCCGTGCCAATTGCAGACATTCCAACTTTAAGGCTGTAAAGTCCGCTTTTAGGTGTTAGCAGAACGCCCGCCACAAACGCGAGCAACTTGTTGCGAGTTGAGCGCCCAAAGGGCGCGTTTTTGATGGCGATTGTTATAAGCAATTTTACTCAACATTATTTTCAATGGCCTTTAAAATAATTTCTGAATAGTCTAGAGCTGAACTAATTATTAATGTTGAAATACCAAACTCATGTTGTTCTTTCTCAAAGCAGCGAACCATTTCGTACAACAGCTCTGCAGAGTAATCTTTGGCGCTTTTGAGCCGCTTAAGCTCATCTACTGACAAATTAGATATGAAATCTACATTGATCTCAAATTCACCAGAATTCTCAATTAAAGTTCTGACCATCATTGGCTTGAAGTCGAGAACGCTATCTGATAAATGAATATTGAAGTTCCTCAACAGTTTGAGCATGTGAAATATCGGGTTTGATGACTTATAAAGACGATAAGCTTCTGGAACTGCATTTGGGTAAGTCTGCATGACATATTCTTCAACACCGACAAACTCAGATAACGCAGACCGAATATGTACGGCATCCTTTGCTTTTTTGCTTATAAAGTATTTATCGGAGTCTCCTCCGACTTTTGCTGCCATATAAATAATGCCACAGAATCGGTCATAAACCTCCGGATACCTCTTTAGGTCATCTGAAGGAGACGGGATCATTAAGTACCCCATTTGAATTTTTGGATAATTCTCAAAATCTAAATTCAAGAGCAGATCTGCCTTTGCTTATAACGCAAAGCACACGGGTGACGACCGCGCAGCGGTTGGCATCCCAGCGACCGTAGGGAGCGAGTGATGCGCATTGTTAGGTGCTTTTTTTGCCGAAACATAATATAAAGAAAATTAACATAGACCACATACTTATTAATGCAATCAATATACCCCATACATCCAAAGCCAACTTATTTATAAGAACAGCATTTAAGCTAGCGGCAAACATGACAACGATAACTCCCCACTCTCCCAGAGATTTGAAGTTCTTGTTAGTCTTACGCTCTAACCATCGCCCAATATTAAATAAAATAAGTCCAACAACAATTGATGAAATAACCGGTGCTAAATATTCCATGCTCTAGATCACCTAACGCCTGAATTAAGCCGCGCCGCGAAGCGGCGTCGGCTTGAATGAATTGTTAGGTGCCACTGACGGCTGCATCAGGGTTTTTGTCAGAGATAAGCCGTAGATCAATTCCGTGCTCAAGCAATGCCTTGCAGGCAGAGATTACGAGATTGAATCCCTCGGTGGAATCCAGTGCCTGCGCAACCTTTTCATCATCGGTTCCCGTGAAGCCTGAGGCGACGATAGAAACAAATGTTGTGTCATTGCCTTTAGGCGTAAAAGTCCATTCAACAGGCGTGGGCCATTCAATGGCAATTCTTTGGTTCTTCTCCAGCGCCGTGACCGTCACTTCCCCCGAGACGCCGTATTGATCCCAGTACCAGGTTACTGTCTTACCAGGAGCTAGTTGCCCACTGGAACGACTAAACCAAAATCTGGTGGTCACGGTGGGATCGACGAAGGCATTGAACACCTCCTCGACGGGTCTGCGGATAAGCATTGTTGCTCGCGCAACAGGCGACTTTATGAGTGTCATTTCAGCTCCCGAAAATCTGTGTGTGGCACCTAACGCCCGCAGCACGCGCGGCTTTGTAGTGGAGGCGCAGCCGAAACGAAAAAGCCGTCGCCGTGCCTGCGATTGTTAGATGCCTGACTGCTCAATGAACGCTAGTCTTGGATAATAGGTTAAGAATTGCCACACCGCTCACAATAAACCCGATACCAACAAAGCCCCAAGCGTCCAACTTCTGCCCATAAACACCCCATGCAATCAAAGTCACCAAAGCGATTCCCAAACCTGCCCAAACCGCATACGCTATACCTACAGGGATTGATTTAAGAGATAGCGAAAGAAAGTAGAAAGCAATTCCATAACCAACCAAAACCACAAGGGACGGGCCTAGTTTAGTAAACCCATTGGTAGATTTTAGTGCAGTAGTTGCAACTACTTCTCCAAATATTGCAATAGTTAAGAACATCCAATTTTTCATAAAAATTAACCCCTAAGCGTCAAGAAGGAGCCAAATTTTAAGGAACATTTTTTGAAAATGTCAGTCTTGTTGTAAAAAATTATCTGTGAGCAAACAACATCTAACAGTTATTATGTAGACCTCTCAGTAACATCCGAAAGGCAAAACAAATTTATACCTATGAGTTTACTGAAGATCAATAACTTAAGAAGCTAGTTAAGGACTTAATTTACTTTTAATTTACGACATTACTGAGACTTCTCAGTAATGTCTCCACCCCAAAACGGGGTAATATTATTAATATCAATGCCTTATCTTGGTTTAGCCTCCTTATCATCAGGTGTTACTGAGAAGTCTCAGTAACACACTCGATAATCAACAAAGGAGCTTACATGACTCGTTCACCTTTCCTTGAAAGCATCAGACAGGTTATGCGAACCAAGCATTACTCAATTCAGACTGAAAAAACCTATTTACTTTGGATAAAACGCTTCATTTTGTTTAACAAAAAACAGCATCCTAAGAACATGGGGGAACAAGAGGTAACTAATTTTTTGACATATTTGTAAGCGTCCGGCGATCACAGGTTGATGCTCTAATTTAAGTGTCCACTTATTTTTAGTGGACACTTAGTGTCTTAAATTGCGTCGCCAGGCTGGTTTGATAAGTCGATGTTCCAAGGCAGTAGCTCATCGATGCGGTTGATGGGGTGATTGCTGATACGTTTGAGTACAGCGGTTAGATAGTCATTTGGATTGATGCCGTTCAGTTTGGCAGTGCCGAGTATCGAGTAAAGCACGGCAGCACGTTGGCCTCCAGCGACCGAGCCTGCAAACAGGTAATTCTTCCTGCCCAAGGCGATAGGTCGTAATGACCGCTCTGCGCTGTTGTTGTCTAATTCGGCATAGCCATTATCGACATATGCAACCAGCGCATCCCACTGTTTGAGCGCATAGTGAATGGCTTTAGATAGCGGCGAGCCTTTCGATAAG
>Ga0247724_1000047_pt1 | contig 39321 bp, 30 predicted proteins | sample OKSTACKMC2E_FD_182776 | JGI IMG/M metagenome (GOLD analysis project Ga0247724, IMG submission 182776) | Subsurface sediment microbial communities from gas well in Oklahoma, United States - OK STACK MC-2-E | ecosystem: Environmental > Terrestrial > Deep subsurface > Rock core/Sediment | place... | reverse complement strand
GGAGCATTTAAAAGGCAAAATCGAGAAATATCAGGCAGAAAACTCACGGAATCCGTCGACCAATGACTTGATGATGATTATCGCAGTTGGTTTTGGTGTGGCAGGCCTGTCGCACTGGCTGGCCAATGTTATTGCGCCCTGGATTGAACAACATGCGCCAGAGCTGGCGATGTACAGCCTGACCAGCACTTTCTTCTGGATCGTGGTGTTGGCAACGACTTTTGGTTTGCTGTTATCCGGCACTAAAATGCGTCACCTGGAAGCCACAGGTGCGTCGAAAGTGGGTTCTGTGATGGTGTACATTCTGGTGGCGACTATCGGTATGCACATGGATGTGACCGCTATTGTGGACTACCCGGTGATGTTCCTGGTGGGCCTGGTATGGATCTCCATCCATGCGCTGTTATTACTCGGCATGATGAAGTTACTGAAAGCGCCGGTGTTTTATATGGCGGTCGGCAGCCAGGCGAATGTCGGTGGTGCGGCTTCAGCGCCTGTAGTTGCTGCGGCTTTCCACCCGGCTTTAGCGCCTGTCGGTGTGTTACTGGCGGTATTAGGCTATGCACTGGGCACTTACGGCGGTTATTTATCGGCGCTGATGATGCAGGCGGTCGCGCCGTAATTCAGTATCCCACAGTTGAAAAAGGAGCCTTGTGGCTCCTTTTTTTATTGGGCGGATTCAGCGCGCACAGGGCGCCGTCGATTCGCGGACCAGCAACTCCGGAATAAACACCGGCTGCTGTTCCACGGCGCTACGGGCACTACCGGGTCTGGTGTGGCGGAACAACAGTTCGGCCGCCTGTGCAGCGATAGTGCTGTTCGGCTGGTTGGCTGTGGTCAGAGGTGGCCAGGTCTGCCGTGAGAACGGGCTGTTTTCAAAGCCGACAATCGACAGCTGCTCCGGGATCTCAACATGGCTGAGCCGGGCGCTAAATAAAGCTCCCGCGGCAATTTCGTCGTTACAGGCGAAAATAGCGGTGGGTTTGTGCGCCATTGCCAGCAGATGTTTGGCGCCTTTGACTCCGGATTCAAACGAATAACTGCCCGGTACGACAAATTTTGGATTGGCCTGAATGCCGCGTTTGGTCAATGCCGCCTGAAAACCGGCCAGCCGTTCGCCACTGGAGCTGTGTTCTTCATCACCGCATAAAAACGCGATCTCGGTATGGCCCAGTTCCAGTAAATGATTGGTAATTTTAAAAGCGGCGGTGAAGTCGTCAATTAATACGCAGTTGGTCAGTTTCGGCGACGGCGTCGAACCGGAAATGATCCGGACGAAATCCACTTCAATCCGTTCCAGTGCTTCAGCAATTTCCGGCATTTCGGAGAATGGCGGCGTCAGTACTAACCCGGCGAGACGCGAATGCTGCACCACATCTATCACTTCCTGCACTATGTTGGCGGACTTGGCATTAGTGGGGTGGATCAGCAGTTCATAACCATGCTTGCGGCAGGTATCCAATAAACCCTTTTGCATATCAATCACATAATAAGCGTTCGGGTTGTCGTAGATATAACCGATGGTATAAGAGCGGGTACTGGCCAGATTTCGGGCGGCAGCATTAGGCTGATAATTCAGCTGGGCGATAGCCGCCGTGACTTTATCCAGCGTGGCCTTTTTCACCGACGGTTCGTTGTTCATCACCCGCGACACCGTCTTGATCGACACTCCGGCCAGCTCAGCGACGTCATTAATGGTTACTTTCATAGCGCTTCCAGGCAAATAAACCGCTGTCAGCAGGCCTGTCTGGCATAGACCGAACAGGCTGAAAATCCGCCCCCGTAAAGCAGGGAATGACAGCGGTAGTCATTTTGTAAGAATTATTGAACTAAGGGATACAACGTTTTGGCCAAAACAGCAATTGTTTATTTATCAAAAAATGAGCAATGGCGAGGCTGATATTTTTCTTAATTAAAAAAGATGAATAAATACATGGCATTATGGTTTGTTCGAACTGTGAGAGCCTGTAAATACAGCTGTCCTGGTCTAAAATCAGCCATAACTGAGGCCTTGTCTTAAGCGACAAAATCAGTCTAAAAAATCAGCGGATGGGGTTTGCAAAGTAAAAATAATTTGTGTATGTTGAGATTTAATGACAGCGTTGTCATTGCAGGACAGAAAAAAATTCATCGCACACGAAGAAAAACAGGAATGGGAGAAGCTTATGTCGCACAATAAAATGAATAAATGTGCCGTAGCGGTCAAACTGGGTCTGATGGTAGGTACTGTGGCGTTATCTGCGCCGGTATTCGCTCAGCAGGCACAGACTGATGGCGCGAAAAAAGATCAACAGGTTGAAGTGATTCAGGTGCGCGGTATCCGTGCATCTCAGGAAGCCAACTTAAACGCCAAACGTTTCAGCGACACTATCGTTGATGTAGTAACCGCCGAAGATATCGGTAAATTCCCGGATAAAAACGTGGCGGAATCTCTGTCTCGTATCACCGGCGTCGGCGTCAGCCGCGAGTTCGGTGAAGGCGAAAAAATTACGATCCGTGGCGCCAGCTCAGCAACCAACCGGACTTTACTGAACGGCCAGACAGTTGCAACCGCAGACTGGTTTATTCTGGATAACCCGGGCCGCAGCTTCAACTACACCATGTTGCCATCGGCACTGGTACGTGACCTCGAAGTCTACAAATCTCCCGAAGCCCGCATTGATGAAGGTTCGATCGGTGGTACCGTTATTCTGAAAACGCGCCGCCCACTGGATATGGATGCCAATTCGCTGACGCTGTCGCTGGAAGGCCAATATTCTGATATGTCAGAAAAAACTGACCCGCAACTTGGCGCCATGTATTCATGGAAAACGGATGATGAGCGTTTTGGTGTGTTAGTTTCAGCGATGAAACAAGATCGCAACCTGGTGCGTGAAGGCTTTGAAGTGCTGTCATGGCCGGTTGATGCAAAAGGCATGTCTTATCCGGGCGTGATGGGTGTGCCACGCTTTGTGCAAAAACGTGAGCGTGAAACGGCTTTTGTTGCTTTCCAGGCGCGCCCGACTGAAGCGCTGGAAATGACGTTAAATGTATTAAAGTCAAAAGTTGATGCTGACAACCACAACGCTAACTATCTGGTGTGGACAGGCAACGACGTGGTGGCGAATAAAGTTACTGACAAAGCGGTGGTTGATAACGCGCTGGTAGGCGGTAAAGTCGCAGCCGGTCAAATCGGTTACAACTTTATCAACCGGGTTGCTTCGACTGAAACACAATCTGTTGACCTCGATGTGAACTACGACGCCGGCAATTTCAAAGTCCATGGTCAGGTCGGTCGTACTGACGCCGAAGGCGGTACCTTACGCGAAACGTCATGGGAATATATCAACACCGCGTCTGGTTACAGCTTTGATTTGAGAGGCGATAAACCAACAGTGAATACCGCTGTAAATGGTTCTGACGGCAGCAAATTCACTCCGGGCTGGATTTGGGGTGGTGAAAAACCAACGACTGACGAAGAAACTTATGGTCAGCTGGATTTTGATATTCCGGTGAGCGCCGGTGTATTTAATGCCGTGAAAACCGGTGTGAAAATCCGTCAGGCAGAACGGACTCAGGACCGCATCGCCTACAGCTGGCATGGTCCAAATACGCTGAAAGATGCGTCTAAAGCGCCATCGTGGCCGGTATATCTGCAATACATTTTTGACCAGTGTTCTGATCTGACCAAATGTGGTCTGACTCAAGGCCCGGTCACTGTCGATGGCCTGGTCAATGGCTCTTTGGCCAATCAGGTACTGCATGACCGCTACAAAATGGAAGAGATTGCCTTTGTTGGTCTGAATGGCGTGCCGGCTGATTATGCCCGTTCACGTGTACTGGACGAAAACTGGGGTGTTACTGAAGACATCACAGCTCTGTATGTTCAGGGTGATTTCTCTGGTGAAGGTTTCCGCGGCAACATCGGCGTGCGTTATGTGGATACTGCCCAGACTTCAGGTGGCTGGGAACACACCGGCACCGACTACTGGGGCCTGCATACGATTGACCGCGCCTGGCTGAAACCAGCTGTGATGAACTGGAAAGAAATCGACAACGACTACAGCGAAATGCTGCCGAGCATCAACGTTGCTTTTGATCTTGCTGAAGATCAGATCCTGCGTGTTGGCGCTGCCCGTGTAATGGCTCGTCAGAACTGGAATGATATTTCTTCTTCATCCAGCTTTGGTTCGCTGAATGTGTCTAACCCGACGGGTGTGGCCAACAACCCGATGTTGAAACCACAACTGGTTGATCAGTTTGACCTGAGTTACGAGTGGTATTTCAACCCGTCATCGGTGTTTGCAGCGACTTATTTCTTCAAAGACGTGAAGAGCTATCGCGGTTTCAGTACCTTTGTTGACCAGCGTTACTGGGAACAAGGTAATACCAATGTTGATGTGACCTTCACGAAGCCTGATAACGGCCCTGGCGGTACCACCAGCGGTATGGAACTGAGCTATCAGCAAACTTTTGGTCAGTTCGGTCTGATGGCTAACTATACCTATACCGAAGCAGAGCGTGATGAAGCCCGTGATATCCGTAAACCAGGTTCAGGTCTGGTGGAAGGCACGTCCAAGCACATGTACAACGTCAGTGGTTATTATGAAGACGACACTTACAGTGCCCGACTGATGTATAACTTCCGCACTGACTGGTACAAAGGTCTGCACTGGAGTGGTTCTGAGATTTGGAACGATGACTATGGTCAGTTAGATGCCAGCTTTGGTTATAACCTGACTGATACCATCACACTGACTGCAGAAGCGGTCAACCTGACGGACGAAGAAGTGGTTGAGTTCAACACTGACAAAAACCGTCTGTTCTCACTGTATCAGAACGGCCGCCGTTATGTGTTAGGCGTACGGATGTCATTCTGAGTCGATTGACCGGGTGATATCTGATAAAAGAGCTTATGCTGCGGCATAGGCTCTTTTTTTATATACCGCGCCATTGACGGCGCGTTGCACAGTTTTCGATGCCGGTTGTCGGACATCCGATAGCCTGGCTATCACTGCTTTTATACTGATGAGGCAAGGTTGCAGAATGCAGGAAATTCAGCGCATAGATACCAAAGCTGCTGGTTTTGATTTTGACCAGATAGTGGCAGCGGCAAAACCTGTGGTGTTGTCAGGCTGGGTGGAACATTGGCCGGCATTGCAGGCTGCCCGCAGCGGCCCCGTTGCTTTGGCACAGTATTTACGTCCGCTGGATAACAACAAAGAAATGGATACCCTGCTGTTAGCAGCTGACACCGCCGGCAAGGTTGGCTACGCCGGCGACGATTTGCAGCATTATAATTTTGAACGGCGCAAGTATCCGGTGTGGGCTGTGATGCAACAGCTTATCCAGCAGATCCAAACGCCAAAACCACTGCATATTGCGCTGCAAAGTGCCAGATTGGACAGTTGTTTACCTGCCTTCAGCCGGCACAATCCAATGCCCGGTCTGGACCCTGCCATCGCCGGCCGGATTTGGATCGGCAATCAAACGGTAGTGCCTGCCCACCTTGATCACAGTGACAATCTGGCCTGTGTATTAATAGGTCGCCGCACTTTCACACTGTTTCCGCCTGAGCAGGCGGCAAATTTATATATAGGTCCATTGCAAAGCGCACCAACAGGCGCACCGCTCAGTCTGGTTGACATCCTCCAGCCGGATTTTACACGATTTCCGCGTTATCGTGAGGCGCTCAAACACGCGCAACAGGCGACGCTGGAAGCCGGCGATGTGCTGTTTTTGCCGGCCATGTGGTGGCACCATGTGCAGGCGATAACACCAATGAATATCTTAGTGAATTACTGGTGGGGGGGCTCTGTGGCCTCCGATGCGAAAGGTCCGTCGCCGTATCAGGCCATGTTGCATGCGCTGGTGGCACTGAACGACGCCCCTGATCATGAACGCCGGCACTGGCAGGCATTATTTGATTATTTTGTGTTTCGTCAGGATGCAGCTGATTTCAGTCATATCCCGACAGAGACCGCGGCTATCCAACGTCATGTGAATGAACAGGGTCGCAAAGAGATTTTGCGTTGGCTGAGTGCAGAGCTGCAAAAAAATACGGCAACTGATTGATTAAAAATTAATATTTATCAATGTGTAGCGAAATTATTCATATAAAAACATGATATTTTTTTGCTGTATGAATGATTGAGTAAATTTTTTGTATTTTGTTTTCGTGCGTTTGCACGAAAAATATATAAGGAATTTACATAATGCTTCATAACAAAATGTTGGTATTAAGTAGTTTACTGACAATGGCTTCAGCTTCTGCTGCGATTGTCCAGTTAGACCAACTGACTTCCGATCAATTGCTGTCACCGTATAACCAGCGCTGTCAGGGAGATATGAGCTGCCTCAATAGCCGGTTTAATGAACCGGTCAATATCGTTGTCAGCCCGATGACACTTCACTACGGCGAAGTTGCATACAATGGTTTGCCAGTATCGGTAGATAGCCGCGTTTACACAGTTCGTAACTGTACTTCGTTACCACGCACGCAAAGTACTTCCTTTGGTACCCAAAAAGTGTCTGGGATAAAAATTGAAACGAAAGACAGTGTTGTCACAGGGCAAAAGTTAACCCGCGAAGTTAATCTGAAGTTTCCGGTAGGAAGTTCCAAGTTTGGCAGCAGCCTGAAATCAAGTTACGAAAAAACGGTAGATTTCAGTACCGCCGGGATGGCTGAGAGTACGACCAGCATTTTTGAAACCGTCTACGTGAATACGATAGTCCCGCCTTACACCGTCAAAATAGTCAAATACAACTCTATTGCACTGAGCGGAAAACTGCCGTTAACTGCAACAGGTAAAATTAATGGCACCACCAGATTTGGCGACTACAGCACTGTAGTTTCGGCGCCATATGTGACGTTAGCCGGCGATTTGCTGGCATTCGAACACAATGAAATCCGTCACGAGTTCTATGAATATCCGCAAGGCAATGCAACAGCTTGCCGGAACTTCAGTATTCCTGCCGCGGCTGCAAGTCCAAGCCATGGTCTGCAGGCGAGCACTCTGCCTGAACACAATGTTCATCCTCTGACTGAGGAATCGGCAGACGTGAAAGTGGCTACACCTTCACCATTAATGGTCCGAGTCCGACTGCCTGACAACGCTTCTGCATGTCCAGTCACCTTTAACTTTGGCCGTGACCAGATTGCGGTCCTTGGCAGAGGGGGGATCTGGTCAGATTGGCAGGTGCTATCTGTTGCTGACAGTAAAAAGCAGCGACTGACGATGGCTCACAATTGTGATTCCACGCCACAAATTGAATACAGCCTGGTCTCGGAATAAGGATATTAAGATGAAAAAAATATTTGTAGTGTCTTTGTTGGCAGCAAGTTTTGTACAAGCCGGCGAACTGAAAATCCCGCTCGATAACAGTGCTGTGTTTAAAGATAAAGTCTACAACAGATGTAATGCGCAGTGGGCTGGTGGTGGTTCTGCGATGAATAAAACGCAATTTATGCAGCAATGCACAATACGCGAATACGGTAGTTTAATGAACAACATCAGCCTGATACCTGCTTCCGGAATTCAGCAATACACCATGCAGCAAGGAGATCCGGTTTCAGCCGGTTCTACCAGAGTTGTGATTAAAAATTGCTCAGGACAAACCGAAGTTCATAAGCGCTCGCAGAAAATTGAATTAGCTGATGCGTTAAGTGCGACGACCAGTAACTCGGTGAAAGTGACATACAGCAATAGCCTCGCTGCGTCGGTAACAGGCCCTGACGATGTCCTTAATGCAGCTGCAAATAAAGATCTATCGGTAACGGTGAACCTGTCGAAATCACAAACCACGAATGGTCAGCATAAACGTATTGAGAGTGTGGAAATTGAAGAAGCGGTACCGGCTTACACTGCACTGATCATCAGTTACCGTAATGCCCGCGCCGATACTTTGCTCACTTTTAGCGGCAGTTATTTTCTGAAAGCTGATTACTACGGCTCCGTTTCAGACACTGGCAGAAGCTACCAGCTCAGCGGGACAGCCTTATACAGCAATACTCACTTGTCGTCAGATACTGATCTGTTCGAAGAAGCTTTACCGGTAGATCCGGTGGCCTGCCGGAATTATCAGGTCCCTGGTGCGCTGGTGTTGTAAAAATGTCTGAAAATTCGGCAAATAGCTAATGACAGCGTTGTCATTAATTGGTAGGATGCTATTAACCTGAGCACAAAGTCAGTGGTACTTGTGCTTGGAACAGCCGGATGAAGCGGACGCATTGCGACCTTCATCCGGTGCACGATGGCAACCTGACTGGTGGTTGCTGTTGTCTCCCTTGTCGCAGTCTGTAGCATTGGTAGTTGGTGCAGCAGGCTGACCAGTCACACGGATGTTGTGTTTTATTTGCCAATCCTTATCCAAGGGTATTTGCAGGATACTGAGTTCAGTGTCCTGCTTTTTTATTGCCGCAAGATGCTTTAGCCTGTTTATTTCCCAAATCAATTAACAAGAGATGTCTGATGCTTAACACAATTCGCTGGGGCATTTTAGGTTGTGGCAACGTCACTGAAATCAAAAGTGGCCCGGCTTATCAGCAAACACCGGGTTTTAGCGTGCAGGCCGTGATGCGCCGTGACGCGGAGAAAGCTGCTGATTATGCCAGCCGCCATCAGGTGCCGGTCTGGTACAGCGATGCTGATGCGTTGATCAATGACCCAAACATCGATGCGGTTTATATCGCCACACCGCCAGACAGCCACTTGTTTTATGCGCTGAAAGTCGCCGCCGCCGGCAAAATCTGCTGTGTTGAAAAGCCGATGGCGCTGAATACAGACGAGTGCGCGCAAATGAATGCAGCTTTTGCGAAAGCGGGCGTGCCGCTGTTTGTCGCTTATTACCGGCGCAGTCTGCCGCGTTTTTTACAAGTCAAACAATGGCTGGACGCTGGCCTGATTGGCACAGTGCGCCATGTGCAGTGGAATTTCAGCCGCAGCCCGAACCAGCTGGATTTAGCCGGTGCCGCCAACTGGCGAACAGATCCGAAGCAGGCCGGTGGTGGTTATTTTGTTGATTTGGCCAGTCACGGTTTGGACTTATTGATGTATTTACTGGGCGATATCCGGCAAGTGCAGGGTCAGGCGCTGAATCAGCAAGGCTTGTACCAGGCTGAAGATGCGGTTACAGCGCAGTGGTTGTTTGCACCGGATGCCAAGGGGCATATCGCAACCGGCAGTGGTTTCTGGCATTTTGGCACGGACGGCCGGCGTGATGTGGTGGAAATCATCGGCAGTTTGGGCCATATCCGCTTTTCGGTGTTTCAGGATGACCCACTGCAGCTCAGCGTCAATGGCGTGACTGAATCAGTGTTTATTGAGCATCCGGCGCATATTCAGCACTATCATGTCGCCAATATCGCCGCGCATTTACGTGGTGAACTGCAGCATCCATCAACTGGCGATAGCGCAATACGCGCGACCGCGGTGATGCAGCAAATTCTGGCCAACAGAGCTTAACAACAGCAGGCCGGTGTGGTGCCGGCCTGCTGTATGTGTCTTAAGGGAGGACTTCCGGCAGTTGTGTCTCGCGGCTGCTGCGACCATCCGCTGAACGGCTGCGCAGTCTGACTTCGGTACCAGCAGCGAGCGGAATGGCTTCCTGATAACGCTGCCAGCTTTTACCGCCATCCAGACTCAGTTCAATCGTCAGCCCCGGATACGCCACATTGGCATACAACGAACCGCCTTTGATCTCAGCCCCCACCGGCGGCAGATAATACTGAACTCCTGCCTTACTCAGCTTCGGCAGTTCTTTTTGTGTCATAGTTCGGGCAAATAGCTGCCAAGCCTGATCGCGCTCTTGTGGTTTCACCGCGTTGCTATTGGCGTCAGCTTCCCAGCTGGCTTTATGCCAGGCGCGTTCGGCGATAGGGAGCAGCCGTGGATAGACCATTTCTTCCAGTTGCGCGGCAGTGCGGATAGTTTCCGACCAGACCTGGCCCTGCATACCGAGAATGTTTTCCGGTTTTTCCAGTTTCGGCAGAGCACGACCTACCAGATGTTCTAGATCATTGATCACAGCACCGCTACGGGTTTTGTCCGCGTTGGCGTAGACGTCGTCCGGCATATAACCAAAGACTTTTTTTGCATCAGTAAAACGTGCCGCCCAATAATAACCGCGTTCGTCTGGGTGCGTTTCATTCGGATGGTCCAGATACAAATGGGTGCCGTGCGACATCACCACCTGATATCCGGCATTCGCCAGCCGATAAGCGCGGTCGGCATAACCCCATTCCCAGATGTTGTCCCAGACGTTGGCATATACGTTTTTATTGGCAAATTGTTCGCGGTTAAACGGATTAACCGGGTCGTACATCAGACCATCTTCCCAGCCACCCAGTGCCAGCTGACGGCTGTGTAATAAGGCCGCAACTTTGCTGACAAAATAGGGTTTGAGGTCGGCCACGCCAGCAACACCAGGGAGGCCTTTGGCAAACAGTGCCTGACATTGCGGTGAAGCCGTCCAGCTACCGGCACCAACTTCATCACCACCCATATGATAAGTCGACAGTTTTAAGCCGGCGGTGCGGTACATTTGCTGCAGTTCATACACCACTTTATCAATAAAGGCGTAGCTGGAATCCATACAAACGTTGACCGAGTTGTCGGTATAGTTCTGCACTGTCAGATACTTAGACTGATCCGCCGGGTCGCTCAGCAAATATTGCTCAGCTTCGGCCTTTTTGCCCTGTTTTAGCAAACGCTGATAACGCGCTTGCATCGATACCACCGCCGCACGGGCGTGGCCCGGCATATCAATTTCCGGGATCACTTCAATATGGCGGGCACTGGCGTATTTCAGGATTTCGATAAAATCGTCACGGGTGTAAAAACCATTACCAGAGCCGGATTTGTGCGGACCTGTGCCAAGCTGGGTCAATAAACACTGTTGTTCAGATAAGTCAAAGCAACGCTTTGCACCAATCTCAGTCAGTTCTGGTAGCCCAGGGATCTCCAGTCGCCAGCCTTCATCTTCGCTCAGGTGCAGATGCAGTTTGTTCATTTTGTAACGAGCCATCTGTTCAATCAGTCGCAGCGTCACCGCTTTGCCGTGGAAATTGCGCGCCATATCATAATGCATACCGCGCCAGCGATAACGCGGGCTGTCCTGAATGTCCTGCTGCGCCAGACTTACGCTGCTGAACTGGGCCGGCGTCAGCGCCAATAAAGATTGCAGACCGTAAAACACACCGGCGTTGTCGGCCGCGCTGATTTCAATCTGGTTATCGGCAATGCGCAGCCGGTAACTTTCCGGCGCGGTTAATGCTGGGTCAACCCGCAGCTGGATTTGTCTGGTGCTGTTGTCCACCAGCCCCGGCACTGTTTTCAGCGCAAGGCCAGCAATGCCCAAGCGGTCCTGCAAATAAGCGGCTTCGGCTTTTAACCGGCCCTGAAAGCGGATGGTCCACTGCTGATCTAACAACAACCGGCCGCCGAGTAATTTTTGCTGTTGCGGCGTCGGGATAATCTGGTCAGCGATACTGACGTCATCAGCGAGTGTTGCGTTGACGGCCTGATTGTCCTGAAACCGGCTCTGTGCTGTGGCAACTTTATATAAATCCGGCTCTGGCTGCTGATAGCGGTACAGCTGTTCGGGCCGGCGCAGCGGCGCGACAAACTGGCTGAAATCTTCGGTATCAGTATTGCTGAACACTTCCGGCTGCAGCTTGCCGGCAACAATAAAAGCGCGTGGCATAAAATCGCTGTAAGACACCAGGAAGGGGGCGCCGCTGATTTCGACTGTCAGCGCCGCGCCGGCTGCCAGCCCTTTAAAAGCTTTGGTTGGTGCCAGCCGGTGCAAATCACCTTGCACATGCTCCAGAGTCAATCCTGCCGGGGCGGTCAGCTGCAGTTTACGGATCGAATGAAAATAAATCTGCCAGTTGCCGATGCCGGGGGCGAGTGCCTGGGCTGATTGATTGTTAAGTTGCAACTGGCCGGTGAAAGTCCCGGCTTTGTCCGCAAAATTACTGACCACAGCCATTTCAAAGCGGACATTGCTGGCAAATGTCTGCAGTTCTGTCTGTTGAATAAACTGATGCGCCTGCAGTGGCGCCACCGACAACAAAACTGCACTGATGAGGGCTGGAATGGCCTGCGTTTTCTTCATTATTTATCCTGTTGCAAAAGGTGGTACATCAGTACCACAGTTCCTTTTAAGCGATGCTGGTCAGACGTTACAACTGGGTGACTGAGCTAACTCGCTGATTTTTATTTTATTTTACTGAATGCAGCAGCTGCTGCGTGAATTTCCAGTCTGATTTTTAATCAGGGGTCTTGTTATTTGTCAAAATTATTATATGCTGAACTGAAAAAATGACAACGCTGTCATAAATAAAAATGCCGGTTTTTTCAACAGCGCTAAAAATGGCACTGGGAACACGGCACAGTCAGTCGCATGGTGTGCAACGAGGGTGCTTGATGAGTAGCGAAGCAGGGCAGCGCAGCCCATTGTATTTAGGCATAGACGGCGGCGGCAGCAAATGCCGGGTCGTGATTGTGGATGCCGCCGACCGGTTGTTGGGTGAAGGGCTAGGTGGGCCGGCCAATCCGCTGCGTGGCATGAAAGTCGCGACCGATTCTATTCTGACCGCTACCCAACAAGCATTGTTGGCGGCGGGTATGACCTTTAATGACATGTCGCGTCTGATCGCCGGTGCTGGCTTGGCTGGTGTCAACATGCCGCAATATTTCCAGTTATTTTCTGAATGGCAGCATCCGTTTGCCGAGTTTCATCTGACCACAGATTTACATACTGCCTGTATCGGCGCGCACAAAGGTGCCGACGGTGCCGTCATTATTATCGGCACCGGTTCCTGTGGCCTTGCTGATGTGAATGGTCAGTGCCTTGATGTTGGCGGCCATGGTTTTCCTTATGGCGATAATGGCAGTGGCGCCTGGTTCGGTAATCAGCTGGTGCATCATGTATTGCTGGATAAGGACCAGATTGGCGCACCGACTCAAATGACTAAGTTGCTGAGCGAGGCCCTTGGCGTCAGCGGCACTTTAGAGATTGTCAGTCAGTTTATGCATGCCACACCAACCGTGTTTGCCCGTTATGCGCCTTTGGTCTTTACCGCCGCCGAGCAGGGCGACCAGGTCGCCGCTGAGATTATTCAGGCTGGTGCCCGCCATATCGACAATATTGCGCTGAGACTTTTAAGCCTCAAACCTGAGCGGCTGTCTTTAATTGGCGGCCTTGCTTACAAAGTTCAGCCTTATTTATCCGCACCGGTGCAGGCATTGCTGGCACCGGCGCAGGCCGCACCGGAGTTCGGTGCAGTTTGGTTTGCCCGTGCCCGGCAGGCCAAACGCCAGGCCGCAGTATTATCCGTGTCTAATCAATGAAGTGAGATTCGCATGACCAGCACTATCATGGCGCAAGAAGCCGCAGAAGCCCCAGTCCGTATCCGTGAGCAGCTGCAAACTAACGCTGCAACCATCGCGGCCGTTGTGGCGCAGATCCGTCAGCGTCAGCCGAAATATGTTTACATGGTGGGCCGTGGTTCGTCAGACCACGCCGGGGTATTTGGCAAGTATCTGATTGAAAGCGTGATTGGTTTGCCGGTGGCGCCGGCTGCACCTTCAATTGCCAGCGTCTACAACAAACAACTGCAGTTGACCGATGCGCTGGTTATTTGTATTTCGCAAAGTGGCCGCAGCCCGGACATCCTGGCTCAGGTGGCGATGGCAAAAAATGCCGGCGCTTTAGTGGTGGCGCTGGTCAACGACACCAGCTCACCGCTGGCGGAACAAGCTGATTTTGTCGTGCCGTTGTTTGTTGGCCCGGAAAAAGCCGTTGCCGCGACCAAAAGTTATCTGGCCACATTAAGTGCATTGCTGCAGCTGGTCGCAGTCTGGTCAGAAGACGCGGACTTACAGGCTGCGGTCAATCAATTACCGGAACTGTTGCTGCGGGCACAACAATTGCCGGCACAGCTTACGCCTGAAGCCGTCGCTGCAGTGAAGCATTGTGTGGTGCTCGGCCGCGGTCCGGGTTATGCCATTTCACGTGAAATTGCGCTGAAACTGAAAGAAGTCTGCGGTATTCATGCCGAGGCGTTTTCCAGCGCCGAATTTCTGCATGGCCCGGTGACGCTGGTGAAAGACCAATTCGCCATCATCGATGTGTCGATTCAGGACGAAGCTTATCAGGCACATAAAGCACAAATCGCTGAGGTGCAAAGCCGTGGCGCCAGTCTGGTGCATCTGCATCACGGCCAGCTTGCCAGCCATCCACGAGTGCTGCCACTGCTATTGTTGCAGCGTTTTTATCTCGACGTGGAAGCCGTAGCGCGCAGCCGTGGCGTGAATCCGGACGCACCTCCGGGCTTGAACAAGGTCACTAAAACAGTTTAACGAAAATAAACGAAACCATTTATTAGATCCGAATGGTTTCGTTTTTTCTGTGCCTGACGTAGTATGGCGAGAGAACGCCCCGACAGGTCGGGAAAAAAGGAGCGGTTTTCATGCAACAACAACAGTGGTCCGTTGCGCGGTTATTTGACGGTGAACAATGGCATTCGTCAGTGCGGGTCAGCGTTTTAGATGGGGTGATCAGCCGGATTGAGCCCTGTGCGCCGGCTGAGTGTAGCGATCTGACTTTAGCGCCCGGATTTATTGATGTGCAGGTCAACGGCGGCGGCGGCGCTTTGTTTAATACAGCACCGACCATCGACAGCCTGCGCACTATGCTCAAAGCCCACGCTGGTTTTGGCACCACAGCGATGTTACCGACCGTCATCACCGATTCGGTCGAAACTATGCAGCGCTGTGCCGATGCCATCGCTGCGGCTGTTGCAGCCAGCGAACCTGGGATCCTCGGTGTGCATTTTGAAGGGCCGCATTTGTCTGTACCCAAACGCGGTGTGCATCCGACTGAGCATATCCGTGGTTTATCTGCCGAAGAATTGGCGCTGTATGGCCGCACTGACCTTGGTATTAAGCTGGTCACTGTCGCGCCGGAGAATGTCACACCCGACCAAATCCGCCAGTTAGTGGCTTTAAACGTCATTGTGTGTCTGGGCCATTCCAACGCCGATGGCGCGACGGTTGAAGCGGCACTCGCCGCCGGTGCGACCGGCTTTACCCACTTATATAACGCGATGTCGCCTCTAACTTCCCGCGAACCGGGCATGGTTGGCGTGGCGTTGGCGGATCGCAACAGCTGGTGCGGCATTATATTTGACGGCCATCACGTGCATCCGGTCGCAGCCAAACTAGCGCTTGCGGCTAAACCACGCGGCAAAATGCTGATTGTCACCGACGCGATGTCGCCGGTCGGCACCAGTGACACCGAATTCCCGTTTTTTACCGGCAAAGTTACCCGCGAGGGCAATAAACTGACCAATGACGCCGGCTCGCTGGCCGGTTCAGTGCTGGATATGGCTGGTGCTGTGCAGTATGCCGTCACTGAGCTCTGTGTTGAGCAGGGCGAAGCATTGCGCATGGCATCTTTGTATCCGGCTGAATTTTTGGGCATTTCGGAACGTGCAGGTCGCATCGTAGAGGGCTATCGTGCCGATCTGGTATTGCTCGACGAGCAAGGCGTGGTACAACAGTGTTTTATCGCAGGTAAAGCATTGAAATAGTTTCAAAAACAACAAGCAGAACAATCACAGGGCAACAAGGCTGGCGACTGTCAGCTCTTATAATAACAACCGATAAGAGGTGAATATGGATACGGTATTGGATCGACCGCAGCAAAAAAATACGCTGCTGCCGATGGTGATCATCGGCACGCTGTTTTTTGTGTTTGGTTTTGTCACCTGGCTGAACGGGTCTTTAATCCCGTTTTTAAAGCTGGTGTGTCATCTGACAGAATCGCAGGCGATGTGGGTCACATTCGCATTTTATATCGCCTATGTGGTGATGGCGTTACCGATGTCCTGGGTGCTAAACCGCATCGGCTATAAAAATGGCATGGTGGCGGGTCTGGGGATTATGGCTGCCGGCGCTGTGCTGTTTATACCGGCAGCGCAAACCACGTTGTACAGCCTGTTTCTGGTCGCGCTGTTCACGTTGGGTACTGGTTTAACCATTCTGCAAACCGCGTCCAATCCATATATCGTCTGTATTGGTCCGCGTGAAACTGCGGCGATGCGTATCAGCGTGATGGGGCTGGTGAATAAAGGTGCCGGCGTGGTCGTGCCGCTGATTTTCACCGCCTGGATTTTGACCGGCATGGATCAGTTCACTCCGGAAGTGCTGGCCGCTCTCAGTGAAGAAGAAAAGGCCAGCCGCATTGCCGAATTATCCAACCGTCTGGTGACGCCATACATCTATATGACCATCGCACTGCTGGCGCTGATGGCTTTTGTCAAATTCTCACCACTGCCAGAACCTGAGCTGGAACAAGCTGTAGAGCAAGGTGTAGCACCTGAACACCGCACTTCAGTGCTGCAATTCCCGCAGTTAATGCTGGGGGTGGCTGCGTTGTTTTTCTACGTCGGTGTTGAAGTGATTGCCGGTGATACTATTGGTCTTTATGGCCAACATCTGAAGGTGGCACATTGGGGCGCGCTGACCTCCTATACCATGGTGTTTATGGTGCTGGGTTACCTGGTTGGCGTCAGCTGTATTCCGAAATATTTGTCGCAACCACGCGCGCTGCAGGGCTCTGCGATGTTTGGCATCCTGTTCACCTTGGGTGTGATGTTTGGTTCGGCTGAAAGCCATCAGTTGTCAGCCGCGTTATTTGGCTGGGCCGGCATTCCGACAGTGCCTGATACTGTGTTGTTCCTGGCAATGCTGGGTTTTGCCAACGCCTTAGTCTGGCCAGCTGTTTGGCCATTAGCGCTGGAAGGCCTGGGCAAATTTACCGCCACCGCTTCAGCTTTGTTAATTATGGGCATCGCCGGTGGCGCAGTATTACCGAAGGTCTATGGCTACCTGTCGACGGCATCCGGTGATGCGCAAGGTGCGTACTGGATGATGATCCCATGTTACGCCTTTATCCTGTATTACGCTTTCAGCGGCTATAAAAAACGCCAGTGGTAAGCCTGGATTGTAGATAGGAAACACAGGGCTGACTTTGTCGGCCCTGTGTTATTTCTGATACCGGAGATAATAACAATGCAAAATACCGGACGATTTTATGCACTGGATGTGCTGCGCGGCCTTGCTATAGCGCTGATGATTTTGGTCAACACGCCGGGCAGCTGGTCGCATGTGTATAGCCCGCTGCTGCATGCCAGTTGGGATGGTTTTACCTTTGCCGACATCGTATTCCCCGGCTTTTTATTTGTCGTCGGCGCTGCGATGGCGTTCTCGATGAAAGACAGCCGGCTCAACAGTGCTGCCGTGATGAAAATTGGTAAACGCGCGCTGCTGATGTTTGGCTGCGGCCTGTTGCTGAATTTTCTCAGCCATCCGGATCTGGCAACTTTACGTATTCCCGGTGTGCTGCAGCGCATTGCGCTCTGTTTTGCACTGGCGGCGCTATTGGTGCTGACTTTGTCTAAACGCGGGCTCTGGGCAGCAATGCTGCTGCTACTCGGCGGCTATTTTGCCTTGCTGCAGTTATCGCCGGCGCCGTTTTCGCTGGAACAAAATATTGTCCGCACACTGGATTTGGCTGTGTTCGGCACTGCCCACGTTTACCAGGGCTTTGGTCTACCATTTGACCCGGAGGGATTACTCAGCACTTTGCCGGCCACAGTCAACGTGTTGCTTGGTTATCTGGTCGCGACCGGCCTGAAAGGCAAAGCGCCGGCACAGGCGGTGCGGGATTTGGCGGCATTTGGCGCTGTTTTGGTGCTGCTGGCATTGGTCGGACATTGGGTCTGGCCGGTAAATAAAGCGCTATGGTCAGGCACTTATGTGGCGTTAAGCAGTGGTTTATTGCTGTGGTTGCTGGCCGCGCTGGTTTATCTGGTCGATATCCGAAAAGCGACAAAACTGACCGAGCCGCTGCGGATTTATGGCACTAATCCGTTATTTATTTATATGCTGAGCTGGATGTTTTCAGTGGCAACAGCCCGCTGGCTGAGCTGGAGCACTGCAGACGGCACTCAGTCCGTTGCAGGCTTGCTGTATACGGCATTGTCGTCGCTGCTGTCGCTACAGGCGGCATCCTTAGTGTTTGCGTTGCTGCATGTCGTGCTGTTCTGGGCGTTGTCGCTCTGGTTGTATCGCCGGCAAATTTTTATCAAGCTGTGATGCACTGAAATCGGCTGGTACAAACCAATAACGCCGGTCTAAGTTGCGGGTATCCGGGCTCAGGCCCGGATTCTTGAGTTCCAGCCAATGTTGCATGCTGAATTGGCTAAGCGGAAACACATGTGCAGTCAGCGGATGTTGTTGCATATGGGCCAGTAATTCTCCATCGGTGATCATCATTTCCAAACCCTGCTCAATCCACTGTGCCAGTGTTTCATTTTGCTTGCCGGTGAAAAAATAGATAGCAAAAGGGTAGTGCAGCATCAGGTTGGGATAACGCACCAAGTCAGGATACAACGCAGCGCGCTCGCGCAGTTCGGTCTGGCCTTCATGTAAACCGCGCGGGAAATAATCACAGCGGCCAGCATTCACTTGTTTAAACAAATTTTCATAGACCGGGGATGTCTGCACTTTTAAACCGGCACTTTGCAGTATTTTGGTATCTGGCCAGCTCAGTCCCTGACAGGCGGTGAGCTTACGTAGTTGCTGCAGGCTACTGATCTGATTAAATTCTTCCACTTGGCTACGCCGGATAGTCAGCATGCGGAAGCCCATCAGGCCGCGTTCGAGCGGAATTCGGATGGCCCTTAGCTGCTGCTCTTTGTCGCGGTCTGTCCCCATCCAGAATAAATCGATGATCTGGCCTTTTTGCAGTTCCCGGACAGCGCGGCCTTGTTCCATTTCTGCCACCGGCAAAATGTCGGGCAAGGGCCGGCCGGCAGCGGCTTTTTGCAAAGCTTTGCGCAGCAGCGCCACATAATATTGTTGAGATACATCATGTTCTGAACGGGGTTTGGGCACGCGGATTTGGCCAGGCACAGCAGTCTCTGTGGCAACGACTGCCTCAGCAGGCATTGCCAGCAGAAAACCAAGCACCATCCAGATGGGCCAACTTTTCATGCAATTCCACGCTCCGTGATCTCACGCCGCGCGGTGAGACATCGCTCAGAAACGGTATTCCCAGGTGCCGGCCGCACTGACCTGATGGTCCAGTTCCGGCCGCAGGGGCGACTGCTGTAAATAGCGTAATTGTAGACTGAGTAAGCCGTCAAACAGACCGCGGCGATGTTCCAGCTTCAGTTGCCAGCTCGAATCTGAAACGGCCGCCTGATGATAACGGGCCAGCGTCAGTTGGGCTGACCAGCTGATGCCACCCAGGGTCTGATAATGCCAGGCGCTGCTCAGCACCTGGGCATCGGCGCCATAGCCGCTGCCGATAATCCGGCCATACCGGCGGTACCCCTCCGGATACAGGCTGCCCTGATAAGCGCAGGCTCCGGCATCTAACTGATCGGCGCATGTCAGGTAAGTATCTGAATATTCTAGGTTAACAGTGTGAATGCCGGTCGATTCGCCAAAATAGCTGCGCACTCCCCAGAGCTGTAACAGTTCGTCCGGAGCGCCGCTTTGATTGTCATCATCCGCCAGTTCGGTATAAACCGTGAGCGGAAAGCCTGCCAGTTGCAGATGCCATGCCGCATCTATCGCGGCACGCTGGTCGGCCGGAATCTCGTCGCGTTGGTCGTAGCTGACCAGATCCCATAATGTGCTGAAGCCATTACTGCGACCCTGACCACCCCATTGGATCACCCGGCTGGCACCTAGTTCCAGTGCCGGCACCGGACGCAGCGTCAGCCGGCCGCCCCAATAGCGGGTCTGCGGTACCGCACTGGTATGTTGACCGTACCCGAGGAAAGTTGTTGCCGACCATGGTCCAAGCCAGCGCAGCCAGCTGCGTTCATCGGGTTGCCAGCCGTGACGGGTCAGCCGGATGCTTGGTAGTGGACGGGCGTTGTTACTCAGTAACAAACTGCTTTGCTGGCCAGGGCCCCACCAGACTGCGGCCTGGTCGACCTGCAGCACCCAGTTACCGCGGATCAGCGCCAGATAACTACCATCCAGTGTATTGTCTTGCTCAGTACTGTTGTCATCCAGCACCCGCCGATTGACCTGTAACCGACCTGCGATTGAATCGCTTTGTACTTCCTGAAACAGGCTCAGCGCGGCATCTTCAAAATAGCTCTCGCCAAAGTGCTGGTGATTGGCCGTCGCGCTGTTCGCTTTCAGTTTCAGCCCGGACTGGCGTTCGCCGCGGTTGGCATTGAGCGCGCTGCGCAAGTGTGCCACAGCAAATTGCAACTGCGGGCTTAATGCAGCGCTGTCGATACGGTTTAAATCAATGGCGATATTTTTCCACATGATGGGATAAGTATTGACCGGCCCGGTCAACAAACCAGCCTGCGCCAGACTTTGCAACGACTGACGCAGATAATTGTCCTGGGTATCGAGCCATGGCGTGGCAATTGAAGAGAATGTGCACAAGGCGGCACAGACAGAAAACAACTTTAATTTCATCGACCTAACTTCCGTTTTAACGCATCAAGCACCTGAGGAGCGACAAAAGGTGCGACATCGCCGCCATGGCGGGCCACTTCTTTGACTAAGGTTGAAGAAATAAACATATTTTTTTCTGACGGCGTCATAAACAGGCTGTCGAGGTCCGGGTTCAGCTGCCGGTTCATGCTGGCCAGCTGAAACTCATATTCAAAATCCGCTACTGCACGCACACCGCGGATCAACACCTGCGCCTGATGCACTCGGGCAAAATCAGCCAGCAGGCCGGCAAAGCCAACCACCTGCACATTAGGTAAACCAGCGAACACTTGTTGTGCCAGGTCAACCCGTTCTTCCAGACTAAACATAGGCTGTTTGCTTGGGTTGGCTGCGACCGCCAGAATCACTTCATCAAATAAGCGGGCGGCCCGGATCACCAAATCGGTGTGGCCATTGGTCAGCGGATCAAAAGTACCGGGATAAATCGCTTTGGTTTTCATAGACTAACCTGTGCTCTGGTGCAAACGCATGCGGTCGGGCAGGCGGGGCTGGTAATTTTTTTCGATTTGACGTTACTATACCAAAATAATTCCTTTCACTATAAGCCCGTGCCGGTCATGGACAAGAAGTTGCGCACTAAAGATAAAATATTACAAGCCAGCATCGAGTTGTTTAACCAGCAAGGCGAGCGTCAAATCACCACCAATCATATTGCAGCGCACCTCGGCATTAGCCCGGGCAATCTGTATTACCATTTCCGCAATAAAGAAGACATTGTCCGGCAAATTTTCAAAGAATACGCCAAATTGCTGGAAAACCGACTGCAACCACCAAGCCGGCATTCGGAAGCGCTGGATGCGCTGGCGCAGTATCTGGATATTGTGTTTGAACTGATGTGGCGATTTCACTTTTTTTACGCCAATCTGCCGGATATTTTAAGCCGCGACCCATTGTTGCAGCAGGATTATCTGCAGGTGCAAAAAGGTGTACTGGCGAAAGTAGTCTCGGTATTACAGGCACTCAAAGCGGCGGATGTGATTGAAATAGATGATGCTGATATCGCCAATTTTGCCCATACCATCAAACTGGTGGTGACTTTCTGGATTAGTTACCTGAAAACACAGGCGCCGCATGCTGCGATTGATCAGGCGCAGGCTTATCAGGGGGTATTAAAAATCCTGTTGTTGTTTAAGCCTTATGCGACTGCACAGGCTTTACCCCGCATTATTAACCTGCAACGGCATTATCAGCAGTTAGCTGGCCAGCCGGTTTTGAATTAATCAGCCGGCGCTCTGGCGTTTAGTTGTTGCACTGTAAAGTTATTTTACAGATCTGGGCGTTTCTTGTTGCATTTCGTTACAACTTGCTGGCCTTCGCCATTGTCGCCTGCCGTGCGCCGCGTTACCATGGCAGCAGAGTTCAGGCGCTTCTGCAGCAGGCTGTAGCCAGATCCGCATGCCAAAGACTCAGGGTCTTATAAAAAACAACCAGGAATTCTCCCGATGAAAAATATCTCTGTACTGGCGCTGAGTGTTGCACTGGCGCTTGGTCTGACCGGCTGTGAAAAAGCCGCACAAGCTCCGGCGCCCAAGGCCGCTGAAACCGCAGCCGTGGCTGCTGCTCCTGCCAAAGCCCTGGTATCAGGTGTCGAACAGGAAAACTTTGACCCAGCGGTCAAACATACCGAAAACTTCTTCTACAGCGTCAATGGTACCTGGCTGAAGAATACTGAAATCCCGGCGGATAAGTCGAATTACGGCTCTTTCACTAAACTGTATGACGATTCTCAGGTTGCGATGCGCACCATCATCGAATCTGCAGCAGCGAAAAAAGACAAAGTCGCCGGCACTGACGAACAAAAGCTGGGTGATTTCTACAATAGCTACATGGATGAAGCCGGCATTGAAGCCAAAGGCGTCACGCCAATCAAAGCGGATTTAGACAAAATCGCGGCGATCAAAGATCACACAGAACTGGCCCGTGTGATGGGTGAAATGCAGCTGACCGGCACCAGCCTGCCATTTGGCTGGTATGTCAATAACGATGCCAAAGCATCGACGCAAAACGCCTTGTACCTGGGCCAAAGCGGTCTGGGGTTACCAGACAAAGATTACTACTTTAACAAAGACGCGAAGTTCGAAACGATTCGCGCCGAATACCAGAAATATCTGGTCGATATGCTGACCTTAGCCGGTGTGGCAGACCCAGCCAAAGCAGCAGAACGCATTTATGCGCTGGAACTGAAAATTGCTGAGAAACACTGGAGCCGCGTGGAAAACCGCGACGCCGACAAAACTTACAACAAGTTCAGCAAAGCAGACTTAACCGCCAAACTGGGCGCTTTCCCGTGGGAAGAGTATGCCAAAGTGGTGAAGCTGGATGGTGTTGCTGACATCATCGTTGAACAGCCAAGTTATTTTGAAGCTTTCGGTGCTATCTACAAAGAAACCGATCTGCAGACCTGGAAAGACTACCTGAGCATGCGTTTTGTCTCTGAATACTCCGGCAAACTGAGCAAAGCTTTTGTTGACCGCCAGTTCGCTTTCTACGGTACTGTGCTGTCAGGCACCAAAGAGCAGCAACCACGCTGGAAAAAAGCTGTGAATGCCTCTGACGAAGTGCTGGGTGAAATCGTCGGCAAACTGTACGTCGAACAACATTTCAAACCAGAAGCTAAAGAGCGCATGACAGTGCTGGTCGACAACCTGATCAAAGCCTATCACCAGAGCATCGACACGCTGGAATGGATGACGCCGGAAACCAAAAAGGCCGCACATGAAAAGCTGAACAAGTTCACGCCAAAAATCGGTTACCCGGATAAATGGAAAGACTACAGTAGCCTGAGCATCAAAGGTGACGACCTGGTCGGCAACTACAAAGCGGCAGCACAGTTCGCTTACACCAAGATGACCGAGAAACTGGGCAAGCCGGTTGACCGTTCTGAGTGGTTTATGACGCCGCAAACGGTCAACGCTTACTACAACCCGGTGAACAACGAAATCGTATTCCCGGCAGCTATTCTGCAACCACCGTTCTTTAACCTGGAAGCGGATGATGCGGTGAACTACGGCGGTATCGGTGCAGTGATCGGCCACGAATTAGGCCATGGTTTTGACGATCAGGGCGCCAAGTTTGATGGTGACGGTAACCTGCGTAACTGGTGGACTGATGCCGACAAAGCTGAGTTTGAAAAACGCGGCAAGCAGTTAGTGGCGCAGTACAATCAGTACTCTCCGCTGGAAGGTATGCATGTGAACGGCGAACTGACTTTAGGCGAAAACATCGGAGACCTTGGTGGTTTGACCGTGGCATTGAAGGCCTATAAATTGTCGTTAGGTGGTAAAGAGGCGCCAGTGATGGACGGCTTCACCGGCGAACAACGCTTCTTCCTGAGCTGGTCACAAGTGTGGCGCCGCAAAGGTCGCGAAGAATATCTGCGTAACATGCTGACGACAGATCCACATTCACCAAGCGAATACCGCGTCATTGGTATCGTGTCGAACATTCCTGAGTTCTATGACGCATTTAACGTCAAACCAGGCGACAAGATGTATATCGCACCGGAAAACCGCGTCAAAATCTGGTAATAAAGCCGGATAATATCGCTTCATAAAATGGCTGCCTGTTGCGGCCATTTTTTATGCTTGTTCGGCAATATCGGTTTTATAAGGCGGCTAGACACAGAGAATTAAGCTGCGTTATTGTTTTAAACATACACCATTCAGCAAACTTATAGCGACTATAAGCCATGCTGCTTATACTACGGTGTCAATTCCGGCCAAATTTTCTTATAATCCAGCCGTTTGATTTGCTGCCAACCCGCTGAATGGCAAGTGTTCAGCGGACCAACCTGAGGACATTACTGTGCTGCAACAATACCGTGAACACGTCGCTGAACGTGCGACCCAAGGCATTCCTCCAAAGCCGCTGACTGCGCAACAAGTGGCTGATTTAGTTGAATTATTAAAGAATCCTCCTGCCGGCGAAGAAGCGTTCCTCGTCGACTTACTCGAAAACCGCATTCCACCGGGTGTTGACGAAGCTGCTTATGTCAAAGCCGGTTTCTTAACTGCTGTCGCTAAAGGCGAAGTTACCAGCCCGTTGGTGACTGCTGAGCGTGCCACTGAATTGTTAGGCACTATGTTTGGCGGTTACAACATTCAGCCGATGATTGACCTGCTGGACAGCGACAAATTAGGCGCAATCGCCGCTAAAGGCCTGTCGCACACGCTGCTGATGTTCGATTCTTTCCACGATGTGAAAGAAAAAGCCGACAAAGGCAATCAACACGCGAAAAACGTGCTGCAAAGCTGGGCCGATGCCGAGTGGTTCTTAAGCAAGCCGGCTATCCCGGAAAAAATCACTGTGACTGTGTTTAAAGTCACAGGCGAAACCAATACCGACGACCTGTCGCCGGCACCGGATGCCTGGTCACGTCCGGATATCCCGCTGCACGCTTTAGCCATGCTGAAAAACGAACGTGATGGTATTGTGCCGGACGTTCCGGGCTCAAAAGGCCCGGTCAAACAAATTGAAGCGCTGCTGGCCAAAGGTTTCCCTCTGGCGTACGTTGGTGACGTAGTCGGTACCGGTTCAAGCCGTAAATCTGCCACTAACTCTGTGCTGTGGTTTATGGGCGACGACATGCCGTTTGTACCAAACAAACGCACTGGCGGTGTCTGTTTAGGCGGCAAAATCGCACCAATCTTCTTCAACACCATGGAAGATTCAGGCTCGCTGCCAATCGAGCTGGACGTGAACAGCATGGCGATGGGCGATGTAATTGATATTTTCCCACATCAGGGCGTAGTGAAGCGTCACGGCACTGATGAAGTGATCTCTACTTTTGAACTGCGTTCTAACGTGCTGTTAGATGAAGTGCGCGCCGGTGGCCGTATTCCACTGATCATTGGCCGTGGTTTGACTGACAAAGCGCGTGAAGCGCTGGGTCTGCCGCATTCAACCGTGTTTGAACGTCCGGCTGTGACTGAAGTCAGCAACAAAGGCTTCACGCTGGCGCAGAAACTGGTTGGTAAAGCCTGTGGCGTCAAAGGTATTCGCCCAGGCCAATACTGTGAGCCAAAAATGACCACAGTGGGTTCACAGGACACCACAGGTCCTATGACCCGCGACGAGTTAAAAGATCTGGCTTGTTTAGGTTTCTCTGCAGATTTAGTGATGCAGTCTTTCTGCCACACGGCAGCGTATCCAAAACCGGTTGACGTGAATACCCACCACACGCTGCCAGATTTCATCATGAACCGCGGCGGTATCTCGCTGCGTCCTGGTGACGGCGTGATCCACAGCTGGTTAAACCGTATGTTGTTACCAGACACAGTCGGTACCGGCGGTGATTCACACACCCGTTTCCCACTGGGGATTTCTTTCCCGGCAGGTTCAGGCTTAGTTGCCTTCGCAGCAGCTACCGGCGTAATGCCACTGGATATGCCTGAGTCTGTGTTAGTGCGCTTTAAAGGCGAAATGCAGCCTGGCATCACCCTGCGTGATTTAGTCCATGCCATCCCTTACTACGCTATTCAGCAAGGTCTGCTGACGGTTGAGAAAAAAGGCAAGGTCAACATTTTCTCTGGTCGCGTGCTGGAAATCGAAGGTCTGGAGCATTTAACTGCTGAACAGGCATTCGAGCTGTCAGATGCTTCTGCTGAGCGTTCAGCGGCTGGTTGTACTATTACACTGTCGGAAGATTCAGTACGTGAGTACCTGCAATCGAACATCGTGATGCTGAAGTGGATGATCAGTGAAGGTTACGGCGATGTCCGCACTATCGAGCGCCGTATCAACGCGATGGAAGCCTGGCTGGCCAATCCGAAACTGGAACGCGCGGATGCTGATGCTGAATATGCAGCAGTGATTGAAATTGACCTGGCAGACATCAAAGAACCAATCCTGTGTGCGCCAAATGACCCGGACGATGCCCGTTTGCTGTCATCTGTTGCCGGTGAGAAGATCGACGAAGTCTTTATCGGTTCCTGTATGACCAACATCGGTCACTTCCGTGCCGCCGGTAAACTGCTCGACAAGTTCAAAGGTCAAATCCCAACGCGTCTGTGGATTGCTCCTCCGACCAAAATGGATAAAGACCAGCTGACCGAAGAAGGTTACTACGGTATTTATGGCCGCGTCGGTGCACGCATCGAGATCCCGGGTTGTTCACTCTGTATGGGTAACCAGGCTCGCGTTGGCGACAACACCACAGTGGTGTCGACTTCAACCCGTAACTTCCCGAACCGTTTAGGTCAGGGTGCCAACGTGTACCTGGCTTCTGCTGAATTGGCTGGTGTGGCGTCTATCATTGGCCGCCTGCCAACAGTTGCCGAATATCTGGAATATGCCAAACAGATCGAAACGACGGCTGCGGACACATACCGCTACCTGAACTTCCATCAGATGAGCCAGTACACCAGCAAAGCCTCAAACGTGATTATCCAGCAAGCTGTGTAATCAATCAGTGAGGCCACAAAAGCCCGCAGCTGCGGGCTTTTGTTTTTTCGGCGGCAAGCGATTGGGGTAGGGATGGAACACGATTTTATTTATCTGCCGGACAGCCGGCGTTATCTGTTGAAACTGGCGCCGGAGCAACATGCGCTGCAGTGTTTTTTGTTAGAGGAGTTTGAGCTGCGTGCCGGCAGTTATCAGTCATTACTGGATAAACTGCTGACGCTGGGTTTGTATGATGAATATCAGTTTGTTGGCCGTGAATATTCGCTGCAGGTCGAGCGGATGGAAGTGCTGGTGTTTCATCTTAGCTGTGGCCAGCACTATGCCGACGACCAGTTTCTCGAAGCGGAGCTCAATACCGACGACGCTGCATTACACTGTGAATGTGGTCTGGAAGATTTAATTCGCTTATTGCAGGCCTGGCAGCAGTTTTTGCCGCGTTGATCTGCCGGTCCTGACACTTTCAGGTGCACTTTCAAGTGCACCGACAGCGGGAAGATGCGCACCAAGATGGTGCGTTTTTTTTATCCGGCTTTTGCGGTTTTACTCTAACTTATTGTATTTAAATAAATAAAAAACTTGGCACACGACTTTCTTATCCAATTGGCAACAGCAACAAGTTGCCCGGGCCGATTTGCGCCGGTCCGGGGATCAATGAGGATAAAAACTATGAAACTCGTAACTGCCATCATCAAGCCATTCAAGCTTGACGATGTTCGTGAAGCGATTGCGGACATTGGAATAGAAGGCCTGACCGTGACGGAAGTCAAAGGGTTCGGGCGGCAAAAAGGCCACACAGAACTGTATCGTGGCGCGGAATATCAGGTGGATTTCCTGCCCAAAGTGAAACTGGAAATTGCAACGCTGGATGAAAATGTCGACCGTCTGTTACAGGCGATTCAGCAGGCTGCCCACACCGGTCGGATTGGTGACGGTAAAATTTTCGTTTATGACCTTGAGCAAGTGGTCCGGATCCGGACCGGTGAAACTGACGCAGAAGCGATCTAGCAGGAGTCCATCATGCAAGAACAGATTTATCATTTACAGTTTGCCATGGACACCTTTTATTTTCTGGTGTGTGGCGCCTTAGTGATGTGGATGGCGGCAGGTTTCGCCATGCTGGAAGCTGGTTTAGTCCGGGCAAAAAATACCACGGAAATCCTGACCAAAAACTTTGCCTTGTATGCTATCGCATGTTTGATGTTCATGATTTGTGGATATCAGTTCATGTACGGTGGTGGTTACTTCCTGTCCGGTATTGAAGCATTGAATGTGGATGAAACGCTGGCTGGGATGGCAAGTCGTGAAAATGGCTTCACTGGTAAAGCGGCTTACTCAAAAGCGGCCGATTTCTTCTTCCAGGTGGTGTTTGTTGCCACGGCGATGTCGATTGTCTCTGGTGCTGTCGCTGAGCGGATGAAACTGTGGGCATTCTTCGCCTTTGCAGTAGTCATGTGTGGCTTCCTTTATCCAATGGAGGGGTCATGGACCTGGGGCGGTCAACCGGTATTTGGCCTTTACAGCCTTGCAGATTTTGGTTTCTCTGATTTTGCTGGCTCTGGCATCGTTCACCTGGCAGGCGCAGCTGCGGCGTTAGCCGGTGTGATTTTGTTGGGTGCCCGCAAAGGTAAATTCACTAAGGATGGCAAAGCACACGCTTTCCCTGGTTCAAACATGCCTCTGGCGACACTGGGTACTTTAATCCTGTGGATGGGCTGGTTCGGTTTTAACGGTGGCTCCATGTTGAAGTTGGGTGACATCGGTAATGCACATGGTGTGGCTATGGTGTTCGTGAACACTAACGCTGCTGCAGTCGGCGGTGCCTTGTCAGCTCTGATTGTGTCGATGGTGCTGTTCCGTAAAGCTGACTTAACCATGGTACTGAACGGCGCTTTGGCTGGTCTGGTGGCTATTACGGCTGAACCTTCCACGCCGACACCATTACAAGCAACAATTTTTGGTGCAGTAGCTGGTGTTCTGGTCGTCGCAGCAATCATCGGTTTCGACAAAATCAAGATTGATGACCCGGTTGGCGCGATTTCTGTACACGGCGTAGTCGGCTTCTTTGGCCTGATGATTGTGCCACTGACCAAAGACAGTGCGTCATTCCTGGGGCAATTTATCGGTGCGGCAACGATTTTCGTCTGGATCTTTGTTTGCAGTCTGATTGTCTGGGGCGTGCTCAAAGCCACTATGGGTATTCGCGTCAGCGAGCAGGAAGAATATGAGGGTGTGGACCGTTCTGAGTGTGGGATTGAAGCCTATCCGGAATTTGTGTCGACCCTAAAGTAAGCAGCCTGAGGAGAGCCGGTGGGGCTTCTCAGGAGCGAGTGTCCCGCCCGGCAGTGCCTGTTGTGACTGCCGAAGCGGGAAACTGAACCCTTACCACCAAATCGTCTATCCTTGTCCTTTGTCTTCTAAGACGACCCCACTGGTACTTGCCTGTGGGGTTTTTTATTATGTGCGGACAAAACCCAATCTATCAGCAACCTTTTCGTCTGAAAAGTAGGCAGAGTGACGATTTAGAATATTTCATCTGTCAGTGCTCACCTGTGATTGTTGCAATGTCACGATTTGTTGGTGTTGGTCAATAGTCAGTGAGTTCCAGACCCGGATTAGTCTTGCGGCCTGTAAAGCCTCAGTCCATGTCTGCAGCAGGGTAGCAACACCGTGGAAGATAATCGCGCGGCTCAGAAACAGGAAAGCCGCATCCTTTTGGGATGCGGCTACCGTAATGCTTTGTCAAATTCCATTTTAAACCCGAAGGTTTGTCTTCCCTGCCTCCCTGAGGAGATTCACGCGCTGTGAAGGTTTTAACATCCGTGCTCATAAAACGCTGCCAGTGCAGTGTCGTACTTCAAGCCAATCCAGGCTTTCCTTCCCTCGCTGGTATCATACTGATACCGCTGCTACATCCTGTAGCGTCCTCTGTCCCTGTAGGTATCATCCTGATACCGCTGCTACATCCTGTAGCGTCCTCTGTCCCTGTGGGTATCATCCTGACACCGCTGCTACATCCTTTAGCGTCCTCTGTCCCTGTGGGTATCATCCTGACACCGCTGCTACATCCTGTAGCGTCCTCTGTCCCTGTAGGTATCATCCTGACACCGCTGCTACATCCTGTAGCGTCCTGATTTGGTGTGATTCAGTCCCTGAATAACACCTGCTCGTCCTGAGCGACTGCTCCTTTGGCTGACATCCTGTCAACACGGCCGTTCCCGGCATCCTCATCCCTCGAGATTTCTCCCTGAAATCTCAGCTCATCCTGAGCCTGTCCATGACAATCCGACTGATACACCATCCATGATGTTTTACTGCGAGCCGCTGACTGTATGAGCATTATGCCTGCGAATTGTCTGCTGATGAGCGATGTAAGCCATAGACGCGGGGTGAAGTACTCTAGTTTTTTTATCTTGATTCAATAAAGAGTCTATAAAACAATAACATAGTAGATATTGCAAAGTTCTTCTCTGCTCGAAATAACGAAATGACTTACTTAAATGTGAGATATATCGCACACAAGCGTTGCAGATTTGGCGCCGCCGGCTTTTTTCGTTAGCATGTCTGCACTTTTTACAGCACTGATTGCAGTATTATGGCGAGAGAACAAGTAGGGGTGTGTGCAGAACCGAATCTGCACGGTTTGTTATTACTGATGAATGCACTGGATGGCCACGAAAGTGCGGTTCGTCATGTGCTTGGTAGCATCCCCGGATTGATCCATAAACTGGCTGAACAATTTTCGGAAGCGAATCTGAATGCGATCGTGGCCATCGGGTCCGGCTATTGGCATTCATTGTACCCGCACGCACGTCCGGCCGATTTTCAGCCATTTTCTCCACTTTCTGTTGATGACCTGGCTATGCCAGCCATCCCTTATGATGTGCTGCTGAAGATCCGCGCCGATCGCTATGACGTGTTGCACTTGGCGATTCAGCAATGTTATCAGTTGTTGATGCCGCATTTGGAATTGGTTGAGCAGACCCATTGTTTCCGCTTTATGGACGGCCGTGATCTTACTGGTTTTATCGACCAGCCTCTGCCACCGCGCGGACGGAAAAAACGGGAACTTGCCTTAATCAATGAAAATCAACAACCAGAATTTGCGCAGGGCAGTTACCTGTTTTATCAGCGCTACCGCCTTGATTTAAACCGCTGGCAACAATTAACCCAAGCTCAGCAGGAAGCGATTATCGGCCAGAGGAAGCTGGACGGTCAGCAGTTACCGACCGCGCAGCTGCATGAACACAGTCATGCAGTAAAGGCCGCTGTAATGGATGCATTCGGCCAGTATTACCCTTTAGTGTTTCAGAACATGCCGTATGGCCAGTTAAAATCACAGGGCTTAGTGATTCTCGCATGTTCAGCAGATCCTTCAGCCTACCTGGCGTGGCTTAGTCGCCGGCTTGGTGATGCTGCGGGTCAGAATTATGATTTGTTGCTGGATTATGTACAGGCAGACAGTGGTGCAGCTTTTTTTGCACCATCTGTCAGTTTCTTGGAGGATTGTGCAGCGTTGTAGCGCGAATAACCTAAACTTTTTCGAATAATTCAGTGACTTTTTTCAGGGTGAAATTAATATTTTTCACGCTCGTTGGTGCAATAAAAATGGTGTCATCCCCGGCAATAGTACCAAGCACACCCTCTGCTTTACCCACAGAATCTAACAATCTTGCTATAAGCTGTGCCGCACCGGGACTGGTGCGGATAATAATCATCACATCATTATGTTCAATATCGAGGACCAATTGACGCAACGGGCTTTTTGTCGTCGGCACACCTAATTCTGGTGGCAGACAATAGACCATTTCCTGGCGGGCGTTGCGTGTCCGGACTGCGCCAAACTTACTGAGCATGCGGGAGACTTTCGACTGACTGACGTTGTCAAAACCTTCAGACTTCAGAGCATCCACGATATCACTCTGGGAACCGAATCGTTCTTCTTTCAGCAGCGCCTTGAATGCCTGGATCAACGCTTCCTGTTTGGTTTGTTTGGTCATATGCACCGGATAGTGATGTAGTTTAAATCGAAAAGTCGTATACCAGAGCATACCATAACAAAACAGGCTGCCGGATCCAGAGAATTATTTTTGCTGCCTGCTGATTTCGCCAGATGATTTCTTTCTAGCAGAAGAAAATAGTAAAACTGATTAAATAATGTGCTGCTACTTTGGTATAAGGCATTTGTAATTTGCGCTGTATTTCAGTATTGTTGGCGCGTTTTTTTCGGTGAACCGTTAATTGGGAGAGAAGCATGAAAGTTGCCGTTTTAGGTGCTGCTGGTGGTATTGGTCAGGCCTTATCATTATTACTGAAGTTAAATCTGCCAGCTGGTACTGATTTAGCTTTGTACGACCTGGCTCCGGTTACGCCAGGTGTTGCTGTAGACTTAAGCCATATCCCAACCGCGGTAAAAGTGACGGGCTTTGGTAAAGATGATTTACACACCGCATTAGCTGGTGCTGATGTCGTGATGATCCCGGCAGGCATGCCACGTAAACCAGGCATGGACCGCTCAGACCTGTTTAATATCAACGCCGGTGTTGTGAAAACATTGGCTGAAGCTATTGTGCAGCAATGTCCAAAAGCATTAGTTGGTATCATTACCAACCCGGTGAATACTACAGTTGCAATCGCTGCTGAAGTTTTCAAAAAAGCCGGTACCTACGATGCAAAACGCTTGTTCGGTGTTACAACACTGGATGTTATCCGTGCTGAGACATTCATCGCTGAATTAAAAGGCAAAAACCCGGCTGAACTGATTGTTCCGGTGATTGGCGGCCACAGCGGTACCACTATTCTGCCTTTATTGTCACAAGTTAAAGACGTGACATTCACAGATGAAGAAGTTGCTTCACTGACTTACCGCATCCAAAATGCTGGTACTGAAGTAGTTGAAGCTAAAGCCGGTGGCGGGTCAGCAACATTGTCTATGGGGCAGGCAGCAGCACGTTTCTGCGTATCTTTAATTAAAGGTCTGCAAGGCGAATCAGTGACCGAGTATGCCTACGTTGAAGGTAACGGCGAACATGCCCGTTTCTTCGCTCAGCCAATAGTGCTGGGTAAAAATGGCGTTGAAGCCCTGTTAGATATCGGCACTTTAAGTGCTTACGAGCAGAAAGCAATGAACGATATGCTGCCAACTTTAAAAGCAGATATCGTGCTGGGCGAAGAGTTCGTCAACAAAGCGTAATTTGCCGCACTTAACAAAAAGCCAGCAACAGCTGGCTTTTTACTTTCTAGCAGCGGCTTGTTGCTTAATGCGAGCGTTCGACAGCGATATCTGCCAGCGTTAACAGCGCGTCTTTATAGGGACTGTCAGCCAGAAAGGCGATAGACTGCTTGGCAAGCTCAGCTTCCTGCTCTGCCAGCCTTCTGGTGTAACCAAAGGCGTCTGTGTCATGCATAGCAGTCATAATAGCGTCAAAGTGCTGCAGCCCATTACTCTCCAGTATTGCCCCGCGGATCAGTGCTTGTTGGGCCGCTGTGCCGTGTTTTAACGCGTGAATAAGCGGAAGTGTTGGTTTCCCTTCAGCCAAATCGTCGCCGATATTTTTACCTAAATCTACAACGTCAGCCTGGTAATCAAGCACATCATCAATCAGCTGAAATGCAGTGCCTAAGTGAAGGCCATACTGGCGCATAGCTTCCGTCGTAACCGGGTCTTTGTCAGAGAGCACAGCAGCAAGTTCGGTGGCAGCTTCAAATAAACGGGCAGTTTTGCAGTAGATGACCTGCATATAACTTTGTTCAGTAGTGTCAGGGTCATTCACATTCATCAGCTGCAGGACTTCGCCTTCAGCAATGACGTTGGTGGCATCAGCCAGAATTTGCATGACCCGCATGCGTTCCAGCGACACCATCAACTGAAAGGCTCTGGTATATAAAAAGTCGCCAACCAGCACACTGGCCTGGTTACCAAAAACTGCATTCGCAGTCTCTTTCCCGCGTCGTAGCATAGACTCGTCGACAACGTCATCATGCAACAATGTTGCGGTGTGAATAAATTCAATGATGGTTGCCAGTGTCACATGCTGGCTTCCCTGATAACCCAGTGCTCTGGCAGCAAGAACAGCCAGGAGGGGGCGCAAACGCTTGCCACCACTGTTGACAATGTAGATGCCCAACTGATTGATCAGAGCAACGTCAGAATTCAGCTGAGAAAAAATATGTTCATTCACAGCGGCCATATCTTGTTGGCTTAACAAGCGGATTTCATCGAGCGTCATGCGGGTTCAGTTAATTCAGCAAACCGGAGTGGCTGGATTCTACAACAACAAAGAAAGTGGAAAAACTAAAAACTCGATCCTTTTGTTGCCTGATGATCTTTTTAATATTTGTGCTTGCGGGGGTAGGGGAAATTGCGTACAATTCGCGCCCTGTGAATCTAATTAACACGCCCCCTCAGCGGCCGGCGTGATCTGTACGGAGTTCTAACTATGTACGCGGTTTTCCAAAGTGGTGGTAAACAGCACCGTGTGACTGAAGGTCAAACCCTTCGTCTAGAAAAACTGGACTTAGAGATGGGTGCAAAGGTTGAGTTTGCTGCCCTGATGATTGTAAACGGCGACGATGTCAAAATCGGTACTCCAGTCGTTGAAGGCAGTAAAGTTACTGCGGAAGTGGTCGCGCATGACCGTGGCGATAAAGTTAAAATCGTCAAGTTCCGTCGTCGTAAGCACTACCGTAAACAAGCTGGCCATCGTCAGTGGTTTACTGAAGTGAAAATTACTGGCATCAGCGCTTAATTTCAGGAGTAACGACTCATGGCAAGTAAAAAAGGTGTAGGTAGTACACGTAACGGTCGTGATTCAGAAGCGAAACGCTTAGGTGTTAAGCGTTTTGGCGGTGAATCAGTTCTGGCTGGTAACATCATCGTGCGTCAACGTGGTACTAAGTTCCACGCTGGCACCAACGTGGGTATCGGTAAAGATCATACGCTGTTTGCTTTAACTGACGGTAAAGTGCAGTTTGAAGTGAAAGGCGAGCACAGCCGTAAATTCGTTAGCATCGTTAGCGAATAATTGCTGGATTCTTCGAAGAAACCCCGCGCAAAGCGGGGTTTTTTTTTGCTTATCAATGAAATGAAACAGCATACTCTTGAAACATCGACCTTTGTTTTCGCAGTCCGGCGAGCATCGGTTTATAATGTTCGCAATGATTAAAGCAGGATAGGTCGAAATGAAATTTGTTGATGAAGCGTTGATCAGGGTCGAAGCCGGCGACGGCGGGAACGGAATCATCAGTTTCCGTCGCGAAAAGTTTGTGGCAAAAGGTGGCCCAAATGGCGGCGACGGTGGAGACGGTGGTGACGTTTATCTGATTGCGGATAGTAATCTGAATACGCTCGTTGATTATCAGTTTGAAAAGCTCCATATCGCACAACGTGGCCAGAATGGCATGAGCACCAACTGTACCGGTAAACGTGGTGACGATTTGGTGTTACGTGTTCCGATAGGAACTCGCGCAATTGACGTCGATACCAATGAGGTCTTAGGCGATCTGACGAAGAATGGCCTGAAACTCATGGTCGCCAAAGGCGGCTGGCACGGGTTGGGTAATGCCCGTTTCTCCAGTAGTACCAACCGGACTCCGCGGAAAAAAACCAATGGTACACCCGGTGAAGTACGCAACTTGCGGCTTGAACTTTTATTACTTGCTGACGTGGGGATGTTGGGTCTGCCAAACGCAGGGAAATCAACATTTATCCGTGCTGTATCTTCTGCTAAACCCAAAGTCGCAGATTACCCATTTACTACTTTAGTGCCAAATCTTGGAGTTGTTCGAACCGAAAGCAGCAAGTCCTTTGTGATCGCCGATATCCCTGGTTTGATTGAAGGTGCCGCGGAAGGTGCTGGCCTTGGTATCCAGTTCCTGAAGCATCTGGAACGCTGCGGGTTGTTATTACATATGATTGACGTGCTTCCTGCCGACGGTTCAGACCCGGCTGAGAATGCACAGGTCATTATTCACGAGTTAGGTAAGTACAGCGACAAACTGGCAAATAAACCGCGTTGGTTGGTATTTAACAAGATTGACCTGGTGCTTGACGACGAACTAGATGTCATTAAGCAAAATGTGATTGATGCTATTGGCTGGGAAGGGCCGGTATATCAGGTCTCCGCAGCCTCCAGAACGCATACCGACGCGCTCTGTCGCGATATTCAGGCATATCTGGACCAATTGCCGAAGGAAGCGCCAAAAGAGCAGTTATTGGACCCTGTGCAATTCAAGTGGGACGATTACCATGCGGATGCAATGAATCTCGCAGACGACCTGGATGATGACGACGACTTCGACGATGATGACTATGAAGTTGAAGTGATTTACCGGCGCTGAGGTAGTTGATGATCCTGAGTCTGATAGCAGCAATGGCAGAAGACCGTGTGATTGGCCTGAATAATCAGATGCCGTGGCACATGCCTGCAGATCTGGCGCATTTCAAGCAAATCACACTGGGTAAACCTGTAGTGATGGGGCGGAAGACGTTTGATTCCATTGGTAGATTGTTACCTGGACGGCGTAACATCGTGATCAGCCGTCAGCCAAAACCGCAGGGTTTTACTGCGGATTGGCTGCAGAGCATTGATGCAGCGCTGCAGTTATTGCAGGCGGAGCCCGAAGTGATGATTATCGGCGGCGCAGAATTGTACCGGCAGTTATTACCAAAAGCGGATCGGCTCTACCTAACCGAATTTGCGCTCAAAGTTGAGGGCGATGCCTGGTTTCCAGATTACCGACAGTCAGGTGCCTGGCGTGTTAGTTCGCTGCAGGAACATCAGGCTGATGCCAAGAATCCGGTGAATTACCGTTTCTTGCAACTGGAACGGGAACGCTGAAATTTCCAGCGTTGCGTATCATCTAACATGTTGCTACTATTAATTTTGTTTTGCTAATTCAGCCTCAGGGGTTGCCTATGAAATTAATAAACGCCACGTTGTGCCTGTCGTTGGTCGCCGGATTATTGGTTGTTGCACCTGCCGCTCAGGCGCAGGAGCAGCTGGCAGCTTCAATGTGCGATTATGTCAAAGCAGATGATAAAAACCGTTTTCGTAAATTATTGTCTGACAACCGTTTGCGGTTGAGAAATATTTATGACGGTGTGGTGTGTGACGGTCTGTCGTTAATCCGGTTTGCCGTGAAGAGCAACGCTGCCGGTGCCGGCGAGTTCATCATCAAGCAGCTGCCTGCTGCACAAATTACCGCATCAGGTGATATTGCATGGGCCGAGTCCAATCATGCAGGTTCTGGCTTGATTGCCGTGCTGAAGGCACGAGCCGGTGGCGGTGAATAACAGCCCAGATGCCAAAAAGCCGTGCAATGCACGGCTTTTTTGTCTCTGACGTTTATACCGCAGCTGCACTGTCAGAGCGCGCTTATTGCGCCGTAAGACGACTGGCAGAATTCAACTCAATAAAAAAGGAGCCTTAAGGCTCCTTTTGTCGTTGTGCTTGTTAATTTTACACTTTGAATTGATCAACCGACAGACGCAGCTCTTCGGCAAGGCGGGCGACTTCATGGCTTGAGTCTGAAGTTTGTTCCGCGCCTGAAGCTGTTTCTTCAGCAATATTCACGATGGATTCCAGCAGTTTACTGATTTCATGTGAGACTTGATTCTGCTCTTTCGCGGCATGAGAGATTTGCTCACTCATATCGTGTGCCATGTGTACAGCGTGAGTGATGGAATCTAAAGCCTGATCCGCCACTTCAGTTTGCGCCACACAGTTTTCAGCCTGACGTTTGCCTTTGTTCATTGCTTCTACCGCGGCATGTGCGCCGCTTTGCAACACTTGAATCATCGCCTGAATTTCTTGCGTAGAGCTTTGGGTTTTACTGGCCAGAGAGCGGACTTCATCAGCAACGACGGCAAAACCGCGGCCTTGCTCACCGGCCCGTGCCGCTTCTATTGCAGCGTTCAGTGCCAGCAAGTTGGTTTGCTCTGCAATGCCACGGATCACGTCCAGAATGCTGCCGATAGACGCGCTGTCCTGATGTAATTTGTTGATAACTTTAGAAGCTTGCTCAACTTCTTGCGACAGCTGCAGAATCGTTTGCTTGTTGTTAGACGAAATGCCTTTCACGCGCTCAGCTTCGGCGTCAGCGTGTTTGATTTCGGCCAATGCATCGTTCGAGCTTTGCAGCACACCTTGTGAGGTGCTGCTCATTTCAGTCGTGGCTGTGGCAGCTTGAGTTACCTGAGATTTCTGCTCACGGATCGCCGCAGTGGACTGCACTGTGATTGCTGAAGTCTGTTCAGATGCCGCAGCTAATTGCGTAGAGCGTGAAATGATGCCCTGGATAAGCTGGCGCAGGTTACCAATAACCTGATTACAGTTGCGTGCAAGTTCACCGAATTCGTCCTGAGCTGAGTCGTCGAGCTGTTTCGTCAGGTCACCGGAGGCAACTATACCCAGAATTTCATTCACTTTACCAAGTGGTGTGGTGATGCTGCTGCGTGTCCACAATGCAATCCCCGCAGCTGCTGCAAAAGAGAATGCCATTACTGCAAAAATTAATACGATAGCGCTGGTCACGCTGGATTCAGATTCTTTCTGGATTTCGCCGGCTGCTTCACGCGCTTTAGTCAGTAATTTGCTCAGTGCAGCACTGGCATCAATGGTTTGTTGTTCGGCAGTTGCTAACAACTTCGCTGCAGAAGCTTCTGCAGCCAGTTTATTAGCTTTTAATGTCAGGATACCATCGTCGCTGGTCAGTAAGTCATTGATCGCCGTAATTTTCTCATCAAGATCGGTCACCATGTCGACTGCGCTGCCGGCCTCACCTTTAATGATGGCCATTTTTGCGACAATGTCGTTCATCCGATTTCTGACCTCATTGCTGAGCGTTTCCGAGGTGTTCGCCGCGTTGGTACGGGTTAAATCAACTACAGTGCTCACCATTGAATTCAGACTGGTTTCCAGCACCGATGCTGCCTCGGCAGCTTTAGGGAAGCGACGGCTGACGTCACGGACGTCACTGAAATCGAGGATCAGCGATGCGGAGTCATCTGCGTTGCTTTCAAGATCGCCTAATTTGCTGTTGATGGCATCGCGTAATGACAAAGACTTTTTCAGTTCAGCGAACAACTTATTGCTGGTAGGCACAAATTCTTCATATTGAGTGCTGACCTCTTTGAAGCTTGCTGCTAATACTGGCTCGTTGCCGACAACAGACTGCAGGCTTTTTGCTGCGGCGTCATAAGCAGATTTTTCGGCGGCAAATGCCGTTTCAAGCGCTGTTATTTTTTTCACTTCATCGGTGTAAAACGCCTGCAGCGTGATTTTACTCATGATGACGAATTCGCTTTTCAGTGTCGCACTGTTCTCAAGCGCAGGGATGGAGATGGTATTAACCTGGCTGGTGGAATCACTGATATTGTTCA
>Ga0247724_1000046_pt1 | contig 39972 bp, 33 predicted proteins | sample OKSTACKMC2E_FD_182776 | JGI IMG/M metagenome (GOLD analysis project Ga0247724, IMG submission 182776) | Subsurface sediment microbial communities from gas well in Oklahoma, United States - OK STACK MC-2-E | ecosystem: Environmental > Terrestrial > Deep subsurface > Rock core/Sediment | place... | reverse complement strand
CATGGTGAAACATTATCTGCAGTACAGCATTGGTCTGGAAACCCGTGAAGTCTTTATGACTTTGTATTTAGACAGTCAGCACCGTCTGATTAAAGCTGAACCACTGTTTTATGGCACGATTGATGCTAGTACTAGTGATTGTCTTGTAAATGGACGCTGTGAATGACGCTATAAATCTAGAAATTCAACAAAATTGTTGTCCATTAAAATTTCTTTGATTATGGATATTCGAACATTTGGACAGATGAATATCGCATTTTTTGTTTCGTTTGAATTATGCTTTTCAGGCAGCGCAACACTTAGTTGTAGCGACAGACTTATCAAGCATCTTGGGAGGTAATGATTAATGGCGTTAAATTTGGGGGAAAGATCAGGATATAAATATTCAGAAATATTTTGTATGCTTACAGCATTTTAAATGTAACCGAAATTTACCGTCACAAATTACATAAAATCTAATATTACATATTACTAATATATATCATCCAGTGGGTCATGATTTGGATCAAAACCTTGATCGTGAATTACTCTCTTGATAAAGCCAATTTCATTAAATTCTTCACGTCTATAAACCAGCCAGCTAAATAACCTGACAATACTGTGAATTTCCGGCCGATGCTCACCTTTCCACGATAATAAGTGCTGCATTATCAACCGAGGACCAACATCTAGTTCATTGAGTCTATGCTTTACGTTGGAAGGTAACCCTGATAGCTGTCGTAATATAGTTACGTCTTTTATGTCCTTTAACTCAAAGGGTTTTTCTCCAAAAAACACCTGATAAGCAAAAATGCCAAAAGCCCAGGTGTCATAATTTTTTGTCGCTGAACCATGTTCCAAAAAATCTGGGGGCATAGAAACGAATGACGTCAATAAACGCTTATTGTTATCTTGAAAAACTAACTGCTCATCGACATCACGCTCAATGCCGTAAATATCTGCTCTTTGAAGGTCACAGGATTGACAATTACCTAGATCTAGAAATTTAACTCTTGGATCATTTTCGGTTCTGTCACTGTCATATTTAGGCATCTTAAAGTCATCTAACAGTAAAATATTACTTGGGTGTAGGTCCCTATGTATATAACCTGTTTGGTTAAAATAGCTTAAGCCAGATGCAATTCGATGAAGAAATTCGTATTTCTCTTCAATTGAAAAACCTATTGTTGAAATTTCTGATAATAATAAACCTTTTTCATATCTATAGCCAAAACAAAGGACCATGCCAGAATGATACTCTTTCAAATCAAGAGCTATCTTTGGTAGAGGATAGCTACTGACTGGCCCTATAAAATATTTCGGTTCTCTTAGTGGGTTATCACCAAGGTCAAAATTTAATTTATTATACTTTAGTACTGAATATTCAAGTTTGAAACGCTCTAACTCAACTTTATTTCTTGGCGAAATTAAAAATTTGACGACTATTTTATTGTTATCTTTCACGTAGACACTGCTTAATGCAGAGCCTCCACCTAAAGATTCTAAAAATTCGTAACCATCTATTTTGATTAATCCCAAGGATAACAATAATCCATAGTTTTTATCAGTCAACATTCTTAACCTTGTATTCTTCACAAAACAACATAACCTCCCCAGTGAAACTAGAAGGTATTTCATCAACTCTACTCACTAATTTGTAGTTAAGCTCATCAAGTTTTTTAGTTATGTCAAAATTGAAACCGTTATTATGCTGAAATGCTTCAGCAGGGATGATATCCAAAAAATCATTTACATCTGGACAATAGATCAATGCATTATTTTTTCCCGTTAAGCTTATCTCTAGAAGAGAGCCACCAGCCTCAAAATGAATTTCAGCATGATTTCGACATGGAGTACAAAAAATCGTTTGGCTCCTAGCGTAAATACCGAATTTTTCCTTAAACCAAGCATCAGCAGCTTTATGGATGTATTTAGGAGTAGTTTTCGGCTCTCTAGGCCGATTTATATTTTCATTTTGATAAATGCCATCTTTGAAAAAATGACTTGTACCTCTGTATAAATTATTCATTTTTCCCTATTTGAATTAATTTGCATACTCACTTTAATAATATATGTCAGATTCTAAATGAATAGAGTAAATTCATTCGCAAATAGCTTACAGGCAAATTATCTGATTTCTTTAAATTCTTTAATCCAGAATAGCTGTAATGCTACCGTGTCATGACACTGATTACTGACATAAAATGGGGTAAATATTTTAGACCATTTATAATTAATAAATTCACGCCTCGAACAAAGAAGGAAATGGTCATTCAAATTGCACTTTTTTGGTCCGTTAATTTTATTGAGCAATATAAACTCCCTATAATCTTGTCGATTTATATCCTCTCAAGTATTGTCTGCACTTAATACTCAATATAGAAAGTTAATATATCCATTACTTAATTTGTCAAATTATTTATTGGATGTTGGCGTGCCAGATAGGGCTTTACGCCTTCTTTCTACAAAATCTCGACGCCAATTTTGTAAAACCTCTAAATCTATTCTTAATTCTTCGGGGGTAGGAATAAAAGTCGGCTGTTCCTGTGATTGGCTATGCTCGTAGAATGAGTATTTGGTCATCAGACCATCAATGAAACTGCAGTCACTGGGATTAATTACATGCAGACCTGCAAGTTTGTTATCAGTGGTCACGCTTTTTCTATGTCGTTTAATTATTTCGAACAAAAGATCTTCTTCAACTGTTCTCTCTAGTAACTTACGGAAATCACTACATATACCTTGTGCGAGTGCCTTATATGAGTCAGCACCATATTCTTGCCCTATTTTTTTCGCTTGGTGAAGGCGATCTATAAGAATGTTATTGGCGGTTTCCGTTTTTGAATTCCAAACTGCTTGGTTTACTGGCTGACCTGATACGCCCTCATATTTCTCAATACATATCTGAGTAAACTGTTCTTTTTTCCACTTATCACCCATTTTCTTCGCCACGTCTTCAAGTGCGCCATAAAGTGACAACCGATGTGTGAAGATGAGAACTTGCCTTTTGGTTGCAAGCTCAACCAATCTGTTTGCAACATACCACTCAAAGTCATGATCTAGAGACGATATTGGATCATCGAAAATAAATGGTGCAGCAATTGGCTTGTCAGAAACGTCTGCCAAAAATGCTGCCAGACTAATAATTCTGCGCTCCCCCTCACTCAATACACTTTCGGGCGATACTTTCTGCCTTTGAGCTCCCTTGAGTTTTAACTGGTGGAGGACAGAGCCTTTTGTAGCGCGTGTTTTTACCAGTTCTACTTGAATTCTTTCGGCACCAAGTTTTTTTAGCTCGAAGTTAAATCTCGAAACATAAGCTTTTGTTATAAGCGCTTCAGATAGCTCGCCGGCTTTCATAGTTAATTTGCGGGGGTTAAGTTGATCCTTCCAGGTTTCAAATTGCTTAAACTGCGTTAAACGAACGAGTTCAGCTTTTACTGCCTCCTTCTGCTGAGATACCCACTTATGAGCTTCCAATGTCTTTTTTTGATTAGTGGTCGATTGCCTGTCGAACTGCTTTGCATCCTCATAGAGTTGATTGTATTCAATTTCTAACTGTGTACTATAAGCATTTAGTGCAGATATAGTTTCAGCTAAATCAACAGAAAACAGTATCGTCCCAGTTGACTCATGGTTTAAAAGGGCATTTCGACATTTTTGATATTCTTGCCAAACATGAATAAGGAAACGCTGCCAGTCATCTGAGGCTAAACCGGCGGCACTCAGTTGCATGTTTAGCTGCTCTGGCGAGGGAGGGCTTGTTAAACTATTTAGTGCAGTCGAATACGCCAGTTCGGCAGTTTGTGCAGCGAGTTCCAATTGTCCTTTTACATAAGCTTCAAAATCATCAAGTCTTTTTCTTGAGCTATCATCCAATTTTTGATGGCATAGCACACAGCGAGAATCTTCAGTATCATTTACAGGGAAATTCTGCTTTGGATAAGCAATTGCTGAATACTGTCTTGCTGCTTCCCACATTGCCAACCAGGTTTTAGTGCCAACACCTTCAAGCTTTGCAGTAGCTACATTCCCGACCTCTATGGCAATTCGCCTTTTCTCAATTGCTGTATTTCTAAGAGTTCTAAGATGTATTAATTTATCAGAACTCAATAAAACTGAGACATTCTTAATCGGAGTGATCAGGTTATCCACTGCGATCTTTCTATTTTTGATTTGGACTGCCAAAGCTGCGGGGTCATCTGTATTTAGACGTTTTACTGTCAGCGCTAATTCACTCTCATTTTCAGTAGACCAATTTAGATAATTCTGAATTCTCTGTGCATTTAAATTAGAATGAAGTGATGTATATAATGACCCTGGTTCTGTACTAAGAAAATCATGTGGCAAACTTGGCAGTTTACTTGTTAATTGATTTTGCTCGGTCTGAAGCGACGCTTTTAATTGTTCACAGACCTCGGCTAGTTTTTCGAAAAGAGCCACCAAAGGAGGGATATAAGAAGCGTTATTTTCTTTTGTTAGATAATTTGTGGCTTCGTCGTTGTCAAAGATATCTACAGCTGTTAGCTCTTGAATCGCAGGTGAATTTGCTGGCCAAACAATCGTTTTTTCCTCAGTTCCCCAGATAAAAGAGATTCTACAGCTTCGCTGCTGGGGTTCTGGAAGAAAAACATTTGATTTTAAATCCAAAGCTCTAGGCTTCCCGCATGCCTTTTTTAGCAGTCGAGTATAACCGGATTTTCCAGAGCCATTGTGCCCATAAACGACTGTAAGATTTCCAATGCCCAGTTGCAATGGTGTCCTTGGCGACAAATTTTCAATACCTTGGACATCGGATATTGAAGTTAGCTTTAGAGCAGCAGTACTTGGAGCAACGGAAAAGCGTTCCCACTCAAAGTTAATTGGAATTGTCGGTTCCATACCTTTTAATAAATTTACGGCTTCACTGAAGTCGTTGTTTGATACAGTACCAGTTGTAATTAACTTTTTTGCTAGCAGCTGTAACCATCTCGGCTGCTGATTTAGCCAACTAGCCAAATCATTTGTTATATCTGCCATATACACGTCCATGTCTAAATAAAGCTAATTTATGACTAAACTCCCAAACGCCTTCTCAGATGTCAAGTTAGCAATGCTCTCAGGGTGAGAGTATTAGTGTTTAATTTTTAACCAGGTTGTTTGGCAATCGATCTAGCTGGAGTGAAAACTGATGCCAAATATGCCTGATTCGTTCCAAAAGCGCATTGAGTTTGACGTAAATATGTTCAAAAAACATTCGTGATCTTGCCCTGGCAAGGCTCTACAAGACGCTGGCAATTTAGCGATTGTTTAAATATCTTACCATATGACGGCTTTGCAATAGAGTGTACTGTCCTAGAAGCTCAACTAGGGATCAGTACTCGGCTGAAATTCATGAATTTCTACAAAATTAAATTGATTAATTTAGACTAAAAGTGGACAGCCTTTTTTAAAATCATGATGTACACATCCATAGCATTGTGTACTATTAAAACTTACAGTCCCATATCCTCGTATGTTTCTATTTAATGTAAAAGCCTGCTTATACCACCCATAATTTGAGTAGTTTTGTGTCATTATTTGGTTTGGGTGCCCGTATTGGTTAATGCTACCAACCGAAAATATTATTCTTGAGTTTTGACTGTCTGCTGGTGCTGGTATTGAATTTACATCTTTTATCATAGCACCATGGTGTGTTGCAACCATGTGATTAATAGGTATATTTACAGGTATTGATATCGATGTATAATCGGCATCTCCTGGCGATAGGATGAAGTATTTCGAGTGAGCATGAAGAATATTCTTACTGAAGAAAGCGAGCCCAGTATTATTGTTGTTGATTAATTCTGTAACTGTCGGTTGGCATTTTATAACAAAATCGCCCACTGAATTATAAATTATATCCACACGCGTAGGCCAGATAACAAGATTATTATTTCGATGCAGTGCTAATGCTAGACGCCATGATGTTGGGGTGATTTTTTGACCTGTACTTTTACGCCCCTGATTAGGTACAATCCATTTAAGAGATAAGGCCCGCAGATCCCAGTCTATTGACAATCCTCGGCGATTGTAAATTGCTGTTGTGCTAGCCCCAGACCAGTGGTCTGTATCCCAATGAGATAAGAATACAAATGCCTTACTAATATCATTTTGGAGCGGATCTATTCCATTTGAAGGGAGACCTCTGTAATTAAAAATAGTTGGTTTTCCAAAATCATAAAACATCAGAACTTTGCTTCCGTTGCTTGTACAGTTTTCTGTATCTATTAAAGCAGTCCAGTTTGCTTGGCCAACATCATAAATTATATAATTATTTCTATTCTTATTACTGCCACTGATGGCGTTGTTCATTATCGATTCAATGTCACTTTTTTTATACTTTTTGTAGTTTACTAACTTGGAAAATCTTCTGGCTTTTTGTAATTCTTTACCACGCCTGATCTCTGAAGCATTCGTTACTTTAATTGATAGTATTTCATTTGCTTGTTCATCAGTTGCGTCATTTTGTGTCGTAAAAAACAATACCTCATGACTCAGGTTATCTTTTGAATCTATTGCATTTGATTTTTTTATCTCTATTTTTAATTCGAATTTTACTCGAAACCATGCGTTTCGTTCGAATGTAGATATTTTTTTATGGAATGGGGATTTTTTTGATATTTTTATCATCCATGTTTCTGGTGTCCAATTTTCTTCGCTAAAAATATCATTTGGTGCTTTATTTAATGAATCATGCTCAATGCCATCGATAACTACGAAATCACAGTCTTCGTCAATGTCGGTCAAGGTTGCAATTATATTTTTTTCTAATATTTCTGTTTTTTTCATTTTTAATTATAAATTCCTTGTGTTTTTCTAGGCGCTTGCTTAGAAATTTCATCCTGATTGTTTATTCACGCGCAACCCATATAACAAATATGTAGCAAATCAATGTGCCGAAACAATACCAGTAATTTCCGATTAAAAATCCTGCGACGAACACCATAGAACCAAAATTAATAAATATAGATGCCCATTCCTGAAGCGCTAAATATTTAAGATACTCGAATTTTGTTTTTTCAATTTCTGTCTTAATTTTTCGGAAGTTCAAGCACACTAGACCGTATAATGAAAAACCTGAAATTATCATCAGAATAAACTGCTTAGTTTGAATCAAGTTCTTTAACTCGTGAAATTGAGGCCTCATTGCTAAGACAAAGTCAGCTTTTGACCATTCAATCATTAATGATACTAGACCAAAACTACACCAAAACATTAAATTAATTAATAACTTATAGCCCAATGATTTGTTATGAGTTATTTCCACAAATTCCCCTCGTTTTTCTTCGCTCTTGAATCGATTCTAATTAGTTGTAATTTATATGGGGGTTATGCGTAAATTATCCCTCTAAACTACATTAGTTTTCATTGGCATTTCACTCAAACATCAAACCGACTTCCCACCATTTTCAGCCATTCTTTACATTCCAAATAGTCCGGTACATATCGTTCAACCGATTTCCAGAACGCTGGCGAGTGATCATGGTGCTTCAGATGGCACAGCTCATGGATTACGACGTAGTCCACTATACGATGCGGGGCGAGGATGACTTTCCAGTGGAATTGAATTTCGCCTTTTGCGGTGCAGCTACCCCAGCGGGATTTGAAGTTTTTAATCGCGACTTTCGTTGGCTGTACACCGATTATTTTTGCAAAGCGTTCTACCTTTTCGGTGAAGCGACTCAGTGCCTGGTGCTGATACCACTGAATTAATGCTGTGCGAATAAACTCTGGTTTCTTGTTTTGCTCGGGTACGCTTACCACAAACCGGCCATGCTTTAGCTTCAGTGGCTGTAAAGCGCCGGTTTCTATTTTCAAGCGATAGTTTCTGCCAAGGTATGGAAAGGCTTCACCGCTGATGAATTCTTTACTGCTGACAGGCATAGCTTGCTGGTGAAGATAGAGTTTTTCTTTGATCCAGCGATGTTTTTCACTAAGAATTTTCTCGATCCGCTCCACGGGCAATTCAAAAGGCACGGCTACAGATACGGCACCGTCATGCACTTGCAAGCGTGCGGTTTTTATGCGAGGAGTGCGGATTATTTCCGCAACAATACCGCGCTGTTCTACATATTCTGTGGTCGGCACTTTCGAGGCAGCCATTATTTGAACTTCACTTTGGCTAAATCCATGAAGCGCTCCATCAATACCCTGCGCAGCTCTTCATCATCAAAGCTTGATTCTACAATGGTTCGCTTAATTCTCTTTTGCATCCCTTTCATTTCATCAGGCTTTTTGAAGAAATCCACGATATTGGTTGCCTCATCCATCATGGCCACTAACGATTTGGTGATCTGGATGATTTCGTCATGGGTGTTTTCGTCTAAAGAGTCGTTACCTTTAATCCGCGTAACTTCCGCCACTAGGATATTGTGAAAGGCAAATTCGGTATCATCGAGGCCTAAATTATCGGCGGCTTTTTTCCGGTCTGATTCAATGTTGTCGCGAAAATCCAACAGCATCTGCACCAGCTGATCCCAATGCTCCGACTTTTTAAGAAGAATTTCATTCAGCTTGGCGCTTAGCGATTTGTAATATTCCTCGTCCTCTTCCAAGTTGATGTCAATATGGTGCTTGATGGCATTTTCAATTTCAGAGGCTTTGGATTCATCCGATTTGTGTGCCTGTAGTTTTTGTTTGTAATCCACTGCAAGCAAATCAATCGGTGGAATTTTTGGGTCTACGCCGGTTGCGCGTATGTGCTCTTCAATCAACGCGCGAACTTTCTCACCCACACCTGCAAGGTTTAGCTGTGCATCGCGGTAAAGGTTACGGGCACCTAAGTTAATTTTGCCAAGCGCCTTTAAATCACCCAAAAATGGTTTTGCGCTTGCATCAGGCATGATGATGTCCATCTGCTTGGCAAACTTTTTAAAATCGATTTCAAACTGGGTGCGTTTATCTTCATCTTTCAGCAATAGCACACAGGCATCTAGGTCATTAATATCTGTGGCTTTAAAGTGCCCCATCACGCGAGTATGCATGGCTTTAAGCTTGGGGATTTCATCTTTTAAATCTTGCAATGCGCCCGCGACGTCTTCTTTTGAAAACATATCTAGCGCTTCGGTAAGGTAATCACTCAAGCCAAAGTAATCCACAATAAAGCCGCGTTGCTTATTGCTCGCCGTGCGGTTTACACGAGCAATGGCTTGCAGCAAGGTATGTTCTTTTAACTTGCGGTCTAAATACATCACTTGGCAAATCGGTGCATCAAAACCGGTTAACAGCATGTCTTTTACGATGATGATGGATAAACCATTTTCATTCAGTGGGCTTTTGAATTGCTTTAACTGGTTGTCTTGCGTGATTTTATCGGTGTAGGGTGCAAAGAAGGCATCATCATTATGCTTACCGGAAATAATCACGGCTGATTCGGGTGCTTCCAATTCGTCGAGCATTTGCTTGTACACCACAGCGGCACGGCGGGACGAGGTCACTATCATGGCCTTAAAGCCATTAGGCTGAATGTGTTCACGGTAATGCTTGAGTAAATCAATACACACCCAACGGATGCGCTGTGGGGCTTCTAACACAGCTTGTTCGGTGCCGTATTTCTTTTTTATCGCTGCTTTGTCTTCGAGTGTTCGGTCTGAAAAATACTCATCGAATAACTTATCTAGCGAATCGCCAGTCACTTTGGTTTTTGCTTCGCGGCCTTCGTAAAGGATTTGGCAGGTTGCACCGTCAGCCACTGCTTCTTCTATGGTGTAAGTATCTATGTAGGAACCAAATTCATGGCTGGTCTTTTGCGAGCTGATTAAGGGCGTACCGGTAAAGGCTATTTTAGGTGCATTCGGTAGCCAAGCATTGAGTGATAAACCTAAACCGCCGTATTGCGTGCGATGCGCTTCATCAGCCAGCACAATAATCTTTTCAGAGGCGTTGATGGGGGCGTTTTCCGTGGTTTCGTCGTCTTGCACTTTTTGGATCATAGCCGTGACAAGATCGGCGCTATCTCTTGCCAAAAGCTTCTTTAAATCCGCAACGGATTTTGCGTGGTAAACCGTTTCGCCTTGGGCACGTTCAAATTGTGCTGTAAGCTGTTGGTCTAACTGAGTGCGGTCAGTAATAAACACCAGCTTGTAATCACTAAGCTCTGGGTCGCGGCGTAATTTGATGGCCAGCATCACCATGGTTAACGATTTACCCGAGCCTTGGGTGTGCCAAATAATGCCGCCTTTATCTTTTTTGGTTGCACCGGTTTTTAACCGTTCAATGGTTTTATGTACTGCGCGAAACTGTTGATATCGGGCAATTTTTTTAACCACTTTGCCATCAATCGCTTCAAATAAGGTGAAGTTTCGAATTACATCTAAAAAATTGGCATGGCTGAATAAACCGGCAATTAGCTGCTCTTGCGCATGGGCAAAACTGGCGTTATCAAATGGATAGGCATCTTTCCATTCCAAATAATGCTCAACCTTAGAGCTAATGGTGCCCACGGCCGCTTTGTCGCGATGGGTGCTCACCATCAATTGGTTGTACCAGAATAATTTTTCGCAGCCTTCATCTTCCAAAGGGGTGCGGCGGTTTGCATAACGACGCAACTGGTTAATACCGCTTTCCATCGGGTTGGTGATGTAGGGGGATTTCGCTTCAATGATTGCGAGCGGTAAACCATTTACGAACAGCAAAATATCAGGGATGATATTTTCGTTCACGCCTTCAATTTTAAATTGGTTTACGCATAAAAATTCGTTGTTGGCGATGTTGTCAAAATCAATCAACTTAACCGTTTGCCCTTTGCGGCCTTTGCCTACATCCTGCTCTACCGATTGGTAGTTCACTAAGGTTTGCCAAAAGTTTTGGTTCGCTTCCATTAAGGTCGCGGTGAGCGGATGCGTCACATCCCGCATCACTTTGCGCAGGTTTTCATCGCTAATCCATGGGTTTATTTTTTGGATCGCAGCGGCTAGGCGTTTTTCTAATACGACTTCGCGGAAATATTCACGCTCACCATTAGGCATGGGTGTAAATTGCACACCGTTAATGTAAGTCCAGCCTAATTGTTGTAATTGTTCAATGGCGGGTAATTCAACTTTATCGTATTCGTCGCTGGTCACTATTCCCATTCCTTTCTGTTTAATAAGCTAGCGATGTGTTGGCAATCTGGCAGAACCTCAACATCCAGTTCTTCCCCTAAGTCGAAGAAGCGAGTGTGCTGCAGTGGGTATTTGGTGGATTTAGTAAAAACTGTTGGGTAAAACTTCTCTACAAAGAAAAACTGGTGGTCAACGTGGATATCCCACCCATGTCGTTCTTTGGCCACTTTGATAATACTTTTAAGTGCCAGAATTTCAGCGTCTGTAAGGCGAAGCTCTTTGTTGGACTGATTAAAATTATCTCTGACATCGACAGATTTGAATGTATCGGTATCAACGTCAAAATCCACCCTTACAATTTTAGTGAGCAGGCCAATCGCTCTGACGGCTTTGTCTTTGTATAGGCCTATATATTGATGCCGTGAGAAGCTGCGCTCCACGGGGTCGAAGTAAATATTAAACTCTATGTTGGCATCAAATGAGATACCTGCCGTGATGGCTCGCATCGCAAACTGATGCCTGGGAATAAGGCCTGCTTCGTCGCAAAAACTACTGTAGTCATCCACCAACTCATTTAGCTCAACATCATAATCCGAAATGACGCTGCGCATGGCTTCCACGATTTGTTTAAAGGTAATGGCGGCGTAGCGGATATTTGTTGCATGAACTGCGTTGTGATTATTAACAAACTCAATTACCTTCGAGTTGAATGCTTGCGAGGGCTCTGTTGGGTTGATTAACAGCAGTAATTGCGTCTCTTCAGTACCAAACCCTTCCACATGACGTTTAAGCTGGTCATCATCGTGGTTGTCATACAGCTTGGTTTCAATCAACACCTTGATACTTTTTTGGGTAATCGCCCCATCGGGGATGCTGGAGCGCTTGCCGTTCCCTTCTTGCTGGCGAAAACTAAGCCCTACAACTATCGTATCCGCGCCATCTTCACTCAGTAGGCTATTAATAAAATGTTCAAACCGAATAGGGCTACTGCCATATAAGCGTGAAAACAGCAGTAAGGTGTTGTTGGTAACAACATTTTCCTTTTGCTGAAATCGCTGAAAATAATGGACTTTACTCATGATCAACTCAATTTGACACGGACTTTGCCAGTGAGGAGATCTTGCATTAAAGCTTTTTTAGTTTTTTCGATAGCAGCGACTTTTCTAGTAATCGTTTCGTATTGTATTTGAATACTTGAGAGTAATTCAGTAATTTTATTTTGTTCATCTATCGGAGGTATAGGAATTAATTCAACTCTTAAATCTGTAGTATTTAGATGCGGATGTGCTCCTCCAGTAGCTATGATATTGACTCTGTTTTTTCCAATATCAGAGTTCATATATTCAGAAAGAAAATGCGGATTTAGGATTTCCTTTTTTGTTCTTGAAATAATTAAAGCATGGCAATTTGCACCGGCATAGCTTTTGGGTACTACACAAGAATCTCCATTACCTGCTCCCGTTTGAACTGTAAGTACATCCCCCTCCTGCAAGCAGGCCCTAATGTTTTTTTTGTGAAAATCAACACTAACATATTTATAAGTATGCTCAATGAAAGAATTGGCGCGTACGTTTTGACACAATACGTAGGGAACTCCACTTTCTTTGTAAATATCTCTAGTTGGACCAACATATCCATTAGTCATAACATCGCAACAATCTGATAAGCGCTTTACATCCCATTTCTTAGGAATCTTCCCAACTGGACTATCTTTAAACTCGGTATGCCCAATCCCCTTAGTTAGCAAATCTTGCATCATTCCGGTTTTAAGGTCTCTGAGTTTATTGATTTGCGCTTTACAGGCTTCAATCACTTCATCGACCGAAGTCAAAATAACGGCGATCTTTTTTTGTTCTTGAAGAGGTGGCACTTCAACCTTGAGATTTAAATACTCTGAAAGTTGAAAATTTATTATCCCCGTGGTTTGCTGTTGATATCGCAATACTAATCCATTCTGATACTCAAAATACATCTTGTAAAACAGATATTTACTATCTGTAGATAATGATGGTGTTAGTTTTTGCGTGAAATTAGAATATAAAAAAGAAGTGTCACTTTCAAAATATACAACACGACCAACAGGCTGCGAAGGGCTTCCTCCTGATTTTTCAAGCAGGATATCGCCTTTCTTTAGCACTTTATGAATACGTTTTTTTTCCGGAATGTTTCTGATAACTATATTTGAATAGTCGATAATCCCGCTATGAGTGAAATTTGTTGAACGCAACACAGGAATATCATTCTTATCACCAACTGCGGAATCACCCCACTCACCGGCGAATGTTCCGTCAATCAAATCTGAAAGTCTTTTACTATCCCAGCCCTGAATATTATTCATATCCCAGCTCCGCTAAAAATCTATGCATTACATTTTCAGCCTGGGACACCTGAGCATCCAAACTATGCAGTGAAGTGCTGTATTTATCCCACCAACGTTCAACTTGAGCAATCAACCCTTGGTTTTCTGGCGGTAAGAATGTACGGATTAATTCTTTGGAAGTGATATCTGCTTTAAAGTCGTAATAGTAATCATCGCGTTTACTGAATACAGCACTCAAATCAAAGCCTTTAATAATTTCTTCCTGAATATAATCATCATGCACTTCGCGCGCTGGGACACCACCATGTAGAAGTGCCCGCACATCAAAAATTTCAGGCGGTGGTGAGGTATCGGCATAGCGGCGAATGTTCAGGTTGTAATCGTTTTCGGCGATTTCAGCAATCTCCACCACGCGGGCGTAGCGTTTGACGTCTTGGTATTGCTCAAAAGCGGTGACGATTTTGTCGATATCTTGTGTGCGCAAGACGTTTTGGTTTTTGCCTTCTTGGTAATCTAGTTCGCCATTAATAAACAGCACTTTGCCTTTACGCTCAGCTGGCTTTTGCTTGTTAATAATCAACAAGCTTGCAGGAATGCCGGTGCCGTAAAAAAGGCCAGAAGGCAAACCAATTACCGCTTCTAATAAATCATCCTTCAACATGCCTTTGCGGATGTCTTTTTCGCTAGAGCCGCGAAAGAGCACGCCGTGCGGCATCACCACGCCCATCATGCCGTTGTTGTTAAGCGAGGCAATCATATGCTGCACAAAGGCGAGGTCGCCGGAATCTTTGGGTGGTGTGCCATAAGGGAATCGGCCGAATCCGTCGTTATCACACTCGGTTTTACCCCATGCGGCAAGGCTAAACGGCGGGTTCGCGATAACACGGTCAAAGCTCATCAGTTCGCCGTTTAGGGTGTGTTGCGGGTCGCGTAACGTATCACCTTTGCGGATGTCGGCATTAAACACACCGTGCAAGAACATGTTCATCTTGCAAATCGCCCAGGTGTTTAGGTTCATCTCTTGCCCGTAAAGCGAGAGGTTGGCCGCGTTTTCGCCGTGGCTGACTAAGTAATTCCGTGCTTGCACCAGCATACCGCCCGAGCCACAAGTTGGGTCGTAAATACGCATGCCCGCATGGGGCTTAATAAGCGATACTAAAAGGTGTACTACTTCACTTGGGGTATAAAACTCGCCACCTTTTTTACCGGCAGAATCGGCAAACATTTTGATAAGGTATTCGTAGGCAGTGCCCAGTAAATCGGTGGACTCAAAATCGCAATTACGTAAACGGTACTGGCTGAAATGCTTCAGAAGGGCGGCGAGTTTATTATCTGTGAGTTTGTTTTTAATGTTGAAGTCGATAGAGACCAATACGCCTTCAAGGCTCGAATTGTGTTCTTCAATCGCCTCGGTTGCTTTGTTTAGCTGCGCACCGATGTCGTGTTTAAGGTCTTTTAAACTTGCCCATCGCGCCCGTTCAGGGATAAAAAACGTTTTGTCGTATTCATCAGCGTCCTGCGCCAGCTTTTCGGCTTCAGCTTGGCTTTTCCCTTTGCTGACGTAGTGGGCAACAATCTTCTCTTGCTCTTCGTCAAAGCTATCGCTTAAGCGTTTTAAGAACATCATGCCGAAGATATAGTCTTTGTATTCTGAGGCATCCATATTGCCGCGCAAAATGTCAGCGGCGGTCCAGAGGTAGGATTCGAGTTGTTGGAGAGTAAGCTTAACCATGTTTATTTTTTTCCGACCAAAGTAATACGGGAAACCTTGGCAGCCCAAATAGTTACTCGTGCTGCCATGCATGTTGGGTTATTCGGGAATAGTACCCTAGAGAGGCTGTGAATGCCATCTTGAGCTGAATATACCTAATGTAATCATTCGAATTGTAAGTATTTAAAATATCTGTGTATTTTTGTGATTATCTTGGTTCCAGATAGTGCCGAGTAATGTTGAATGAATAACGCCGTTAATCATTTTGTGAATGAACATAAGCATCTATAAACCATTGTATTGAAAAGCCATAACCGTTGTCGGGCGAACGTAATACAATTTGGTAGGTTATTTGGCTTAGAAACGATTGGGGTATTTGAGCAGGGCGGTTGAATGCGGTGAGCTGCCACTTTTCTGTGATGGCTCTTGCCAATATCCTCTCAAAATTAGGGATGACATTTTTAGCCGCTTTTTCTTCCGTAATTCTCCCCGCATGCAAACTCGCTAATTGAGCTTTTATTGACGACCATAATAAGCCGATAACTTCTCCAACATTAAAGTTTTGCAGCGCTTTTGCTAGGGTGTCCTCTAACTCACTTGAAAATAGAAATGGAAGTTCATGAACGGCGAAAACGTGTTGCAAATAGCCGATACACTCATGGACTGACAACTCCCGCAAAAAATGAAGCATACTGAGATCGTCTGATACGTTGTGCGGGCATGCCAAATATTGCTCAAGATGAGCAATGAGTTCAAGAACGGTTTTTACATCTGATGGTAGCATTGTGTGGATCAGTTTCGAATGCGCAACCATTTCATAGTCATTGTAGTCCTTTGGGGATAATGGATGCTCTGACGCCATGCTGGATGCATCAACAATCCGTTGCAGGATGCGGCTATCTAAAATCCGTGAGGGCGTAAATCGGTATTTAGGGATGTTCGTTAGTCCTAAAAACAGCTTGAAACTGTCATCCGTCAGTGCATAAAGTGCGGCAAGCATTGTAATGCTGCTGATTAACTTGTTTGAGTTTGATTCACTGTTGGTCTGGTTTATCACATTGTTGCGCTAAATGAGAGTTTTAGTCCGTGGAATTATAAGCAGTTAAATTTGATAGTTCTATCTTTTCGGATGGAACAATAATGCGTGATCCAAGACTTGAAGCATTTGGTAAGAAGGTTAGAGCTATAAGAAAAGAAAAAAACCTTTCGCAAGAAGAGCTTGCATCACTTGCAAATATCGATAGAAGTTATATGGGGCATATTGAACGTGGTGAAAAAAATATCACTCTAACCAAACTCTACCAAGTGTCCGACGCTTTGGGTGTTCCAGCCTCCGAATTACTTCCCTAAAAATCCCATCACTCTTTGAAAATGGTCAATCTGGAGGCTGCTGTATTACAGTTGGTTTATTGTCGATTTTTCTGCGATATAATTGCTACATTGCTGTTGGTTGATTCTGAAATATAAGCTTCCAGTTCATAAATTCTTCGAACGAGCATGATTTCGCGAGCGACGGCTGCTTCGTAAAGCGCTCTGTAATTTTCGAGTTTTGTTTTTACTTTGTTAAGTTTTTCACGCTCGGTGAGAGCTGGTAGCTGTTGCTCCATCGCCGCTTCGTCAATCGCATCTATCAATTGCTTGAAAATTGGACGAGATTTTTTGATAGTTCCCTTTTGACGTCCGGCCTCTAGCGAAACTGAATCTTTTGAGATTTTAGTATTTTTCGGGACTATTAAGGGGGTTCCTTTTTTTAACCGCTCCAAAGCTTCAAAATACTCAACCAGTGCTGACATTATTTTTCCTCTGAATTTGTGCATGGAGGCGACATAAATCATCTAGCTGTTCTTTTTCCATACGATATTCCATAGAACCTTGATTAAGATCTTCCAACAATGCATTTTGGTAAAAAATTACTTTCTCAAGTTTTGCCTCAATAATGACAGCCTTATCACAACTGATACACGCCGATACCGCCCTCATTGGCTTTTTATCACAAGCTTCTCTGCTTAAACAGGCTCCCAGTGGTGTGTCGGCGTAAGCCAATTCACCACGTTTAAATCGTTTTAGGGTGTTTTCCCGACTTGCCAAAATGTGAATTTCATCGTTTTTTCGTTCATGTTTTTCTAACCAAATACCTTGCACACCGTGCAAAGCTTGGTCACTTAAGAGTAGGTTATATATATACCCCAACCCTTCGCCATACAATTTTGACTCGTTGAACTCGTGCCTGAAATGCATTTTGTTATTGCCAAATAGAGAACTTGAAAATGAGGAACTTGCGGCGTAGTAAAGCGTCATCTCATTTGTGATATGTTTTAATTGTCTCTTAAGTGATGGTAATGAAACTAGGCCGCTTTGCGCTGCATACACTGCAAGGGTTCTTCGAAATTGATGCGTTGCTATAGGCCAAATTGCACCGATTTGAAATTTAGGGTCACTTAACCAATCAGCGCTAGGTGATATTTTTTGCAGTTCTTTAACGTCACTTTCTTCAATTAGTATTGAAAATATTGAATTTTTAATATCGTTAAAGCCAGATTGTAATAAATTTTTTGAGTTCTTTGAGCTAGGCGAAAAATTTAAATTGGATACTGGTAGAAAAAGTATATGGTCACTGATCCCAATGCCCTCTGCGATGGTTTTTGATATTCCTTTTGCGATATGTATTGCAGGCTCAATCTCGGGGGACGTGATCCACCTCTCCGCTTTTTTTAAGCCAACGAGCTTTGTGGTTTCACCAACGATCCGAAAAACTCTACCATTCACAGTTTTTTCTGTATGCAGACAATCATACATGAGCCTTGATACTTCATCGTCTCGCATGCCTGTATATAAATGAATAAGTAACTTGCATGCATATTGTATTTTTCTTAAATGCCTAGAGACACCATGCAAATCAAAAATATTATTTTTATTCATATAGACCGAGAGACCGAGTTTATTACAAGCTGTATTAAAATCGTCCTCTAGAGTAGCTATCCCTGGGCAATTCGATTTCTGGCGCCCCTTCGAACGGCCGAAAGCAATGTTTTCATTTGACTTTTTAACTAAAGTTAAAAATTTTTCTTCAACTTCGCTGTATTTTCTAAGAAACTCAGTGCAAGATGATATGATTTCAGAAAGAATTCTCGTAGGGATAACAACGGTTTGCTTTGGTTTATCAGACTTGAGTGTTTTGGCGAAATTTATTTTCATTTCGTTACACAGATCAAAACCAGTTATTATTTTATCTAATTTATTGAGATATTGGAATATAAAGGAAATTCTTTCTTTTTTTCGTTTAGTGATCGTGGCTTGGCCGAAAAATTTTCTAACTTCCTTCTCATTTTTTAGAAAATCTCGAATTGAAATTTTTTGAGCTAAACAATATTTAGCCAAGAACGCAACAGAATTTGCATGTCCGCATATTGTTGAAATGCTCAGGAATCCAGATCTTCCAGAATCAGCAATGAAAATAATAATGAACATTATCCATTTATATTCATCAAATAGTACCGAACCTTCGTTGGGAATTGTCTTCTTGAAGTAAATGATAGAATGCGCTCTTGAATGTATGGCGTAAGGCGAGAGGTCCCAACAGTCATCGCGATATCTAGAAAGTATATTTCCAGTTTTTGTTCGTGAAATTATAAAATCACCATGAGGATAGCTAACTTCAAAGTCAGCATCCAAATCCCTTATATAAACGTCTGGCTCTGCTAATGGACTATCGATATTTAACTTAGGCTTAAACTCCAGCATATTTAAAGTGCACCTATAGAAACCAGCATTGATAGTTTTTTACCCCAGTAAGGAGATAGGTTTTCATTTGAAAAAACATCATTTTTTACGCTTTTGTTGAGGGAGTTCAAATCTTCTGATTTAGAACTTATATGCTCTACAATCATATTGATTCTTTTTAGTACTTGGCCGAAAATTGCATTGTGGTGTTCAATGGATTTTGCTAAGTGCAGGCATTCATTTATCACATAGGACAAGCTGTGTAACTTCCTTAAATCTTGTTCATCAGCATGGGCTGCGAAGTGAGTGCAAAATAGACATCCTTCAGGTTGTTTACAGTCGGGAGTGATTGCAGAATTTATTGCTTCAACTTCTGGGAAATTAGGTTTTCTACAGCTGCCAACTGCAATTGGCTCTCCAAAGTTTTTTAATTTTTTAAAATTTACGATTTCATCAAGGCGAGCCCAATACCGTGATATTTCGTTAGTGTGATCCTGTTCGCTTCCTTCTATATATGAACGAACTACACTCGCTTCAGTATTTTGCAGTACTAAGGCTGTTGTTGCGACATCTGTCGTTCGTATAAGAAAATCTGATTTATTCGCTCTCCATTTCCTTGTATTTATATAGTTTAAATTCGCATAGAAATTTCTTCTTAGACCTCTTGTAATTTGACGTAAACTACACGCACTGAGCTGATTTGGCTTATGCTTCGTAGATTCTTTTGTAAAAAGAAGATATTTGTAGTCGAAATCTTTGAGAATATATCGTCTCAATTCAATGTATTTTTTAAAAACTTCTATAAATTTTGATGAAATAACAAACTCGACTTCTTTACCATTGGCTCTATATTTAACTGATTTAAATCCAATGCTTGAAGATGATGTATTATATGTTTCAGGGCAGTGTAAATTTTTTGCTTGGCTTAAGTTCATTCCTGTGTTTGCAAAAAACATTAAGTTGAAACAATTGTTAGCGAGCAATGCTATTCTTTGACGAATCGGTGCGTCTTTGTTTTTGTTCTCAAAATCTAGAGATTTTTTTGCGTTAATTGTCATTTGTCTTGCTGTTGATATTTTTAATGGTAGTGTGCTCTTATTGTATTTTTCAGCAATATCAAGATAATTATTTATCGTGCCATCCTCAAAATTCCAAGCCCATTGACCCATTCCCCATTCATCACGTGACGCAAGGTATTCTTTCGTGGCTAAAAATTTTGGTTTACTTGGCAACAGCCATACGTCTTCTGAAGGAAGGGCTATTTTGAATGGAAATTTCTGGAAGTTTATCAAGAAATCATAAGCGCCATTAAAAAATGACATGCAAACGGATAGAACTTCGGACACATCATTGTCTGATGGAGGGACTGTTTTGTTTGCTGCATTATGATTTCCTCGTATGCGTCTTATCCCTTGAGACATTTTATCTTCATCGATACTGAAAATTACTGAAATTGCAAAACGAGCATTTTCTTGAGCTACTACGGCAGTGTGTAATGAAACGGAATGGTGTCTTAACCGTTGTTCAAGGTAGTTTGAATATTCCCTGTAACCAGTAATTCCATACTTGACATCGTCTAGGACCTGACCAAAGCCATTGATATCGCACCAATCTATAAACGAGATCACACTGCGGATTTTACCTTCTGCGCTAATATCTCTCAGCTGACCTGTTTTTACGCGGGTTGCAATTTCCTCAATTAAATTTGAGATTGCATGCTCGCGTCTTACATTTAAGCTAGATACATCGACAAGAACACTTTTTAAACTAATTGTACGGTTTTTATTTTTTTGTCTTTTTCTTTTTTGGAATGCTAAAGAACCAATATCAATTTCCCGATTATGGTTTTCGAAAGTTATTTTTGTATTTCTTGTTTGTATTAATTCTTTTGTTTCTGCATTGAAGTCAAGAAGTTTTACATTGACTGTTTCTCTTGATGAAAATTTAATTTTATCCAAAATTCGCCTCAATCAGATTTTGTAAATAACTCTCAAAGTTGCTTTGTGTGTTCAGCGCAATCGACTGTTTTTGTCGGTAATTTAAGTAAAGCTCTGTTGTCCTGGTGCTTTTATGACCTAAGCGCTCCCGAATAAATATAAGAACATCAAATAGTTTATAATCTCCGGCTTCAACTTTGTTTATTTTTTCTTCTAGAATATTCATTCCATAAGTTGCTCTTAAATCATGGAAACTAAAAGCAAAATAGGAATTATTTTTCACAAGAATTGGCATCAACTGAGATTTTATGAACTGTCTTATAGCGTTGCCGCGTTGAGGGGTTCTGTATTTAATAATTTGAGGGTCAGTTTCCGAAATGTAGTAGGGGGCGCCTGATTGAGTGAGAAATAGATACTGATCATTTTCAGATTCGAAGTAGTGATTAGAACGTGTTCTTCGTCTTAACGCTCTTTCTGAGTGTAAATACATCTTAATTTTGTCAATTAACCACGCGGGTATAAAAATAGACATGTTTTTTTGAAATTTAGAATCAACGCCAGTTCCCATCCCGACCTTTATTGGAACTTCTCGAAGCGCGTTAATATTGATGTCAATAAAGTGTTTTATGCGTAAAGTGAAGACGGTTTGAATGCGAGCCCCAGATGTTAATGCGATTAAGAATGCAAGAGTCATCTCTGGATTCCCGATTTCAATAAGTGCCTTTATCAAATTTTCTTGCTCTATTTTGGATAAAGGCCTCAGTCTTCCTCCGTCAATGATGTATTCACTGAAATCATCATTATTAGCAGGTACTTTTACAGCTAGGTTTGTACTTGTGAGATGCTTAATTTTAGAAAAACCTTCAGCTGTGTAAAATTGGATGTAAACTTCTCTTTCATCCCAAAGTTGATGTTCAAAGATAGTGTCATGCTGTTTCTCTAGCCATCGATAGAATCCAATGACACTGCTCATTCGCCTAGAAGCTGTATTTTTAGATATCAACCCGTCTTGTAGTAACTCTTGAAGATAAGCTCTGTACGCGTAAGTTGGGCGCTGTAATTTCCTTTTCGGTGAAACTAAATAATCGAGAGGCGGGGTTGACGAAATGAACTCCATAAAATGCGAAAGATCTACCGCAATACTCTCAAGTGTTTTTGGACTTGGTATTTGGTTGCTTTCAAGTTTGCTAAGTAAATAGAGAACACCATGTTGCCATGGTGAGCCATCCGCATTTATCAAGACAGGGAAGTGATGAAACTTGTCAACGATAAAGTCACCGTTACTCGGCTCTGCGTAATACGCAAAGCTGTTATCCGTGTTATCGATTTGCAGAGTGATTTTATTTTTTTCACTGCCACTTAACTTGGGCTCGAAAACGAGTAGGTTCGGTATTGTTAATTTTTGCATTGGTTAGCTGGGTAGAGTGATTGCTACTTATGTCCATTTTAGCTTATATGTAGATATTGATTTTTAAAAAAACTGTGTTCAGTATGCGGCGAGCGTGTATCCAAGGGAAGTAACAAAGCGTGCGCTAGAGCTTAATGCGGCAGCAGTGATACTGGTTCATAACCATCCATCGGGTGATCCTGAACCCAGTGAAGCTGATAAACGCATCACTCATCGACTCCGTGACGCCTTGTCACTTGTTGATATTCGAACGCTTGACCATGTTGTGGTCGCATCCGAGGGCTGCGTTTCGCTTGCCGAACGCGGTTATCTTTAATGAATGGGCGCATTGCCCATTCTCCTTCATCACAAAAGCAGTCCTATCAACACACGTCATCACAGCTCGAATTTCTATTTGAGTTTGATGATGCCCCAGTCACTTGGTCTGACACGGAAATCTGGCAGTTACGCGAAGGCATTCTATTGGATGCGATCCGTGTATTGCTGGATGGCCGTGTCAGTACTCGATTGCGAAAGGATGTGTTGTCGTGGATTCAAAATGACGAATTAGCGCCATTTTGCTTTCGTGTTTGCGCGATGGCTGCGGTTGTCGATCCTGATGTGCTTCGTGATTCCATCATGTGGCTATTAAGACGACATGGTATCCAGCTTGACTAACGTTCCTGCATTAACCAAACGGCTGAATGCAGGACCCAAGCTGACTTACCACCTGTGGTAGGAGTCGGCATTTTACTTAAGGAGGTTATATGGCGTTACCTTTACAAATTGAAACAGTAAGGCCATATCTTAATGGCCAATGGCTTCAAGTCTTGGCGGCATTGGTGCCAAAACTTGATGCCGCTATTGCTCGAAAAGGCCGTCATGTGGCTTGTCCTGTTCATGGCGGTCGTGATGGCTTTAGGCTGTTCAAAGATGCTGAATATACCGGTGGTGGCGTTTGTAATACCTGCGGTATCTTTCATGATGGCTTTGAACTGTTGTCTTGGATTAATGGATGGAACTTTGCCCAGTCTGTTGAAGCAATTGGCCAAGTTCTAGGTATTCAACCCGGACAAATACAAGCACCATCTCGGGCAATACCGAGTAACGCTGTTGATTGGAAGGCTAGAAAGCAGGACGAGGACAAAGCGATTATCCATCGCTTGAATCAAGCCTGGGGAGAAACGTTATCTCTTGCAGATACTCGTGCGCAACCAGTTTGGAACTACTTGCATCGTCGTGGCATTGTTACCCGGCTTCGTCCTGAATGGGATTCGGTGCTGAGGTTTCATCCAAACTTGCCTTACCATGATGAAGATGGTCTGTTTATCGATAGCTACCCAGCGCTGCTAGGTAAAATCGTTACTCAGCAAGGGCGTTCGGCCACATTTCATCGGATCTACCTAAGTGAAGATGGATTCAAAGCACCGGTTGAAAAGCCTAAAAAGATGATGCCGATACCAAGTGACAGAACAATCACTGGCGGTGCCATTCCGATTGGTGAGCCTGGTGAGGTACTAGGTGTTTCTGAAGGGATAGAGACAGCTTTAGCGGTTACCAGAGCAACGGGACAAACATGTTGGTCGGTTGTGAATGCAACGCTACTGGCTAGGTTTGAACCACCAAGTAATGTGAAAATGCTGTACATCTGGGCAGATCACGATCTCTCTGAGACCGGCCTGAATGCAGCGAATGAACTCAAGAAAAAAGCTTGGCAGAAAGGCATTCTGACACAAGTCCTGATCCCTCCGATACCAACGTCACTTGGCGTGAAAAGTTGGGATTGGAATGATGTGCTGAATGTTTACGGTGCCATGGGCTTTCCTAAAGTTCATATCTAATCCAAGGGGCTTCGGCCCCTTTTTTTGCGCCTTGCATATTTAAAAAAACATGGAGAATGAAAAATAGATAACCAATAGGAGAAATAAACATGATGGTATTAACCCTTTTAACAAAGCAGATTGAAGGTGAGTTTACAGTTTACTGGAAGACCGGCATTCGAAGAGGTGGCGAGCTAAAGGTCAATTTAGGTGAGCAGTACGACATGCTTTCTGAGCAGCAAAAGCCAATTGCAGCTGAGCTCTATGCGATTCATCACCTATTGTCAGTGAAAGAGGTGATCGGGAGTAACCGAAGCGGCAATGGGCTTCAAATCCGAGTCAGTAAAGGAGCCATCAAAAAGTTACAGAAACAACGCTCAACTCAGCATTCACTTTACAGCCTGACTAGGTTTTTGCTCACTCGATACCAGGAAGCACAGATCTCGGTAGAGAAGCGGGACGATTGGCTCTCACATTCCTTCGAAGAATACAGCGTCGATAATGCTACAGTGAGAGAAATCGATGAGGTCATCAACGTTCCGAACATTGGACCTGTCGTGGTGACTCGTCACGCGCTTGAAAGGTTCGTGGAACGGCTTTCAGACGGCGTACCTAAGCATCCTTGGAAGGCTTTATGCTCAAAGCTGCTATGTTCTGCGCTAACTAAAGCCGAGTTACCAGAAAGCGTCGCTACTAAAAAAGCTAAAAAATATGCACAAGAGGCCGAGTTCTGGCAGCATCTTGGTAGCAAAATGCACTTTGTTATGATTACGGGTGACTCAATGAAGACATTGGTTACGGTTTTTGCAGTAAAGTAAGCTAATGTAGTATTCGCACTTTCTGAATATTACTTATGTGCCAATTGCAGACATTCCAACTTTAAGGCTGTAAAGTCCGCTTTTAGGTGTTAGCAGAACGCCCGGCACAGCGGCAGCCGTAACGGAGCGGTTTTGTGTTAATGTTTGAGCGCAGCGAGTAACACAAAACCGCGTAGTGTAGGCTGTCCGCCTGCTGCCGATTGTTAGATGCCAGTGCCACTTAATGAACGCTTGCCTTAGAAAGCAAATTTAAAACCAATACACCGCAAACTATTAAACTAATACCCACGAAACCCCATGCATCAATCTTTTGCCCGTAAAGCCCCCATGCAACAGCAGTGACTAATACTACGCCAAGGCCAGACCAAACTGCATAGGCCACCCCTACAGGAATAGACTTCATGACCAATGAAAGGAAATAAAATGCAATTCCATAGCCAACAATTACGATGAAAGATGGTACGAGCTTCGTAAAACCTTCACTGGACTTTAATGAAGATGTTGCAACTACCTCTCCAAGAATCGCAATAGTAAGAAATAACCAGCTTTTCATGATCCGCCTCCAATATGATTCGAAGGGAGTATATGTCTTTTTCTCTTAAAATTGCAGTCTTGAAGAAAAAAATTATTCGTGCGCAACTTTCCGGTTAATTACATCTAACGCTGCGCTTTGCGGAAATTTAGGAGCGCCCGCGAGTAAATTTTCCGTAGCAGCGCTTTGTTATGGCTCATTCTCGCACCCAATACAAAACAAGCGCTCCTAGAGGGGTCAGCACGCCTGCTAAGAACAAAAATACAGCAGCACTAAACACCCGGTACTTAATAAACGATATCTTAGAGTTATTTACAATTTGATCACAAAAAGCCAATTCTAATTTGCATTCTTTATGCGAGTCCAGCTCACTATATCGATTAAATAACTCAAGGTATGTTCTTTTGCTGTACTTGCAAGCATGGCCAAAAAACAGGGGGTTATCTCCTTCTTCTTTATTTGGCATTTTTATCCAAAAAGGTGGGACTACCCTTGGTATAAAAGAAGTAAGTGATATAACTATCGCAGCAGCAACAAATATGGTGAATGACGCTAAATACAATGTAGCTAAGACACTTTCTATTGAGAAGGATGGATAAAGCCTAAGCACTCCAAAAATTGCTGCACACCCAACGGCGACTAAAGCTCCATTTTTGGCTTCTGCGAACTTTAGCCAATCAACCGTTTGTTTTAATGTACTTTCAAGCACGCCTATTCTTTCTTTGTTCATAGCTAAATATATTCCACCGCAGTTTTAATCACATCACCACCGTAAATATCACCACTATAATCCCTTACGTTAATGGATTTCTTTGAGAACCACCCATTCTTTATGGAATCCGCATTTGGATTAGCTGACTTATAACCATCATAAACAGCTTTAGTCATTAATATTGGACTATAAGATTCACTATACGAGATAGTGGTTTTAAAGAAGGTATAAAAATATTCATTTTTATGCCTTAGCATTCTTGAACTTGTTTCTTCAAGGTCATCAATAAACTGTTCATAGGGCTTAGATTGCCAATGCCAGTCCTTTAAATTTGGATAATAATTACCTTGATGAATTGCAGGAATTGAATAGTTTTCAGTTTTATTTGCGAGATCTGTAAGTCGTGACGCTGTATTGGCTGGTTTTCCAAGCCATACTAGGCTGCGGTAAAACTCCTTTTCGTCACCTTGCCTAATGGCACCAGACTTAGTTATGAGCATCTTGCCGTAATCAATGCCTATTCCAGCACTAAACTCAAATGATTTAATTCTATTATTCAGAATGTGCTTACAAACGCTATTCATCAGAATTGCTGTATCTACAGCTTTTGTAAAGCAGTCTTGCTTATCAAATACAACCATTACCCTGTCGCCAATAATATTCCTAACGTGACCTCCGTAATAACGAGCACATGCAAGCATTGTTCTTACGAAACTGGAATAAATCTTAGCTAGAGTTTTAGGTTTTCTCTCAGCGCTAATTTTTGCTGATCCTCGAATATCGACGTATAAAACACAGCTTTCAAGGCGTTTACACTTCTTCTTTTGCGTATCGAGATTATCATAAGTTATGTTGGTGTCTGAGAATGATGGAACGAAGTTAGTTTCTATAATCTCAACTTCAAAATCAGATGAGTTTACAGCTTGAACCTCTTCATCTAGCTCTCTCAAAAAATCTACTAACGACACAAAACTTCCTCAATAGCCATAACAGTTATTATGTAGACCTCTCAGTAACATCCGAAAGGCAAAACAAATTTATACCTATGAGTTTACTGAAGATCAATAACTTAAGAAGCTAGTTAAGGACTTAATTTACATTTAATTTACGACATTACTGAGACTTCTCAGTAATGTCTCCACCCCAAAACGGGGTAATATTATTAATATCAATGTCTTATCTTGGTTTAGCCTCCTTATCATCAGGTGTTACTGAGAAGTCTCAGTAACACACTCGATAATCAACAAAGCATCCAGTGGATGGATATGTTTGCCGCCATCACTTGCATTGGACGTCCCTAACAAAGAAATTAAGGAGCGCTGTTATACGGTCATGTGTTCAGAAACACGTTACCGCACACACATTCAGGCACTCTTTCGCAACGCAGCTTTTAAAAGCGGGAACAGACATTCGTACAGTTCAAGAGCTGTTAGGGCATACGGATTTGAAGACAACTCAAATATATACACATGTCATCGGTCAACATTCATCAGGGACAATTAGCCCTATAGACCGATAATTTCGTTTTAAATAAACCGGGCTTCATGTCCGGTTTTGCGGTAAAAGCGGTCATTCGCATGCGGATTGTGTTGAGGTGCTGAATCTCTGCTTTTCGCTCAAAGCAGAAGAACACTCCAATCGATAAATGTCGGATAGGAGGCAGGGGTAAAAGATGAAGAAAAATGAAACGTGCAAAAATGAAAAAGCCCTGTAAAAACAGAGCTTTTGCAAAGAATAACTTTCGAATTACCTAGTTACTATGCGTTTTACGCAAACACTGGCGTATATTATTGCACGACATTACTCGCCAAAAATACCTTTGTAGCCAGCGGGCGGGGAGGATTTTTCAATTCGACTTGGTCTCCCTCTTATCTATGCAATTTAGTATAAGTTGTAAATGCCACCGCAACTGCTCAGACCAGATAGGTTTCTGATAACTCAATGGCTTATGAGAGCTGGTGTACCAATAGAACAAAAATATAATCATTTTTGTATTGGAAGATTTTTGCAGGCAAACGACATGCAACTTCGAGGTGATAATATGACAACAAGGCCATCTATAAAAAACGAACAGGAACATAAAACCGCGTTAGCGGCTATTGAGCAACTTCTTGAATCTGAACCTGGGACGCCTCAAGGTATAGAGTTTGAGATCCTTGCAAGGTTGATAGAAGAGTATGAGGATATTCATTATCCGCTCAAAGAGTAATACAGTATTGAATCGTTGATAAAGGAGAAAAGCACCGCATTAGTTCAACCGCCAGATCAAGTCTGAGCTCGTGCATTCAAGGTGCCGTCAACCAATCAGTGCCAGAACCCGCTCTGTAAACTTACCTTGCATCCATACGCTCAGCAGTTCTTCCCCGGGAGTGGTTTTGATAGTAGCAGCCTGGTGCATAAACTCTCCTTCGAACAGCAGCTCCCCCGGTTGATTTGCAAATTCACTGCGCAGATCTACTGGTACCTTGCGATTTGTGCCGTTGGATGGTGCATCCGCCTCTACTTGGAGCATGTTCAATCTGCTCATTACTTGCTGTTCCGGTATTTCCTGCCCCAGCTGTTCTGCATATCTGACGAGTCCAGGCTCTGCAAGGCAATAGAGCCAGCCTGAATGGTTAGATTGACCTGGTTGCAGACGAAGCACGCGCCCCAGCACTTGCCTGAAGAACAGCTCTGTTCTTGCCAGACTTAGCAAACAGCAAACGCGCAGCCTTGGTATGTCTGTACCCTCTGCTATCATGCCGACGCTGATAATCCAACTCGTCGAACTTGTTCTGAAATGCTCAATTTTTTGCTGTGCGGCTGAATCGTTGTACGTGACTACGACACAGCTTTGCATAAATTCATTGTTCAGCAACTGAGTCAGCTGGTGAGCGTGTGCGATGTTTGCAGCAACCACTAATCCAGCAGCTGATGGATGCTCCTTTTTAAGTTCCATAAGTTTTAGCAGTGCCTGTTTGAGCACAAAACGTTGCGTATCTATGTTCAGCAACATTTGCTGGAACCGTACTTCTCCAGAATTGAGCGCACAAGCTAATGACGGAAATTGCTCTGAGCCAGAATCACGTTTGACCGTGATTTTATTGTTATCAATCAGCACAATGTGCGGATTCCGACACACTCCATCACTGATAGCCTGACGTAGGCCATATCGATAATCCAGTAAGATTTGGCCCTCCGGATCTGAATATTTCGCCATTGCGATACGTAATTGATCGGAGCGCCACGGAGTTCCTGTAAGTGCCAAGGTAAAACGTGCATGCTCCTGAATACGGCGCAAAATAACCTGCCCCCAGGCGTTAAAACCTGTTTCATCGCCAGCACAGTGATGAATTTCGTCGAAGACTACAAATACCCGGAACCGCTTCAGCAATAACCAAAACTTCTCTGGCAGATTCAGCATCGCTTGATAAGTCAGAGATGTTCCAACATCACCTAGCTTGCCATCAAATCCACGAGAAAATTGCGACTCGAAGGTCTCCTTCAAGCCTTGAGCAATCGTTAACGATGGTGAAAAACAAAGAACAAAATCGATTTGTCCCCGTTCAAATAATCGTTTAGCCAAAAATGCTGCCATCAATGACTTGCCGGCACCTGGAGTGGCCAAGCAAAGAAAATGTCTGTGGCCGTCAGCATAGTGGTTCAATGCTGTTTCGATACATTCCTGCTGCCAGAAACGTAGTTTCATGGTTGTTCGCACTCAATAAGCAGGCGTCTGAGCACTTCAACTTCGCCCAATTTACTCAGGGATTTTTCCTTATACTCCATGTGCATTTTGCTGAGCTTTTGACGCAACTGGGGATAAGCCTGCATCTTTTGTTGGCACTGATCTGCAGCGCTGCTGCTCACCCAGAGTTCACGCTCAGCTCGGGCCAGTTCGTCCCGTAACTGTTCTTTCAGGGCAGGAACCGGAGGATTATCGACAACTTTGTTCATGCCAACATCCAACTCACGTAATAAATTGGTTTGTTTAAAGACAATGGAACTATCCGACGTACTCTGTTTCACCAGATAGCCCTTTTTAACAAAACGGTCGACCACTCGATAGAGCGACTGATAGACAGTTTTTGTACTTTGTGTTGGAAAGTGACCTTTGAATTCCTGAAGTAAATCCGAAAAGGAAAATTCAGGAAAGCCATTTGCAAGCAGCGATTTAACGACGAGCGTCGGAGATAACTGCTGATCCGACAATGTATGCATGAGAATGTCTGCCTTAACACCGCACTCCCTATGGGAGTACATAGATGAACATAGAAATACTGAGGATTCCTAAGTATACTCCCCTTGGTATTCCTTAGACAATCTAAGTATTCAGAGCTTACCGTATGAAGCAGTGTCGCAACTTATCCCTTTTACCATCCGACTTAAGCAAGCCAGAAAAGCTGCAGGTATCAGTCAAACTAAGCTGGGCTTACGTATTGGTTTTGAAGCTGGCTCAGCGAGCAGCCGTATGAATCACTATGAAAAAGGCCGGCATCTGCCTGACTTGGAAACAATGAAGCGGATGGCGAAGGAGTTAAATGTCCCTTTAGCTTACTTTTTCTGTGAAAGTGATGATGAGGCTGAGTTATTAAAGATATTCAGTCAGATGGATTCATTACGAAAAGCCGAATTACTTATCGATTTGAAGAAGAAAAATTCAACCGAACAGTAAACATGTACTACTAGCGTCACTGAAAATATTATGTAGCTAGAGCGTAACTCTGTGCCAGACATGGAAAGCTATCTGGCTGTTGTTGAACCGCTGCTTTTCACTGAAAGCGGACGTTGCTGAAAATAGACAAACCACGGCTCTCGAAAATTTCGAGATGGCGCATTGCTGGAAAAGGTTATCAATGCGTCGATTATTTATTTCGCGTTTCAAGATATCACCGACTTTAAAAGGTAACGGTTCATCCAATTCAGTTGACCACTGCACTCTTAGGATGAATTTCTTTATATGTTTCAAATTATGTATCCACTTAAAGGCCTGTAAAGCCAAAGTTAGTCAAATACTAACTTTAATCGACTCATCCACTGAAAAAAGTGGATACATTTTTTAGGATACATTTATTTCAAGCGTTGTTGAGTCGAAATTCCAGTATCAAGGATACAAAATTCGCGTTTTTATGCCTTGGACTCAAAGCGATTTTCCAAACCAAAGGCCAAAAAAAGCTCAAAACCGATCACATCTGAAATTGAATCCGATTATGATTGCTGCGATTTAAGTAACAACAATTGTCGCCGCATTTTTTTGTCAGGCTTGGTATCAGGATGTGGAGCGAAAAGGTTGTTCATTTTTCGAAGTTCGGCCCGCTCCAAACGTAAAGTCTGGCTTTCGCTGGTTTCCTCGTATAACGCCTGAGCGAGAGGTGCAGCAAGCCGTTTGTCTGATAAACCTTTTACAATGATTGTTTTTTCATCAGTACCCTGTGTGAGTCTAATGGTCGCGCCAACTTCAACCATTCTGCTCGCTTTGCAGCGCTGACCATTATATTGGACCTTACCACCCTCAATCATGCTTTTTGCTAAAGTCCGGGTTTTATAGAATCTCGCTGCCCATACCCAACTGTCCAGGCGAACGGAATCAACATTATCTTTACTCATAAGTCCTCGAAAAGCGATGCCAAGGCCAGCTACCAAAAGTATGAATTGATTATACATGATGATGACTTTTAGAGTGATTTTGACTTGCGGGGGTGATTGCGTACACGAAGTGCCAACGATGCTTCCCTTTCTACCCCCAACTCGACTTTATTAACTCTAAGCGTCACAGAAATTAATCTCAAACAGATCGGTGCTATGTGCCAGAAGCGGATATTCATTGAGATTCGATTACATCGGCGCTTTTCCCTGAAAGCGGACATTGCGGGTAACAAATTAACCTAGTTGCCAAATTTTCGAGACATAAAGGTTTGCTCTCAAAACACCAAAACGTGCTTGGTTCATTTCTATGGTCAAGAAATCCCTTTTTAAACTTCACGGATGTGGCCAACATATGTTGACCACTATAATCAATATTAACAGTAGTTTGCACAAGTTTTCCCGCGACATGCCCTCCAAATAAACCACCCCATCAGCATTGCAAAAAAACATAAAGCTAAAAGAGTTTCATATTTTTCTTGTGTTTATTTTTTCATCTGCGTTAAAATCTGAAACATATTCAGGTTTTGAGGTGAATGATGAGTCAGAGCAATGACAATGTGGTGCGATCGCCACAACAACAACGCAGTAAACAGCGTTCTGAGCAGATTTTAGCGGCTGCCCGCGCCATTATTTTGCAAAAAGGCTGCGCCAATCTGACGATTAGCGAAATTGCTGAGGTTGCCGGGGTGACGCCGGGTTCGATGTACCAGTATTACCGCAATAAAGCAGCTATAGTGCTGGCGTTGGGGCAGTATTATGTCGAATTATCGCAGCAGCAACTTGCGCATATTTTTACCGAACCAGTGACCAGTCGTGAGCAGTTGGCAACTTTGTTTTTGCAAGTGCTGGAGCAGCATTATCAGCTGTACCGCGACGATCCTGTTGTGCGCGATATCTGGGCCGGTGCTGCAACCGACAAAGCGATGCAGGATCTGGAGCAACAGGACATCGAACAACATCTGCGGTTTTTCTTCTCGGTGGCAACGCCGTTATTCCCGCAAGCGGCATCTGCTGAGTTATACCGGACTTTAAACTTACTGCTACATTTTGCGATAGCAGGTTCGCGGCTGGCGTTAGCGCAGGATGTGACGGAAGGCCGCGAGACTATTGATACAGCAAAACAGATGATTGAGCAGAGCTGGCTGCAATTTTGCCAGCACTACAGCCGCCACCAGGCAACTTCATAACCATGATGAATGGCCGGGAATGGCAGTTCGCCACCGCCTATTGACCAGCACCAATGCCCGGCCTGCAAGCCGGTGTTTGTTGCAAAGATTCTACTGACAGGAGCACTTATGTTTGCTTACTCCGCTTTATTCCGTCCTTTTGCTGGCAGCTGCTGGTTGTCTGCCGTGTTGTTGCTCAGCGCCTGCTCTGAAGCGCCCGCAACGGCCACGGAGACTGTGCGTCCGGTGAAAACCATGGTTGTGACGCTGGGTACAGGCTCCGAAAAACTGGTGCAAACCGGGGAGATCCGCCCTTCGGAAGAAACCGGCCTGGGGTTTCGGATTGATGGCCGTATTGTGACACGGCTGGTTGATGTCGGTGCTGTGGTTAAAGCCGGTGATGTAATTGCTACCTTAGACAGCAGTGACAGTGAAAACCAGCTGAAAGCAGCAAAGGCGCAGCTGGACAGTGCGGTGACCGCAGAAAAGCTGGCACTTTCCAATTTTAGCCGTCTGAAACAACTGGCACCGGGTGGTGCGGTGTCGGCAGCTCAGTTAGAGCAAGCTGCATCGGAGTTTGAGGCCAGTGGTTCAGCACGCAAAAGTGCAGAGGCCAATGTGACCGGAGCACAGGACAGACTGGCATTTACCTCACTCAGAGCCACCAGCGAAGGGGTGGTTTCGGCGGTCACGGCCAATCCGGGGCAGGTGGTCAGCGCCGGTCAGGAAGTGGTGCGCCTGGCCGCTCTCAAAGGGCGTGATGCGGTGTTTGATGTGTCAGAAAGTCTGGTGAACAGCAATACGGGTTACCCCACTGTGTTGGTTACTTTATTGTCAGATCCTAAAATACAGGCCATTGGCCGCATTCGTGACGTCAGTCCGGTGGCTGATCCAGTCACACGGACCATCCGGGTGAGGGTTACGCTGGAACAACCTGACCCGGCTTTTGGTTTTGGCGCCACAGTGCAGGGCAGTATTGAAAAACCGGCCTCTGATCAACTGATGGTACCAGCCAGCGCTATGACGCGTGACGGCAACGAGCCTGCGGTTTATGTGGTGGATCCTGCTGGCCTGGTGTTAAAGCTGAAAAAAGTAACCGTCAGCCGCTACTCCGATCAGCACGTGTTTATCAGTAGCGGTTTGTCTGACGGCGAGCGTGTTGTGGTAGCAGGTGTTGGTAAACTGCGGCCTGGTTTAGCGGTACGCCTGCTGGAGGAGCCAAAAGTATGAGCGCACCTTTTGCAAACGAAGGCGGGGCCATTAGCCAGCAACAAGATGTCCCGGGGTTTAACCTATCAGCCTGGGCGCTGGCCAACCAGCAACTGGTGGCATTTTTACTGTTGGTGGTGATGGTCTGTGGTGTGCTGAGTTATGAGCGGCTGCCGCGTAATGAAGATCCGGCATTTACCATTAAAACCGCAGTCGTTTCAGCCGGTTGGCCCGGTGCCACTGTGCCCGATACGATGAATCTGGTGACCGAGCCTATCGAAAAGAAGTTACAGGAAATTCCGTATCTCGATTATGTCGAGAGTTACACCAAAAGTGGCGAAGCTGTGGTGTTTCTGGCACTCAAAGACAATACTCCGCCAGAAATGGTGCCTGATATCTGGTACAAAGTCCGGAAAAAAATGCAGGACCTCGCGCCCACCTTGCCGCTTGGGGTATCCGCGCCTGCAGTGAATGATGAGTTTGACGACACCTTTGGGACTATTTTTGGTTTTGTCGCCGATGGTTTTAGCCCGCGTGAACTGCGTGAATATGTTGAAACCATCCGAACCAGCCTGCTTCAGGTACCCAACGTTGGCAAAATTGACATCTTAGGGGTGGAAGAAGAGCACATCGTGGTGGAATTTTCACCCAGGCGAATGGCGGGGCTGGGTTTGGATCCGGCGCAGGTGCTGCAAAGTATTCAGGCGCAAAATGCGGTAACGCCAAGCGGTGTGGTGCGTACCGATAAAGAGCGGATCAGCCTGCGGGTGAGTGGTGCTTTTACTTCAGAGCAAAATATCCGTGATATTACCTTGCGCCTGGGTGACCGTTTTGTTGCTTTGTCAGAGATAGCCACAGTGTCGCGCCAGCTGGCAGAGCCGCCGGTGCCGCTGTTTAAAGTCAACGGTGACAAAGCGCTTGGCCTTGCAGTTTCTATGGCGCCAACCGGCAATATGCTGGAATTTGGTCAGGCCATCAGTGCCGCCATGAAAGCGCTGGCGGCGGATTTACCCCATGGTATCGAGCTGCACGTAGTGGCAGATCAGTCTGCAGTCGTCAAAGACGCCGTCGGCGGTTTTATAAAAGTACTGATTGAAGCCATTGTGATAGTTCTGGCGGTATCTTTTCTGTCGCTTGGTACCCGTGCAGGCCTAGTGGTTGCCGTGTCGGTGCCGGTGGTTCTGGCGATGACCTTTGTGGGTATGGAGCTGGCCGATATTGGCTTGCAACGTATTTCGTTGGGAGCACTGATCATTGCGCTTGGCTTATTGGTGGACGATGCCATGATCACCGTCGAAGCGATGGTGTCGAGGCTCGAAGCCGGCTGGGATTTACGCCGCGCCGCAACTTATGCTTATGAAACGACGGCATTTCCGATGTTAACCGGCACCCTGGTGATGATTGCGGGTTTTATCCCGGTCGGTTTTGCCTCATCCAGTGCCGGTGAATATTGTTTTTCGTTGTTTATGGTGGTGCTGATTGCGCTGATCAGTTCCTGGATAGTTGCCGTGTTATTTTCACCTTTGTTAGGCGTTTGGCTCCTGAAAGCCAATCCCGGTGCGGCACATCCGGCGCCTGGGCGTATTGCGCTTGGTTATGACAGGGTCTTGGCACAGGCGCTGCGGCATCGTGGTAAAAGTATCATGCTGGCGCTGGGGTTATTTGCGCTGGCGCTGATGGGTTCGGCTGCGCTTGACGAAGAATTTTTTCCGGCATCAGACCGGCCTGAACTGCTCGTGAGTATTAATTTGCCGCAAAACAGCGCGCAAGCGGAAACCGCAAGGCGTACCGCAGTGCTTGAGCAGGTGTTAAAAGCCGATGCGGATGTCAGTTATTTCTCCAGTTACATCGGCTCCGGGGCTATCCGGTTTTATCTGCCGATGGATGTGTTACTGAGCCATGAGCATGTGGCGCAAATTGTTGTCGTGACCAAAGGCCTCGCCGAGCGCGATGCGGTGCGTGCGCGGCTAGAAGCTCTGGTGCAGCAGCAGTTTAGCGATTTAGTGGTGCGGGTATCGCCACTGGAACTTGGCCCACCGGTGGGCTGGCCACTGAAATACCGGGTGATGGGACCGGATATTGATGTGGTGCGTGCCCAGGCGATGGCGCTCAGTGGCGTTATTGGCCAAAGCCCTTTTACCCGGGATGTAAATATGACATCGGGTGAGCCGGAGCGTACTGTGCTGGTGGAAGTGAATCAAACCGAAGCGCGTGCCGCCGGTTTTAGTTCAGAAGATGTGGCAACGGCACTGGCCACTATTTTTTCCGGCCAGACGTTAACCTCAGTACGCGACGGCAAACGGCTGGTGAATGTGGTGGTGCGCGGCCAGAGCAATGAACGTGAAGACTTATCCACTGTGGCCAATTTGCAGATCCGCACCGCCGACGGCCGTGCGGTACCGCTGCGGCAAATTGCCAAGGTCAGTTATGGTTTGGCCGATCCGATGGTGTGGCGTCGTCAGCGTCAGGCGTTTATTACCGTGCAGGCCGATGTGGCACCGGGCAATACAGCACAGGGGGTGGTCAATAATCTGGCCGCTGATGTGGCTGCTTTTAGTGCACAGTTACCGGCCGGTTATCAGCTGGAAGTAGGGGGCGCTGCTGCTGAATCGGAAAAAGGCAATGCGTCTGTGTTTGCCGTGTTGCCGGTGACAATGCTGGTGATGCTGGTGCTGTTGATGATCCAGCTCAAGCGTATTTCACGGACCGTGCTGGCTTTTATCACCGCGCCTTTTGGCCTGATTGGTATCGTGCTGGCGATGTTGCCAACAGGCACCCCGATGGGTTTTGTTGCTTTGCTTGGGGTGATTGCGCTTGCCGGGATGATTATCCGTAATGCGGTGATTTTGATCAGCGAAGTGGACAGCAATGTAGCGCTGGGCATGGCAAAGGACGAAGCGATTGTGGCTGCTACGCGCCACCGAGCCAGACCCATAGTGCTGACCGCTGCGGCCGCCATACTTGGCATGATCCCGATTGCCACTCAGGTGTTCTGGGGGCCGATGGCTTATGCCATTATCGGCGGGCTTTTTGCCGCGACTTTGCTGACACTGACAGTGTTGCCTTGTGCCCTTAGTTTACTGATGCAATACGAAAACAAAACAGCCACAGCCTGAGCTGTGGCTTACCGGTGCAGTTGTTGTTAAAGGCTGAAGCTTACACCTTTGGAGTAAGACTCAGCCTTAGATGACGCTGAGGGTATTTTTGATGTTAATCATGTTGGAAATGCAGCAATCTCCTGGTTTAATCAGCAGGTAAAGATTGAATCTGGTATGTTTGTAATGGCACACTGAATATGGCCACCTACTAAGGTAACACTCTGGGTACATAAAAAACGAATGTCCTCAAATAAGGCAATGCAGAGGTACGTTTTTACCTTCAGACGCGACGATCAAAAGCCGCTAATCGCTCAAAGCACTTATCGGTTCTGTGCCAAAAGCGGACATCAACTAATCAAACATTACTAAAACGCTTAAGGAAAAAAAGTGGTGCTTCATTTGCTGATTTCTACCTACGCCCTCAAAACCTGATGATTTAGTTAGCTCTGCTCATACAATACAGTTCTGTTGCGTCCGCTATTTTTAGCTTCATAAAGTGCAGTGTCTGCGTGCTGGATCAATGTTTCAACTGAACATTTATTTGTTTTTTTGCTTTGTTGGCTAGCATGCATAGCGGATATTCCAAGGCTGATAGTCCATTTTACATGCTCTCCCGAATCACTTTTTACTTCGATATTTTCGACGTGTAGTCTGATCCGTTCTGCAAGATTTTTAGCGTCTTCAATTTTGGTGTCGGGCAGAATAATTGCAAATTCTTCCCCGCCGAGTCTGGCAACCAAATCAATTTCCCGGGAAAGACTAACGCAAGTATCTGCAAGGCAACAGATGACACGGTCACCAGTGGGATGGCCATAACTATCGTTGATACGTTTGAAATGATCAATGTCTAATAAAATGAGGGCACAATTGCTTCCTGAACGGGCATTTCGGTTAACCTCTGCTTTGAGTACACTGTCAAAATGCCTGCGGTTTGCTACGCCGGTTAAAGCATCGGTTTTAGAGCCTTTTTCTAAAGCAAGCTCCAGGCAATAACGACGATAATAACTCCACGAAAATATCAGCATGGCAAACAATGCCGCCAGACTGTACTGAAAGGCAATTTGAAAATACGTATGGTGCAATACGTCATTCGTTGACGGTTCTAGCTTGAAGTAAGTAACAAACAAAAAAGCCAACACTAAAAAAGTGATTTGAATATAAACAGACAGACTAATCAGGATAAAAAATATGAGAAATGGGAAAATGGCTACCGTAGTGACGGTATGCAGAGCTTCCTCTCCCAGTATCTCGGCGGTTTTTATTGCATGAAAAGCGATAACCGCTGTTGTTAAAGTAATGATTACTGTGGCTATTTTATAGCTTTTCGTTTTATAAACTGAAATTGCAGGTATGATAAGAAAAAACAGGTACAACCTGAGATAAAATAGCTTATCTTCTACTGTTGGTTGATTTTTATAGTCGAACAACCCTTCAGTAAATCCCAGCGGAATTAATAACAGTAATATCGCTACAGTGTAAATTCGGTGGTCTAGAAATTTCTTCTGTAGATATAGCGTGTTTGATTCACACCTGATCACGTCAAATACGGCAGCTAAAGATGATTTATGATTAGTTGCCATAGCTCAATTCCCTGTTGCTGCCTTTTTGTTTGGGTGCGAAAATTGCTGGAAACAAAGTAAGCGTAACACGAACCCCACATTCCAGTTTTAGCGAATCCACCATACCCTGTTTGTATCATTCACCAAGCAGGGTTTCTTATGATCCGCAGAACCTCCGAACAATGGCTGGCGCTGTTTGACCAGTGCAAAGCCAGCGGTTTAACTCAGACCGAATTTGCTAAGCAGCATGGTATCGACCCAAGTTACTTTAGCCTTCGCAAGCGGCAGCTGCTTGCCTGGCAGCAGGACGACAATGACGGCTTTGTCGAATTAACACCGCACGGCATGATGCTTTGCCAGCCGATGTTGCTCAGGAAGCGGGATATTGAACTGCACCTGCCTGCTGGCACCGATGCCGTGTGGCTCGCCACCTTGCTCAAGGCGATGTCGTGATGAAGATGTTTATCGATGTGCCAAAAATCTATCTGCACAAACAGCCTGTCGATTTTAGGAAATCCATCAATGGCTTGTCCTTGTTGGTTGAGCAGGAAATGCAGCTGTCGCCCTTTAGCGGTGCTTTGTTTGTATTCTGCAATCAACAGCGTTCGCGCTTGAAAGTGCTGTACTGGGACCAGACTGGCTTTTGCCTGTGGTACAAACGATTGGAAAAAGACAAATTCCGCTGGCCACGTCTGATGTCGGGTAAGGTACTCTCTATCAGCGAACAACAGTGGCACTGGCTGCTACAAGGCATTGATATCCAAAAACTAACTCCCCATCAGCCGCTGAGTTACCAAAGCGCGGGCTGATATGCAGATCCGCTATAAATCCTTCGGATCGCAGTTGAAACAATCTAAATCAGCACAAGCACTTAGCCAAACGGGTCGTTACAATAACGGCCATGAAAAAGAAATCTACACCACTTCCGGACGATGTTGAACTGCTCAAGAAAATGCTGCTTGAGCAACAGGCCAAATTAGAACGCCAACTCGCCCAGAAAGACAAACGCATCGTCAAATTAGAGACGCTCAATCAAAAACTGACTGAGCGCATTCAGCGCTTTGAAGAAGTCCTTAATCTGGCGCAGCACAAGCGGTTTAGCCCCAGTAGCGAAACTTACGAAGGTGATGGTCAAGTCTTTAACGAAGCGGAACACATTGCTGAGACTGACGTTGAGCAACCATCGGAAACACAAGCGCCAGCCGACGAAACGACAGATAAACAGCCTGCCAAACCGCGTCGTCCTCGCATTACCCCAGAGTTGCCGCGTATTGAAGTGCTGCACGATATCGACACCAAAACCTGCACCTGCTGCG
>Ga0247724_1000044_pt1 | contig 40553 bp, 32 predicted proteins | sample OKSTACKMC2E_FD_182776 | JGI IMG/M metagenome (GOLD analysis project Ga0247724, IMG submission 182776) | Subsurface sediment microbial communities from gas well in Oklahoma, United States - OK STACK MC-2-E | ecosystem: Environmental > Terrestrial > Deep subsurface > Rock core/Sediment | place... | reverse complement strand
TCCAGCGCCGCCGTGATAGTGCCGATAGTGCCGTGTCCGCACATCGGCAAACAGCCGCTGGTTTCGATAAACAGCACTGAAGCGTCTGCATCGCTGCTGCACGGTGGGTACAAAAAGGCGCCGGACATCATGGCGTGGCCACGCGGTTCAAACATCAGCGCTTGCCTGATCCAGTCAAAACGGGCGAGAAAATCCAGCCGTTTTTCGCTCATGGTCTGACCGTTTAACTGCGGATGACCGCTGGTCACCAGCCGTACCGGATTGCCGCAGGTGTGGGCGTCGATACAAAAAAAGGTACCTTTTAGCATACTGCTGCTCCTGAAAACCGCATGGGCCGGGCTGTTATTGATTCAGCAAACGCTGATAGTGGCTCAGATCCGGCCGGCTCGCGAGTGCATCAGCCACAACTTTTTCCACATAAGCACGTTCGTCGCCGATCAGCGTCAGCCGTGGCAGACGCACTTGCTCACTGCCGCGCCCAACCAATTGCTCGGCAAACTTGATGCATTGCACCAGCGTCGGGATCGTATCGAGCCGCAGCAACGGCATAAACCAGCGGTAAATGTCGCGCGCTTCTTTTAAGTAACCGGCGCGGGCCAACGCAAATAAGGTCACGGATTCACGTGGAAACACATTGGTAAGGCCCGAGATCCAACCAGTGGCGCCAAGCAGTACAGATTCGAGTGCTATATCGTCAACGCCACAGAAGATAATAAAACGCTCACCAAACCGGCTTTGCAGCTCGGTGATGCGGCGCGTGTCGGTGGTGGATTCTTTAATCGCGACGATATTCGGCTCTTGTGCCAGGATAGCCGTCATTTCGAGATTAATATCGACACCATAACTGACCGGATTGTTGTAAATCATAATCGGCAAGTTGGTGGCGCGGGCAACCGTCTGGTAATGCACCAGCACTTCGCGATCAGTGCCGCGATAAACCACTGCCGGCAGCAGCATAATGCCCGACACGCCAATCTGTTCAGCGGCCTGCACATAGGTCACTGCATCTGTTGCGCTATGCTCAGTACAACCAGCAATCACCGGAATACGGCCGGCGACGGTTTGTACGGTATGACGCAAAAATTCCAGTTTTTCCGCCGCGCTTAGTGAAGCATTCTCGCCGATAGTGCCAAGCGCAATGATGCCGTCGATGCCATCTGCAATCAGCTGTTCCAGCATGCGCTGATTGGCAGCAAAGTTAATAGTTCCATCGGCATGAAACTGGGTAGAAATCGCCGGAAATACACCGGCCCATTGCGGGCGATTGGCCATTACCGGGGTAGACAAAGCAGCAGACATCACAGCACTCCTGAAATACAGTTTGACGAACCATTCGATATTTAGGATATTGTATACAATCTTCTAAAAGCAAGAGAATTCGACAAATGGATACAGAGGCAAAGGCCAAAGTTGCAGTGATTGGCGCCGGTATAGTCGGCCTGACGACCGCATTGCAATTGCAGCGCGCTGGTCTTTCAGTGGTGCTGCTGGATGCGCAGGGCCCTGGCAGCGGCTGTTCGCGCGGTAACGCCGGTCACTTCGCGACAGAACAGGTGTTTCCGCTGGCATCCATCGCGGTACTGCGCCAGCTGCCGGCCATGCTGCTGGACCCGACAGGCCCGCTGCGGCTGCGCGCCGGATATTTTTTTAAAGCCCTACCCTGGTTGCTGCGTTTTGTTGCCAACGTGCGGCCTAGCCGGCAGCAGGCCCTGCAACGGGCGCTGAGTGTATTAAACGCGCAGGCGCTGCCCGCCTGGCAACGGCTGTTGCCGCAGGCAGAAGCGACGGATTTAGTGCAGTTTCGCGGTGCTTTGCTGGTGTCGGAGCAACCCGGTTTAATCGACCTGGCGCAAACCTTTCGTCAATACAAAGAAGCAGGGATCAGCGTGAAATGGCTGGAACAAGCGGCCTTGCGTGCCCGTGAACCGGCTCTTAGTTCTCAGGTTCAGGGCGCTATTGAATTTCCGGAAGTGGCGCATACAGTAGACCCTTATGCGCTGTGTTTGCAGCTTTATCAACAATTTGTCGCTTTGGGTGGCCAATTCCGCCAGCAACAGGTGCAGCGCATCCGGCCATGCAGCAACGGCTATCAGCTCGATCTGGTGCCAGAGCCGAATATCCCGCAATCAGGCCCGGGCGAGCTGGCCCTGCAGGCCAGCCAGCTGGTGATCTGTGCCGGCGCTGCCTCGCATCGGTTATGTGCAGATCTGGGTTATCAGGTACCGCTGGAGGCAGAGCGCGGCTACCATTTGATGACGCAAAGCCGGCCGCTACAAAGCCCGGTCAGTTCGCTGGAGCGCAAGTTTATTATGACACCGATGCAGCATGGCTTGCGGCTGGCCGGCACTGTGGAATTTGCCGGCATCAACAGTGCACCGGACTATCGACGGGCCAGCGTGTTATTACAACACGCCAATCAGCTGCTGGCAGAACCAACCTCGGCCAATCCGGCGCAGGAACCCTGGGCCGGTAACAGGCCGTCATTGCCGGATTCGCTGCCGGTATTGGGCGCCGCGCCGCGCCATCCAGGGGTTTACTTAAACTTTGGCCATCAGCATCTGGGGCTGACCTGGGCGGCGCTGACTGCCGAAATCACCGGTGCGCTGCTGCTGCGGCAGACACTGGAACTGGATCTCAGCCCCTATCGCATCGACCGGTTTTAATGCGCTGTGGATGGCGCCTGACGTGGGCGACGTAAATGCCGCCAGGCGTCGAATGAGTACAGACACAAGGCGGTCCAGATAAAACCGAAAGTCAGTAATTTGCTCGGGTCCAGCGGTTCGTTGTACAAAAACACGCCAAAAATAAACATAAAACTGGGGCCGATGTACTGAAAAAAGCCCAGCGTCGATAACTGCAGCCGTTTCGCTGCGCCGATAAAACACAGCAACGGCACTGTCGTCACCACGCCGGCGGCAACCAGCCACAAGTTCAGGCTCAATGGGTTTTGTGTCAGGTCAGCATAAGGACTGTCCGCGAACTGGCTCCAGTACAACAGCGCCAGCGGCATCAGCAACAATGACTCAATAAACAGGCCACCAATCGCATCAGTCGCCAGCTTTTTGCGGAACAACCCGTACAGCGCAAAACTGCCGGCCAGCACCAGTGCTATCCAGGGCAAAGAACCAAAATGGATCAGCTGCAACAACACACCACTAAAGGCCAAAGCCACTGCGGCCCACTGCGCCGGTCGCAGGCGCTCGCCGAGGAATAACATGCCGAGCAGAATATTCAGCAGCGGATTGATGTAATAACCGAGACTGGCATCCAGCATATGGTGATTATTCACCGCCCAGATAAACAAGCCCCAATTCCCGGCAAGTAACAAGGCGGTGCCAAGCATCGCCAACACCATTTTTGGCTTTTGCAGTACCGCAACGACTTTGGGCCATTGCTGTAATAAAGTCAGCACCAGAGCCAATAAGGCAAAAGACCAGACAATGCGGTGCAGCAGAATTTCTGCCGCCGGCACTTCATCAATCTGTTTGAAATATAACGGGGCAACGCCCCATAGGGTGTAAGCAGTGGCGGCAAAAGCACCGCCGATTTTCTGTTCGCGCGTCAGTGACATGAGGAAATTCGCCTTGCTCCGGTCACTGCGGCGTTTTATCCGATATAAAACTGCAGGGCCGGCAAAGCGGCATTTTAACGGATGTCTGAGGATACCGATACTTGTACCCTGGCAACGGATTGTTTCCCGTAGGTGTTGCGCACCCCGTCGCCCGGCCCTTCGCAGAGCTCAGAACAGCCTTTCGCAGAGCTCAAGGCGCTTTTCCGGCAGCAGGCAACATTGGTTGCCTGCTGAAATCCCGGATTCGCCGTAAAAACGGCAACAGGCAACTCAGGTTGACTGTCGAGATCCCTCCCCGGCCCTTCGCAGAGCTCAGGGCGTAAAAACGGCAACAGGCAACGCAGGTTGCCTGTTTAGATCCCGTTTTTACCCCACCAGATATGTACCGGTGCCGAGGGCGATGTGCAGGCCTTCGTTATTGTGCAGCTCCATCCGGCAAACGCAGACTTTGTTGCCGGAGCGGATCACTTGCGCCGTGGCGATAAATTCGTCACCACGGCCTGGCCGCAGATAGTCGGTGCGGATATCGATAGTGCTCATTTTGCCGAGTTTGGCGGCTAGCTGGGCGTGATCTGTGGTGTCGAGGCGCACCAGCGCGCTCGACACTGCCATAATACCGCCCACCACATCCAGCACTGAGGCAATCACACCACCATGCAGAATTTGCTGCACCGGATTGCCGACCAGCTCGGTTTTCCAGTCAAAGCGCACTTCGGCACGTTCGGCCGAAAACTCGGTGACCCGCAGCCCTAACAGCTGATTAAACGGCATTTGCTGAAACACTGAGGCAATAAATGGCAGTAAATCAGAAGTTTGCATGCGGATACTCCGGGCGACGGCTATTGGCTTTCACTGGTAAGAGCAGTTAAGTTACTGCGACATCACGTTGCTGTAAAGCGACACCACTACCACAGCATCGCCTGCCAAAGCACAACAGATGACAGTTTTGTCATCCGGTTGTCATCTGGTTGTTGGCTGCACGACATCACCCTAAGCTGTTATGCTACAGCGGCTCAAAGCCAGGATTTGAAGAGACATCCGATGCGTTTATTGATTGTCGAAGATGAAGTGAAAACCGGAGATTACCTGAAACAGGGTTTTACCGAAGCCGGTTTTAATCCAACTTTATGCCGCAATGGCCTGGACGGTCATCATCTGGCGATGACCGAAGAGTTTGAGCTGATTATCCTGGATGTGATGTTGCCGGACGTTGATGGCCTGCGTATTGTCAAAGCACTGCGTCAGGCCAACCGCCATACGCCGGTGTTGCTGTTAAGCGCGTTGGATACTGTCGATGACCGGGTGCGCGGGCTGGAACTGGGTGCCGACGATTATCTGGTAAAACCTTTTGCTTTTAACGAGTTACTGGCACGGGCCCGCACTTTACTGCGCCGTGGTCAGCTGGCGCCGCAGGCTGACCGCTTGCAGGCTGCCGATTTAGTGCTGGAGATCAGCAAACGTAAAGCCAGCCGCGGCGGAAAAAAACTCAATCTGACACCAAAAGAATTCGCTTTACTGGAGCTGCTGCTGCGTCGCGAAGGCGAAGTGCTGCCGCGCTCGTTGATTGCCAGCCAGGTCTGGGATATGAATTTTGATTCCGACACCAACGTCATTGATGTCGCAGTACGACGCTTACGCAGCAAAGTGGACGACGACCAAGCTTTGAAACTCATTCACACCGTGCGCGGCATGGGCTACAAGCTGGAGGTACCGGATGCCGACGCCAGCTGAGCCATCGCAGCCACAACCGCGGCCATTATCGCTCGCCACCCGGGTGATGTTATTTGTCGCCGCCGCCGTTTTACTCTGTGCCGGCTTGCTGGCGACTATGCTGCAAAACTCCATTGAAGCGCATTTTGCTGAACAGGACGCCGGCGAACTGCAGGCGGTGGCGCATTCAGTGCTGCACACGCTGCAAGACCCGGCGCTGCAACCGCAGCAACATCATGCCAGCCTGCATCAGGTGTTAACTGGTCATCATCAGACTTATTATCTGGTGCTGGACGCGACAGAAAAACCAACCCTCAGTGCCGATGGCGCAGATTTAACACCGTTATTTCGTCTGACCCGCCCTGTCAGTCAGATCACGCCAGCCGACCTTATCAGCTGGGATCAGGGCGCACATACTTATCGCGGCGCAATTTTGCAGGGGCCACGAGGCCTGCAAATAGCCGTGGCGATGGAAATGGAATTTCATCTGCACTATCTGCATCTGCTGCGCTGGACTTTATGGCTGACCATCGCCGCTGCCGTTGCACTGATTTTACTGGCAGCCTGGCTGGGCGTGCGACAGGGCTTGTTGCCGCTGCGCCAGCTCAGCAGTGATATCCGCCAGATCAGCACCGAAAAACTGCATTTGCGGCTGGAACCGGGTCAGGTACCGGTGGAACTGGCTGAACTGGTGCAAAGTTTTAATCAGATGATTGAAAACCTGCAGCAAGGCTTCAGCCGGCTGTCGGAGTTTTCGGCCGACATCGCCCATGAACTGCGCACGCCGCTCAGTAACCTCATCACTCAGACGCAGGTCAGCCTCAGTAAAGACCGCAGCCTCGAGGAATATCGCGAACTGCTGTATTCCAATCTGGAAGAGCAGGAGCGGCTGGCAAAAATGGTCAGCGACATGTTGTGGCTGGCCAAAACTGACCATGGGCTGATTAAACTGCAGCCGGAAGCGGTTGCGTTAGAACCCCTGTGCCGGCAGCTGTTTGAGTTTTTTGAGTTTATCGCTGACGAACGCAATATCCGCCTGCAGTATCAAGGCCCCGCAGTTTCACTTCGGGCCGACAAAGTGATGCTGCAGCGCGCGCTGTCGAATCTGCTGTCCAATGCCATCCGGCATGCCGACGCCGACAGCACAGTCTGGATCCGGGTCAACACGCTGGCCGGCCACCTGGAGATATGTATCCGTAACTGTGGTCCTGTGATAGCGCCGGAGCATTTACCACGGCTGTTTGAACGCTTTTACCGCGCAGATCCTTCACGGCAACGCCACAGTGAAGGGGCTGGTCTTGGCCTTGCCATGGTGCAGTCGATAGTGACACTGCACGGCGGTGAAATCAGCGCTGTTTCTGTGTCGGATGCGGCGCAAAGTCCCGGTCATGGTAACACAGATTTTATCCTGCGCTGGCCTCTGGACAAGCGCCCGCTGAACCAGCTAAGTTAACCAGAGCCGGAGTTTTGTCCGGCGCTGTCATCGAGTCGTCATCCATCTGTGCTGAGCTAAGCCACAGCGAACTTGTGCAGCCAGCCACAGGCATAACAATAACAACAAGGATCTTTATGCTGTTCACACTGTTTATTTTCTGCTGGTTTTCAGCCACGATTTTTTATGTCTATCGCTTACGTGGTGACGCCCGTTATCAGAGTTTCAGTCAGTATCTACGCAAGAGCTGGCCGATTTTTGCGCCATTTAACTGCGTGTTATATCTGTTTACCAAACGCAAAGCCCAGGGCGCTTACATCGACCCGGCACAGTATAAAAACCTGCATTTAATTCAACAGCATTACCCGACCATTCTGGCAGAAGCCAAAGCCCTGTTTGACAATAAAGCGTTTTGCCAGACCAATGAACCCGGCAGCCCCGGTTATTACGACGTCGGTTTCCGCACTTTTTTTAAATACGGCTGGAGCAAATTTTACCTGTGCTGGTATGGCTATCAGCACACAAGTGCAAAAAAAACCTGCCCGCAAACGCTGGCAATTTTGCAGCAAATTCCCGAAATCAAAGGCGCGATGTTTTCTATTCTGCCGCCGCATTCGCAGCTGACCATTCACTCAGATCCGCTGGCCTGTTCACTGCGTTACCATTTTGGCCTGATGGTGCCGAATTCACCGGACTGTTTTATTAATGTCGACGGCAAAGCCGCGCACTGGCGCGATGGTGAAGCCTTTATTTTTGATGAGACCTTCCCGCATTTTGTCCGTAATGATACCGACCAGCATCGCCTGATCCTGATGTGCGACATCGAACGCCCGATGTACTGGCCGGGCCGTTTGTTCAATTTCTTTTATGGTTTTCTGGTACGGACCACGGTAGTGCCGAATACGGCCGAGGATAAAGTCGGCAAAGCCAGTGCTTTGTTTGCCAAAGTGTCACCTTTGCTGGGCCAGGGCAAAACGATGAAGAAAACCAAACCGCGCTTATACAAAGTGGTGAAATACAGCCTGAATACCACCTTGCTGGCACTGTTCTATCTGATGTTACACGGCATTTATCAGGTAGTGGCCAGCGTGGTCTGAAAGCCAATTGGCAGATAAATCTGCCATAAAAAAGGCCGGTAAGTTACCGGCCTTTGCGATCTGAATGACCTGCCCTAGAGCTTTTTCGCCCCTAACCAGGCATCACGGCGTTTGATACTGGCGCGGCTGGCTTTTTTATCCAGGCTCAGTTTTAACGTCGGATCCGCCGCTACGGTGATTTTCACGGTGTGTTCGCGGTCAAAGCGTCGGTACTGCAGAGCGAGCACATCACCGGGGCTTGCTGCTTTGAGCGCAGTGTCGATATCCTCGGCGGAGCGCAGCCGCACCGCGCCAAGCTTTAGCAATAAATCACCGTCGGTGATACCGGCACTGGCCCAGGGACTGCCGTCGCGCGACACCGACTGTACCCGCACCGCATCGCCGAAGCTTTCCAGCGTCAAAGGCCCGAGCCAGGCTTTCTCCGCATCTTCCGGCTCCAGCGTTAAGCCCATTTGCGCGAACAAAGCGGCAAAATCCGGCAAGGCCGGGCCATGAACGCTGTCACGAAAAAATGCCGCTGCAAACTCCGCATCGCCACTGACTTCGGCCAGCGCCTGCTGAATATCCGCCAGCTGATAAGGTTGTTCCGGTTTGCCAAATCGTTGCCACATCAACTGCATCAACGCGTCCAAATCGGTGTTGTACTGCGTGCGCAGCGTTAAATCCAGCGCAAGCGCCACGACTTCGCCGTAGGTGTAATACGACAGGAAGTTGTTCGCATAATTACTTTTATCCACCGCCACACCGGCATCGACAAACACAGCCTGCTGGCTGACCGCGGCCGGACCAGACCAACGCCGTGCCGGCGTTTGCAATGTTTGATTCAGTGGCTTCTGTACTTTTTCCAGATAAGTGTCCAAATCAAAATGACTGCTGCGCTTTAACGCCAGTTTGCCGTAGTAGTTGGTAAACCCTTCGGCAAACCACAGCGCATCACTCATATTGGTCTGGCTGTAATCAAAAGGTTCGAGGTTTTTTGGCCGGATCCGCTCGACATTCCAGGCATGAAAAAACTCATGGGAAATCGTTTCAATCTGACTGAATTCATTCTGCGCCAGCGAGCTGTCACTGGTCACCACGGTCGAATTCCGGTGCTCCATGCCATCGCCATCGACACCCGGCAAATAGTCGGCGATAAAGGTGTAACGCTGGTTGGCAAAATCCGGCAGTTCACCAAAAATCGCCTGCTGCTGCCTGACCACTGCCTGAGTTTTCTCTAACAGCACTTTGGCTTCATCCGCACTGCCATCGTGATGCAGCGCCAGTTCAATCTGATAAGTTTTGCCACCGGACGGCTGGCTGAAGCTGTACAGCTGATGCTCGCTCAGCTCCAGCGGACTATCCATCAGATAATCGATCTGTGGTGCATTGAGCGAACCATCCGGCTGCGGATACAGCTGAGTCGCAGCCCGCCAGCCTTCGGGCATGGTTTTGAGGCTGACTGTGGCCGGCGCGGCCCGCAACGCCGGGGCAAATAACAGAGATGCGGGCATATTTAAATGCACGTGGCGGCTGTCAATCTGGTTATAGGTGCCGTCGGCATGATTGCCAAACAACAAGTAGCTGACCTGCACTTCGCCCTGATGGCCACTGACCTGCCAGCTGGTCGGCGACATACGCTGCAGCGCCAGTGGGTTGCCCTGCCCATCCAGTGCTTTAAGCGCATAGATATTTTTGGCAAAGTCGTGGCGGGCATAACGCCCTGGCGATGCGGATGACATCTGCAGCAGCAAAGGCGCCGTGTCTGCCACAACAAAACGCGCACTGACAGCTATCTGATGCCGGTGATGACCAGCCAAATCCAGCTGATAAAAACTGTCGGCCCCCGCCGTCCCTGTCAGACCGGCCAGCAACAAGGCCAGCGTACAACGATTGAATACCACGATGATGTCCCTCTGCTGAGCAACCAGATTGTGGCCGCCGGCTTATTCATAACTATAAAACCAGTTAATCACAGCGCAGGGCTTTGCCGCAAAGTATTTAGCCGGTCTTTGCTGTGACTGGTCGCATTCTGCTGAATATATGAAGCCGTTGATCTGTATCAGGTCTTTGGGGAATAGTCCGGCAAGGTAAATTAGTTTCTTCTACACTTTCGGAACAAATAACACCGCCTCACAAAGCATCATGGTTTCTGTCAGTTCGGGCCTGTTGCTGTCGTGTCAAACCAAGCTGGGAGAACCGCCGCCTATGCAGTCAAAATCGCCATTGACTGGTCGTGAGATCAGTCTGGACGAGGAGTCATTTATCGTCACAAAAACCGACCGGAATGGCATCATCAGCTATGCAAACCGGACCTTTATGCAAATTTCCGGTTATCGCGAAGCTGAACTACTGGGACAGCCGCAAAATATTGTGCGTCATCCGGACATGCCCAAAGGCCTGTTTAAATACTTGTGGCAACAAATCAGCGCTGGCGAAGAGTGTTTTGCTTATATCAATAACAGAGCAAAAAACGGCGATCATTATTGGGTTTTTGCCAACGTGTCACCGGTGTTCGACAATCAACACCGCCATACCGGTTATTTCTCCTGTCGGCGCAAACCAAAACGAGCCGCTATTGATAAAGTGCTGCCGTTTTACCAGCAGATGCTGCAAATCGAACAACAACAACCGTCCGACCGCGGTGAACAATCCATGCGCTGGTTGATACAAATGATTGAAAAGGACTTTGGCTGCTATGAAAAATTTGTTCTGGGGCTCTAAATTTGCGTTGCTGCTGGTCAGCTTTAACCTGGTTTTATTACTGATTCTCAGTCTGAACAGTATTGCGGCCATCCCCTGGTTTATCTCCTGGGGTCTGTATGGTCTGACGGTGTTTGGCAGTGTTCTGGCATTCCGGCGTATTGCGGTGCCGCTTGGGGTTTTGCAACAAATCCGCGATATTCTGAAACATGCCCGCGACGGCGATTTCAGCGCCCGGATCACCCAGGTCCCCAACATGGGTGAAGTCGGTCAGGTCGCCTGGGAGGTCAATGAAATGTTTGACCAGCTGGAGACTTATTTCCGCGAGGTCGGCACCACTTTTACCCGTGTCGAACAAGAACGCTTTGGCCGGCCAGCGCAGGCCAGCGGGATGAGTGGTGGCTTTTACAAGTCTCTGATAGATATCAACAAGGCCATCGAGCACGTTGAACAGAATTACCGCAATGTGGTGAAAAACCGGCTACTGTCGTCAATGCAGTCAATGAATGCGTCTAACACCAAAAACAATTTACAAATGACGCAGCAGGACTTGTCGCAAATCACCGAGCAAATCGTGCAGATTGGTCAAATCGCTTCCGCGACCGCCGAACGGGCCACTGACAGCAGCAGCACCATAACCCAGGTGATGGATAGTTTTGCTGTTAACAAAGCGCGCACTGAGCAAAGCCGTGATGCAGTGCTTGAACTCAATGCGATGGGTGCGCAAATCAACGGCATTCTGGATTTGATTGGCAATATTGCCGACCAGACGAATCTGCTGGCATTAAATGCCGCGATTGAAGCCGCCCGCGCTGGCGAACATGGCCGTGGTTTTGCGGTGGTGGCGCAGGAAGTGAAAACCCTGGCCGAACATACCAAAAAAGCCACCGGCGATATTAATCAGGTGGTCGGCCAGTTCCAGCGTCAAAGTGAAGGTATTTTACTGCATCAGCAACAACTCAATGACAGCGCGGCGGTGATGATGCAGCAACTGGAATCGCTGCAGCAAAGTTTTGTTGCTCTCGCAGCAAATGCCGGACAAGCGCAGCAACAAGTACAAAAAGCCCGCATTACCACTTTCACTTCATTGGTCAAAGTGGATCATATTGTCTACAAACAAAATGCTTATGCGGCCTTTAACGCCGGTACCCAAAGCGCGGAAGCCACTGCTGTTAAAGTCGACCATCAACACTGCCGCATGGGTAAATGGTACCAGGGCGACGGTCGGACTTTATTTGGTCATCTGCCCAGTTATCGCGCATTGGAACAACCCCATCAGCAGGTACATCAAAGCGTGCATCAGATGCTCGATTCCATTGATTTGGACTGGCAGAGAGAGGCCGCAGTGCAGGAACATATTCTGAGCTGTTACCACAACATGGAAACGGCCAGTCAATCGGTATTTATTGGGTTAAATGACCTACAGCAGGAAGCACAGGCAGAATACGACACAACCCATTAAAACAGTTTGCCGCCTTGCGCCGTTAAAGGCGCAAGGTCCGGTTAAACACCCCATCCTGCTGTTGTTGATGGCTGGCAATCATCAAAATGCCCTGCTGCTGAAATGCCGCCAGCCGCTGCAACAGTTGTTGCGCGAGTTGTGGTTGCAGGCCGGCGAAGGGTTCGTCGAGTAATAAGACCGCTGGTTTTTGTAGGAGCAGGCGCGCTAAAGCAAAACGTTTTAGTTCGCCACCGGACAACCCGACGCCATAATCGCCCAGCACCGTTAATAAACCCTGCGGTTGGTGCGACAGCCAATCGTCCAAACCAACCAGCTGCAGTACCTGCAATAATTCTTCATCTGTTGCATCCGGTTTGGCCAGCCGCAGATCCGCCGCCACCGACAAACCAAATAAATAAGGCCGTTGGGGTAAATAGCCGATCTGGCGATACAGCGCAGCTTCAGGCCATTGCGCCAGTGTCACGCCCTGCAACAGTGTGGTTCCGCCCAAAGCCGGCATTTCCGCCGCCAGTGTTTGCAATAAACAACTTTTGCCACTGCCCGACGGGCCTTTGAGCAGCACAACGTCGCCGCTTTGAAAACTTGCGCTGACTTCGCCCAGCGATGCCTGGAAACCAAACTGCAGTTGTTGCAGGTCCAGACGGACTTGCTGCTGCACATCGGGCGCTGCAGCCACAGTTTCGTCCGGCTGCAATACCCTGTCATCTGTCCCGGCCATGGCATTGCAGCGCTGCTGCGCCGCTCTGAGCTGACCATAACTTTGCGGGATAAATATCAGCGGCAACAGCAGTTCCGTCAGCCCCAGCCAGGCCAGCACTAAACCCAGCCATAACGGCACCGCAAGCGGAAACGGGAGTCCAGTCTGCCAGGCGTCCAGCATGGGCCAGGTCAGCGTGGCCAGGCCCGCCAGTATCAGCAGTTGCAGCGCAAACTGTGCCGCCAGCTGGCCATATTGCTGGTCTTGCTGCAATTGCTGCAGCTGCTGATCTAACCGGACAAACTGCTGCTGCCGCGGCTGCCAGTGACCGGTGGTTAATAAGGTGGTCAGCAATTGCAGGTTTTCCAGTAACAGGCCACGGCGTTGCCCCTGGCGCTGTACTTCGGTGGCAGCCTGTTGCACCGGTCCAGACGCACCAGGCCGGCATAACCCCATGATCGCCAGGATCGGTAACAGCAGCAGCGCCGTCACAGACCAGAAAGCCGCCGGCAGCAGCAGAAACACCAACAGCAAAAAGGCGGCGCTCAGCAAGCTGGCATAGCCCAATGGATTCAGTAGCCGCAGCGGCAACTGATCTAACAGGTCAATATCGGCAATTAAACGCTGCAAGCGGTCACCACCAACTGTTACGGTCTGACCGGTTTGGTGCGCGAGCGCGACAAATACCCGCAGCCGCAATACCGCCAGCAAGCGCAGCACCAAGGCATGCGATACCAGCCTTTCGCCATAACGTCCGGCGGTGCGCACAATGGCAAACAGCCGGATCAAAGCACCCGGCCGCAAATAGTTAAAACTGGCGCCGACACCAGCGGCGGCCGCCGCGCTGATAAACCAGCCGGACCAGGCCAACAGCGCCACTGTTGCCATGACTGTCAGCAGGCCCAAACTGAAACTGAAGCTCCAACCGGCTTGGTGACTGAGCCATAAGTCGCGCAGCCGGATGCCGGGCTCTGACCGGGCCTTCATGCCAGATCTCCAATATCACAACGGCCCGACAGCTGACCCTGACTAAATTGCAAAGCCCCATCGAGGAAACCAAGTTGCTGCCACTGATGGCTGGCGATCAGCAGCGTGCGGCCGCTACTGAGCTTTGCCAGCAACAACGCCAAATCCGCCGCAGTGTCCTGATCCAGCTCGGCAAAAGGCTCATCCAGCAGCCACAAAGGCCGGTCCGCCAGTAATAAGCGCGCCAGACATAGTCGCTGTTGCTGACCACCGGACAAGCCCTGCCCGACTTCACCTAACGGGTAATCAAGCGCAGTCGCTTCACCTAATTCGGTCAACAAGCCGACCTGTTGTAAGCAAGCCCGCAGCGCTGCGTCGCTGGCCGCAGGCTTGGCCATGCGTAAATTCTCTGCCACAGAGCCGGCGAATAATTCCGGCATTTGCGTTAAATAACTCAGTTGTTGCCACAGCTGTGGTCTGTTTGCTGCTGTAACCGGCTGACCAGCGAATTGATAAGCACCGTTAAAGTCGGCAAAACCGGCCAACAGCTGCAAAAATGACGATTTGCCGCTGCCGCTGTCGCCACAAAGCAATAAACGTTCGCCGACGTTGATTTGTAGTTCTGGGATTATTAATCGCGGCCGCTCAATACTGCCCAACCGGATTTGGCGGAGCTGCAGCAGTGGCTTAACCTGCTCATGCAGGCTCGGGCTGTATGTGAAAGTGCAGGAAAGGCTGTCGGAAGCTGTGCCGGTGAATGGCTCCGGCAATAACCACAACGGTTTAAGCGCCAGCGCCGCCGCTTCGGCTTGTGCTTTGGCATGATAATCACTGCCAAGCTGGCGCAGCGGCTGATAAAACTCCGGCGCCAGTAACAAAATAAATAGTGCCGGCGCAAAAGCGACCGGCACTTCGCCTTTGGCCCAGGGCAATTCACCCAAAAGCCCAAGGCCTAAATACAACGCCACCAAAGCGATGGCCAGCGATGCGAATAACTCCAGCACAGCGGTCGACAAAAACGCCAGCCGGAGCACCTGCAGCGAACTGCTGCGGTAACGCTCGGTCGCATGTTGCAGCTGCGCTGTGGCCTGTGGGATGGCATTGAGCCGGCGCAGCAGCGTCAGCCCCTGCAGGAATTGCCACAACCGTCCGCCCATCCGGCCCAGTTCGGCCAGTTTTTCACTGCTGGCTTTACTGGCTTCGCGGCCCACTAACACCATAAACAACGGCACCAGCGGCGCGGTCAGCAGTAACAGCAAACCGGCCAGCACACTGTGCAAGCAGACCACCACCGCAATCAGCAATGGCGTCCAAATCACCAGAAATAGCTGCGGCCAATAACGGCTGATATAACCGTCCAGCGCATCAACCTGCTCAGTGAGTAAGGTCGACAGCACACCATCACTGCCAAAACGTTGTCGCGCCGGGCCTTGCGCTGCCAATTTGTTTAACAGCTGCCGGCGCAGGTCTGCCCGTAACAAACGACTGCTGTGTTGGGTCAGCCCATCGCGCAACAGCAAACACAGCTGGCGCAACACAAAAGCCAGCGCAAACTGCCACAATAACGAAAATGGAAGTGCCGTAGCAGGTGAGCCGGCTGTCAGCGCAGCGGCGTTCATTGCAGTGTCCAGCATGGCATCAGCAAAAAGTGCCAGACACCACAGTTGCCAAAGCAACAGCGGCACGGAGAGAACCGCTGCACATACTGCCAGCAGTAGCTTAGGCCGGTAAGGCCTCAGCCACTGTTGCAATAAGGTTCTGGCATGATTTGGCTCAGATTTAGCCAGCGTAGACTGACTCAAAACAGGCTTATTCAGAGCAGACTCACTCAGAACCAGAATCCTCTTCGGCGTAACCATTCAGCTCCAGCCACATCGCATTGATAATGCCAAAAGAACAGGCCAGCAAGACTCCTAAAATCCAGGCGAAATACCACATAATCTTGTCCTTTTAATAAAGTGAATGGGTGTTATTGCTGATGTGCTGCGCATTGATGCGGCCAAACATCTTGATATAACTCCAGATGGTGTAACCGAGCACAATAGGCACAAAGACACAGGCTACAAAGAACATGATTTTTAATGTCAGCTCGCTCGAAGTCGCGTCCCACATGGTCAGGCTGTGGTTTGGCATTGAACTGGATGGCATCACAAAGGGAAACATTGCAATGCCACAGGTTAAAATCACCCCGGCCTGGCCCAATGAAGTCAGCAGGAACGCCAGCGCACCTTTACCGGCTTTACTCAACAAGCCACTGAGCGCAAATGCCGCCACGCCCAGTGCCGGCGCCAGCCACAGCAGCGGATAATCGGCGAAATTCTGCAGCCAGGCGCCACTGCGCACTTCTACAGTTTTACTGACCGCATTGTTAATGGCATTACCATCCAAAGCGCTGGTGACAACATAACCATCGATGCCGGCATTGAGCCAGACACCAGCCAGAACAAATAAAGCAGCAGCACCTAAGCCAGCAATAAAACCGGCGGTTTGACTGCGTTTGAGCAGATCACCTTCGGTTTTCATCTGCAGGTAAGCTGCGCCCTGACTGACAAACATCAACAAACTCAGCACGCCGACCAGCAAGGCAAATGGGTTTAACAGCGCGAAAAAACTACCGGTGTATTTGATGCGCAGCAGTTCGTCAAAATGAAACGGCACCCCTTGCAGCAAATTACCAAAAGCCACACCAAAAATGATTGGCGGGACAGCCGAGCCAAAGGTCAGCGCCCAGTCCCAGTTACTGCGCCAGGCCGGATTTTCCAGCTTGGAACGGTAATCAAAGCCAATTGGACGCATGAACAAGGCCGCCAACGTCAGCATCATCGCCAGATAAAAACCGCTAAAAGCAGTGGCATACACCGGTGGCCAGGCGGCAAACAAAGCACCGCCAGCGGTAATGAGCCAAACCTGATTGCCATCCCAGTGCGGCGCGACCGCATTAATCATCACGCGCCGGTCCATATCGTCTTTGCCGACCACTTTTAATAAAGCGCCGACACCCATGTCAAAACCGTCGGTGATGGCAAAGCCAATCAACAGCACACCGACCAATAACCACCAGATAAATCTTAAAAATTCGTAATCCATGTTACACCTCAGTCGCTTTGCCGGTTTCGAAATCGTATTTGCCGGTATGCAGGCTGGACGGGCCTTTGCGGGCGAAATGCTGCATCAGCCAGACTTCGATAATCAGGAAAATGGTATAGAGCACTGAAATCAGGATCAGGCTGGTCCAGATCTCAGCTGGCGTTAAACCAGACGCGGCCATGTGGGTGGGCAATACTTCACCGACGGCCCAGGGCTGACGGCCATATTCAGCGACAAACCAGCCGGCTTCACAGGCGATCCACGGAAGTGGCAAGCCCAGTACCGCGGCGCGTAACAACCAGGTTGGTTTGCGCTCCAGTCGTTTCGCGCTGTAATAAAAACTCAGCGCAAAAATCACCAGCATGGCAAAACCGGCCGCCACCATAATACGGAAGCTCCAGAACATAGGCGCCACCTGCGGAATACTGCCATCGACTGCAGCCTGAATTTGTTCTGGCGTGGCTTTGGTTGGGTCTTCAGCATAAGCGGTGACTAACAAGCCATAACCTAAGTCTTTTTTCACACTGTCAAAGGCCGCTTTGGTCTCAGCCGAAGTGTCGCCGGCGCGCAGCAGATGCAATAACCGGTAAGCTTCAATACCGTTAATAATACGGGCGCGGTGCTGCTCTTTTAAATCTTTCAGACCGCTAACCGGCTCATCCAGCGACCGGGTCGCGATGAGGCCGAGCGCATAAGGAATTTTCACCGCGTAGTCAGTGGTTTGTGTATCACTGTTTGGCACGCCAATCACGGTAAAAGACGCCGGCGCCGGATGGGTATCCCACTCCGCTTCGACCGCCGCCAGTTTGACTTTTTGCACGTCACCCAGCTCATAACCGGATTCATCACCGAGCACAATCACCGATACTGACGCGGCTAAACCAAAAGCTGAAGCAATGGCAAAACTGCGGCGGGCAAAGGCTAAATCGCGGCCTTTGAGCATATACCAGGCCGAAATCGCTAATATAAACATCGCGCCAGTGACATAACCCGCCGACACGGTATGGACAAACTTGACCTGCGCCACCGGGTTGAAGATGACTTCGCTGAAGCTGGTCATTTCCATCCGCATCGTTACATAGTTAAATTCAGCGCCCACCGGGTTTTGCATCCAGCCGTTGGCAATCAAAATCCACAGCGCGGACAGGTTAGAACCCAAAGCCACCAGCCAGGTCACCGCTAAATGCTGCACTTTGCTTAAGCGGTCCCAGCCGAAGAAAAACAAACCGACCAGCGTCGATTCGAGGAAAAACGCCATCAGGCCTTCAATCGCCAGCGGCGCGCCAAAAATGTCGCCAACATAATGCGAATAATAGGACCAGTTGGTACCAAACTGGAATTCCATCGCGATGCCAGTAGTGACACCCAGCGCGAAATTGATGGCAAACAACTTGCCCCAGAATTTGGTCATATCGCGGTAAATTTCTTTGCCGGTCATCACATAAACCGATTCCATGATCGCCAGTAAAAATGTCATACCAAGCGTCAGTGGCACAAATAGGAAGTGGTACATTGCCGTAAAGGCAAACTGCAAGCGCGAGAGTTCGACGATATCCATCCACCGTCTCCTGTGGGGTTAACTTAATTAATCATTTACTAATATAACGTCTGCGCAATCAAACAGCGAACCCTAATTGCCGGGTTGTTGATCAACATCAAAAATGCCTTCACAACAGCGCAAGACTATTGTCTGCGGCAACCGGGGTACAAACCTTGATTAGAATCAAACACGAGGGGTAAAAGCTTGACCTGCGACAATTTGCCACAGCGGTTTTTCATCCCTGAATTCTGTAGCTAAGTATTGGAAGGAGTTCAGATTTTTGCAAACTACCGTAAAAAAAACACGCAACTCTTCAGCGCAAACAGCGGGCCCGGCAGCGGACAAAACATCTGCCGGACCAGCACTGCCCCGTCAAAGCGGTAATAACACCCGCAGCCGATAGCTCCGCCCGCTGTAGACCTCGGGCAACAAACCACCAGCCAGTTGTTGGTTGTCCAGATAAACTTCTGGCGCCACGATACCGGCCTGACGGCTGTAACTGCATTCAATCAGTGCACCACGGAACTGCCGCGTCACGGCTGCTTCCGGCCATTGGGCCGGCAGCTGTGGCTGGATTCGCAGCCCCGCGCCTTCACCTTTCAGACCTAACAAATGTTCAATCAGGCAACGATATAGCCAATGCACAGTGCCGGTATTAAACAGCTGACTGGAGCGGCCTGCCGTGCGCGGATACTGGCTGTAAGCGCCACGATAATAGTTCGGTATAAACACCGGCAACTGGCCGCGTTGACGCTGATCGGCTTCCTCGTCCGATGGCAACATCTGGCGCAGTGTGTGAAAAGCGCGATCGGCATCGCCGATTTGATACAAGGCATAGAGATAAAAGGCCGCCGCATGGTTATACACAGAGCCATTTTCAGCCGAACCGGGGAATTTTTGCGTGACCCGGCCAACATCGTCACGCATCGCGGTATAAGCCGGTGCCAGCATTTGCACGCCATAAGGCGTTTGCAGCTGTGCATCCACCGCCTGTAATAACGCTTGTTGCTGCGCCGGGCTCGCCGCGCCGCTTAACAGCGCCCAGCTTTGTGGGTTGAGATAAATCCGCCCTTCAGGGTCTTTGCTGATACCAAACACCACATCATCGTCGGTGATGCCACGGCCATACCACTGACCGTCCCACAGATATTGATTCACCGCCTGATTAAAGGCTGCGGCTTTTAACCGATAATCGGCCGCCAGCGCCGTCTCATTCTGGGTTGGGCCCTGGGTTGCAATAATTTCCGCCCAGATATTCAGCGCATAAGCGGCGGCGAGACTGAGCCAGCCCGACACGCCACGGCCTTTGTAGCCGACCATATTCATCGGGTCGCACCAATCGCCTTGCTCGATATAACTCAAACCACGGTGATCTTTTTTCTGCCAGAGCCAGGCCATAGCGCGATGCAGATGTTCGCGTACTGTGGTCGCGCCGGCGTCGGCTTCTTGATAGCCCACTTGTTCGTCCAGCACAGACCAGTCGTTGGTTTCATCCAGATATGCGCGCAGGAATAACGGCAGCCAGACACATTGGTCGGTATGCGGCACCTGATTGATGTATTTCAGCTGCGCGTCCGGATGCAGCAAAATCCCATCCGGCATTTCGCCGCTCTGGTGCTGCTGCGACAGCGCCGTCAACAGCGCCTGCCGCGCTGTCTGCGGCGCCAGATAAGCCATGCCCATATTGTCCTGCAGATAGTTGCGCGTCTGCGGATCTGTCGTCAGCCGGTTCACCTCGCCGTGGTAATACACCTGACGCGGCAGCCACTGATTAACAAAATTATCCAGGCCCGCATCCGGTGTGCGGATTTGAATGGCGGGTGTGATAGCGTCAATATGCGCCTGACTTTGAACAATCGCCGCGGCAAAACCGTCAATCTGCGTTGAGCCAAAATAACGCTGCCGGATGGCGGCAATTTCGGCCAGATCTTTGGCCGGGCCAAACACAAAGCGGAATAACTCATTGGCGCCGGCAGCCAGCACCACATCGTACTGCAGTGCACAAGCCGGTGTTTCATAATCGGCGTTGCCGTTTGCCAGCCGTTCGGCGCTGATACCAGCAGGTGCAGCCAGGCCGCCTTCACCTTCAAACTGCTGTTGATTGGCTTCCCACGCCAGCGGCGCGCGTTCTGCCAGCAAAAAGGTCTGATCTTTAAAGTCTTTTTGTTTGAAATAATCCGGATATTTCTGGTACGGCGTCACGCTGCTGCACACCACCGCCTGTAAATCCGCTTCATAGCGGCCGCCCTGATTCATCCAGGACATATAGCCAACCGGGAAATATGGATACAGGCTGAGCCGGCGCGTGACAGTACCTAAATTTCGCACCCGCAGCTGCCACAGCTCCAGCGGCGCATCCGGCGCCAGGTTCAGCCGCCATTCCAGCCGTAAATCATCAGTGAGCTCGAGCTGCCAGCAGATGTCAGCACTGCCGGCGGAAAACACAAACTTTGCCGGGGCACGGCGCACCGGTTCATACGGCACCGACCACAATTCGCCGCTGTCCTGATCTTTGACATAAACAAAGCGGCCCGGATGATGGGCGTAATACGGCTGCTCCGGCTGCATAAAAGTTTTGGCTTCCAGATTGGGCGCATGGGCGTATTTGGCTGGTTCTGGCTGCATAAACTGCGCAGTGGCATAACCGCGGCAGTTCAGCTGGATCATCATGGTCTGATTCCATAAAAATGCGGCGGCCTGCGGCATGGCGGTGGCACTGAATAATTGATAACGCTGCCCTGTAGCATCCGGATTCATCAATGGCATCAGGTTTTACTCCCGGAAATATCAGTACTGGAAACGTCTTGCTCAGCAGTAACACGCCGCGCGGCCAGCTCCTGTTGCAACGCATGGACCTGGGCTTCAGACAACGGATAACACCACATCACCGCCGCTGCCAGCAACGCGACAATGCCGGGGATCACCGACATCAGCCACAAAATACCTTGTTGCGAACCGGCGTTTTGTTCCACGTTCGCGACATAGCCCAGCAGTGCCAGCACCCAGCCGATGGTGGCAGAGGCCAGCGCCCCACCGAGTTTTTGCGAAAAAGTCGCCGCCGAAAATGTCATGGCGGTAGCCCGCCGGCCGGTGCGCCATTCGTTGTAATCCGCGCTGTCGGCATACATCGAAAATGCCAGCGGCGACTTCGGACCCAGCACAAAACCAATCGCCAGATTCAGCGCAAATACCAGTGTGATGTTGTCCGGCGGCACGAAATACAGCGCCAGCGACATCACCCCGGCCAGGCTCATCAACAACATCATCAGGGTTTTCTTCGGCAGAAAACGCGTCATCAGCGGGGTCGATGCAGCGCCAAGCGCCAGTGCCAGCATATAACTCGACAAAAACTCACCGACCAGCTGTGGCTGCTGCAGATAATATTTGAAGTAATACACAGCGCTGCTGGCACGCAACGTGATGGTGATCATGATGACCATCGCCAGGCAAAACAGCACCAGCCATGGTTTGTTGCCGGCCAGATCGCGGATGTCCTGCCACACCGGTGCCGGCAGAGCGCTGACCGGCTGAATCCGTTCGCGCGTGCTGGCAAAAGTGCAGAGAAACAACAACGCCGCCGCCAGACCAAACAAGCCCATCGTCAGCTGCCAGCCCAGTACGTCGTCGCCCTGCCCAGCAGTGGCACCAGTTTAGGTGTCAGATAAGTGACTAAAATGCCGCCGGTAAAACCGCCGATAAAGCGGAAGCTAACCAGCGTAGTACGGTCCTGACTGTTGGCGGTGATGACACCGGACAGCGCTGAATATGGAATATTAATGCCGGTATAAATCAGCATCAGCAGGCTGTAAGTGCCATAAGCCCAATATAATTTGCCGTCGGCGTCGAGGTCGGGCGTGGTGTAAGTCAGCACACCGGCGCCCGCCAGCGGTAACGCCAGCCACAGCAGATATGGCCGGAATTTGCCAAAACGCGAGCGGGTTCGGTCGGCAATCGCCCCCATCATCGGGTCGGTAAAGGCATCAATAATTTTGGTGATCAGCATCATAGTGCCGGCAGCGGCAGCGGAAATACCAAACACATCGGTATAAAAAATCAGTAAAAAGGCCGAGATATTGGCCCAGTAGAAGTTAAAGCCGATATCGCCGACGCCGTACCCGACTTTCTCGCCAAGCCCAAGCCGCTGCTGCGGGCTAGTCGCCTGTGGTCCTTCACTTACGCTGGTGCTGCTGATGGTTGTGTTTGTCATGCTGCTAAGCCTGTATCATCCGGCACGGTTAATTCGCCGGTTTTGTGTTAGCGCTATCAGCGGTTCGCTGCAGTGCCTGAAATATGCGTTTAACTTGTTCCGGCAACGCCAACCGCAGGTCCAGCCACAACACGTCCGGTTCCAGTACCGGCACCTGCATCGTCGCGAGCTGACTGTGCAGCATAGATTCCGGCATAAAATGCGCGGTGCGGGCGCGTAACCGCGCTGCCAGCACGTCAGCCGGCCCGTGCAGGTAAACAAATAATGGCGCAGCAGCAGCGGCACGGATCTGCGCCCGTTGCTGCTGAATCAGACCGGAGTAACTCAACACAGTCGGCAGCCCGCTGGCCTGTTGTTGCTGCAGCGCCTGACATAACAATCCAACCCAGTGCTGGCGCAGTTCTGCGGTTAACGGCTGGCCAGATGCCATCATTTGTTTGGCAGTAGCAGAATGAAAATCGTCGCCTTCCAGATAAGTCCAGCCCAGCGCGTCCGCGCAATGCCGCGCCAGCGTGGATTTGCCGCTGCCGGCCACCCCCATCAGAATTAACGTCTGCGGCTTTTGTCCAGCGACATCCTGGGCCGCTGCCAGGCCCGGGCCTGTTATCTGTGCAAGAGTGCTTGATGCTGATAGGTCGTCAGCTGCGGTATCACGCGGCATCTGCCTGTCCTTCTTTTGCTGCTATCCGGTGCTAAGATCCGGGAATAATGAAACCGCTTACAACAATGCCGACACAGCTTAATTCAGACAAAATGTTAGCGCAATCATTTTGACCACAAGACTGATTTTCCGTTATGGTGAGCCAATTATTGAATGCTGTCGCAGCCTCCTGCAGCAGCATTCGCAGCAAAAATCGCAGGACGTTCGCTGATGAATCGTAAACCCAATTTAAAAGATGTGGCCAAACTGGCCGGTGTTAGCGCTATCACTGTGTCGCGGGTGCTGACCACGCCGGAGAAAGTGTCAGACAAACTACGGCAAAAAATTGAACAGGCCATTCACGAACTGGGCTATATCCGCAACCACGCCGCCAGTGCGCTGGCATCCAACCGCTCCGGGGTGTTGGCGGTGATTATTCCGTCCTTGTCGAATATTGTATTTAACGAAGTGCTGCAAGGCATTTACAGCGCAGTGAAACCACACCAACTGCAGGTCATTTTGGGCGATTGCCATTATTCGCCACTGGAAGAAGAAAAACTGATCGCCACTTTATTAAGTCAGGCACCGGAAGGGGTGATCCTGACCGGCACCGACCAGACCGATTACGCCCGAAAATTGCTGCAAAACGCCGGTATTCCGGTAGTGCAGCTGATGGAACTGACAGACCAACCCATTGATATCAATATCGGTTTTTCCCATCTGGATGCCGGCATGGCGATGACCCAACATTTGCTGGCACGCGGATATCGCCGGATTGGTTTTCTCGGCGCCAGGATGGACCCGCGCACACAACAACGCCTGGCCGGCTTCAAGCGCGCGATAGAAGACTGGAACCTGACACAGGCGCGGGAGTCTCAGGCCTTGTGCCAGCAGTTTGTCGTCACCACCAGCCAGTCGTCGTCGATTAAACTCGGCGGCCAGCTATTGCAGGCTGTGATGGCCGAATCGCAGGGCCAGTGCGACGCCGTCTTCTGCTGTAACGACGACCTGGCGCTCGGCGCTTTATTTGAAGCACGCAAAATGAACCTGCGGGTGCCCGCCGACCTTGCCATCGCCGGCTTTAACGACCTCGAAGCCTCAGCACTGGTCGAACCCGGCATCACCAGCGTCGCCGCGCCGCGTTTTGCCATGGGCAAACAGGCGGTGGAACTGCTGATGCAAAAAGCCAGCGGCAATCAAGCAGAATTCCCGCCTATTGACGTGGGTTACAGCATTATGGTGCGCGGCTCGACCTGAGTGCGCCGAGCAAAGGCCTGCATCTTTTCCGCAAAATATTCACCACAGTGAAATCCAAAGCCAATTCGGCGTGCATCTAAGTTTCAGCATATTCAATCGGAGAACTCAAGATGCTGAAACTCACTTTATCCCTGCTCACAGCGGCTGTATTCAGCCTGTGCTTTAAAACGGCAGAAGCGGGACAGACGTCATATACCGCAGAATCGCTGCATCAGGCGCTGAGCCAAAAAGATGCTGAGTTTTTCGAGCGTGGTTTTAATCAATGTGATTTGGCTTATCTCGACGCCAATGTCAGCGCAAAGCTGAAGTTTTACCATGACCGTGCGGGTTTTCAGGACAAAGCGTTGTTTATGCAAAGTGTCCGGCAAAACCTGTGCAGTGACCCGGCGCATAAGCCTATCCGTAAACTGACCGCCGGTAGTTTAAGGACTTTTCCGTTATATCAAGATCAGCAGCTGTACGGCGCTATCCAACATGGGGAGCATGAGTTTTATCTGCGCGAGCCCGGTAAAGCCGACCGCCTGACTGGCACGGCCCGCTTTACCTCGGTCTGGCTGAAACAAGGCGACGATTGGCAGCTCAATGATGTGCTCAGTTATGACCATCAGGACCCGGTTATCAGGGCAGCTGAAACTGTGGCAACCAGTACCACCAACAGCAAAAACAACATCGCAGAGCCATCTGCATCTTTTATCGAAGGCTTACTGAAACAACATCAGGTGCCGGCCTTGGGTCTCGGCATCATCAATCAGGGCAAATTGCAGTCGGTGCGGGTCTATGGTGAATTGCAACAAGGCGTGCCAGCCCCAGCCAATACGCTGTTTAAAGTGGCGTCGCTGACCAAACCTATTGTCAGCCTGCTGACGTTGCGGCTGGTGGCCGCCGGTAAATTTAACCTCGATGAACCGCTGGCGCGCTATTGGGTCGACCCGGATCTCAAAACCGACCCGCGCCATCTGTTATTAACCCCGCGATTAGTGCTAACGCATCAGAGTGGTTTTGCCAACTGGCGTTATCTGGAGCCTAACAAAAAACTGCAGTTTCAGTTTCAGCCCGGCACCAGGCATCAGTATTCCGGCGAAGGCTTTGAATATCTGCGCAAAGCGCTGGAAGCGAAATTTGGCCTGAAGCTGGAACAGCTGGCAGAACAGTATGTATTCAAGCCGGCCGGCATGAAAGATACGCATTTTTACTGGACGCCGGCAGTCGACGAGCAGCGTTATGCCCGTAACCACGACGCCAAAGGCCAGCTGCTGCCTTTGGAAAAACACAGCACAGCCAATGCTGCAGCCAACCTGCTGACCACAGTTGAAGACTACAGCAAGTTTTTGCTGTTTGTACTCACGCAGCAACAGACGATGCCAGCGCTTTACCAGCAAATGCAGAGCATTCAGGTGCCGCTGAAAGCCAATAATGGCGTAGGCCTTGGCTGGGAAATCTTCAGCGGCTTTTCCACAGGAGAAGCGCTGATGCTGCATACCGGCAAAGATCCGGGCGTGTCCACCGCCGCCATGCTGTTTCCGCAAAGCGGCAATGGTTATGTGATTTTTATGAATGGCGACAACAGCATGCCGGTGCTTGAACAACTGTTGCCACAGTTGTACCTTGGCGCTGAACTGTGGCAACGAAAATAAGTACAACTCATGACCGGACAAGAGTGGGCAGAGATCCTGGTACCTTTCATTTCCTTCAGCGCACTGATCGCGCTGTTGGGGTTGTTATTGCTGTACAAGTACAAGAAAAAGCAGCTGTTTTTGCAAATGGTCGAACGCTCGCTGACGCAACAGGTACCGCTGTCACCGGAGACTATCCGCGAAATCGCCAACCAGTTTTTTTCTGCCAACCGCGACTTACGTAAAGGCATTTTTTTGCTGGTGCTGGCGCTGGCCATTTTGGCTTTTTCCTATCTGGCCGATTTCCCGCAGCGCGGCAATCTGGATTTAAATGACGCGCTAAATGGTATCGCCATGTTACCGGGCCTGCTCGGCCTGGCGTTTTTACTGCTGGCCTGGCTTGACCGCCGGCGGCCCGGTTAAGCGGGCACTGTGTCGCAAACGCCAGCAAACCGGCAAGCGCTGCAACAAGCATCAGTCGACCAGTTGGTCGCTATTGTGCAGGTGTCCGGCGACAGCGCGGCTTTTAACGAATTGTTTGGCCGCTTTGAGCGCAAACTGCGGGCGTTTTTGTTGTATAAATCCAGCGACAGCAAGTTTGAAGTTGATGATTTAATGCAGGAAACTTACGTTAAAGCTTTTCTGCATATCGGCCAGTATCAGCAGCAGGCCGAGTTCTCCACCTGGCTGTTACGCATTGCCATCAATGAGTTATTACAGGCCAAACGTGCGCAGGGTATTTTCGCCCGGCTGAAGCAACGTTGGTTTCACAGTGAGCCGGAAGCACAGAGCCATAACGACCAGAGCGCTGGACAACGTGATGCCGCAACGTTATTGGCACACCTCAGTGATGTACAGCAGCAGGTGTTTGTTTATGCTGAATTTTATGGTTATTTCCAAAGCGAAATTGCCGAAAAATTGCAGCTGCCGCTTGGCAGTGTTAAGACCTATATGAAACAGGCGCGTGAAGCGCTCGACAGGATAAACTGCTGATGCTGAAACTCAAATGGCAACACCGACTACGGCTCTGGCTCTGGCAACATCGCCGCCTGCTGGTGCTGAGCAGTGCAGCACTGCTGGCAGTGACGTTGCTGTTGGCAGCCAACGTCTTGGTGCTGGCATTGCCGGCCATTGCCCTGCCACCGCTGAGCGCCGGGCAACTGGCTATCGGCTGTTTCGCCGTGGCGCTGGTGCTAATCCTGGCGGATTAAACACCGGCAGCAAGGCTGACGCACTGGTACAACCATCACCCAGCGCCGGGAAAAACACTGCGAAAATGCCAATGATGCAGTACCATTTTGTTTTTACAGCTTTGCTTTTACAGCTTTGCTAAGGAATGCCCATGTCGCTGACCCGCTCCTGGCTGCTGGTTTTATCCCTGTTCACCTTGCCAGTCACGGTGTCGGTCCTGGCGCAGCCTCCAGCACCTTTGGCAATAGAAATCCATCACTACGACGCTGAATCGGCCGACATGCTCAACAGCGGCGGTACTGACCAGTCAGCCGATATTGATACCGTCCGCCTGCTGTTTAAAGCCATCGCCACACCACTGCAGGTACAGCAGATGCCGATAGCGCGTACCGACCGGATGATGGAACAAGGTCTGCCGGTGTGTTCACTAAACCGGGTGAAAAGTGCTGAGCGGGCCAGTAAATATCTGTTTTCACTGCCGGTAAATTTTTATCTGGGTTATCAGCTGTATCAACATGCGGCAGCGGAAGCTGTACCGCCGGCGCTGCTGAATAAACAAGGCCAAATCCTTAGTTTAAAAGCGCTGTTGCAGCAGTATCCGCGACAGCAAATCGTGGTGCCGAAAGACTATTCCTTCGGCGACGCGCTGGATAAAGCCGTGGCAGAGCTGCCGGCACGGCAGATCACCGCCATCTCGACTTCGCATTATTACCAGCATTTTGTCGCGATGTTTGAAGCCGGCCGCGCTGATTTTATTTTGCTGTACCCGACCGAAATGCAGGCTTATCTGCAGAAAAACACGGCGTTAAAAGTCCGGCAATATCCACTGGCTCAGGCACCGGCCTATGCCAGCGGCCATCTGATGTGCGCCGATTCTGCGGTAACACGCGACTTTATCAAAAAGGTCGATGCTGCGTTAAAACAACTATACCGCCAACAGGCTTTTGTCGAAGCGAACAGCTACACACTGTCAGCGGCTGATCGGCGCAAAATTCAGCAAATCATCCGCCAGCACCGCCAACCTTAAATCAGGCAAGCAGGTTTTAGCCCCTTACTAATCCACGCCACCCAAGGGAAGAGTGGCTGTCTGCACTTTGATTGTAGTCTGAGCAGCTGGCAGGTCTACAACGGGTCGGCGCTGCCGTCGTCCAACAGCCGGAAATACTGGCCATCGCGGATCAATAATCCCTCACTGCTGCGCGGTGGGATACTGCCACGATAATCCCGTGGCTGGCGCACGTTGATGGCAATCACCTTACCGGCGAACAAACTATGGACCCACCGCTGTGGCGTATGCCCGACCACCACGGCGCTGGCGCCAAAGTGTGCCAGCGTCTTTTCCACTTCTTCTTGGGTTAAATCGGCTTCAAAATAACCGCGATACCAGGACGGGCCGTTTCGGGTGGATAACAGCAGGTCGTTGGCTTCGGCGTTTTTCTTCGGATAATAGGCCGTGCGGTAATGCGCCCGGACTATGGTATTTAAATCTTCCAGCGAATAATTCAGCGTCGCCAATTTGGGATGCAAACCGCCGTGCACAAACAGCTGGCCGTTGATGAGTTCCGCAGTATTTTTGCTGGCCAGCCAGCGGCCAAGCAGGCTGTTGTCGCCATATAAATCGGCTTGCTGTTTGCCCAGCACTGTCGCAACAAACTGATACTTTTTATCCGCTGCCTGAAAGTTGCCCTGCAGATTTTTGATCTCATGGTTCCCCAAAATGTAATGCACAGTGCCACCCTGCGCCCGCGCCGCCTGTTCCAGCTGATAAATCAGCCATAACACCTGCGTGGTGGAAGGCCCACGGTCGGTCATATCACCAAGCAGCACCAGATGGCCTTTGCCAAAGGTCCAGTTCAGCTTTGCATCGATGACCTGATGCGCCTGCAGAAAATCGCGCAGTGTTTTATAGGCGCTTTCAATATCGGAGATCGCCAGAATCGGCTCGTTGTCCTGATAACGCAGCGGCGGCGGGATAAAACGGCCATCTGGCGCCCGGTCCGGGCTGCTGCCGTTAATGGTCAGGGCAAAATGATTATCTTCCAACGGAAAATACACCTGCGTTTGCACTGTTGCCGTCAGTGGCACCGTTTGTTGTTCCAGATAAAAGCCGGTTTCGCCATCGCCGCGGATAAAGTTCAGCTGCATTTGGTCGCCGGCAATAAAAAAGTGCGGGCCTTCACCGCCGACTTTATAAGCGCGGCGGTCGTCGCCGTAATCAATATGGATACTGAAGAACACCGCAAGGCCCAGCGACAAAGCCAGCAGCAACAGGCTGGTGATACAAAAATGTTTCAGATTGGTCCAGATGAGTTTCATCGCAAATTCCCTGTGTATCAATCAGTCACATATGCTGTTTTAACACCAGCAGCACTTTGCGCGTCAGCCAGGCCACCCCTACAGCCAGTAATGTAGCCACCGGTACTATCCACCAGCCCATCACCTCGGGCGTGGCCATCGGCGGCACTGAAACAAAACCAACCACTATGCTGTCGCCATGCGGTGTCGACCAGACGCCAACCGACTCTGGCAGCAGAAATTTCGCCCCGGCGATAAACAACAACCCAAACGCCATGCTGAAACCAAACACCGCCATGGCAAAATACAGACTGGCGGTGACGCTTTTTTTCACGCTTTGAATGGCGCGAAAACCACGCGGCGGCGGCGCGCCTTCTTCGATGTGGGCGACATACAATGCCGCCAGCTGACGCGCATCACCAAAACCGCGCAAAATTTCTGCCACGTCTGCGGCTTGACCATTCGCAGCCTGCTGGTCCAGCACATCAAACAAATGGCTTTCAATTTCGCGGATCACTTCCTGCGTTTCATGCGGGGCCAGCCGGGACAAATAACGACGTAAATCATTGAGATAACGATGGATCATCTCGTTATTGTGCAATTCTGCTGCAGACATCTCAGACTCCTGTATTCGGTAGCGGTTGCGGGCCCGGGTTGGCCAACAGCCATTCAATATCGCTGACAGACTGGCGCCAGAGCCGGGTCAGATCGGTCAGCTTTTTGTTGCCAAGGGGGGTTAGCTGGTAGTACTTACGCGGTCGGGTCTCGCCTTCCTGTACCCACTGCGCATCGACCAGTTCATCGCGCTTCAGCCGGTCCAGCAGCGGATATAAAGTACCTTCAGTTATCGTCGTAGAAGGCAAACTTTGCAGCAATTTCAGCAGTTCCAGGCCATATAAAGTGCGCTGCTGCAACGCCGCCAGAATAGCCAGTTCCAGCGTGCCTTTGCGCAGCTGCACTTCCCATTTTTCCATCAAAGCTTCGGTTGAGTTCATCATTCACCTGTATCGGGCCTGGGCATTGGCTCGCTATGTATTAAATTATACCTTGCAATACAAGGTATAATGTTGAGCATAGTGATAGCCAAGACAAAGATCAACAGAACAAAGACCAGAGATGAAAAAATAATCAGTAGGTAAAAAGCAAAAAGTCAGTGACAGCAACACGGCCACTGACTTTTTGTATTGAAAAACACCAGCGCTTAGCCGGCTTTGGCAGAAGTTGCACCCGTTTTCGGCATCGGCGCTTTAATACCTATCAGCACTGTGAGGCCGCCAACGGTAATAAAAGACACAATCCGGCTGAGCGAGCCAGCATCCGCGAGGTCGACCAAAAACAGTTTCACCAGCACGACAGCCAGCAAAGCTGCGCCAGCTTGCCAGCGCAGCCGGTGTTGCAGCAGATGACCGCGCAGCATCAGCACCAATGCCAGCAACGCCCAGCCGACTGACAGGCCAAGCTGCACTTCGCTACTGTGCCACAGCGACTCAAATTGCCATGGCAGCTGCAGTAGCAGCGCAATAGCGCGCACCAACAACACAGTGGCACTGACAAAAGCAGCCGCCGCCAGCAGCTGCGTGAGCCGCGGCGTTGGCGGTAAAGCACGCTGGATCGCACGCCACTGCAAGCCGGCCGCCAGCAGTGTGCCAAGCATCACTGCATCCGGACCGTTCAGCAGCGGATAACCTATTGCCGGTTCGACCAGACTCCAGCCCCACAGTAGCAACAGTCCACCGAGCCATGGCAAAGGCAGCCGTATTAGAAACAGCGCCGGTGCGGCCGGATGCGGCCAGCGCTGCTGCACCGATAACCACAGACACAACAACATGGGTGCCACGACAGCAACAAAAAACAGCCCCAACAGCTGCTGATTCTCCAGTTGCCAACTGTTCGCCAGATAACGTGCCTGCCATAGCACTAAAACCCCCACCAGCCAGGGCATCGCCAGTAAATACAAAGGTTTAGTGACCTGCACCTGCCGAATCCAGCGATAGAAACTCAAAAGCACCAACATCAGCGCGACGATACCGCTCAAAGACAACACCGCTTGCCAGTGGCCGCTGTCGAGCTGGCGGAAAAACTCGGCGCCATACCAGCAATACAGCAGCGGTAACAGCCACCAGCCAAAACGCTGCAGCGTCGACAATGGCCAGCGCCGATAAAGGGCGGACGCCAACAGCAACGACAGCGCCGCCACGGCAATTTGAGCAGATAAAGGTTGCGCCAGATGACCATCCAGTTCGGCAAAAAACGCCAGATGCCACAAACCCCAGCCGAGCATTGCCCACAGCAAGGTCAAAACACTTTCACCCGGCAACAGCCGTGTATCCGCCGGCTTGCGGTCGCTGCTGACTGACAGCAATAGCAGCGACAAGCCGAGCACCAGAATATTGCTAAAGTCGCCCTGCAAAAACCATAAGCGGCCGGTCTGCACCGGCAATTCACTGACAAAAGCGACCAGTGCCCCCGCCATCAGCAGATAAGCACCGGCGCGGCTGGCGCGGCTTTGTTGCTGGAAACCGAGCCAACATAGACCGGCAGCCTCCAACGCCCAGCCAAAGGCGGTCCAGCTGGCGCCTTGAGAAAATGGCAGCACCAAAGAGGCAAACATCAGCGCGAGGCCCAGCTGGATCTGGCCAAACCGGCGTAAATCGTCACGTTGCTGCCGGCGCACCAGCAGATACATGCTGCCATACACCAACGAATAGACCGCGGCGCTGACGCTATCGCCCTGGCTAAAATGATTCGTCAGCAACAGCTGCTGACTAAAGGACAACAACGGCAGTCCAAACACTAAACTGCCATCGATAAAACCGCGGCTCTGATGGCCCTGGCGCAGCGTAAAGCGATAACCAATCAACAGGTACATCAGGAAATAAGCAGCGAAAAACGGCTGCACCAGCGCGTAGTCGCTGCTGTGGTAATTGATCAGCTGCCAGGCCAGCGCGATGCCAAAAGTCGCGACAAAACCAGTCCAGTTCAGCCAGCGCCATTGCCGGTACCAGGCCAACAGCAACACACCGGCATTCAGTAGCAGGTAATAGCTGAACAGTCCGACAAAACGATTCGAGCCGTCCGATGTCAGCAACGGCACCAAAAAACCACCGGCGGTAGCGAGAATGGCCAATGCCTGGGATTGCTGCAATAGCGCCATCGCGCTGCCAGCCAATACCGTCAGCAACATCAGCGCAAAAGCCGTTGTACCACCAATCATCGGATAATATTTGCAGGCGGCAAACAAGGTCAGATAGACCACAGCAAAACCGGCACCCTGCAGCAGCGCGGCGTGATTGCCCAGCCGGCGGCGTTTCCACCAGCCAAGCCCGACCAGACCAGCGCCACAAAGCCCGATAAAACCGAGCCGCAGCTCCATCGACAATAAGCCCTGATGGGCAAAGTACGTGGCGAGAAAACTCAGGCCCAAAAACAACACGGTAAGGCCAGCCAGCACCAACGGGCTGATCTGACGGAACAAATCAAATAAGGGGCTGAGCCAGGTTAACGTAGGAGCAGCAGTTTGCTGCGACGGTGATTGCCAGGGATCAGCAGCAGTGACTGGCGACGCATCAGGCTCAAACGGCAGCTCTGTATCGCCAACCAGCACTGATGCGGCCCTGCTGTTTGCTGGCGCAGTCTCTGCCGGTCCTGCGTCTGTTTGGATCTGGGCAGGTTGCAGCGCCCTCGCCTGCAGTTCGGCTGCCTCAACAGCCGCGGTTGCACAAACAATTGGTCTGGATGGCGTCTGCTGACCGAGCTGCTTCACTTGCTGCTGTAATGCGGTCAGCTGCGCTTCCAGTGCAGCTGCTTTGCGCCAGGCATCTAAGGCCAATCCCAGCGCCAGGCCAAGCACAGCGCCAATCATCGTCTCGCCTTCCAGCGCGCCCAGACTATAACCGGCGATAAATCCAAGCAGTGCCCACATGCAGTGACGTCCTTGTGATGAACTATGACGTCCTACCATAGCACCGGACTTTCCGCTTCAACAAGTTTTACAGCAGCGAAGTACAGGCAATAAAAAACCCGGCTTAGCGCCGGGTTTTCTAAGATAAATCAGAAACTTACTCTACAGTCACCGACTTCGCCAGATTGCGTGGCTGGTCGACGTCTGTGCCTTTGATAATGGCGACGTAGTAGCTCAGCAGTTGCAGCGGGATGGTGTAGATGATTGGTGCGATCAGCGGGTGAACGTGCGGCACGTTCAGTACGCGCTGAGTGGCATCCGACTTAAAGTGTGCGTTGACGTCAGCGAACACATACAGGATGCCGCCGCGGGCGCGCACTTCTTCGACGTTTGACTGCAGTTTTTCCAGCAGTTCGTTGTTCGGGGCCACCACGATAATTGGCATCTGCGCGTCAATTAACGCCAGCGGGCCATGTTTCAGCTCGCCTGCGGCGTAGGCTTCAGCGTGGATGTAAGAGATCTCTTTGAGCTTCAGTGCCCCTTCCATCGCGATTGGATACTGATCGCCACGACCTAAGAACAGTGAGTGGTGTTTGTCAGCAAACTCTTCCGCCAGCTGCTCGATTTTGCCGGCTAACGTCAGGGTTTCTTCCAGTTTGGCTGGCAGCGATTTCAGCGCTTCTACCATATCTTTTTGCGCGGCTGCGGTCAGGCCGTTGTACTTACCCACGGCCAGCGTCAGCATGGCTAAACCAACCAGCTGGGTGGTGAAGGCTTTAGTGGATGCCACACCAATTTCAGCACCGGCGCGGGTCATAAATGCTAAGTCAGATTCACGCACCAGCGAAGAACCGGCGACGTTACAAATCGTCAGACTGCCCAAATAACCGGCTTCTTTGGCCAGACGCAGCGCGGCTAAGGTATCCGCCGTTTCGCCGGACTGGGAAATGCTGACCAGTAACGACCCTGGCTGCACAAAAGATTTGCGGTAACGGAACTCAGAAGCGATTTCGACGTTACAGGAAATACCGCCCAAAGATTCCAGCCAGTAACGGGCGACCATCCCTGAGTGATAGGACGTACCACAGGCCACGATCTGGATATGTTTCACTTTTTTGAACAGCTCAGCGGCGCCGTTGCCAAAAGTCTCATCTAACACTGAGTCGCTACCAAGGCGGCCTTCCAGCGTGTTCATGATGGCGTGTGGCTGTTCGTAGATTTCTTTGAGCATAAAGTGGCGGTACTGGCCTTTATCGCCGGCGTCGTAGCTGACGTTCGACTCAGTGACAGCGCGCTCTACTTTATTGCCGTGTTTGTCGTAGACAGTGACATCAAAGCGGGTAATTTCTGCGACATCACCTTCTTCTAAAAACATAAAACGACGGGTCACCGGTAACAGCGCCAGTTGGTCTGAGGCGATAAAGTTTTCGCCGATACCGAGGCCAATCACCAGCGGGCTGCCTGAGCGCGCGACCACTAAATGTGACGGGTCGGTTTTGTCCATCAGCACAGTGCCATAAGCACCGCTGAACTGTTTTACCGCTGTTTGTACTGCAGCCAGTAACGAGCCCGCTGTTTTGAATTCTTCTTCGACTAAGTGCGCGATGACTTCAGTGTCAGTATCAGAATTAAACACATAACCTTTGCCTTTCAGCATTTCGCGCAGCGGGCCATGGTTTTCGATAATGCCGTTGTGCACCACAGAGATTTTGTTGGAGACGTGTGGATGCGCGTTGCGCTCAGAAGGTTCGCCGTGCGTCGCCCAGCGAGTGTGCGCGATACCAGTGCCGCCGACGGTTGGGTTTAACTTCACTGCGTCGGACAGTTCTTTCACTTTGCCTAAACGGCGGATGCGCTGCAGCTCACCGGTTGGGCTCACCACGGCCACGCCGGCTGAGTCATAACCGCGGTATTCCAGACGACGTAAACCTTCGACCAGAATGTCGACGACGTCACGTTGCGCTACTGCGCCTACTATTCCACACATATTTACTCCGATGTCGTATGTTCAGTTGAAACAGGGGCACAGATCACCCGGACGCCCTGTTGTTCTATTTGCCTTTTTGCCGTGTCGGGTAACTTGTCGTCTGTTACCAGGATTTTTATCGACGTCCACGGCAGTTCGAGATTATGAATTTTGCGGCCGATTTTGTCGGACTCGACCATCACCACTACTTCACGCGCCACTTCCGCCATCACCCGGCTTAAGCTGGTCAGTTCATTAAACGTGGTGGTGCCGCGTTGTAAATCGATGCCGTCAGCACCGATAAACAGCTGGTCAAAATCGTAGGCCCTGAGCACCTGTTCCGCCAGCTGGCCCTGAAAGGACTCAGACTGCGCGTCCCAGCTGCCGCCGGTCATTAATAATTTGGGTTCGTGCTCGAGTTCACGCAGGCTGTTGGCGATAAACAGCGAGTTGGTCATCACCACCAGGCCTTGTTTGGCGGAAAGCTCCGGCAGTAACGCGGCTGTGGTGCTGCCGCTGTCGAGAATAATGCGGTAATGGTCTTTAATCAGCGCCGCGGCCGCTTTGGCCAGTGCCTGTTTACGGGCGGAAATGGTGGCAGGTGCCGCCTCGCTGATCAGTTCATGTGGCAGCTGCACAGCACCGCCATAACGGCGCAACAACAGGCCGTTGTCTTCCAGCGCTGTTAAATCTTTGCGAATAGTCACTTCCGAGGTTTCAAAGCGCAGCGCCAGGTCGTCAACACTGACTTCACCCTGTTCGGCCAAGAGGTCAAGGATGCCACGACGTCTTTGTTGGGTATTGCGTTTATTCATCAGGTTGCAGGCGCTTAAATTTCGGTTTAAGTTTCGATTCGAAAGATATTCTATCTATTCGAAATATTATTGCAAGCATTTCACTGCTACACAACGCCAGCCATTCAGTTAGTCCGGCCGGCGTTGTAACGGTAACAATATCCGGTAACTCAGACCCTGACCAGCCTCACTGCGCACCTGAATACTGCCATGCAGTTCCACCGTCACCAGATTGTAGACAATATGACTGCCGAGACCGCTAAAGCCGGCATGGCGTTTGGTGGTAAAGAAAGGTTCAAACAGCCGCGGCAGCAGTTCAGCCGGCATGCCCTGACCATTATCCAGATACTGCATCAAGACCTGATTGCCTTGTTGCGTCAGGCCCAGGCGGATCTGCCGGTCGGTCTGTTGCGGCAAAAAACCATGCTGCAACGAGTTCATCACCAGATGTTCCAGTAACCGCGCCAGGATGCCGGCATCGGCATGCAGCACCAGGCCAGGCTCGGCATCAAACTGCACCTGACAACCGGTTTTACTGAGCTCAGGCGCCAATGCCTGCAACACCTCAGCGAAGTAACTGCTCAGTTCAACATCCCGCACGCTGATCGCCGAACGATCCACTGCCACCTGTTTAAAACTTTGCACCAGCGCGGCGACGCGTTGGGTGTTGTCAGCCAGCATCTGGCAGGTGGCTGCAGCGGTCTCCAGGTATTCATGAAACATCGCCGCAGTCAGACGCTTGTCGCGCTGCAGCTCCGTCAGCTGCGAAAGTTCATGTTGTAAATGACTGGCGGCGGTAACACAGATACCCAACGGCGTATTAATTTCATGCGCCACCCCGGCGACCAGGCCCCCAAGCGAGGCCATTTTTTCCTGCATCACCAGTTGCTCGCGGGTTTGCTGCAGTCGCTGCACCACATTGGCATTGGCCACGGCAATGGCGATAGTGCTGCATAAAGTACGCAGTAAATCAATTTGCTCTGCCTCGAAGGCCTGTTGCTGCGGGCTTTGTACGGTCAGACAGCCAATTTGTTCGCCTTTGACACTCAGGGGGAAATACAACACCGATTGCATCGGCTCACCAACCAGCGGAGTTGGCAACTCTTTCAAATACAACAGAAAGTCCTGCCGGCTTTTCGTCTGGATCTCGCGCTGTTGGGCAAAACACACCGCGGCAAGATTGGCCTGACCTTGCAGCACCAGTTCGAATGGTGGCATCAGCTGGCCGTTTTCCATCCAATGACTGAACTCCAGCACTTGCTGCTCGCATTTATACACGCCGATCGCCAGCACATGCACATCCATCAGGTCGTTCAGACTACGATGCACCAGCAGCAGAATTTCCTGTAAGTCCAGCGACGCCGTGATCTGCCGGGCCACAGTTTGCAGCAGCGATAAATCGCGATAGGAATTACTCAGCGCCAGATGTTGGGTTTTCAGCTCGCTGGTGCGGCTGTCCACCACTTTTTCCAGCCAGAGCCGGGTTTTGCGTTCATGCCGCAACCGGTATTGCATCACAAACCAGATCAGACTCAGCGTCAGCACCACCACCGAGGTTTTGAACCACCAGGTCAGCCACCAGGGCGGTAAAATCTGCAGCGTCAGCTGACTTGGCTGCTGGCCCTGCCAGCTCTGCCCTGGCGCTCTGGCCATCACTTCAAACTGATAACGGCCCGGTGCCAGCCGGGTGTAGGTAGCGACCGGATTCGCCGCATCAGTTTCAATCCAGTCACGGTCAAAGCCCTGCAGCCGGTAGCGATATTGCATCGACAACGGGTCCACCAAATTCAGCGCAGAAAAATGCAGACTGAACATGTCCTGCTCATATTGCAGCTGGATTTGCTCAGCAAAACCGGGCGATTTTTTCAGTTGTAACCGCGAGTCGCCCACCTTGACCGGCCGGTTAAACAAACTAAAACCGGTCAGCCGGACCGGAAAGGTCTGCTCCGGTATTTGCAGCAAAGCAGCAGGGTAAATATCCAGCCCCTGACTGCCGCCCCGGTACTGGCGTTGTTGCTGATCAATCAGCCAGGCGCCAATCCAGGTCGTGCCCTGAAAGCCATGCATCTCGCCATACTGGACTAAACCGCCTGACTGTAACTTATTGCGGTACAACAGTAAAAACTGGTTGCCGTCTTCAAGATATTTGTCGTGATCAGCAGGGCTCAGATAAGCTTTAAAACCTTCCACCTGAGCGGGCTGCTGCGGATTAAACAATACCCGGTGATTGATGTTTCCGGCCCGCAACCACAGCTGTCCGCCTTCCGGATAAATCAGCTGAATACCATCAAAACGCAGACCTGAACCGTCGGAAGCCTGCCAATGTTGCAGCTGACCGCTGAGTTTATCCAGCCGGATCAGTCCTTGATCAGCCAGCCCAATCCACAAAGCATCCTGCTGGTCCGTTGCCAGGATAGAAATCACCGCATTATCCAGCCGCACGCCCGGCCGCACCTGCTGATGAAATTGGCGGACCTGTCCCTGCTGCAGCAAATACAGCCCTTCACCCCGGGTGCCAATCCACAGGCGCTGCTGGTTATCCAGATGCAGATTGCCAATATGGGGTTGGCGGCTCTCACCCAGCGGCTGCAACTGCCAGTTGCGGCTGTTGGGATCTAAAACAAACAAGCCACTGTCGGTGCCGACATACAACAGGCCTTGATTATTTTGCACCACTTGCCTGACCAGCGTCGGCTGCCTGGCCAGACCCGGTAAAACCGGCAGCGGCCAGCGTTTGACCAGAAAGCGGGTTAAATCCAGCTCGGCGACCCCGGCATCACGATTGGCCAGCCAGATATGCTGTTCATCCTGATACCAGATGCCAAACACATCGCCGTGTCCCAATAAACCAGTCTCGCCCGGCCCCAGCGGAATATTGCGCACTTGCTGAGCCTGCGCCGACAAGCCAAAAACACCGACCGGCGTTTTCAGCCACAGTGTCTGCTGTTTATCAAATAACAAACCGGTCAGATTATTGCTCGGCAACTGATAACTGACTAACGGATTGGCTTTGAATAATTGCCACTGCGCGCTGCCGGCGGCCTGATACCACAGCCCTTTGTCATAGCTGCTGAGCCAACGACCACCCTGACTGTCAAAACCGATATCGGTCAGCAGCCCCTGTGCCAGGGCTGCCGGCTGCGCCCGCTCCGCCTGCAAAATGCCGCTGGCGCTGTCGAAATGATAGAGGCCGCCGCCATAGCTGGTCAGCCAAATCTGGCCCCTGGCGTCGGCTTTAACCGCAGTCACAGCCGCCTCGGTCAGTGCAGAGCTACGGGTGCTGAACAGCTGTTTGTGGCCCTGCTGCGGGTGCCAGCGGATGGCGCCGCCTTGTTGTATCTGGCGGTTACGCAGCGGCGCATTACCGGTGCCTAACCACAGATAACCGCTGCTGTCGCGAAATAACGTGTTGATATACAGACTATCCAGCTCGTTGAGCGGGACCGGCAATACCACGTTTTCCAGCCTTGCGTCTTTTGGCTCCCAGCGCAGCAGCCCGCCGCCATAAGTGCCGACCCACAGCTCGCCGGCACTATCCTGATACAACACGGAAATTTCAACCTGCTGCCGTTCGCCCTGTAAAGCCGGTAATGCCACCCGGCTGAACTGTTCAGTTGCCGGATTAAAGCGGTTCAGACCGCCATAACGGGTACCAATCCAAATCATGCCCTGACGGTCAACCAGCAAACTGGATACCCAGTCTGCCGACATCGCATTAGGGTCAGTTGGATCGGCCTGCCAGATTTTGATTTGCTGGCCATCAAACCGGTACAGGCCGTGTTGCGTGCCAACCCAGAGGTAACCTTGTTGATCCTGCACAATGGCAGTTGACTGCGTCAGTTTCGGCGTGACGCGGGTCAGATTGAGGAAACGGCTGTAAACCTCAGCCTGAATGGGCGCAGGCATTACCTGCGACGCCTGAGACCAGGTTGAAAGAGGAGCAATACACAATAAGATCAGGCAGTAAATCCGCCAGTTCAGCATCTGTATCTACCTGAAAGGAAAGCGACTCTGTCCAGTATTAATGCTTTTTGCTGTCACTGCAATCAAAGAACCGGATCACAGTGGCGATTGCCCCCCAACTGTCTGCAGCACGTTTGCCGGCTGCAGCGCCGCCATACTCATCACCATCAGCAGCATCAACAACACCCAGGCCGTGCCAAGCAGCAAACTCCGCCAATCCAGCCGGCGGAACAGCCACAGATCTAGTCCACAGACTAATAACGCCGGCCACAGCACCCATAAACTTAAGCCCAGCATTCGCCATCTCCATCGGTCAATCGCTGAGATCAAAATAATTTAAATGAGAATTATTTGCAATTAGAAAAAGACTAAGTTATGGTAAGCAACGTCAGGATGACACACCGATACTTGCCCGGTGCATGGAGGGATCCACTCCACGGTAGTCCCAGTCGTTGATTGGGTGTTTGCTGTTCTGCAGTGAC